>Ga0114129_10000637_pt1 | contig 43759 bp, 63 predicted proteins | sample RhiMetdeltSRZDD1_FD_80071 | JGI IMG/M metagenome (GOLD analysis project Ga0114129, IMG submission 80071) | Populus rhizosphere microbial communities from Tennessee, USA - Rhizosphere MetaG P. deltoides SRZDD1 (version 2) (version 2) | ecosystem: Host-associated > Plants > Roots > Rhizosphere >...
CATTCTGCAGTCTGGTGGACGACACCGATGTCGTCTACAAGTGCACCGACTTTTACGCGCCGGACGACGACCGCGGGGTGTTGTGGAACGATCCGGACCTTTCTATTCCCTGGCCAGCAATCGCACGGACGGTCTCCGCCAAAGACGCGAGCTATCAGCGGCTCCACGCGCCGCGCACCGATCTTCCCCGCTATCAGCCGTGACTCGCCTCCTCGTAACCGGAGCACGGGGCATGGTGGCGCGCGAGGTGCTGACCCAGGCCAAAGCGCTTGGCTGGCAGGTAACGGGACGGAGTCATGCGGAGCTGGACATCACAGACTCGAAGGCAGTCCGCACCTGCGTGGGCGCAACCACGCCGGATCTGGTGCTGAACGCCGCGGCCATGGCACAGGTGGATGTTGCGGAGCGTGAACCCGAGCTCGCGCGGCGGGTGAACGCCGAGGCACCTGGATGGCTGGCTGAGGCCTGCGCATCGGCGGGCATTCCGCTGGTTCACCTCTCGACTGACTACGTGTTCGATGGCCGGGCCCGCCGCCCATACCGCCCACAAGACGGGCCAAACCCACTGAGCGTTTACGGTCGCACCAAGTGGGAAGGGGAGGAGGCGGTTCGTCAGCGCCTGGACCGGCATCTCGTTGTCCGGACGTCATGGGTGTACGCGGCCAACGCCAACAATTTCTTTACCACGATCGTGCAGCTGGCTCACCAGCAGGAAACGATTCGAGTCGTGTCCGATCAACACGGCTCCCCGACTCTCGCTGCCGACCTTGCCCATGCATTGCTCGGCGCAGCGGCTGCCGCGATGACCCGGTCAGACCTCTGGGGTACCTATCATTTCTGCAATCAGGGCGACACGACTCGGTATGAGTTCGCGTCCGCAATCGTCGCAGGTCTGGCCGGGCGCCCCGGCATCGTTTGCCACAGTGTGCTTCCGGTCCCTACGTCCGAGCATCCCCGGCCTGCTGCACGGCCGGCCTATTCGGTCCTCGACACCAATGCCTGGATCGCGGCGTTTGGCCAGACGCCACGGCGGTGGCAGGAAGCACTATCGGATGCGCTATGCCAGCTGAATTGAGCCCATCCGCTCACGTGCCCCGTCGCGTGCTGGTCACCGGAGGGGCGGGCTTCATCGGCAGCAATTTCGTCCGCCACCTCCTCGCGAGCGATGCGAGCGTTCGGGTCGTCACGGTCGACGCGGTTACGTACGCCGGCCGGCTGGAGAACCTCGGCTCCGCGTTGAAAGATCCGCGGCACAGCTTTGTCGAAGGCGATATCTGCGACGCGACGATGGTTCGCCGGATCATGAGCGAGCACACGGTCGACACCATCGTGCATTTCGCTGCCGAGTCACATGTAGATCGCTCGATCACCGGGCCGGCACCCTTCATCACCACCAATGTGGTCGGCACCTTCATCCTGCTCGAAGCGGCGCGCGATGCATGGACCGAAGGGCGTCGCACCGACGTCCGCTTCCACCACGTGTCCACCGACGAGGTGTTCGGGAGTCTGACGGAGAGCGATCCGCCATTCGACGACGACACGCCGTACGCGCCCAACTCGCCTTACTCGGCAAGCAAGGCTGCGTCTGACCACCTGGCGCGGGCGTATCATCACACGTACGGGCTGCCGGTGACTGGGACCAATTGCTCGAACAACTTCGGGCCTTACCAGCACCCGGAAAAATTCATTCCCACCGTGATTCGCTCGTGCGTGAACCACCAGTCGGTGCCGGTCTACGGGACTGGGATGAACGTGAGAGACTGGTTGTACGTGGACGACCACTGTCGCGCGGTCGATCAGGTGGTTCGGTGCGGACGGCCTGGTCGGATCTACCTGGTGGGGGCGCGCAACGAGCGGCAAAATCTCGACGTTGCCCGCCTCATCTGTCGCCTCGTAGCCGAAGCGCTGGGCCAGCCGGCGGAGCGCTGCCTCAGCCTGATCGAGATGGTGACAGACCGCCCCGGCCACGACTTCCGCTACGCAATTGATCCGAGTCGGCTGGAGCGGGAAGTTGGCTGGCGTCCGAAGGAGAGCTTCGAAACAGGCTTGCGGAAGACGGTAGAGTGGTACCTGGCCAACCGATGGTGCCTCAACCCCAATACCTGACGCCTCCGGGGCAGCGGCCTGCCCCGGTCCGCCTCATCTCTGGTTAGTGCTCGCCTCTGCTCGCTAGGCGCTAGCGTGTCTCACCACTACCCAGTCACTGGACTGGGGCGGGAAGTCGAACGGGCGATCCAGGCGCACCATATCGTGGGCGACATCGATGGCGATCACCTGCCGTGATTCGCCGTGCACTACGACGGTATCTCCCGGATGCACTCCTTCCCAATGGCGGTGGGTGACTTTGGGCTCGGCCGGAAACGCGAGATAGGCCCCGACCACGATGAGCGCGACGCAGAGGTAAAGCCCCGTCGTAACGAGAAGTCCTTCCATCGCGCGATCCTCCTGCGCTCAAGAGTGACGACGGCTGGGGGCAACCCCCATTGGAACATGCGGCGCCTGGCGACGCCGCCGCAAGAGCAAAAGCCCCGGAAGGTGCCGCGGGCGCTAGCGCCCGCGGGGACGCTTGAAGACGGGTCGGCGCGGCTCCTGCGGCCGTGCCGGTGAGGGAAGCGGGGTAGGAGGGGAGGGCGGCCTCGTTGAGGAGTCGTCGGGAGCGTCGTCGCCCAGGCGTCGCCTTACCACATCGGCGAGATTGGCGGGTGTGTCACGGCGCGGGGGCGGTCCTGACGGTTTGGCCGCTGGTGCCTTGGGAGGGGCGGCCGGAGCGGCCGCCGCCAGGACTGCCGGGATTGAAAGCGTCGCGTCGTTGGGCTGAGCCAGCATGGCGAGTGCTTCGCGGGTCGCTTCCTGAACCTTCAGCAGGCAGGCCGCCGCGGCCTCCCGCGACCGGCGCTCGATCCGACCTGCCTCGACCGCGAGCACGCCTCTCAAGGCATCGCGGACCAGCTCTTCCGAGACGTTCACACCCTTCTCCCGCAAACGATCCCGGGCGACCTTCACCGCTTCCGCGCTCGGCTCCAGGACAGGGGGTGTATTCGAGCGTGCTGTCATGACATACCCTCCTTGGATGCCGTAAACTATATCCATTCCCTGCGGGCACGCAGCGGTCGCTACCACCACTTCCGATCGAGTATTGATGCAGGCCGATGCCTTCTTGAAGGACCTGGCGCTGGTGCTTTGTGTCGCCGCGATTACGTCGGTGGTCTTTCAGCGACTGAGGCTTCCGGCCGCTCCGGGCTACATCGTCGCCGGACTGCTCATCGGACCCCACGTGCCGTTTCCGCTGGTCGCCAATCTCGAAACGGTGCAGACGCTGGCCGAGCTTGGGGTCGTGCTCCTCATGTTCTCGATCGGGCTCGAGTTCAGCTTGCGCCGGCTGGTGCGGATCGGGCCAAGGGTGGGGCTGGTTGTGCTGCTCGAAGTCGGGCTCATGTTGGCCGCGGGCTCTTTGGTGGGTCGGCTCTTCGGGCTTGGCACCGAGGCGAGTGTGCTGGCGGGTGGCGTGGTGGCCATATCGAGTACCATGATCGTCGCGAGCGTATTCGCGGAGGCCCGCGTCGAAGGTCCGCTCCGGGAGCTGGTTCTCTCGATCACGGTGGTGGAGGACCTTGCCGCCATCCTGCTCATCGCCGCCGCCACGACGCTGGCTTCGGGTGGTTCCCTGACGGCCGGCGACCTGGCGCGCACGGGCGGCCGGCTGCTCGCCTTCCTGGCCGGCGCTCTGGCCATCGGGCTGCTGGTGGTGCCCTCGGCAATGCGAGCCGTGGCCCGGCTGCGTCGCCCCGAGACGACGCTGGTGGCCAGCGTGGGGCTCTGCTTTGCCGCCGCACTCCTGGCCCGGCAGGCGGGCTATTCAGTGGCGCTGGGTGCGTTCCTCGCAGGCTCACTGGTGTACGAGTCGGGTGCCGCAAGGCTGGTCGAGCAGCTGGTTCGCCCGCTGCGAGACATGTTCGCTGCGATCTTCTTCGTCGCCGTGGGGATGTTGCTTGACCCGGCGGTCGCTGCTGCAAACTGGCCGCTGATTGCCGCGCTGGTTGCGGTGCTGGTGTGCGGCAAGATCATCGGAGTAACGGTGGGGTCATTTCTCACCGGCCACGGGTCGCGGCTCAGCCTCCGCGCCGGCATGAGCCTGGCCCAGACAGGGGAGTTCGCGTTCATCATCGTCGGAGTCGGCGCCGGCATTGGCGGACCTGCCCGTGTCCTTCCACACGTCGCAGCAGCCGTCTCAGTGATCACCGCGTTCGCCTCTCCGTGGTTGGTCCGTGCATCCGAGCCGCTCGCGCTCTACGTCGATCGCCGGCTCCCGCGCCCGCTTCAGACCTTCGCGACACTCTACGGCTCCTGGATCGAGCTCTTGCCGGGCACGCGCGGCAGGACGACGCGGTGGACACCTGTGCGCCGCGCCGCCAGCTTCGTCCTGGGAGATGCCGTCCTGCTCGCCGGAATCATCATCGGAACCTCGATCAACCTCCCCCGACTGCTCGCCGTTTTGCAGGAACGCGGCGGACTGGCCGAAGACGCCGCCCGAGGAGCCGTTATCGCGGCGGCTGCGGCGTGTTGTGCCCCATTTGTCATCGGGATGGTGCGATCGTCTCGCCGCCTCGGCGATGCTCTGGCTGATCTGGCGCTGCCGAGTCGGGGGGCCGGCAAGATGGATCCCGCGGACGCGCCTCGGCGGGCGTTCATCGTAGCGCTTCAGATCGCAATTGCCCTGATGGTTGGGATACCGCTGGTTGCGGTGACCCAGCCGTTCCTCCCCGCTTTCCGGGGTGTGCTGATCGTGCTGCTGGCGTTGGCCATTCTCGGTCTCTTGTTCTGGAGGACCGCTACGAACCTGCAGGGCCACATGCGGGCAGGCGCCGAGATCGTGGCTGAAGCACTGGGACCGAAGCACCGCGGAACCGAGGCAGCGACGCTGGAGCAGGTGCAGCATCTTCTTCCCGGTCTCGGGACGCTGGTTCCGGTGACAGTGGCGCCGGGCAGTGTGGCGGATGGGATCACGCTGGCGCAGCTCAACCTGCGTGGGCGTACCGGCGCCACCGCGGTCGCGCTCTCGCGCGGGAGCGAGGCCACTGTACTACCCACCGCCGATACTCTGCTTCGCGAAGGCGACATGCTGGCGCTCTCCGGAAGCCACGACGCCATCGCAGAGGCGAGAGAGCTGCTGACCCGGGTGGGTTAGTCGCGCTCCGCGGCACGCCACAGATACCAGCTCGCCACGCTGCGATAGGGCCGCCATCGCTCGGCTCGGCGGACCATAGTGACGACCGCGGGCAGGCGGCGCATGCGGAACGCCTTGCGGAACCCTTTGCGTATGCCGAGGTCGGTCACCGGCAGGACATCCGGCCGACCCAGCCTGAAGATCAACAGCATTTCCACTGTCCAGCGGCCAACGCCGCGAACCGCCGTGAGGCGCTCCATCAGCTCCTCGTCGCTCAAGCCTCGGGCGCTCCGGAGCGATGGTACGGTTCCATCGATCACTCGGCGTGCCAGATCCTGGAGCGCTGCCGCCTTGTTGCGAGAGAGCCCCGCCGATCGAAGGGTCGACTCCGGGATGCGCAACAGGTCCTCGGCCCGCGGATGGCGGCGTGGGCCGAATAAAGCGTGCACCCGCCCCAGAATGGTCTCGGCGGCGCGGCCGTGCAGCTGCTGATAGACGATCGCCTCCAGCAGGGCCGCGAAGAGACTCTGGGTTCGAGTGGGCCGCATGGTGAAAGGGCCAGCTTGCCGAATGACCGCGGCAAGCTCCGGGTCTGCGCGAGTGAGGTAAGCGACCGCTTCGACCGGATCGAAGCAGAGGCCTTGCAAGTCGGTGGGAAGTGGCTGGGCCATAGTTCTAGAAAAAGCGTGAACGGTGAACAGTGAACAGTAAACAGGGGCTCCGCTGATGGTCCGAACCCCCGTTCACCGTTCACCGTTTACCGTTCACGCTTTTCCCCTCTTACCTTCCCACCCCATGACCCCCGACGAATTCCGCGCTCACGGCCATCGACTGGTCGACTGGATGGCTGATTACCTGCGGGACGTTGGCCGGCAGCGTGTTGTCCCGGACGTACAACCGGGCGACATCCGCCGTGCCGTGTCGAACGCTCCACCTTCGGACGGCGAATCGTTCGACACCATCATGAAGGACTTCGAGCGTGTCATCTTGCCGGGAATTACCCACTGGAACCATCCCGGCTGGTTCGCCTACTTCGCCGGCAACAACAGCCCGCCCTCGATTCTCGCCGAGATGCTGACCGCAACCCTCGGCGCTCAGTGCATGTCGTGGCAGACGTCGCCGGCGGCAACCGAGCTGGAGCAGGTGACCATGAGCTGGCTGGCGCAGATGCTCGCCTTGCCGAGTGGATTCACTGGGGTAATCCAGGATACGGCGTCTACGGCGACCCTCGTGGCGCTTCTTTCGGCGCGCGAGCGGGCCGCCAAATTCGCGGGCGAGCGCCTGGGCACTAATGCCGGATCCGGGCTCCGCTGTTATGCGTCGTCCGAAGCGCATTCGTCTGTCGTGAAAGGGGTCAAGCTCGCGGGCTATGGAGCCGAGGCGCTGCGCTCCATTCCGGTCGATCGATCCTACGCTCTGCGGCCCGAAATGCTGGAGGAAGCGATCGTCCGAGACGTCTCAGCGGGTCACGTTCCGGCATGCGTGGTGGCAACGGTCGGCACGACATCGTCTACCGCCATCGACCCCCTCCCCGCCATCGCGGAGGTCTGTCGGCGCCACGGGGCGTGGTTGCATGTAGATGCCGCGTGGGCCGGGTCCGCGGCGATTCTTCCTGAGCTGCGATGGATTCTGGACGGAGTAGAGCACGCCGATAGCCTCGTGTTCAATCCGCACAAGTGGCTGCTGGTCAACCTTCATTGCACTGCGTACTTCGTCCGCGACGTCGATACGCTGCTCCGGACCTTCAGTGTGACTCCGGAGTACTTGCGCACGGCACGTGACAGCGAGGTGGTCAACTACCGAGACTGGGGGATCCAGCTGGGGCGCCGCTTCCGCGCGCTCAAGCTGTGGTTTGTGATCCGGAGCTATGGGGTCGAGGGGCTCCAGGCCATGATCCGGCGGCACATCGAACTGGCAAAGGAGTTCGCGTCGTGGGTCGAGTCGCACCCGGACTTCGAATTGCTGGCGCCGAGTCCCCTCGGCCTAGTCTGCTTCCGCTATCGCCCCGGGACTGGCTCGCTCGACGAGTTTCGCCTTGCGCAGCTCAACCGCGAGCTTCTCGCGCGGGTTAACGCGAGCGGGCGGGTCTTCCTGACTCACACCGATCTCGCGGGTCGATACGCCATTCGGCTCGCCGTCGGCCAGCGCTGTACCGAAGCCCCACACGTCCAGGAGGCGTGGCGTCTGTTGCGTGAAGCGGCCTCCGCAGTCGACGCACGAACGGCAACGCAGCAGCCGTAGCCAACCCTCACGACTCCGGCTCCATCTTGGCCGGATAAGGCGCCGGGGCGCGCCACCGGCCGACTCCGACAAAGGGCAACACCGCACCCAGGAGAATCAGGAAGCCCCCGGTCCACTGCCCAACAGACAGCGTTTCGTTGAGCACGATCCAGCTGGTCACAGCAGCCGCGAGCGCCTCGAGGGTGAAGATGATCGCGGTCAGGGCCGGACTCACGACCCTTTGGGCACCCAGCTGGAGATAGAAGGTCACGGCGGCGGTGACGCTGAGAAACACGATCGCCACCACGGTTCCCGCGTCGAGGGCGAGACTGGGCGTCTCGAGGAACGGCGCAGCCATGGCTGACAAGAGCCCGGTTGCCGTGAGCTCCAGCGCAAGCAGCCTATCCGGTCGGGCGGTGGGCGCGAAATGGCCCGCGGCTACGATCTGAAAGGCGAACAGCACGGCGCAGCCGAGAGTCAGCAGGTCTCCGATGTTGATCCCACCGCTGGTTCCGCCTGGCCGGGTGAGCAGGTACATGCCCACGCCGGTCACGATGACGGCGACGCCAACCGCGAACGAAGGGACTCGCCGGTACACCAGGAAGTATGCGACGGGGACCAACGGGGTGCTCAGTCCGGTGATGAACGCATTCCGACTTGGCGTGGTATATGCCAAGCCGACTGTTTGAAACACGAATCCTGCCCAGAACAGAACGCCCAGCACCAGCCCGCCCGCCAGCTCCCGCCGCGTGATGCCGCGCAGCCAGGGTAGCACGAAGACGGAGGCGAGCAGGAAGCGGATCGCGAGGAAGAGCAGGGGCGAAACGGCCGCCAGGGTCTGCTTGATGAGGGTAAAGCAACAGCCCCAGACGACAGCAATGAATATGAGCGCAACGATGCCCTGCCGACGCGTCATCCGGCTAGAGCCGGCGCCGTCGGGAGGAGCAGGGGCCGCAAGTAGCGGCCGGTGTGCGAGGCCGCAACCGCGGCGACATGCTCGGGCGTTCCCTGCGCCACCAGCCGACCGCCGGCGTCGCCGGCTTCGGGGCCGAGGTCCACGATCCAATCGGCCCGTTTGACGACATCGGGGTGGTGCTCGATGACGACCACCGTATGACCCGCATCCACCAGGCGATCGAGCACCTGGATGAGCACGCGGACATCGTCGAGATGAAGTCCGGTGGTGGGTTCGTCGAGCAGGTAGAGCTTGCGTCCGTCGCGCTTGGCAGAGCTGGACAGCTCACGTGCGATCTTGAGCCGCTGGGCCTCCCCGCCTGACAAAGTGGTGGCCGGCTGACCCAGGCGGAGGTAGCCCAACCCGACCTGCTGTAAGTGCCAGAGCGCGGCACCGAGCTTGACCTGATGGCGAAAGCGGGCCACGGCTTCATCTACCGTCCACTGGAGCACGTCCCGAATCGATTGGCCGTGGATCTTGACGTCGAGCACTTCGGGCTTGAATCGGCTGCCGCCACACACTTCGCACGGCACGAACACATCCGCAAGAAACACCATCTCGACCTGGACGTGGCCGGCACCCTCGCAGGCCTCACAGCGGCCGCCAGGCAGATTGAACGAGAACGTGGCGGCGCTGTAGCGGCGCTGGCGGGCTAGAGGTTGCTCCGCGAACAGGTCTCGAATCTCATCGAAGGCTTTGATGTACGTGACGGGGTTCGATCGCGGCGAGCGCCCAATGGGCGACTGATCGACCAGCAAGGCGTCTTCCAGGTGCTCCCATCCCGTAAGACTGCGAACCAGCCCGACCTCCTCACCAAGATGAGACTTCGCCGAGTGGCCTCCGTGGAGTCGCGACTCGAGATTGCGGTATAGCACGTCGTACACCAGCGTGCTCTTGCCCGATCCGGATACGCCAGTCACCGCCGTGAGCGTGCCGAGCGGGATGTCCGCATCTACCCCGTTCAGGTTGTGCAGCTCGGCCCCACGAATGCGGAGCCACTGCGGTCCCGCATGGCGTCGCATGCTTGGCACCGCGATCCGCTTCGCGCCCGTGAGATATTGGCCGGTCAAGGATGCGCCGGCAGTGCCCACCGGTCCCGCGTGAACCACCCTGCCGCCGCGCTCACCCGAGCCGGGACCCAGCTCCAGCATGAAATCGGCCTGTTGGATGGCCGAGAGATCGTGTTCCACTACCACGACCGTGTTTCCGTTGTCGCGCAGACGGCGGAGCAGGGCGAGGAGCCGGTCGGTATCACGTGGGTGCAAGCCGATCGACGGCTCGTCCAGCACATACAGGGCATCGACCAGCTTCGAGCCCAGCGCGTTCGCCAGGGCGATCCGTTGCGCCTCGCCCCCCGAGAGTGTTCGGGTCTGCCGATCGAGCGTCAGGTACCCCAACCCCACGTCGCAGAGAAAGCCGAGCCGGGCATCCAGCTGGTCCAGGATGAGCTGACCGACCTCCCGCTCGAACGACGACAGGGTGAGGCTGCGGACCCAGGTGTGGATGTCGTCCACCGAGCGGGCCGCTACCGCCGCGATGGTGTCGCCTCCGATCCGAACGCTCAGGGCATCGCCATTGAGCCGGGTCCCGTTGCACGCCTCGCAGGTGCGCGCGAGCTGATACTGGCGGAGGAATACCCGGATGTACTGCTTGTAGCGCTTTTCCTCGAGTCCCTTGAGGAAGGGGAAAATTCCGACGTAGCGGCCCTTTCTCCCGTAGAGAAGCTCGCGCTTCTGGGCTGCCTTGAGCTTCGACCATGAGACGCCGGGATCGACGTCGAGCTGCCGCGCTCGCTCGAGCAGGATTCGCCGCCGGCCCTCGTAGCGTGGCTTGGTCCAGGGATCGATTGCGCCCTGGGCCAGGCTGCGCCGAGGATCCGGTACGATGAGCGATTCGTCGTACTCCAGCGTGGCGCCGAATCCGTTGCAGGCCGAGCAGGCGCCGCGAGGGTTGTTGAAGGAGAACAGGGCTGGGGTGACGGTTGCTGCCGGCGTATCGCACTGACTACAGGCAGGGAACTCGGTGAAGCGCAGTCGACCGCCGTCGTGCAGCACAATCGCGATCCCTTCGCCTTCGCTGAACGCCGTGCTGACCGCCTCACAAAGTCGCGAGGACTGGTCTGGGATCACAACGAGCCGATCCACGACGACCAGCAACTCCGCCGCGCGGGTGAGATCGAGCTTCGGAGGCAGCTCGTCGAGATGATGAGTCCCGCCGTCTGCCACCAGGCGGACGAAGCCGAGTGCGCGGAGATTGTCCACCACCGCTGCATGATTGACTCGCGCGCTCGCCGGCAGGGGAAACGCGATTTGTACTCGATTGCCGGCCGCGACGGTGCCGACGATGTCATCGGTGGCCAGCTGTGGCGTGTCGCGGCGAACGGGGCCACCGCACACCCGGCACCAGGTCTTTCCCAGCCGGGCCCAGAGCAGGCGGAGGTAGTCGTACACTTCCGTAGCGGTCCCAACCGTGGATCGGCTCGAGACGGTCGGGTTTCGCTGCTCGATCGCCACGGCAGGCGCGAGTCCTTCCAACCGATCCACCGCCGGCTTGGGCATCCGATCCAGGAACTGCTTGGCATAGGTGGACAGCGACTCGATGTAGCGACGCTGGCCTTCCGCGTAGAGTGTGTCGAACGCCAGGGAAGACTTCCCGGAGCCGGACGGTCCGGTGACCACGATCAGCGAGCGATGCGGAAGGTCGACCGTGACGCCGCGGAGGTTGTGCTGGCGGGCGTTGACGATGCGGATGACGGATTCGGACATGTGGGTGAAAAATAGCGAGGCGATGGCGAGGTCGGTGCCCTTGATCGGAGAGCGAATCGGAAGCCGCGGGGAGGCTGGCCATGTCCCGCCAACCCCCAGCCTCCCCCGCGGCCCCGACTCCCTCTCGGATGGATGGCCCGGAAAGGGTGACTTCTATCGCCCCGACGGGGCCTCCGCCTCAACAGCGCATCGGGCGCGCGCATGATCGCTCAGTTCCTCCCGCCGCGCACCCGGCCCCGCCTATCTTTCCCGACTCATGGCCCGCCTGCTGACCCCCAAGCTCCTGCTCCGGGGCTTCGAGTTCTTTCTCATTGCATCCCTGCTTGGGTACGGTCTCACATTCCTGTACGGCAAGGACGTCTCTGCCTCGATCGCCAAGTTTGCGCAGCTGGATTGGCGCTGGCTCATCGTGGGAATCGGACTCGCATCGATGGACTGGTTCGGCGGAGGGCTCCGCCTCTGGGTCCTGGCGCGACATGTCGTTCCCCGGCCTTCGCTCAAGGGCTGCATTCTCGCCGGCGGGATGGGTGCCTGGGCGGCGTACGTAACGCCGCTCAACTCCGGTGCCGGGCCGATGACGATGTATACCCTGCGGCGCTACGGAATTCCTCTTCCGGTCGCTGTCACGTCGACCCTCATGAGCTTCATCGCCACAGTCGCCTTCTTCGGGATCGCAGGTCCGCTGGCAATCTCGCTCGGTGCCGGTCACTCGCTGGGCACCAAGGGCAACGTGCTGGGACTCTCGCTGTACGATCTGTTCCTCGGCAGCCTGGGCGTGGTGGGGCTCATCGGGCTGGTGCTGATAGCGATCATCGTGTTCCCGCGGTTCGCTGCAAACCTGATTCATCGACTGGCCGTGTTCGTCGGTCGGCGCAGCCAGAGAGTGGCCGATCGATTGGAGCACGTGACCAAAGGCATCGAGGAAGCGCATGCCAGCGTTGTTGCGTTCAACAGCCTGCGCGGCTGGATCGCGCTCGGCTGGGCCACATTGCTCTCCGGGCCTTCGCATGCCAACAAGCTGCTGGCGGGGTACGTTGCGCTCCGTACACTGGGGATTCATGTGAACTTCGTGGACGTGCTGCTGGTTCAAACTCTGGTGATGTTCCTCCTGTATTTCGCTCCGACGCCGGGCGCGTCGGGCATCGCCGAGCTGCTGAGCGCGGCGGTTATGTCCGTCTATGTTCCGCGGGGGATCACTCCGCTCTACACTCTGGTTTGGCGGTTCATTCTGAGCTACTGCACACTGGGCGTCGGTTTCGTGGTGTTCTCCGGCTGGGTCCGAAAGGGTCTCAAAGCAGTGGATGAGACGGCCCTCCCGGAGGCCGCGACATGACCGCCCCGATCGAAACCGAGGAACCCCTCAATCGCGGGTACGACGCCGGTCTTCTGAAGCGCCTGCTGATCTACCTGCGACCGTACAAGGCTCCGGTCTTTGCGGCTGTCCTGCTGCTGTTGGGAGGCGCTGCCCTCACGCTGGTCGGGCCTGCCCTGACACAACGAGCCCTCGATATCGCCATTCCCCGGCGCGACGCCGCGCTGCTGGGTACTCTCGCCGCGCTCTATCTCGGTGCCCTCCTGCTCGAATTCCTGTTCGAGTATGGTCAGACCCTGCTGACCACGTATGTCGGCCAGCGCATCATGTACGACCTGCGGCTCCAGATTTTCAGCCATCTCCAGCGACTCAGCATTCCGTACTTCGACCGGCATCCGGTCGGCCGTCTGATGACCCGGGTTACCTCCGACGTGGAGACGCTGAACGAGTTGTTCTCCTCCGGCGTCGTGACCGTGTTCGGCGACGTGTTCACGCTCGCCGCGATCATGGTCATGATGCTGGTGACCGACTGGCGCCTTGCCCTGGTGGCGTTCGCGGTCATTCCGCTGGTATGGCTCACGGTGACACTGTTCCGCCGGAGCGTGCGGAGCGCGTTCCGTGACATCCGGATTCGTCTGGCTCGGCTGAACGCATACTTGCAGGAGCATCTCTCGGGAGTACGCGTGGTGCAGCTGTTCGGCCGGGAACAGGCGTCGTCGGCCGAGTTCCGCCGCATCAATGCGGATCACCTCGAAGCCCATCTCCGCTCGATCACGATCTACGCGATCTTCTTCCCGGTCGTGGAGGCGCTGAGCTCGATCGCGCTGGCGCTGTTGCTCTGGTACGGTGGATTGCGCACCCTCGGCGGGACCCTCACGGTCGGTGTGCTGGCGGCATTCATTCAGCTCACCCGGCGCTTCTTTCAGCCGTTGCAGGACCTGTCGGAAAAGTTCAATCTGCTCCAGAGCGCGATGGCTTCCTCGGAACGGGTGTTCCGGTTGATCGACGAGCCGGTCACCATTCCGGAGCCAAGCTCTCCTCGGCCGCTGGCCAGGCCCATCCGGGGGGAGGTCGTGTTCGACGGCGTCTGGTTCCGCTATGCCCCGGACGGACCCTGGGTTCTCAAGAACGTCTCGTTCACCGCTCGACCTGGGGAGATGATCGCGCTGGTGGGTCACACCGGGGCAGGGAAGACGACCGTCGTCAGTCTGCTGCTGCGATTCTACGATGCCGAGCGGGGCAGGATCACCATCGACGGGGTCGACATTCGCGATCTCTCGCTGAGCGATCTGCGGGGCCTCATCGGGTTCGTGCAACAGGACCTGTTTCTCTTCACCGGGGACATCCTTCACAACCTGACACTCGACGCCCCGGTCGCTCCCTCAGCGGCGGAGCAGGCAGCGCGTCGGGTAGGCGCAAGCCGATTCGTCGAGCGCTTACCGCAGGGGTATGGTCACGTGCTGGGAGAGCGCGGCCGGAATCTCAGCGTGGGTGAACGGCAGCTCCTGAGCTTTGCCCGTGCACTGGCGCGGGATCCGCACATTCTGGTGCTGGACGAAGCCACCAGTTCGGTGGATGCGGAAGCGGAGGCCCAAATCCAGCGAGCGATCGAAGAGCTGATGGCGGGACGGACCAGCGTCGTCGTGGCCCACCGACTCAGCACCATCCTTCACGCGGACGAAATTCTGGTGATGCATCACGGCGAGATCCGTGAACGAGGCAGCCATCGTGAGTTGCTGGCTCAGCGCGGTCTCTACGAGCGGCTGTATCAGCTGCAGTTGCGAGGACAACTTCCGGCGGAGCCGGTCAATGCGGTAACCCACGCTGGCTTGCGCGGTTAGGACCCCACGGATAGGTTGACTGGCACTCGATGACACGCCCGGACCCGCTTCCATGATGCAGCTCGAAGTTGGCGGCTTGCGATACCCTATCGCAGCCGGGGAAATGGTCGTCGGGTCCGACCCAAGCTGCACCCTGACACTCAATGGCGCGGGCGTTCATCCGCGCCATGCTATCGTTCAAGCGCTCCCCGATGGATCGGCGGCGATCCGCCGGGCCTCGCCTGACGCCGAGGTTCTGGTGAACGGCGTGTCCCGGGGAGACGATCCGACTCCAATACTTCACGGCGACAAGATTCGGATCGGACCTCACGAGCTGCTGGTCGTCGATCCTGCCCGCGCCGGTCACACCAAGTTTTTCGACTCGTCAGCCTTCGAGAAATTCACCCCTTCCGGTGGATCGAAGCCCGCCGCCCCGACCGTCGTGGCCGGAGGCCGGCTGGTTTGCCTCACCGACGGCCGGGAGTATCAGGTCGGCGCAGCGCTCGTCATCGGTCGCGACGCCAGCGCGGATGTCGTGGTACCGGGAAACGAAGTGTCACGTCGGCACGCCCAGATCGTAGCGACGGAGCAAGGGTTCGTGCTGGTGGATACCAGTACCAACGGCACGTTCGTGAACGGTCATCGAGTCGAGGGGTCTCGAGTGCTGCGCCGCGCGGACGTCATCCGGGTTGGCGCTGACGAGTTCCGCTTTTATGGCGAGCCGAGCCCCTCCACGACGACTTCCGATCCAGCGGCCCCGGCCACTGCCGAGCCGGAAAGCGGCGCTGAGCCGCCGCCCGCGGGGGCGCAGCAGAAGTTGCACGACACGATGTTCGGCGTCGGACCGCCGCCTGGCCCGGTCATGAAGGGACCGGTCACCCCGATCACACCGATGGACACGCCGATCGCGTCGCTTTTGGTGCGTACGGGCAGCCTCAAAGGCAAGCGCCTTACGGTTCGGACACCGGTGGTCAATATCGGTCGGGGCGACTACAACGATCTGGTGATCCCGGAGCCGAGCGTAAGCGCAACACATGCGAAGCTGCAGCGGCGGGAAGGCATCTGGATCATCCAGGACCTCGGCTCCACCAACGGGACGTTCGTGGACGGTGAGCGAGTAGCGGAAGAGACCCCGCTCGGCCCGGGCGCGACGATCCGTTTTGGCGAAGTGGCGACGCTCTTCGAATCTACGGACGACACGACCGGCGTTCAGGTGCGAGTCGGAACCAAGATGGTCGAGGGACTTCGCACGCCGCCCGAGAGGGAAGCCACCCCCCCGCGGCGCCCCGCGCGCGTCGCCGCACCCGAGCCCAAGAGCTTTCCCCGCTGGGCCATCGTGGTCGCGGCGCTCGTCGTCGCTGGGGTAATCGCGTTCATGCTGTTGAGATAAACGGAGCTCCGTGCATTTCACTTGTGCGGCCCGCACCGACGTAGGCGTCGTCCGGTCGGGCAACGAAGACAACTACCTCATGCTCTCCGACCGCGGCATTTTCATCGTCGCGGACGGAATGGGCGGCCACGCTGCCGGCGAAGTCGCGAGCGAGATGGCCGTTCGCATCGCCTCGCGCGAGATCGGCTCGATCCGCGGCCTGACCGAGCCGCAGGTCGGCGAGCGGATTCGGGCCGCCATCCGGATGGCCAACGACGCGATCTTCGAGCGCACGCTGGCGGAGCATGACAAACGTGGAATGGGTACCACCGCGACCGTGCTGGTCCTGATGCGCGGTCGCTATCTGGTCGGCCAGGTAGGGGACAGCCGGGCCTACCTGCTCCGCGATGGGCAGTTCTCCCAGCTCACCAAAGACCATTCCTACGTGCAGGAGCAGGTCGACGCGGGCCTGCTCACCCCGGAACAGGCCCGCGTCCACCCCTACAGCAACGTCATTACCCGCTGCGTCGGAGCAAGCGTGGATGTGGTGCCCGATCTCTATTTCGGAGTGCTCAAGCCGGGCGACATCGTGTTACTCGCGTCCGACGGGCTCACCGGCATGCTGGAGGACGAGCTGCTGGTCAAGATCCTGCAGTCGGAAGGAGATCCACAGACCTGGGTTGATAAGATGATCGCAGAGGCCAACCGTCGCGGCGGGCTCGACAACATCACTGCCATCGTGGTGCGGATCGACGCGGTGGACCAGCCGACGGGAGAGACGCCGGCGGTTACGGGGGCGACGGGGGCAAAAACCTAAAAGCGCGAACGGTAAACAGTGAACGGGGGGCTCCGCTCGCAGGAACCCCCGTTTACCGTTTACCGTTTCGTTCACGTTCCTTTTCTAGCGCCCATGATTTTTCGCATCGACACTATCACCGCCGCCAGCGTAGCCGCAGTCCAAACGATCGTGAAGAGAACCTGAACCGCCGCGCTCCGGCCCCGGATTCCGGCATAGAACCACGCCGCGATCGCGGCCGCATCGACGACGATGATCACCCCGATCATCACGAGCAACTGGCGTCGCATCTCCCGCGTGTCACCCATGGGCCACCAACTGCTCGCCGCCCTGGGGCCCGTAAAACACAACCCAGACCTGAAAATCGTCGGTAAGCTCTTCGAAGCGGTGTACCGTCCCCGCGGGAACGAAGAGCACGTCGCCCGGACCGAAGCGATCGCGGGAAGGGCCGTTCACGAACCACCCTGATCCGCGCAGCACGACGTAGACCTCGTCGCGGGTGTGCGGGTCCTGGGGATCGCTGCCTCTCGGTGCGTAGAGCCCGAGCTCCAGCGTTCCGTGCCGGAAGACGATGGTGTACTGCTCGTCCGGAGCAGCCGGTAATGCTGCGACGGCCTGAACAACGGTGAAGCGATGATCCACGGTTACGCGGACAGCCCGGCGATTACGTCGCGCAGCGAGCGCTGATAGTCCTGCCACGCGCCTTCGCCGCCACCCAGCACGCCGTGCACCGGCCGATGTTCCAGCAAGTCGAGCAGCGCGGCAACGGCGCGATCTTCGACATCGGCAAATTCCTCGCGCAACGCATCCGGGCTCAAGTTTCCTTCCACCACCTGCCTGGCACGTTCGGCGGCGCGGCGCCTGACCGCGAGCTCCGGCTCAGTCACGAACAACCTCCTTGGGTGTGAAAGCGTTGCTACGCACGGCGTGAATGAAATCGGTATAGGCGGGCTCGTGTCCGGCGGCGCGAACCAGGGCGGCGATCTGGCCGCGGTGATAGTGCGAGTGGAACACCACGTGGGTTGCGATGTGGTTCGTGGAATTGCGAAACGATTCGCCCTTGGTGTTGACGTACGATACTTGGCGTGATTCTTCGGCGACGGTCATGCTGCCGAGATAGGCTTTCCACTCGTTGGCGGCATCGGCGAACAGCCTGGCCGTTTCGTCGAGGCCGACGTCCGGCCAGACCGGAACCGGCGACGGCCGGGCGTGAATGCGAGCCAGCCAGAGAAGCTCCGTTGCCGCGATGTGCGCAGCGAGCCGGCCGGCCTTGGGTGCAGCGGTCACGGCAGGCCGTAGCGAGCTCAAGGTCTTCTGATTAGCCCAGGTGTCCCAGGCGAAGAGGTCGAGCAATGTGGCAGGAGACACGGAAGCGATCAGTGCTTCGCGTACACGACCGTGGTGCCGGACTTCTGGAATGCGAGCACCTGGTACGGAGTCTTGGGGTCGCCCGGCTTGTACATGCCGGGAGCGCTTACCGGCATGCCAGGTACCGTTAACCCTGCGATTTTGGGGCGCTGCTCCAGGAGCCGTTGAATGTCGTCAGCCGGAACGTGGCCCTCGATTACATAGCCGTCCACCAGGGCCGTATGGCAGGAGCGAAGTGACTCGGGTACGCCGTGCTGGTCCTTGATGGCGTCCACCGAATCCAGATCATGAACTTCGGTGCGGAGCCCGTTCAGTTTGAGATGCTCGACCCACTGAGCGCAGCACTGACAGGTAGGAGTCTTGTAAACGGTCACGAGTGGGGCCGGCGACAGGGCCAACAAGGGCCGAACCACGGCTCCCACCGCGGCCAGGCCGGCGGTGCCCGCAAGAAAGTCGCGACGCGAAATCATGGACGCTCCTTCGGAGTCGCCAGAGGGATAGGGACGTTATCACGGGATGGCCTGGAAATGCCAGCATTCACCGTCTGACCAGCGAAGGCTCTCTCAAGTGGTGTCCCTGAAATCATCGCCAGCGCCGCTCCCCTCGGGGTTTCCCGGCTCGCGAGCCAGGAGAATAGCGAGGAGCAGTGCGCCGCAGGTAATGCCGATGTCGGCCATGTTGAAGGTCCAGAATCGCATGTCCCCGATGCCGACGTCGATAAAGTCCACCACGCCACGCGCCGAGCGCAGCCGATCCAGCAGGTTGCCTACAGCACCGCCGGCAACCAGCGCCAGCGCGGCGGCGCGCCACGCATCACCCGCCGAGCTGCGACGGTACAGCGTCCCCAGCAGGGCGAGCGCGAACAGAGCGGTCAACGACAACCCAAGGCGGGAATATGGGCCGAAGAACAGGCCCATGGCCGCTCCACGATTGTAGGCGAGGGTCAGGCGGAACCAGTCGCCCATGACCTCGTGCGGGATGTACGGCGGCGAAAGATGGTAGACCGCGAGCCGCTTGGTGCTGCAGTCGGCCAGCACCAGCACTGCAAGCAGCGACCAGAACGCCTTGGCCTTGGGAGTCCAACTCACGTCAGGGATCCTCTTGGGCCGCGATTAACCGCTCGGCCTTGGTGAGCGACTCGCATCGGGCATCAATGTCGGCGTACTCGCGGGTTCGCGTCCGCTTGAAGCTCTCGAAGGCCGCGCGCGAGCTCCATCGGTCAATGGTGATATAGCGCTCCCGCTGCCCCAGGCTTCGGAACAATTCGGTTCCCAGAAAGCCCTCGCCCTCGCGAAAGAATGTTGCCCATACGCCCCCGCTGCCGTACGCCCGCTCGAATTCACTCGCGCGGCCGGGCTCGATCTCGAACTCCCAGACGATCTGGAACATGAGGAAGCACGAGTGACAGACCGATCAGGGCGACCGCGAGGGCTGATCGGGGCAGCCTTCCTTTCGCCGAGTATCCATCAGAGACACGATGCGCCAGGCATCACCGTCGCGAGCGATCTGAAAAGCATCGACGCCGCAATGCCTGAACTTTCCGCCGGCATAAAATGAATACTCCGCCCAGACGGACGCCAACGGCCCGTCCATTTCGACCCGAGGAGTGCGGACCCGCTCGTCCCACGTTTCCGAGTGGGGCGTGCCTACGGCACGAACGAACGCATCCAGCGTATCGATCCTGACCACGGCCTTTCCGTCGCGTTTCGCTGTCGTCGCCAGCAAGGCTTGCGGGTGAAAGGTACTGCGGACGGCGGCACTGTCTCCGGCACGCATCCCGTCGAACAGGCGCTGAACAACGGCCAGAATTGCGGTCCGGTCGGGCCCGGAAGTCTGGGCCCGAGCCGGGGCGGCCACAACAACTAGAAGAAAGGCCGGGCCGAGACATCGAGCAATGTGCATTGAAAACGCTCGCGGGAAGAGAGGTTGCGGTTGATCGGAACTCCCATTGTCACCGTCGCCGGCCGAACAACGACCGAGGGCAATGTAACAATGCTGATTCCGGGCGACGCGCGCCAACAGTTGCACTCCGAGCGCGTATCGGGGGCGTGAGTGCTGCTGATAGCGTGACTTCCGAAACGCGAGTCGATGTCGCTCTGTGATCACGAGTGTCGGCTTTTCGCGCATTGCCACTTTCCGAACAGTTGTGAGGCCCAGGTACCGGTCCCGATACTGCGCGGCACGCAGGAAACGGGAGGACTTATGGCCGACCGACTGTCATACAGCCGGACGTGGAAGCCGTACGCCGTGGCGCTGGTCATCGCCACGTCGGGATGCTCGGCCGGCGGCCCGCCGGCGGACCGTGCAACCGGCGTCCAGCCCATGGCCCAGCCAACTCCCGCGTCGCCAACGTCACCGACGCCGGTCCCTGCATCCGCGCCCAAGCCTGCCTCGCGGCCGCGGCCCGCGCCGAAGCCACAGATTCGGTGGGCGGACAGCACGGTATTGGAAGCGGCCGTTACCAACCGGTTGGGTTATCGTCCCCTGGCCGCGGTTCTGGCGCGCCGAACCCGCCAGCCGGAAGTAGCGGAGCGCGCCGCGTTAGCAGTAGTGCGCGAAAGCCGCCGGCTCAAAATGAGTCCGAGCCTGCTTGCCGCCGTTCTGCTGATCGAGAACCGAGCTCTCGACACCGCGGCCGTGAGCAGCGCGGGAGCGGTGGGCCTGATGCAGGTGATGCCTGTTCATGCCGGAAGTTACGGTTGCGCCAACACCGAGCTGCGAGAGCTCGACACCAACATCTGCCACGGCGCTCGACTGCTACGTCTCTACGTAGTTCGAAGCCCGTCGCTCCAAGTTGCACTGCGCCGGTACAACGGCTGCGTGCGTGGCAGGGTCACTCCGCGCTGCTCGAGGTATCCGGTCCGGGTGATGGCGACCGCTTCGAGCGTGCGACGCGAGATACTGGCGCGCGCGGCTGAAGACGGCGTCATCGTGCCCGGTCTCGCAGCCCGGAGCTTGTCGGACTGAGGCTCCGCCCTGAATTGCCGCCGGGGCATTTTTCCTGCAGGTTCGGCGGCACCTTCGCAACTCTCGAGGAAGATTGATGGCCACGACATCCAATCCGGTGCTGGCCCGGGCCACGTTCGCGCCGACGGGTGAAGTCGGGACGATGCCGATGACGCTTGGCGGGACGATTGCCAAGACATTGGTTCTGTTGGGGATCCTGACCGTCACCGCCACGTTCTCCTGGTTGCAGGCGGGCGCCGGTCTGGCCGAGCCTGACAAGCTGGGCACCCTCTTTCTGGTCGGCATCGTCGGCGGGTTCGGGGTGGCGCTTTACACGGTCTTTCGCCCTCAGCACGCCCCGGTGACCGCGCCGATCTATGCCGCGCTCGAGGGTTTGCTGCTGGGCGCGCTGTCGGCCATCCTGAACCTGCGTTACAAGGGGCTGCCGGTGCAGGCCGTGGTGCTCACCGTCGCCACGCTCGGCGTGATGCTCGTGTCGTACCGACTTGGCATTATTCGCGCAACCGAGCGCTTCAAGACCATCGTCATATCCTGCACGTTCGCGGTGGCCGCGTTTTACATCATCGCGCTGGTGATGGCGATGCTCGGTCTCTACATCCCTTTCCTGCATGAGGGCGGGCCGATCGGCATTGGATTCAGTCTTTTCGTAACCGGCCTTGCCGCTTTCAATCTCATCCTGGATTTCGACCTGATCGAACAGGGCGTGGGACGCGCGCCGGGGTACATGGAGTGGTACGCGGCCTTCGGGCTGGTCGTGACCCTGGTCTGGCTCTATCTCGAAATCCTTCGCCTTCTGAGAAAGCTCCGGCGCTAGTCGCACCGGGTCAGCGCGTAAGTACCGGCAGGTATTCACGCCACGGTCCCACCTCCGCTCCATACTGCTTTGCCATGACGCGCGCGACCTGAGCGACATGACCCAGGTCGTGCGCCACCCAGGTGGCCAGGAGCTGGCTCATCGTGACGGCACCCAGCTCGGGATGGATTCCGGGTCGCTCGAGGTCGCGGGCCGACAGCCTGAAGCCTTCCAGCGTCGCAATGTTGTTGGCTCGCAGTCGGGCAAATCGCTCGAGCAGGTCACCGATGGGCCTGCCTGCGTTGAGTCGCAGATGACGAAACCGGTCGAACGGCTCGAACACCGGGTTCGGTCCCCCCGCCAGAATGATTCTCGCCCGCGGAATCCAGTCGGTCTCTTCGCCGTCGATCAGGTGTCCGACCACGTCGAACGGACTCCAGGTATTGGGCCCCTCGCGCCCGTGAAGCCAGTTATCGGACAGCTCCGCGAGGAGGGCGCGCAACGTGCTTGGCGTCCGGCGCAAGACCAGGACGGCCTCGGAAAGGTCGAAGGGCATGGTGTCCGTACGGATTGAAGGGGTGAGTCGTTCCACGGGAGGGTGGGGTTGCATCCGAACTTATCCTGCGTCGGCCGAGTCCAGGGGCTTCACGTATCGCAGCGTCTCCGCGCCGTATCCCAGGCGCTCGTACAGTGCGCGTGCCCGCACGTTCTGAGCAAAGACGTTGAGTGTTATGAATGGATCGCCTCGCTCTCGGGCCCAGGCTTCGGCGGCTGAGAGAAGAGCGCGCCCTACCCCGCGGCCTTCTGCCGTCCCGGCCACGACGAGAATCGACACGTGCGCATGGAAGAGACCGGTGAAGTAATCCTGGTGGGTCTCGAGATAGGCGAAGCCGAGCACTCGACCGGCCGTGTCTTCGGCGACAAGAATCGGTGCATCCGGGGAACCAGCTGTCAACGCTCGAGTGACGGCAGTGCGCTCAGCATCGATCACTTGAGCGCCCGTGCGCCACATGGGTATGGGGAATTCGGCCAGCCGAACCGTTAACGACGAGAGGGTCGGAAGGTCGTCGGCTCGGGCCGGCCGGATCTGAACTGTCGGGCCGGTTTGGGGCTTATCGGTTGCCGGGAACTCCCCGCTCAATGGCCTCTCCTCAGGCCACTGGTTGCGAGGAAGATCTCGCGGAGGAAATTGAGCAGGGCGCCGACCAAAGCTGCCATGGCGATCACGAAAGCAACCGCGACGAGCTTGGAGGCATTGATTCGAAAGAAGGCGCCGATGAAGAGAGCTCCAATGACGCCGCAGATCAAAAGGGCGCACAGGGTTGCCAGGCTCAGGGCCCAGTTGATCAAGTGCGCCCGGCGATGCAGGCTGTCGAGCTGAACTTTGATTGCTTCGGTCGGTGTGGGGGCAGCCGTCGTCTGCTCCAGCAAGCGCGTGCGATCGACGATTCGGGAAAGCCGATTGGTGAGGACCACGAGAATGGTGCCGACGCCGGACAGCAAAAAGACCGGAGCGACGGACAGCTGAATGACGTGGACCACCGCGCTGACGGCGGAATCGCTCTGTGCCTGTAGCTCCGGCGTCATCTAGGGCTTCGGACGCCTTCTACTGGCGCGGAGGGCACTGAACCGGAGCCACCTCGCTCACCGAGCGGGCGCGGATCAGGCGATCCGCGATGCTGCGCAGCACGAACTCGTTTCCATCGCTGGCCACGTGGACGTACCAGATCCGCGGATCGTCGGGATCCGGGGCGACCAACGTTCCGTTGACCGTCTTCAAGGCGGCCTCGCGGTCGGCGGGCTTGGCGCGCGAGACGAAGGTGACCATCAAAATGTCGGGGGCGTCGCCGCCCGACTCGGGCACATCCGCGGTGCAAACACCCTTGGGATAGGGATCGGGTGCCGGCCGCGCAGGTGGTTTCGCTTGGGCCGCGGGAGCGGCCCCGGCCGCTGCCGGCTTGTTAGCGCTATCGGGTCGGACGACTCGAGGAGCAGGTGCGGTGTCCGGTCGAACCGCCGGAGGAACGCTGTCCCAGTTCCGCCGAGCATTTGGATCAGGCGAAAGCCTGATGCTGTCGGCCGGCGGGAGCGCACTGTCGCGAACGACGGTCTGCGCGCGACATGGCGGCCCGCCCGCCAGGAAGGCGAGCGTACCGAGCCCGATCAGCAAGCCCGATCGTGAAACCATGTCCATCAAGATACGCGATCGGGGCGCGCCAGGCTCTACTTGCTGGACTTCTTACGCCGCCGGGGGACCTTGGCGCCCTTCTTCCTCGCTTCCGAAAGCCCGATCGCGATCGCCTGCTTGCGGCTCTTTACCTTGCCGCCCTTGCCGCCGCGGCCGCTCCGAAGAGTTCCCCGCTTTCGCCTCCGCATCGCGCTCTCGACGCGCTTCCCCGCGGCTTTGCCATACCTGCGACCTTTTGATGTCCGCCTGGTGGACCGCCCCTTCGCCATAAGTCCTCCTTGGACCATGTGATTGCAACGGTTCCAAGCTGCGAATTGACAGGGGTTCGGTACCGTGACGCGGGTTACGGAGTCGAGTCATTTGTCGCGAGCCGCAGCGCTCGCAGCCCGAAATGCCTCCCACGAGCCGGTCGTCTTCCGGAATAGATACTCGTCGTGTCCGGGCACCAGGTAATCCGTGAGCGTGCCCACCAACTGGTAACCCAGGCGCTCGTACAACCGACGCGCCGCCGGGTTGAACGAGGACACGCAAAGAAACACGTTGGGGCTCTCCTGTTCGATGCGTGCTTCCGCCCAACGGATCAGCTTGGTGCCTACGCCATGCCCGCGGCGGGATGGTTCGACACATACCGTCTGGATGTAGCCTCGGAGGGGCCCTCTGAGGTCAAGGATCAGAAATCCCGCGATGTTCCGGTCGTCACAAGCGATGTAAACCTCCTTATCCGGCTCCGTCAGGGTTTCGAGGGACCGAGCATACGAGCGCCGCAAGGTGACCCAGGGCTCCGACGCCCCCATCATGCGGGCGCAGGCTTCCGCTTCGAGCCGTCCGTTGAGCGGGCGAATCGAGATTGGCGGCGATGCAGCGTCGCCATCGCCGGTCGTCGACAGGCTCACGTCGGCTCAGGACGCGCCGAGCGCTTCGGCTCGCTTGTGGGCTTCCTCGAGGGACACATCTTCGATACGGCTGGCAAGCGACCAGATGTGCCCGAATGGGTCCTGTAGCTTGCCCCCGCGATCACCGTAAAACTGATCTTCGACCGGGCGAACTACGGTCGCCCCGGCCGTTATCGCCTGCCGCGCGACAGAGTCCACGTTCTCGACGTACAGGTGGAGATTCACACCCGATCCGCCCAGGCTGAGCGGGCTCAGAATGCCCATGTCGGGATACTCGTCCGACAACATGATGCGGGAGTCGCCGATTTCGAGCTCGGCATGCCCGATCCGGCCGTGATCGTCGAAACGGCCTAGCTCCTTGGCCCCGAACGCCTTCTGGTAGAACTCGATGGCGGCAGCACCGTTCTTGACAATGAGATAGGGGGTGAGTTGAGGGCGCCCCGGCGGAATGGGGCTCACTTTACCTGGCATGATGCGATCTCCTGATAATCGGTCCTGCGACGCGTAGCGTGAAACCCATGCTGCTGCGTCGCGCAATGCTTCATGCTTCACCTGCGATCCGGAGTATGCAACCCGGATCAGGAAGCCCAGCTGTCGTCTCGCGCAGTGCCTGGGCCTTGGGGTCGTAGGGATCGGGCAATGAGCCCCAGGCCGGCGGCCAGGAGACCCAACATGAGGAGGGTATCGAACAACGATGTTGGCTGAAAGTACAGATGCAGGTTGGCCACGATGCCGGCCAGAATGATGAGAGTTCCTATTGCGGTCAGCGCCCACCCGAGGGCTGACCGGCCGTTGAAGAAGAGCACACCGATGCCAATCAGAAGCGGCACAAGCGAGAGCCCAAACGCATTGTAGCTCCACAACGCCCAATAGCCGCTGGTCACGGTTACTCGCGCAAGCAGCAGATATCCGCCCACCACGAGCATGGCTGCACCGGCGAGAAACGACGGGAGCCCGCCAGGTGTTCCGCCCGCCCCTCTCATGCACCACCGAGCGGCATGTGCTCCTCCGCCATAGGCTGGACTCGAGCCGGTATCTGCAAAGGGTGTCGCGCCTTGACTGGCGGCGCAAGGGCGGTCAACTGAGCGGTGGCTTTCGCCGCGGCGGTCTCCCCGACCGCTGTACAATGTCTCCCTCCGCGGTCATTTGTGGGCAGCTCCCATCGACTTGCCGGAGTCGCCCGGCCACCCGATTGAATTGCGCGACGAATGCCTTTCTACGGTCCCACAGGGCGAAGCAGGCGCGGTGCATCGCAGACTCGGAGAAGCGGAAGAAAGGATCGGTGTCGTCCGCAATGAAGTCCGGTGTGACTACCGCATCGGCATCCGGCCGTATGGCCTCGTTGCACAACGCACAAACAGCGCTGCCCCCTCGAACTCGACTCAGCGACTCGGCGCGCGCCCGATTGCGGTGGTTGCGGGTGCCCACGGTCAAGGATCGTTTCCGAGCACAGCCACCAGGGAATCCAGGAACGGTGCCTGGCCGGGCAGGATACGTCGCCGCGCCTCAGCCAGATCGAACCAGGAGGCTCGATCCACTTCAGGAAAAGTGCGCATCCGTCCCGAGCCCTTGGGCCATTCCATGTCAAAGGTATTGCTCGCCAGCTGCGCTGGATCAAAATCGCCTTCCGCAATCCAGATCCGGACCACCTTCCCGCCGGGCTGTTTGATCTGTCCCAGTGGCTCGAGAGGGCCTCTGACGTCGAGCCCTATTTCTTCTCGGAACTCCCGTCGGGCGGCGCTGACCGGATCTTCCCCTGGATCGATTTCGCCCTTGGGAATGGTCCAGGCGCCCAGATCCTTGCGAGCCCAGAAGGGTCCGCCCGGGTGGGCCAGCAGTACCTCTACGCCTGACGGGCCGCGGCGATAGAGCAGGAGACCGGCAGCCGTCTTGGGCATCCGCGAGGGATGGAACCGTCTCGAGCGGTCAAAGACCGGGAGATCGCCGGCTCCATCGTCGGATCAGAGTGATCAGCATTGCGGTAAGATTGAGGCCAGCCATCGCAGCGCCGATAATGATGAGGCCCCGGGCAACGCGCCTCAGCACGCTCAGGCTGTGAACATCGGCCGCTACCAGCAGGACCTTCACACTGAGAAGCGCGGCCGCGCCAGAAAAGACCAGCAACTGCAGCAGAAGCAGGGGCTGGTAGCCCATCCCTCGATACAGCCAGTAGAGCGAGAGGGCAACCAGGAGCCACGCGAGCAGGCCGGTCCGCGTGCTCTGGCCGAGCGGCAGGTCGCGAAGCACCGGCACGATGAGCAGGGCCAGAGCGGCGAGCATCACCAGGAGGTGCAAACTGGCCCGCCAAAGCTCCCCCACGGTCGCGTCTTCAGCCGTATGCTTGGCAGGCTCCCGCATCAACTTCACCAAGGGGCTTTCCTCGCGTTAGGTCCAGCCGACGCAGACATCAGCTTCAGTCTGCAGCACGGCTTCCTGCTCGAAGCGTCGACGGTACTCGGCAACGATGGCAGCTACAGCCTGCCGGGCAGCCGCTGGATCGTCGGTGATCAAACGCACGATCTTCGACCGCTCCTGTACCACAATGCCCGCGCTATCCTGCCATTGGCCGGCGGCATCCCACACGGTAAACCCTTTGGGAAATCGTGGTGTCAGCGCCTGCCCGACAAACTCCCTCCACTCCGAGTCGGAAACCTCGCCGTCCCGTCGACCGCGCCCAAAGTACAGCGTGATTTGCCGTCGTGCCGGTGCTGCAGCAGTGCAGCTGACGGCCGTGGCTGGAATCGGCGTGGTCTGTGATGACGTCGCGCAGGCGGCGACCAGCACTGCCAGCCCAGATGCGCATGTGGAGGCGAGGCCACTGAAGCCCAGTTCAGGGAAGCGGCTCGAGGTTCGCATGCAGGACCTGGCTGGCCAAACCGCAGTTGCCTACGACGACCAGTACAGATGTCTGTTGCCACGTCTGGTATCCCGGATGGATAACAGTCACGGTGTAGGTCCCGGGGCGTCCCTGGCCGGCGCTCAGCGTCAACAGCCGACCGGATGCGTCGGCACTTGGAGGCCGAAGCGAATCAATGTACTCACCGTCACGAATCGACCCGCGCGCGCCCGCGGCGAGCGGTGCTCCGGTCACGGCATCACGGACCTGCACGACAATGGCGGCCGTTCCGCTGCTGTCGACGCAGATTGCCAGATTGTCCACGCAGCCGCCCAGCGCGAGCACCGAGCTCAGACTGAGTTGCCCTGCCCAGCGAAATCCGTTGGGCCGTGCCGCCGTTGCACAACAAGAGTTGATCATGCCGGGGCTTCGAGACGCGAAGGGTGGCCCTCGCTGGAGCGGCTGGCAAGGGGCCTGGCCAGGTCGAGCTCGAGCAAAACCGCCGCAGCGAGAAAACACAGCGCGCCCAATGGACCGGTTGGTGGAACATGGGCGGCACCAAAAAGGAGAGCCGCCAGGGTGAGCAAGGCGGTCACGACTCCCGGCTTGGCAATGACCAGCATGACAAGGCCCGAGGCCAGGGTCGTGAGCCACCTGGCCGGCGTCGCGCTCATTCCGCCGGCTCCGGTGAAGAGATGTGCGCGGGCCATCCGCCTGCGAGGAAGATGACCACGGCCGCGATCGCGGCGAGCCAACTGGCTCGCGAGGTGCGCCAGCAGCCCGGTTCCGAGCCCGGCCAGAGCATCGAACGCGCAATGGAGTGGAGCGAACACCGCAAGCGCGACCCTGCTCAGGTTTGCGGCAGCGTTGTGCACACCACCGAGCAGGAGATACACCGCCAATCCCAGCAGTGCAAACAATCCCAGGTTAAGCAAGTGCAGGGTGCTCCACCAGGACAGGTGCGGGCTGACGCTGCAATAAATCGGAGCAGTCAGTATTGGATGTCTGTAATTGACGATGCTGAACAGGGCGGGAGGCGCGAAGAGCAGCACTCGTCGCACGGAGGTTGGCAAGGTTAAGGGCTCCTCGATTATTCCTGCCGTTGGCCGACGAAGAGTCGAATCTCAGGGGAGGCCCGGCTCAGGCGTTCGGCCAGGTCAGGGCGATCGGCCAGCAGCTCGAAGTCCGAGTACTCGAACCCCGGCCCCACTGTACAGCCCACCAGTGTGTAGTCGCCCAGTGATCTCGCGGCCTGCCAATATCCGGCGGGTACCCAACGGACCGTGGCGGCCGAGCCGTTGCGCGGGCCCAATACGAACCGCTCGACGATGGGATCGGTCTCGGGCATCAGGAGCAGCTCCAACGGCGCGCCCTCGTAGTGGTGCCAGACTTCGTCCGACCGTACTCGGTGCCAGGCGCTCATCTGGTCACGGGTGAGCAGAAAGTAGATCGTCGTGAGCGCAGCTCGAGGGCCGCGCCCGTCGGACGGAACGACGCGCGTGGCGCTCCGGAAGAGCTCGCGGAAGTAGCCGCCTTCCGGGTGGGGTGTAAGCCCCAGTGTCTCGATCAGCTCCGTGGCACGGGGATGCACGCGGCGGCTCCGGCTCTTTACCCCGGCGCCTGTGCCAGCGCGTCGGCCCCTGCTTGTGCGACCTGGGCGTCCTGCGCCGACTGCATGCCGGACACTCCGATGGCGCCGATGATCTCGCCGGCGAGCGCTTCTTCGAACGCCTTGGTCGGGCGGCGAAAGTTGAGCGCGGTTTCCGCTTTCGCCTGGGCGACGTGAAGGCTCCCGTACTGTGCCTGCTCGAGTCGATGGAGAGCCACCAGGTGACCGGTGCTGTCCACGATTGCAATGACCATCGGCCAACGGTTTCGCAGGGCTTCACTTTCCGCGGCCTCCAGTACGACCTTGGCGGCAGCGAGCGAAATCGGCGATCCGTAGCGCGGGGGCAGCGATACTGCAGCAGGTGATGTAGGTGGCGAACTCAGAGTTCGATCGGGCATGCGGCTGTCCTCGTCCTGGCGCGGTTGGCGGTTCAGGTACTGGCCTCGAGATCGACCGGGGCTCGCTGCCGTAGCGACGCGAGCTCGCGACGCCCTGCCTCAACCAGGGTAAGCGCCGTGTAGAATACCACAAAGACGACCAGCCATCGCACTGCGTCCAGCGGGAGTGACTTCACTACGAGGGCTGCGATCAAGAGCGCCGGGATCCCACCCAATGTGAGCCCGACTGCGGCGCTCGGCTGAAAGCGCTGGGCTCGGACGAACCGGGTTCCGCTGATGGTCATGAGGAAGGCGCACGAACCCATCATGATTGGAAAAGCGGCCCGCGGGTTCATGCCCAGGAGGCTGACGAGAATCATGCAAGGCGCGTAGAGCCCGATCCCGAGCGTCATCAGGCCCCCCAGAATGAAGTTCCCGACCACGGCCACGACCAGGGGCGCACCATGGAGGCCCGCGGCATCGCGCCCGCCGGGGAGCAGATGCAATTGGGAGAGAAGCATGATGCTCGCCGCCGCACTCAATGCCAGGCCCATCCCCAGCCTCACCTTGTGGCGGGGGAGCCGGGCGACAATCCCGGCACCGAGCCACGCGCCGAGTCCCGACGATGCAATCATGGGGACCAATGTGAGGGGTTCGACTGGTACCAGCTGAATGAAGATCACCGCTCCCATCACCGAGGTGATCATGTGCCCCACGTTCAGGGTCCCCGGGATCAGCTCATCGGGCACCACCCGCCAAGCACGGAACACTGCGGTCGTGGTGGCAAACGAGCCGATGCCGAAGGTATCGAAGAAGACAGTCATGAACCCGGTGAGGCTTTCGATCGGTCGGGGGCGCCACGATCCCATGCGGGTCACGCCTCGGACGAACTCGATCGCGAACCAGGCGGCGAAAAGCACCAGCACCACGAGGAGAGCGCGCCTCATCCTCCCGTCCCCGGGCACTCGAGCTTGAAACGCTGCAACACTTGGAGCCGATTCTCCATCGCACCGGACTGAGCCGCGATGCGCCAGGCGTAATCCCGTCGCAGATCCATCGTGTCGACTCCCTGCGCCACCGCGACGCGCCACTGCGCGCAATACGCCGGAAGCTCCACGTCGATGATATGACGGGCGGTGGCGAGACTCGCGGTAAAGGCTTCGCAAGTGGCGAACTGCCCGGCCTGCGCCCTATGCACCGCTTCGTGGGCCTCGAGCTGCGCTCGAACCAGCGTGTCTCGTATGTCGGCCCGCATACGGGTGACTGCCCGGCCGGAGTCGCAATGCGTGAGGCCCACGAAGTCCTCTGGCACGGCGGCGCGTTGAGCGGAGGCCGACTGGGGCACGGAAGCGATTAGAACAACTACGGCGCGCCACAAACGAACCGGCATGGTCTCGGAGCTCAAATCAAAAAGTCCGGATATTCCGCCGCGACCTGCTCGCATTCACGGGCCAGATCAGTCGGGGCGCGACCACCCAGCGTCGCCGCCAGATCGAGCGCTCGAAGCTTGCCGCTGCAGGCAGACGCCTTGGTGAGTCGGTCGGAGATGCCGAGACCCTTGTGCAGTCCTGTCGCCAGCGCCGCGCCAAGGCTGAGCACTGCAGCGACGGCACAGGTGTTGGCCCAGGTTCCGCCCACCAGCGGTTGCTTCTGAACCGCGGTGATGCCGGCGACGAACGCCGCCAGGCCGCTGGCCGCCGTGCCGACGACGATGGCCCAGGTATCCGCCCGCCGGAGCCGGCGCACGTGCGACTCGGCGGCCCTCATGGCATTTCTGATCCAGTCCAGCTGCGGACTGGCGGTACTATCGATCGATCCCATGAGACCTCCTGGGATGTCCGGTTCGAGTTGCGTGTAGCTGCCTTCAGTGTTCCGCCGGCGGCCGCGTCAGGTGGTGAGGCCGAGCATGCGGCGAACATCGCTCTCTTCCGGCACCACCTCGAATGCATCAATCAGGTCGGCGGGCAACGGCCGGCGGCGTCCGGTGGCGAGATCCACGAAGACCCAGCGCGTTTCCGCCTGCGCCACGATCTCACGATCGGATTCCCGCACGAACAGATACCGGCGCGGGGTCACGCGCTGGTCGAACCGCGGAACCCAGGTGTGCGCACACAGGCGCTCGCCCTCGAAGGCAGGCCGGAGATACTCGATGAAGTGAGACCGGACTACCCAGCCCACGCCCAGCTCGAGGTAGCGCGCCATGGTCCAGCCGGCCGCAACCGAGTGCTCGATGGCGATGTCCTGCATCCACTGGACGTAAGCGAGATTGCTGACGTGCCGATTTACGTCTATCGCCTCCGGCGGAACGAGGATCTGTTTCGAGTAGATGCGAGACCGGGTCAGGGGAGCACGCTCCAGCCCCAGGGCGCGGGTATCGCCGACAACATGAGGGCGCCCCCCAGCAATCCGACGTTCTTCATGAAATGGATCTGATTCGCCTGACGAGCTGCGGGATCGGTATCCGCCCAGTAGTTGTGGACCATGAGCGAGACCGGGATCAGGAACATCACCAGCAGGATGATCCCCACTGTCGGGAGGGCGCCCAGCATGATGCTCAGGCCACCCAGCACCGCTATGAGCCCGGAGCCCAATACAGCAGCCTGCGGCACCGGAACTCCCCTGCTCGAGGCATAAGCGCTCATGCTCTTCAGATTGATGAAATGCCGCGCCCCGGATATCACGAAGAACCCGCCGTACAGAACGCGGCCGATTAGGAACACCATAGTCACGCTCCCGGTGGCCGATAGGCGATTGTCTTCTTGGCTGCGGCGTCGACCTCTTCGGGCGTGAGCAGAGGTGTCGTGCGAAGCCGGACAGCGCCGGAGGCATTTACTGCCAAGCTGTGGCTCAAGGCGGTTGCGTGATCGGGGAATTCTGTCAGGCCGACGGCATCGATCTCACCGAAGGCGAAGTAGAATGCCAGCAGCTTGCCGCCGGACTTTTCCACCAGTTGCTGCACATACTGGCGCCGTTTGGAGCCGCCTTCCTTCATCAGACCCTTGGTGCCCTCGGCCTGGTACGAAGCCTGCCAAAGATAGACGGGCATACCATCCTCACACGGGGAAGTCGATCCAGAGCGGCGTGGCGGGACTGCCGTCACCCGGCTGGCCGCCGGATCACGGCTTCAAGGTGTTGTTCGGGGGAAGTTTGCGGAAGGGCGACCTGGGGCGTCGGCGGCATAGCTCAGTCTGCCATCCACGATACGCGCAGGCGGCGTGTACGGATGCAGCTCGGCCGACTCGATACTCATGATATGCCGCACGTCGAGGCCCAGCCACCGGAGGACGTCGGCGATCAACCCGCGATGACAACGCCACCAGACCGCCTCGGCGCACATGATTGCCGTTCGTGAGCCGAGCGCCGCGTTCAAGAGACTCACGAGACCGTCGGCAAACTCGCCGGTCTCCATGTAATCGGCGTAGCCTCGGAAGGCCTTGTTCCGCCATCCCGTGTTGACCGAGTCTGCTGCGGGGTCGCGCCGGCCGCCGAGGTCGGGGAACCATTGATACGCAATGCCGTGGGCGCCCAGGGCCTCGGAAAGGGCATCGCGGCTGAATTGCGGCCAGCGTCGCGAGCCAGGATAACGGCGCACGTCGGCCACGGTCTCGATGCCATGCGCGGAGAGCAGCGCAAGGAACAAGTCGAAGGGCCTGGTAGAATGTCCCACTGTCCAGACGGATGTTGTCACGATCAAAGGAGCGCGGTGAAGCTATCCCAGTAATGCCACCAGGCGCTTGGGCGCGACAAGGAGGTAAGCGTCCCGCAGAAGATCAGCCAGCTCAGCCCAGTCCGGACTACGGTCGAGCCACACACCTATCCACCCACTCGGACCTACGTATGGCGGGACGAAAAAAAGATCCGGAGCTGCGCGGACCATGAGTCCCTGATTCCCGTCGGCCGCCTTGCACCAGACTGAGGGTCGCCCGTTTCCGTGGTGGGTGGCGGCGCTCGCGTACATGGCAAACAGCTTGTTCTTCACCCGAAACGTCGGCTCACCCCAGGCTTCTACCTCATGAGCCTCCGGCAGCGCGAGGCATAGTCTGCGCAAACGTGCCAAACCGATCGGTGCCCGACTCATAACCTGGAACACGCTCCCGAGGACGACCAGATCACTGCCCTTGCCGCAGTGGCCTCATACCATAGCCAACTTATGGCTGCCAAAAAGAGTCGCACCAATCGCGGCAAACGCAAACCAGCTCGACGCGACGAGCCGATCGAGGCGGCAAAGGCAGCCGACCTTCGGTATGTGAGCGACTCGAGGCCGGGCATCCGACGACGCCGGTCGGGAAAAGGTTTCTCTTACGTCGGTTCCGACGGCACGCCTATCCGTGACAAAGCCACACTGTCCCGAATTCGAGCGCTCGCGATTCCACCCGCCTGGGCCGACGTCTGGATCAGTCCGCTCGGTAACGGCCACCTGCAAGCCACCGGGCGCGACGCACGTGGGCGAAAGCAGTATCGCTACCACCAGCGCTGGCGCGCAGTCCGGGATGAGACCAAGTACGGTCGCATGCTCCTCTTCGGCAGCACGTTGCCGAAGATCCGGGAGCGCGTCAAGGAAGATCTTTCGCTTCCCGGTCTGCCGCGGAACAAGCTGCTCGCGATGATCGTGCGGTTGCTCGAGACCACGTTCATCCGGGTCGGCAATGCAGAGTATGCCAAAGCCAATAATTCGTTCGGGCTTACGACACTGCGCGGGCGGCACGTTGAAATCGAGGGCGCGCGAGTGCGGCTCAACTTTCGCGGTAAGGGGGGGAAGACCCAGACGGTGCAGGTGAGCGACCGCAGGCTCGCCCGTCTGGTCAAGCGTTGTCGAGAACTTCCCGGTCAGGAGCTGTTCCAATACCTGGACGACGAGGGTCAGCCCCAGCCGATCGATTCCGCGGACGTGAACGAGTATCTCCGGCAGATTTCCGGCGAGGATTTCACAGCGAAGGATTTCCGCACCTGGGCTGGAACGTTGGTCGCCACTCGCGGGCTCCGCAATGCCGACGCGCCGGAGTCGAAGCGCGATGCGAAGGCTGCCATGCTCGAGGCAATCGGCGCGGTGGCCCACGAACTCGGTAACACCGTCGCCGTCTGTCGCAAGAGTTACATCCATCCTTGGGTGCTGGGATGCTATCAGGATCCCGTGTGGTTCAACCTCTGGTGCGAATGCGCCCGTAACGGCACCAGAGAATTGCGCAACGACGAGGCGACGGTTCTCCGGTTTCTCGAAGTCGCCGACCGGTGTGAACGGGAGAAATCAACTTGAGGCATAGTCCCGCACTGGCCTTGGGTGATAGGTCCGATTCGGCAAGGGCCGCTCGTGAGAAGCATCACCGAGGGTTGCACCCGAATCGCAGACGATTAGGGGGCGTGGCAGCGTGACTTTCCTTTTCCGACTTTGAGCTCTAGCCGAGACGCGTGGGGTTCAGACCTGGAGGTTTGCATGAGAGTATTGATCGCAGGCACGACCATGTTGCTCGCGGTTGCAGCATGCCAGAAGCCGGCCAACCGTCCCGGCGCCGACGTCGAGACAGGTGCGGCTGGTACCTCGGTGGATACGACCGTCATCCAGAAGACGACCGAGGACACAAGCCTTATCAGGCACGATACGACGGTGAAGACCGACACCGCCAAGAAGGGTGGCGGTGTAGTGGGCAAGGATACCGTGAAGAAGCCCTAAGGCGCATGGAGCGGCCGGACCGCCGCGCCTCGCGGCGGTCTCGGCAGTGCGTCAGCCGGGAAGACGCTGCTGGGTAGACCAGCGGGACAGATAGTCAGCCGGCCGAAATACCCTGAGGCCAAGCCTCCCCTCGATCTCACCCATCTTTTTCACAGCAGAACTTGAGTCCGCAGCTACCAGGTCGCGGACTCCCAAAGAGCGGGCATGGAGGATAGATCTCGCGTCCGCAGCATTCCCCAGCCAATCGGCGAGGACCCGGCAGTCAGCCGTCTCGGTCAGATCCCGTCCTGCGTCTTCCCCGAGCCAAGCTGCATCCACGCGGCATAGCCCGATGAGAGCTGCGTATTCCCGCGCATTCTTCTCGCGCTCCTCCGGTGAGGCGCGTTCGATGAGGCATCGCCCCTCTCCGGGGCAGTAGAACGAAAGCACGTCTTCGGTCACCATCGCCGCAAGCCGATATAGAGCTGCTCGGTCACGCGGTCGCATACGACCCTTGATCGCATCCTCGACCACGGATCGATCGACATATACGACCGGCCGAAGCGACGGAAGCGACCCGGTCACGCCTTTGCCTTCCTCCGTTTCCCGTTGCGCCGTCCCAGCGGGGTCTGCTCCCAATCCGCTTCGAAGATCCGGGCCACCCCGCGCACCACGTCCTTGTCATCTGCAATGACGCCGACTTCACGCCGACGATCGAGCTCGGCTCGCCTCAAGCCCTGGCTTCCGATGAAGACGCGCTTGGAGTCCTGGACGATGGCCCGGACGTGCATTCGGTCACCCGGGTAGGCGGCGACCTCGAAGCCTCCGTTCTTCTTCGCTGCTTTGCTGATGATCCGTACGTCGATCCCGGCGTGGGCTCGCAGCTCGATGGCCTTCTGCATGAGCCGATCGGTCAGCTTGGGCTCGTAAATGAGAAGTCGTTCTTTGGCTCCCTCGATGAGCGAGAGAAGTGAAGCGCGCGAGTTGAAGGGACTCACCACGAACTTGTCGAGCCTGGGTGTGTACAATTGGCGATCGAAGTCTGCCTCGAACAGGCGAATGGCTTCCGCAACCAGGGCCTTTTGCCGGGTTGCGAGACCAAGGCTCCGCGCTTGCCCGATGTCGCGACGCGTGAGATTGTAGCCGAGGACATACAACGTTGTGCGATCCGCAATCAGCACCTTGCAGTGATAGCGGATCAGGTCCTCGGCGGTACGGGACACCGTCACGCCCATCCCGAGCAGGTCCGATTCGAGTTTGCGCAGGGTCGCGTTTCCGTCCGCGGTCACGTGCGCGATGAGCGCGCGGACCGTCACGCCGCGGCTCACCGCGTCGGCCAGGGCACGCTTCAGCTTGGGATAGGCGAGCCGGAAGACGTACAGGTCCAGCGACGTCTTTGCCCGCTCGATGGCTTCGAGCACCGGCCCCACGCCGTCGTCGGGCTGCACCAGCAGCTTCATATGGTCAGGACTTCTTCGCTTTTGCGGGTTCCAACTCTACCGTGAGGTTTTGTTCCGGATCGAGCGCCAGAATGGCGCTCGCAACACGATCAGTCTTCCGGCGCGCCGGGAACGTGACATGATAGGATAGCTCGTCCTGGCCGGTCGCCCGGAGCTCGTGCCGCAGGTGCAGCTCGTGTAGAAGCTTCTCGACCTTGGGCTTGACGTCGGATGCCGCCTTTCCCTTGATCTTGAGGTCGAAAACCTTCACCGGTGCGGGCTCGATCGATTCCAGCCCCCACAGCACGATCAGAATGAACAATGTGGCTGCTGCCGCCGGCAGATACAGTCCGATTCCTGAAGCGAGCCCGACGGCGAGCGCAACCAGCATGACCGCAGCGTCTTTTGGGTCTCCTATTTTTGCTCGATAACGCACGAGATTGGCTGCGCCCAGGATCCCGAACGCCCGCGCCAGGCTCGCCCCGACCACCACCATAATGAGTGCTCCGACCACGGCGAGCACGATCTGCGTTTGAATGACGGCAGGATCGCGAGCTGGCGTGCCTCGGCGCACTGGTCGAAACGCGAGCGCCGCGCCCAATAAAGCGGCCACCGGCAGACCTGCTAGATCACGCCACGGATTGTCCGGCCGCTCGGCAGCTGCGTGATGCTTGCCGCCTCCGAGATCCAGTGAATCCTGGAGCTCAGCGGACTGATCCAAAGGTGCAAATGCCACTACCATGACCAAGCATGCCAAGCCGAGCACCTTTGTGAGGCGCATCACGTTCTCCGGTTCAGGAATTCAGTGAGCAGGCGAAAGCAATATTGAAGCCGCGGCGGGCCGGATGCCAGTGTCAGGGATGAAATGTTTTTCCCTTCTTCAGCATCTCAATGAACTGTGCTATGCGTCGCGCGCGGGTCTCAGGCTTCTTCGCGGTCTGTATGCGATAGAGCAGCGCGTAGCGGTTCGCTCGGTTGAGAGTCGCGAAGAAGGCCCTGGCTTTGCGATGGCCCTCAAGTGCCGCCCGAAAATCCGGCGGCACGACGGCTCGGCTGGGTGAGTCGTACGCCGCGGTCCAGCGTCCATCCTGCTTCGCGAGTTCGATGGCCGCCAATCCGCTTGACTGCATGCGACCACCTCCAATCAGTGCCTCGGCTTTTTCCCGATTGATCTTGGACCAGGCGCTCCGCCGGCCTCGCGGGGTGAACTTCTGCAACCACGAGGACGCGTCGTGCGCACGTTTTTGCCCGTCGATCCAGCCGTAGCACAGCGCCAGCTCGACTGCGTCGGCGTACGACACCGAAGCGAGGTTGGAATTCTTCTTGGCGAATCGAAGCCACACGCCGGGGGCCGAGTCGTGATGTCGCCGCAACCAGCCCTCCCAGTCCTTCGCGCTCTTGCACAGGACGATAGGGTACTCGGAGCGCGACGTGACGGACGGGTCCATCAGGGTCCTAGCCTTTCACGTACGAGAGCTTTTCGGCCACCCGCCCTTCACGCACGCGAAACAGATCGATGCCGCGGACACGCCCCGGCTTGCCGTCTCTGACCCAGTGATAGCTCCAGCGCACCACGCACCGGTCCCCGCGGCGACCACTTCTTCCGTCTCGAACCGCGCGTGGGGTGAGCGTTGGAAAAACTCTTCCCAGAACTTGCGAACCTGAGCTTGGCCCACCAGACGTTCGCCATCCGGCGGCGGCCGGGTGCTGTCGAACAGGCAGTCCTCGGTCATCAACGCCATGACGGCATCCACATCGTGGCGATTGAATGCCTCATTGAACCGGGTGACGGTGTTTCGGGTGGCTTCGGTTTCCAGATCCTGCGCCGGTCTCATGTGGGGTGGCTCCTCGTCCCAACGTGAATCCGCTGCTGCTGACTCCATCGGCCTGTTACCGAACTGTGCCTGGCGGCCTCGATGTAACCGAGTAATATGGGCTCGGACGATCAACCAGGAGATGACATGGCTACTGCAGCACCTGCCTCCACGGCTTCGGTAGCGCAAGAGCTGGTAACGCTTTGCCGAGCCGGGCGCAACATGGACGCGGTCGAGCAGCTTTATTCGCCCAAGATCGTGAGCGTCGAGCCGATGGGCGACGAGAACATGCCGGCCGAGATGACCGGGCTCGAGGCGGTGAAGGGCAAGAATCAGTGGTGGTTCGACAACAACGAGGTACACTCGCGCCAGGTGAACGGGCCGTTCGTGGGCGAGGGGCAGTTCGCTGTCCAGTATACCTACGAAACGACGTTCAAGCCGACTGGTCAGCGGGTCACGATGACCGAGATGGCGCTCTACACGGTCAAGGACGGCAAGATCGTCCGGGAGCAGTTCTATTACAACGTTCCCGCCGAGCGCCCCTGACGATCGATGCTTGAACGCGGCGACGGGCCACTCCAAGCTGGGTGGCCCGTTTTGCGTCAGACCCCGCGCACCAGGCCACCGTCCACCAGTAGACTCTCGCCGGTGATGTACGAGGCGTCGGCCGAGGCAAGGAATGCCGCTGCGCGCGCCACCTCTTCCGGCGTGCCCGCCCGTCCCGCTGGTATCCGCGCCATCGCTTCTGCGTCGACCGGATATGTGGCGATCCAGCCGGGCAGCAGGTTGTTCATGCGAAGGCCCCGGTTGGCGTACCGCTGGCTGTACAACTTGGCAAAGTTGCCGAGCGCGGCGCGCAGCGTTGCCGAAACGGGATGCCGCAGGCTGGGCTCTGCGGCGGCGAAGCTCGAAATGTTCACGAACGATCCGCCTCCGGTGTCGAGCATGAGCGGCGTCGCGGCTCGCGCAATCCGGACCACACTTAGCAGCAGCAGATCGAGGCCGGCCCGCCAATCTTCATCGGTAAGCTCCAGCAGCTCGCCCTTCGCGACATGACCGGTATTGGTTACGACAGCGTCGAGCCTCCCAAAGCGGGATTTTGCCAGCTCGACCAGGCGCACGAGGTCGGCTGCGGTCTGGATCGATCCGCGAATGGCGACGCCGCCAAGCTCGACGGCAACGCTCTCGATCTCCGCTGAGCGGGCCAGTAGCACCAGTCGATAACCGCGGCGCGCAAACTCCCTGGCGCAGGCGGCGCCGATGCCACGGCTCGCGGCCGTCACGATGGCGACAGGCTCGGGCGTGCTCAAACGCTCAGCCCAGCTTCCGCCCAAGAATTGCCAAGTGTCCGCGCGAGGTGGGGTCGTCGATCTCGGCGAGCACAATGTCGAACCCCGCCGCTCGGAGCAGCGCGACGCTCGCGTCGGGCGCATGCGCGCTATAGAAAAACTCTACGCCGTACATCAGATCAGTGAACTCGTCCTCACTTCCTCCCAACGAGATGAGCAACCCGCCGTTCGGCTCGAGCCACTCATGGATCGAGCGAAACAGCGCAGCGTGCCGGTCTTTGGAGATGTGAAACACGGAGTCCCAGGCGATGACGGCGTCAAAGGTGCGGGTTGGCTGATAATCCAACAAGTCAGCCCACACCAACTCCGCCTCGGGGCAGTTGGCCGCGCCGAGCCGAAGCATTTCCTGAGAGGCATCGACCCCGGTCAGACGGAACCCCCGGTCCAGCAGGTAGCGGCCGATCGGCCGGCCGGTGCCGAATCCCAAGTCGAGGATCCGAGCGCCGGCGGGAAGGGGCGCGCGGAGCCGGTCGATGTAAGGCTTTTCGCGAAAACTGCTGGCCGCCCGATCTCGCGCCCACCGGGCGGCAATCAGATCGTACGGCGCCACCATGACGAGACAGCCGCCGCCTTCACGAACGCAGATAGGGTGTGGCGACGCGGATGACCAGCCAGAGCAGAATCAGCAGGACGACGACGATGAGTCCCAGAATGCCACCGATCACCGGCCGAAACCGCCGGAATACCATGCGCTGGTTCTCGACCGCAGCGCGCTGATTGGCGATCGCCTGATTCTGGTTGGCGACCATCTGTTCCTGCATCGCCAGGACCTGCTGGTGTCGGGCCGCCTGCTCTCGGGCCAGATCCCGCAGCTCTTCGAGCAGGCGAACCACTCTCTCATCGGACACTTAGTGCTGCCCGGCGTCTTTGGATGTCCCCTGATCCGGCGGGAGTCCTTCCTGAATATCCCGCCGCCGAGCCGACTCGGCCAAAAGGTAGGCGAGCGAGAGATCGCCCAGGTCGCACGCAATCGCGACATCGGTTGCCTCGACCCGAACCACCGGCCCGCCTACAGCCGCCGGCACCTCTTCCCCCGGCCACTCCAGGAGACCGACTAGCCGCTGCCCGACTTCTGGGCGAATCGGGTCGGCATGCCGGATACGAAGGCCTCCCAGGGAGGCATCGAGTACCTCGTGAACCCCGGCGGCCAAGTGCAGCCGGGGACGGTGAACTGGCGAAAAAGTCACGCGGAGATGCCGGCGCCGCTCGTTTGGCGCCCCAGCCTCTGCCGCCGGGGTGGGCGTACCCATGGAAAAGCTCCGATGCCGTGCGGGGACAGCGATAACATGCGACAGACTGGCGGAGTCGGCTAGCGGGAGAAGCCGGGCTCCGGCGGCTTGGTGTGCTCCTCGGTCTCGCGATCGAGGGTGGCGCGTACCGCGGCCAGGAATGGGTCGCCTTCGGTGAAGCGCCTGCCGTACTCCAGATTGAACCGGTAATCGAAATCGGCAGGGTTCTGTCCCTGGTTGTGCTGCATGATCGTTTCGAGCTTGTCCAGCGCCTTCGCGAGTTTGGCTTCGGGTGAAACGGCTGCCTCGTATTCGTCCCAGAGGTCCACGATCTGCTGGCGCAAGTGCCTCGGTAGCGGCTCCAGCAACTCCATCAGATCGGCACGTTCCTTTCCCGACTTGTCGACGCCGGCAGCCTGGACGGGAGCTGGCACATCGCCGCTCAGCGCTTCCCCCAGGTCGTGAATGATGCAGATGCCTAGCGAAATCGACATCGGGATAGCGCTCGGCGAACACGAGGGCCATTAGGCAGAGGCGCCAGCTATGCTCGGCGACGCTTTCCCGCTGTCCGGCGGAGGTCCACCCGCTTCGCAGAGCGGTCTTGAGTCGCTCGGCTGATTTCAGGAATGTCAGCGTCTGTTCAATTTCGGGTTGATCGGCATCCAACGGGTGCTCCTGTTCGAGCGGCCCGAGAGATATAAACGGTTCGTCCTCGTCGCGCGGTAACTGCCGAAACCCGCCCTCTACCGGATACGTATCTCGGACGTGCACCCCACCGGTTTGGCCCACCTCGGCTGCGCGGCGGCGGCGCTCTTCTCCGGCGCCGGCATCGTCGCGACGCCTAAGGGCACACCTCGCCACCGTCAAATGGGCCGGATCTATGGCCTGAGCATGCTGGGCCTCAACGTCACCGCGCTGTTGATTTGCCGGCTGTCCGCGACTTTTGGCCCCTTCCACGTCGCTGCACTCTTGAGCCTGCTCACGGTCATCGCCGGCGTTGTTGCCGTCGTAAGCCGGCGTCCGCAAGGCACCTGGTTGACCCTGCATGCCAATTTCATGAGCTGGTCCTATGTAGGACTGCTGGCCGCCGCGGCTGCCGAAGCCCGCGACCCGAATTCCGGCCGCACCGTTCTGGGGAATGGTCGTCGTAGCGAGCCTCGCCGTATTCGCCGTCGGAGGCTATCTCGTAATTACGCGGATTCCGCGGGTCCTGAGCAACGCCTTCAGCGGGAGAGCTCTGCCGCGGCCGTGCTCAACTTGAGCACCGTATTCCAGTTTCTTCCGGTACCTCGAGTCCCCAGCTTCCTCTCGATCAGGCTGGAGGTCAGGCGCGACCGTCCGACCCCGTTGGGATAAACCACATACAACTGCTTACCCACACCTCGGACGATCTCCGGGCCTTGAATCGCAGCTTGCAAAGCCCCGACCCGATCGGCCTCCGCCTTCGCCTTCAGCGCAACCACGAGGAGACGGCCGGGGTCGCGCTGCGCCTCCTTGGGGAACGGGTTCGCAGCGATAAGCCCCTCCCATTCTGCCGCGGTTCTGACCATGTAGTCGGTATCGACGTCGAGGCGCTTCCTGGTTTCCGACTCGAGCAGAGCTTCGAGCCGCTCCGTTGACGTGGATCGAGTTCGAAATACCAGATTGCCGCTTTGAAGCAGGGAGCGGGGTTCGGTAAAGCCTACCTGAAGCAACAGGTCGCGCAGGTCGGACATTGCGACCTGGCTATGCGGAAGATTGACCGCGCGAAGCAGCGCAATGCAGACGGGCATATCCGAAGTGGGCCACCCGCTGCGCTACCGCCGCAGGGCGAGAAAAGCGCCGACGATCATGAGCACGCCACCCAATGCACGGCTGGCATTGATGGGCACCTGAAGGGACCGCATCAAGCCGAAATGGTCGATCGTGAGCGCTGCCAGGATCTGTCCGGTCACGATGAACGCGATTGCCGTTCCCACACCAATGCGTGGAGCGAGAAAGGTGATGGTGAGGACGTAAATGGCCACGATCGCACCGCCCACGAAGCTCCAGACCGGCGCAGCCCGAAATTCGTTCCACGAGGGCAGGGGGGTGCGGGTGATCGCGACCGCCGCAAGCGCGACGGTTCCCGCGACAGCAAACAGAGTCAGGGCCGAAGCGACGACGCCGCCGGTCAACGACTTACTGAGCGCTGCGTTAGCGGCTGCCTGTACCGGAATCAGCGCCCCCGCCACAAGGGCAAGCAGGGCAAGTAAATAGATCATCGCTTACGCCGCGTTTTCACGGATGCAGCGGCGCACTTCGGCAATCAGTTGCTCCGGCAGGAACGGCTTGGCGAGCAAGGCGCAGGGCGCCGCAATGCCGCGGTCGGCCAGCTCCGCCGGCCCGTAGCCTGACATCAGGATCACGGGCAGGTTCGGATGCGATCTCGAGAGCGTCTCGAGCAGCTGTACGCCATTCAGCCGTGGCATGACGATGTCTGAGACGACCACGTCCACGTCTGTGTCGCGCGCGGTCAGAAAGTCCAGCGCCTGCTGACCGTCGCCGACCTCATGGACGTCATAGCCGGCCGAGTCCAGGACGCGAGCTGCCAATCGGCGAACCACCGGTTCGTCGTCCACTACCAGCACGAGGTGCCTGGTCTCGAACTCCAAAGGTGAGCTCAAATGTCCTCCTTTATGCGGTGGTGGCGCTCGAAACGCGATGCGGACCACCAGCGCGCGATCAAGAGTTTATGGGCGCCTCTCAGGGCCCGCTTGAACCCGCATCACTTAACGGAGCCAAGGCCGCTTGATGGCGTAAATAGGGATGCTGGTCACGCTTTCCCGCTGGATCGACACCAAACGACGTTTGGCCAGAAGTCGTAAGGC
>Ga0114129_10000638_pt1 | contig 43747 bp, 40 predicted proteins | sample RhiMetdeltSRZDD1_FD_80071 | JGI IMG/M metagenome (GOLD analysis project Ga0114129, IMG submission 80071) | Populus rhizosphere microbial communities from Tennessee, USA - Rhizosphere MetaG P. deltoides SRZDD1 (version 2) (version 2) | ecosystem: Host-associated > Plants > Roots > Rhizosphere >...
GGTTGAAGGCGGGCAGGCGACGCCCAAGCTCATCGGCGAGGGTCGTCACTCTTGGTCCACCATTGATGAGGACATGTTTGCCGGTGGGGGTCTTGAGCAGCACCGCGTCCGCAGAACCGACATCCATAAAGGTGATGTGCAGGCGTCCGTCCGGGACGGCAGAGGCGGCGCGCCAGACGAGCAACAAAGCCAGAAGCAGGACCACCAGTCCGGTCCCGGCGGGGATTCGTATTCGGTCTTGTTTCATAGATCCGAACCACTCCTTTATTCGTGCACCGCCGAAGGTCACCGTAAAAAGCACCGCATAAACGAAGATCACGAACCAGATGGAGAGTTCTCCCAGGAAAATCGTGCCATGCGGTACGCGATCGAATAGCTCCACCATGCGGATCGTGTAAACGACGAACGGCCATGTGGCCCAGGCGGCGAGCTGCCCGAGCGGAAACCAGACCAGGCTTAACAATACCGCCAGTCCGCCAAGGATCATTACGGCGGGCTGGGCAGGGAGGATAAACGGATTGGCAAGGAACGAAACCAGTGAGATCCGTTGAAAATGATACGCCATGATCGGGATCGTCGTCACCTGCGCCGCAAGAGTGAGCAGCACAAATTCTGAAAAGAGCTCGACGAATTTCTCTGCGGCGGAGGTGGGGAAGTATTTCGTGATGATTCGATTCGCGAATTGCGAAAACGGGTCCGCGTACAGGATGAGTCCGAGCGTCGCGAAGAACGAGAGCTGGAATCCGACATCCCAGATATAGAGCGGATTCCACAAACACATGACCAGCGCGACCGTGAGCAGTGTGTTCAATGCAGCCTGACGGCGTCCGACTTCTTTCGCAAAGAGGGCAAGGCTGCCCATGATCGCGGCGCGGACCACCGCCGCGTCTCCGCCGACGAGGACGGTATAAAAGATGATACCAATCACAGCCAGGAGCATGCCGCGGCGCGAACCGAAAAAACGGCTGAAGAACGTCACGAACAACCCGGCAATGATGCTGATGTTGAACCCCGAGATGGCGATGATGTGCGCCGTGCCGGTGTTCTTAAAGGCTTGCTGAAGCTCCTGTGTGAGACCTGTATCCACTCCAAGCAGGATTCCTGCCATCAGGGATGACTCAGGATCGGGAAACAGGCGATAGATGTTTGCGAGTGCCTTTTCCTTGAAATCATACAAGGCCGCATAGACCGGACTGCCGCCCCTGCCCGGCAGGACCGTCACTTCGGCGCTGGACATATAGGAATGGATATGCTGCGCGGCGAGATAATCGCGATACGAGAAATCCTCGTTTTCAGGCGGGGTCTTCAAACTGCCGCGCAGCCGCACGATCTCCCCATAGCGAAAGGTCTGGTTGTTGGAGACGCGCGCCAGCAGCAAGCCATTGGCAGGCAGGTCGCCGTCGCCTGTATCCACGCTGGTGACCTCCAGGCGCAGGTTGGTGTAATTGTCGCGGTAATCGGGCGGTTCCGCGAGCGTGCCCGTCACGAGCATGTCGTAATCCCGATCGTTGTAAAAGGCGATGTGAAAGGCGTTGAATCGAGGGACCGAGTACTCGTACCGTGCGCCACCGAGGAACAAAGCAAAGAGCAGCACGAAGAAAAACGGCGAAAGGAAAAAAGGGACGGAAGACCGGCGCCGCGCCAGAAACCGTGAAACGATGATCAGCAGATCGGCAATGACGAAAAGAGCAATCCACACGAAAATATGGAGGGGAACTACGCTGGCTAAGACGATTCCAGCCAGGAAGGCAAGCGAAAACCACACGAGGGGAAGCCGTGTGGTCAATTGTTCCTGGATCCGTTTGAGAGGAGGAGTGTCTGCCGCCTGCATAGATGTGTTTCATCATAGCATAGAATTTGGTGGGTAGGATACAATTTCCCTCGTTCTTCGCTGGTTGAGTGATGGCGGTGTTCTTCCGCCATCGTATCGAAATCAGCGGTTTAAATGAAGCATATATTTTGCATCACACGGGTGGTTTCGATACGTTCCTCGCTTTGCTCGGAACTACTCAACCACCGAGTACACTTGATTATATGTCCAACCTCATCCTCGTCACCGGTGCAACCGGATATGTAGGCGGACGCCTGGTGCCGCGGCTGCTCGACGCGGGGTACCGCGTCCGCTGTTTGGTGCGCGACCCAAACCGCCTGCAGGGACGTCCCTGGTTGAAGCGCGTCGAAGTCGTTAGCGGGGATGCACTCGTCCCCGGCACCCTGGCTGACGCGATGAAGGAGGTCTCGGTCGCGTATTATCTGATCCACGGCAAGCAGGGTGGACAGACCAATGCAGACCGCGACCTGGACGTGGCGCGCAATTTCGCCGACGCCGCGAGCGAGGCAGGCATCGAGCGGATCATCTACCTCGGCGAGTTGGTCGATCCCACCACGAATCTTTCCCCGTATTTGCGCGCCCGCCACGAGACCGGCTATATCCTGCGCTACAGCAGTGTGCCGGTGACCGAATTCCGCGCCGGCATGATCATTGGCTCCGGCTCGGCGCTGTTCGAGATGATCCGCTACCTGACGGAGCGCGAGCCGGTGTTGACCTGTCCCGCCTGGTTCTTCTCTCAGGCGCAGCCGATCGCGATCCGCGATGTGTTGTCGTATCTGATCGAAGCGCTCAAGACTCCCGAAAGTGTTGGTAAGCTGATCGAGATCGGCGGTCCGACGCGGCTGACCTATGCAGATATGCTGCTCGGTTACGCAAAGGAGCGTGGGCTCAAACGCGCCTTGATCCGCACACCGTTCTATGCCCCGCGACTTTCCGCCTACTGGGTACACATGGTGACGCCGATCCACTGGCGCGTGGTGCTGCCGCTGATCGAAGGATTGCGCGCCCGGTTGATCGTCCGCGATGAGGCGGCGCGGAAGTTGTTCCCGCAAATCAAGCCGATCGACTACCCGACCGCGGTCCATCTGGCGCTGGGACGCATCCAGCGCGACAACGTGGAAACGAGCTGGTCCGATGCGCTGGTCACGGTGGCGGGGGATGTCAAGCCCTACCAGTTTGTCGTGGAAGATGGCATGTACGTAGAGAGGCGTCAACGACTGCTGGATCTTACACCGGAAGATGTGTTTCGATCTTATGCCGGGATCGGCGGGGAGCGCGGCTGGCTGTACATGGATTGGGCGTGGGGCATCCGCGGCTGGCTCGACAAAGCCGTGGGCGGCGTAGGCTTGCGGCGCGGGCGCAGGCATCCGGACGAGATCCGCGCTGGTGAGTCGCTGGATTTCTGGCGCGTCGAAGAAGTCCAGAAGAACCGGCTCCTGCGCTTACGCGCCGAGATGAAACTGCCCGGCAAAGCCTGGCTGCAATTCGAGTCGCAGCCGCAGGATGGAAAAACACTGCTGACCGTCACTGCCTATTTTGCACCCCATGGGCTGTTCGGTTTTCTTTACTGGTACGCCATGTGGCCCTTCCATAAATTTATTTTCGATGGGCTGGCAAACAGAGTAGCAGGCCGCGCGCGTGTGCTTGCTCATAGTTACTGAACTTCTTTATTGTGAGGAAAGAAGAAAGAGGAAAGAAAGAAGAAGCTTGAAACCTCCGCTCATTCTTGTTACAGGCGCCACCGGATACATTGCCAGCCGATTGATCCCCCGATTGCTGGAGACCGGGTATCGCGTGCGCTGCCTTGCCCGGAATCCGCTGCGGCTGAAGGGGCGCCGCTGGTTTCATGCCGTGGAAGTCGTCCAGGGCGACGTGACGACCCCGTCCACGCTGCGCGCCGCATTCGTGGGAGTCAACACTGCATATTATCTGATTCACAATATGACCTTCGGCCATGGATACACGTCCCTGGAGTTGGAGAGCGCCCACGCATTTACCGTTGCGGCGGAGGAAGCAGGCGTGGAACACATCATTTACCTCGGCGGGCTGGCGGACCCCGAACAGCACATCGCGCCCCATATGCGCTCGCGCATCGAAACAGGACGCGCCCTGCGCGAAGGAAATATCCCTGTGACGGAATTTCGTGCGGGCGTGATCACCGGTTCAGGAAGCATCTCGTTTGAGATGATCCGCTTTATGACCGAGCTGTTTCCCATCGTTCCAGGCCCGGCGTGGATGAAGAATAAATCTCAACCGATCGCGATCGAGAATGTGATCGATTATCTGCTCGCCGCATTGACGAACCCCAACGGGCGCGGACAGGTCTTCGAGATCGGCGGCCCGGATCTCACCACCTACGGCGACTTAATGCTGCGCTATGCCCGCATCCGGGGACTGAAACGCAGGCTGTTCCTGTTCCCCGGCATCCCGGTCTGGTTCATGGCGTTCGGGGTGGGACTCATGACTCCCGTGCCGTACCCGATCGCGTATGCGCTGATCGGCGGGTTGTCGGCAGACAGCGTTGTCAAACATTCGGAAGCATTGCAGGTGTTTCCGGAAGTCCAGCTCACTGATTTTAATACTGCGACAAGGGATGCCCTCGAAAAGACACATCCAGATCAGATCGAACGGGTCTGGGATGATGGGAGGCAGGGTGCAAAATCCATCAAGCATGAAGGCTGTTTTATTTACCATCGCGAGATACAGATGGATGCGAAATCGGAACAGGTGTTTCGCGCGCTCCAACAGGCGATCGATCAACAGACTGATTTTATTCGAGTGAAGCAAACGAACGAACAAATCGTTGTGTGCATGAAAGAGCAGGTAGCTGGAGAAAAATGGATCGAGTGGCGTGTAGTCAACACTGAAAACGTGACGTATCTATCCCAAACAGTGTTCTTCTCCCCGCGCGGGCTGCCCGGATTCTCCTACTGGTATCTTTTATATCCACTCCATTTGTTCAATTTTCATCTTCTACTTCAAGGAATTTCGAACGCAGCGAATCAACTAACCACAGAGTCACGATCCCCTTAAAGGGATAATAAAGGCAAGGAGAAAAGAATTAAAATCTCTGTGGTTCAAAATCAACGCATGAAACGAACACTGCTTATCCCGGTTAGCATTCTTGTTGTCGCAATCCTTCTGGCTGCCATCGCGCTCTACGTCCCCACCTCCCTCCCTGCTCATTCCGATTTCAGCGCCATCTACAATACGGACCTTGCGCTGGTGCATCGTGTTCCGATCTACGCCCTCGAAAAAGTGGAAGCGCTGGCCGCGCAGTATGCAGGAATTCCTCGGGAAAAATTTTTCCTGGCACGCTTTCCTTACCCGCCCTGGTATGCGTTGATTACGTTCTACCTGGGGCTGATGCCCGCCAAAGCCGCCGCGACACTATGGTTCGAGCTCAACCTTGTCATGTTGTTCCTCTCCGTGTGGCTGCTCACAGATGGCTGGCCGGGGCGATGGAGGTTGATCGCCTTTCCGATCGCCCTGTTCTTTTTGCCTGTGCTTGGTGCGCTGTCGGTTGGGCAGTATGATTTTCCCGTTTTGCTCGGCACATCTATGCTCGTCTATTCGCTTCGCAAAGAAAATATCCTGTTGACCGTTCTGGGCATGGCATTGCTGACCTTCAAGCCTCACATCGGCGCGCTCATTCTGCTATCGGCAGCAGGGTGGTCGATCTATTCCAGGCCTGATCTTGGAAGGAGGTTAGTGCGTCCGCTCGTCGCAGCAGCCATTGTTTTATCCCTTAGCGGCTTCGTTGCCGACCCGGTATGGATCATCTCGTATCCACGGATGTTATTAAATTATCAGAGTGAAGGGAATGTCTCCAACTGCTCCGAGTGCGCCAGCCTGCCGGTATCGTTATCGCGCTGGTTCTTCGACGGATCGTTGAACACTGCGATATGGATTGCACTCGTCCTGCTCATCGTTTTTGTAGTGCTGCTTTACTTGTCCCGTTCCTACTTGAACGTACCTGAGCTTCTGTTGAGCACCGCACTGCTCATCACCCTTCTAATCAGCCCCTATCTTTATAACTATGACTTTCTGCTGCTGCTTGTCCCATTTGCAGTCCTACTCCCTCAGAGCAATCTGGTAGAAAAAATCATCCTGCTTATTTGTTATCTGATCCCAACATTTGCGCTCCTCCTCTACGGGCGTGCAGGAAACATCTCGTTGATCGTCGTTTCCATCGTGATGCTGATTCTTCTTTATGCACGCATGCGGACCATGCGAAATCCCGTTATTGACTTTGGCGGGCGCACGGCATACAATAACAACTAATCAAATACGATCAGCCAGCGGCGAAGTCGGTGTAACTCCGACACTGTCGCGCAACTGTGAATTCGAAGATCGTCGAAGATTCGAGGATCGCTCGAACAAGTCAGGTCGCCCGCTCTGATCGGTTCTGCCACACTCTCGCGGAAAGGAGGTGGAGGACGGTCTCTCTCGGATTGCCTCTCCAACCTCCCCAGCCCATGCTGGGGATTTTGATTCCTGTATCGAGAAAAGACCTGACAGGTTTCCAGAATAAGCATTCCTTCACAAGGAGGCGATCGAGAAAACCTGTCAGGTCTCAACAAAATGGAGAAACCATGTTACGAAAATTCCTGTTAATCACTTTACTGATCACCCTCCTGACCGCCTGCGCACCGCAGGCTGCCGGGACGCCAGCTCCTGCCGACCTGACCTTCACCGATGGACTCGGCCGTGAGGTCACTCTCCAGGGATTCCCGCAGCGCATTATTTCGCTTGCGCCGTCCAACACAGAGATCTTGTTTGCCATCGGCGCCGGGGAACAGGTCGTCGGGCGTGATGCGCTTTCTGATTTCCCGGAAGAGGCAAAGAGTGCCACGGATATCGGTTCCACATTCGACGCCTTGAATACAGAATTGATTGTTTCCCTGAAACCCGACCTGGTCCTGGCAGCAGAGATCAACACACCTGAGCAGGTAAAGCAGCTCGAAGACCTCGGCTTGACGGTGTATTATCTGAAAAATCCGACTACTCTGGAAGAGATGTATGGCAACCTGGAGCTCGTCGCGCAGATGACTGGGCATCAGCAGGAAGCTGCGGCTCTGATCGAGTCGCTCAAGGCGCGGGTCGCAGCGGTGGATGAGAAGATCGCCCCGCTCAGCTCACGCCCCGGTGTGTTTTATGAATTGGACGCCACAGACCCGTCCAAGCCCTTTACAGCCGGTAAGGGTACGTTCATCACCCAGTTGATCGACCGCGCTGGCGGCTACAATATTGCCTCCGATCTCGACGGCTATCCTCAACTGAGTCTGGAACAGGTGGTGGCCGCGGACCCGGCATTCATTATCCTCGGCGATGCCCGCTATGGTGTGTCAGCGGAGTCGATTGCGCAGCGTCCCGGCTGGGAAAACCTGAGCGCCGTCAAGAATGGGCAGGTCCATCCCTTCAACGACGATTTGGTCAGCCGCCCGGGCCCGCGCCTGGTGGATGCACTGGAGGAACTGGCGAAAGTGCTGCGGCCGGAGTTGTTCCAGTAAAAAGTAGACAAGTATACAGGTAGACAGGTAAATAAGTTTTATGGCTGTATACTTGTTTACCTGTATACATCTCCCATGCGCAACCCCTTCATCATCACCCTGCTCGTTCTTGTCGTCATGCTCATAGTCAGTCTGGCGATTGGGTCTGTGTTTATCCCACCGGCGGAGCTATGGCGCCTCGTCAACGGGACATCCGACAACGACATATTCCGTACAATCCTGTGGAATATCCGCCTGCCTCGCACGGCATTGATCGCCCTGATCGGCGCGGCCCTGGCAGGCAGCGGCGCGGCCTATCAGGGGTTGTTCCGCAATCCACTGGCGGACCCGTATCTGATCGGCGTTGCCTCGGGTGCGGGGCTGGGCGCGATCCTTGCCATGTCTATGGACTGGCCGTATACGGCTCTGGGCTTGCTGGCGGTCCCGCTTGCTGCCTTCATAGCCAGCCTGCTGACGGTGTACCTTGTGTATAGCTTCGCGCATATCGGCAGGACGGTTCCCACCACGAATCTGATCCTGGCGGGCGTGGCGGTGTCCTCCTTCGCCGTCTCGACCACCTCCTTTCTTATGCTGCGTTCCAGCGGGGAAGTCCGTCGTGCTATCGGCTGGATGCTGGGGGGCGTGAGCCTGGTTGGCTGGGATGTGACGCTGGCACTCATCCCCTATCTGGCAATTGGTATGACTACGCTCGTCCTGACCGGCTATTCCCTGAACCTCCTGCAGTTTGGCGATGACCAGGCTACGCAACTGGGATTGAACGTGCGGCGGGCGAAGTTCATCATCATCGTGGCTGCCTCGCTGGTCACTGCCGCAGCGGTCTCCTTTGCCGGGATCATTGGCTTCGTGGGGCTGATCGTGCCACACATTGTGCGGATCTGGTGGGGTGTGGACTACCGCCGTCTGATTCCCCTCAGCATACTCGGCGGCGCGTCCGTGTTATTGTTCGCAGATGTGCTGTCGCGGATCGTGATAGCCCCACAGGAACTACCCGTGGGTATCGTCACTGCGCTGGCAGGGGCTCCGTTCTTCCTGTGGGTGTTGCGGCGGGCGAAGAACCAGGGATACTGGTGAATGCGATGAACAGGAAGGTAAAGAAGGGACTGGTGATCGTCAACACCGGGAACGGCAAAGGCAAGAGCACCTCCGCCTTCGGAGTCCTGCTGCGTGCCTGGGGTCGCGGTTTCCGAGTTTGCGTGGTGCAATTCATCAAAGCCGAGACGGGGCAATGGGGTGAGATCAAGGCGGCCAAGAAACTGGGCATCGACTGGTTCACCACCGGCGATGGATTTACATGGACGTCGAAAGATATGGACGAAACTGTTGCCCGCGCCCGCAATGGCTGGGAGATCGCCAAGGAAAAGATCCTCAACCGGAATTACGACCTGATCATTCTTGATGAATTTACCTATGCCATGCACTTTGGCTGGCTGGAGACCGCCCAGGTGATCGGATGGCTCAAAGCCAACAAGCCCGAAGACCTGCATCTGGTCATCACCGGGCGCGATGCACCGCAGGAGTTGATGGATTACGCCGATCTGGTGACGGAGATGCGCGAGGTCAAGCATCCGTTCAACACGCAGGGGATCCAGGCGCAGCCGGGAATTGAATTCTGAGAAGGAGTCGAAGTCTCCAGACTTCGCAATAAATTTGTTTTTCACGAGGCCAACATGAAACTCGAAGAGATCATCAAAGACATCAAACCGCTCGATGAAACTGCCATGAAGGCGGCGCGGGCGCGCCAGGATACGTTGACCAAGCCGCGCGGAAGCCTGGGGAGGCTGGAGGAGCTGTCGATCCAGCTGGCCGGGATGAAAGCCGATCCATTCCCTTCGGTGGAGCGCAAAGCGGTCATTGTGATGGCCGCGGACCATGGCGTAGCGCATGAAGGGGTGAGCGCCTATCCAAGTGACGTCACCGCGCAAATGGTGCTGAACTTTGTACGCGGGGGCGCGGCGATCAATGTGCTGGCACACCAGGCGCGGGCGCGCGTGACGGTTGTAGATATCGGTGTAGAAGCCGATTTCGAGCCGATGCCCGGGCTCGTCCGGAGGAAGGTCCTGTGTGGCACACGGAATATGGTGCAGGGTCCCGCGCTGACGCGTGAAGAAGCGCAGCAAGCCCTGCAGGTCGGCGCTGATGTTTTACAGGAAGAAGCTGCCCATGGACTCGATCTCGTTGCCACGGGCGATATGGGGATTGGCAATACCACGCCTTCCTCTGCCATCACCGCGATCATGACGGGATTGCCTGTGGCCCGGGTGGTGGGGCGCGGGACCGGTATCGATGACGAAGGTCTGGAACGAAAGATCAAGGTCATCGAGCAATCGCTGGCCGTGAACCAGCCGGACCCAGGCGAGGCGCTGGATGTATTGCATAAAGTTGGTGGATTGGAGATCGCAGGGCTGGCGGGCGTAATGATTGCTGCCGCGAGTCGGCGCATCCCGATCGTCGTGGATGGTTTCATTTCCACCGCCTCCGCGATGATCGCGGTTGGACTTGCACCGGGCGTGCGCGAGTATTTGATCAGCTCGCACCAATCGGTGGAGATCGGTCACCAGGCGATGTTAAAGCATTTAGGTCTCAAGCCTCTCCTGGATCTGAACTTGCGTCTCGGGGAAGGCACCGGTTCGGCCCTGGCATTCCATCTGATCGAAGCCTCAACTCGTATTTTGCGCGAGATGGCAACGTTCGAGGAAGCAGGTGTGAGTGATAAGGAGTCATAGGTTGCTCAAGCCGCCGTCCCCGGCGGCCGAGATAACATAGTCTGAATCATATGCGAAGTTTACGCATTGCCTTCGGCTTGATGACCACTCTTCCATTCAGGCTTCCCGCGGATTGGTCCGCCGGCGATAGCGGGCGCGCCTCGGTCTGGTATCCGTTGGTTGGCCTGGTCATCGGTGCGGTCACCTGGCTCGCATGGAAAGGTGCGATACTGATATTCCCTGCATGGGTGGCAGGCGTCCTGACTCTTGTCGTTTGGGTCGCGCTGACCGGTGGCTTGCATCTGGATGGTCTTGCAGATTGCTGCGACGGTCTGCTGGCAAGCACATCTGTGGAACGCCGGCTCGAGATCATGAAAGATCCGCACGTGGGCGCGTTTGGCATGATCGGATTGATCCTCGTGGTAATGCTCAAGGCTGCAATTCTTGGCTCGCTGACCCCGGCTTCCTCTCCGGGTATCCTGGTGGCGGCGACCCTGGCCCGCTGGTGCATCCTGCCGGCAGGGCTGCTGCCCCTCGCTCGTCCCTCCGGCATGGGCGCAGACTTTGCCCTGGGTTTTCGAGGTCCCTTCATTATATGGGGTGCGATGATCCCGTTGGCGATTGCCACCCTCCTTGGTGTACGCGGCGTTTTATCCGCTCTTGCAGGGCTAGGCGCAGCAGCTCTGGTGCTGTGGCTGGCAAAGTCACGCGTCGGCGGCGTGACCGGCGATGTGTTCGGCATGATTGTCGAAATTGTGGAAACAGCCGTATTAATTGTCTTCCTGATAGAAATATAATGAAGAATAATCCCTTCCGCCTTGGTACAACCTCCTACATCGTCCCCGACGATATTCTGCCCAACGTGCGTTACCTCGCTGGTAAGGTCCGGGATATCGAGCTGATCCTGTTCGAGGTGGATGACGGGCCGAACAACCTGCCCTCAACGGAAGTCATCGAAGAACTGACAACGATCGCGCAAGAGAATGACCTGACCTACACGGTCCACCTGCCTCTGGATCTTAAGCTGGGCGAGGATGGTTCGGAGCGCGACCTGTCACTGGTCAAGGCAAAGCGCGTGATCGATTGCACTGGCAGGCTCGATCCCTGGGCGTACGTGCTGCACCTGGACGGAAAAGCCGTGCGCACCTCGACGGATGCGGAACTGATCGATCGCTGGCAGGATCAATCCGTGCGTGCGCTGGAGATCGTCGCAGAATGGGCCGGTAGCCCGGAAAAGCTGGCGGTCGAGAATCTGGAGACCTACCCGCTTGATTTCATTCAACCCGTGCTCGATCGCATCCCCGTCAGCCGCTGCGTGGATGTGGGTCACCTGTGGCTGGACGGTCATGATCCCATCCCGTATTTGCAGGCAGCGTTGCGGCGGACGCGCGTTATCCATATGCATGGGATCGCCGAGCGTGATCATCGCTCGCTGAGGTTCATGCCACATGAAAAAGTAAGTGCTGTGTGGAATGAACTCATCCGCTTGAACTATGACGGCGTGCTGACGCTGGAGGTCTTTTCGGAAGAGGATTTCCTCTCTTCCATCGAAGTGATCGAGAGACTGTCATGAGCAAAATCACTCTTATCCTGGGCGGCGCACGCAGCGGTAAATCTTCGCATGCCCAAAGCCTGGCAGAGGTGACCGGCAAACCGGTCACCTTCCTGGCCACTGCACAGGCCTTGGATGAAGAAATGTCGACGCGCATCCAGAAGCATCGATCCGAGCGCCCGGCCAGTTGGGAAACGCTTGAAGTCCCCTGTGACCTTGCGCCGCAGGTACCGCAGATCAAGTCTGATGTAGTGCTTCTGGACTGCGTTACGCTTCTCGTCAGTAATCTGCTGATGCAATTTGTGAAAGATGAGCTTGTCGAGGAAGCGCCTTTTATGCTGGCTGTCCAAAAAGAGATAGAAGATTTGATTGCAGCCATCCACCAACAAGACCAGGATTGGCTCATCATCTCCAACGAGGTGGGGCTGGGGCTGGTCCCGCCCTACCAGATGGGACGCCTCTATCGTGACGCCCTCGGCTGGGCGAATCAACGCCTGGCGCGCGAAGCAGACCAGGTCCTCTTCATGGTCGCGGGCATTCCAATGGTCGTAAAGTAGGCACATATGAACATTACCCTCCGCCAAATGGACGCACAATCCCTTCATCAGGTTGACCAGTTTCAGCGCAATTCCATCGTTTATTCCCATCTTATGCTTCACGTTCAGGAGAATCAGATATCCTATTCGATCTGCCCGGTGGAGCCCTATGAAAAAGTACTCAATGTTGATCCGGAAGACTACACTACCTTCATTGACAATCCGCAGAAAGTCATCTTCTTCGCGGATGTGGATGGGAAACCAGCCGGGCAAATCAAAATGGTTCCCTGGTGGAATAAGTTCACCTATGTGGAAGAACTGACCGTCGATACAGAATTCCGAGGCAAGGGAGTGGGGCGCGCCCTGCTGTCTCGCGCCATCGAATGGGCAAAGGTCCAGGGCTTCCCCGGCGTCACTCTCGAAACCCAGGATAACAATGTGCCCGCCTGCATGTTGTATGAAAAATGCGGATTTGTGCTGAGCGGCTTTGATCTATACGCCTACAGAAATTTCCCCGAATCACGTGATGAAATTGCATTGTACTGGTATTTGATATTTTAGGGCTTCCGCGCAGAGCGGAGGCGCTGTGCTTTCCAGCGCTGTAGTCGAAGCGCAGCCTATAAAAAGCAACATGCTAAAAATCCAAAACCTCTCCGTCTCGTATGGTTCCCGCCGCGTCCTGCACGATGTCTCCTTCGATGTGCAGAGCGGCGAAGTCCTGGCGCTGATCGGACCGAACGGCGCGGGCAAATCTACCTTGATCCGCGCGGTCAGCGGCGTGATTCCCTATACCGGTCAAGTGCGCACGAATGGAGATGACTTTGCCTCGCTCTCGACGATTCAGCGCGCGAAATATATCGCGACGGTGCCGCAGGCCGTAGCATTGCCTCCCGCGTACACCGTCTGGGAAACTGTTCTGTTCGGGCGCACGCCTCATCTTGGCTTTCTCGGTCAGCCCTCCCAAAAGGATGAAGAGATCGCCCGTCAGGCACTGACACGTGTCAGTGCGCTGCCATTTGCTGACCGGCGCGTCGGCGAGCTCTCGGGCGGGGAGCAGCAGCGCATCCTGCTGGCGCGGGCATTATGCCAGTCCACGCCGATCCTGCTGCTTGACGAACCGACCGCCCATCTGGATCTACAGTACCAGGTGGGTCTGCTGGAGCTGGTCCATGAGCTGGCGCACAGGGATCATCTCGCTGTGCTAATCGCATTACACGATCTAAACCTGGCTGCCCACTACGCAGACCGGATCGCGCTCATGGTTGCAGGGAATATCAAAGCCATGGGAACGGCACAGGATGTCCTCCAGCGTGAGCTGATCGAGGACGCCTACTGCCTGCCGGTACAGGTGGTCAAACATCCGTTCCTGGATATCCCGCTCATCCTCCCGGATAAAAATAATCAGACGCCGGATGCATGAAAGTGCGGCCGGCGTCTTTATCGAAAGCTTGCTCCTGGCGGTTTATCACCGCCGGAGACGGCAGCTGGAGCAAGCCACTTAATGGCAGTTGGTGCTGCCGCTGTCGGTAAATGTCGAGCCGGAGATAGGCACGAACTGCCAGTCATAACTGTTCGAGCGCAGAGTCAATTTCAAAACACCATACGTGGTGTTATTACGGACCTGGCTGGCGGACTTTGGACTCCCGAATGGGTAGAGTGTTGCGCCGCCCGTGCCGACCACAATTTCGCGCAGTGCCTGTGAAATTGCCGTGCCGGAGGCATTCATCTCCGCGAAGCGCTCGTAGTGATGCTCATGACCATTGATCACCAGTTCCGCCCCGGCATCGTACAGGATCTGCCAGAGGGGCTGAATGGAAGTGTTATCTCCATGATTCGATCCGGAAGACCAGCGCGGTTTGTGCCAGTATGCCAGCACACACTGGCTGGGATTGTTGGCGAGGTCATTCTGCAGCCAGGTCGCCTGAGCGCTGGTGGCGGAGACGCTGATCTCGGAGTTCAGCGAATAGATACGCCAGGCACCCAGATCATAGGCATAGTAGGAGGGGACGTTATTGAAATACTGGAAGTATCCCGCCGCACCGGAGGTCAGATAATCGTGATTTCCGGGTGAGGGCTTGGTGCGTGATTTATGCCGACCCCATGTAGGATCGTAACAGTTAAGGTATTCTGTATACGTGCCATCCACATACGCATTGTCGCCCGCTGTGAAAACGGTGCCAGGAATATTGTCCAGCAAAAAGGCAGTCTGTTCATCCTGGCTACGAGTGCAGGAAGTAATATCTCCTGCACCCACAAGGGTAACGCTACCAGAGGCGGTTGGCTCGACTGTAGGAGTCCGAGTGGCGGTGGGGGATGGCGAGGGATCTGTGGCGGTAGGAACACTGGTTCCGGATGTCACGACCAATTGAGGTGGCGTTGTCCCTTCGCGCGAGGAAAACACAACACCATCCGTGCTATCAGCGACCAGGGCGAACGTGTACGTCCCGCTCCCGATCACCAAAGATGTGACATCATATTCTACCCAGGAGTTTGCACCAAAGGCGGTTTTATTATCAGCGGCTCCACTGGTTAAGGCGGGACGGTTGTTCCAATTAATCCCACCGGTACCCAATTCAACCCAGTTGCTGTTTGCCAGGTAGACAGCCGGGCCGTTCGTGGTCCCATTTGTCGTACAAAAGACCCGGAGCTTAACACTTTGGAGCGGTCCACTGATTCCACTCGTTGTAAAGCGGATGTAGCTGATCTGTATTTCTCCTGAATTTCCATCTGCCTGGAGGGTTGTCGCATTACCGTAATTTGTTGTTGGATTGAGTTGAGCTACGCGTGCATCGGCAGTCGCTGTAAATGTCACCGTGTGTCCGGATGGCAGGGCTGTCGACGTAGGGGTGTAAGTAGCGGTTGGCGAAGCAGCAGGCGGTTGAGTCATTGTGGGTGTAGCTGTACCCGTTGAGGGGGGCGACTGCGTACCAGTCGGTGAAGCGGTGAATGTTGAGCTCGGCAAGAGGGTGGTGGTTGGCGTGTTGGTGGCTGTTGCGGTGCCGGCGCCGGAACCAAATGTAATTACCAGTTCTGGAGGTCTGCTGCCCTCACTCGATGAGAAACGAATGGAGTCGGCGCTATCGGCCACCAGCACCAGCGTGTATGTCCCATTGCCAGTCACAAAGGGACTGACGTTGTACTCCACCCAGGTATTCGTCCGGGTCGAGCCCTTGTTATCCAGGACGTTACTTATACGTCCGGGGCGGTTCCTCCAGGTAATTCCTGTTTCTGTCCAGTTGTTACTGGCGCCATACACGGCTGGACTGTTCGCCGAGGCGTTGGTGTTGACATAAACACGTAGCTGCGCGTTTTGGATCGAGCCTGTGACTCCGTTCACTGTAAAGCGGCCAAAGCTTTCCACGTCGGGGTTGTTTGCGCCATTCACGAGCAGAGAGGTGGCATTCCCATAATTGGTATTGGGATTGGATTGATGCACATAGGCATCGGCTTCCGCAATAAAGGTAAGGCTGGTTGTGCCCTGCATGACTGGCGCTCTATACATATTGCCTGCCGTTTGTACGGCTTCAGCCGGCATTACGTTGACGGTCAACATAAATAGCAAAATAACAGCGCTGAAAAAATGTTTAACTGAGGAAGCAGTCTTTATCTTTAATGGAGATTGGCTCGCTCTATACGTTTTACTCATGGGTACACTCCGTCCATCCTTCCATTAGAGTGATGGAAAGGCGCCTATCAGTATTCCTGTGTTAAGACCCGGTCTGGTGATAAATGGAGCTGTGTTGGGAGAATAATGAACGGTCTGAATTGCTATGAGCAGCGTAGTGAAACGGGGTCAGGGGTGCTACAGATTTTGGCTTATGTCAACCAGGTGTCCTGTCAGAGACGGGGAGCTGTCCCCTCATAGATCTCCTTTTCATAGACAACACTCAGGTAACTTAAGCTGTTAAAAGTATATTGACTCCTGGAGCGTTTGGCATTGTTAAATCGTGTCAATTGGCTTAGTATCAATGGATACCTGCCCCATTGGTACCAGCTAAAACGAGAGGAAGGCATGAACACAGTGCTCGTACCTTTTGTCACTTGGAGTCGAAGTAAATCTCAGAAGTCTTTTGCTACCCCGAACTATTAAATATAAAACGCCAGGTAGATCACTGGCGTTTGCTCGTAGATGAGTAACGAAAAGTAGTTCATTAATGGCAGTTGGTACTGCCGCTGTCGGTAAATGTCGAGCCGGAGATAGGCACGAATTGCCAGTCATAACTGTTCGAGCGCAGGGTCAATTTCAAAACACCATACGTGGTGTTGTTGCGGACCTGGCTGGCGGACTTTGGACTCCCGAACGGGTAAAGAGTTGCGCCGCCCGTGCCCGCTACGATCTCGCGCAGTCCCTGTGAAACTGATGCGCCCGAGCCGTTCATTTCCGCGAAGCGCTCGTAATGATGCTCATGACCATTGATCACCAGTTCCGCTCCAGCGTTATAGAGGATCTGCCAGATGGTCTGCATGCCAGAGTTGTCGCCGTGATTCGATCCGGAAGACCAGCGCGGTTTATGCCAGTAGGCCAGCACACACTGCCTGGGGTTTGCGGCGAGATCGTTTTGTAGCCAGGTCGCCTGGGCGCTGGTGGCGGAGACACTGATCTCGGAGTTCAGCGAATAGATACGCCAGGCACCCAGGTCATAGGCATAGTAGGAGGGGATGTTATTGAAATACTGGAAGTATCCCGCTGCACCGGAGGTCAGATAATCGTGATTTCCGGGTGAGGGCTTGGTGCGTGATTTATGCCGACCCCATGTAGGATCGTAACAATTGATGTACTCGGTGTAGGTGCCATCTACATAGGCGTTATCGCCGACTGTGAAGACTGTGCCTGGGATATTGTCCAGCAACTGCGCTGTCTGCTCATCCTGCGTGCGGCTGCAGTTTGCGATATCTCCGGCTCCCACCAGCACAACACTGCCCGAGGACGTGGGTGCTGATGTGGGTGTGCGTGTTGCGGTCGCGGGTGCATTGGTAGGCGTTCGGGTTGCAGTAGCAGTATTGGCTGCCGCGGTTGCCGTCCTGGTGGCAGCGGCTCCACCCTGAATCTCGACAAGCAGTTGAGGAGCGTTATTCCCGACCTCACGGCTGGCAAAACTGATGGCCGTGCTGCCCGGTACGGTCAGAGCCAGGCTATAGGTACCAGCGCCTGTAATGTACGGTGTGACATCCACTGTAGTCCACACGCCGGAGTTAAATCCACCGGAGGTATCGAGCACGCTGCCAACAGCGGGAGCATTGCTGTACGTGATCGTCGTTTCGCCCCAGATGTTATTGCTCACGTTTCGTATCTCATAGCCTGTGGTGGAGGCGCTGTTGGCATAGATACGCAGTGTGGCATGCGTGACTGCGCCGCTGAATCCCTGCACATCGAAGCGCAGATAACTTCGCACCGCCGGCGAGCCATCTCCCCGCAGTTGTGTCTGCGTCCCATAATTGGTGGAAGGACTGCCTGAGTCGACGTACGAATCGGCAGTGGGATGTAACGTAAGTACCTGGCTGATGGGCGCGGGCGAATTGGTAAACGTGGCCCCAGCAGTGGCGGTACGCGTAGATGTCGCGGCCGGCTGTTGCGTTTTCGTTGGTGTATTGGTGGAGCCGGGAAGTTGAGTCACAGTTGGGCCCACAGTTGGTGTCCGGGTTCGGGTGGAAGTGGCTGGCGGCTGTGTTGAGGTTGCTGTGCTGACTCCGGCATTAAGCGTGACCACCAGTTCGGGGGCGCGGCTGCCCTCGCGTGAAGAGAAACGAATCGCATCACTGCTATCTGCCGCCAGCACAAAAGTATATGTCCCGTTGCCTGTCACCGCGGCAGTGACGTTGTACTCCACCCAGCTGTTCCTGCTGATCGAGCCTTTGTTATCCAGCGCACCGCCTATGCGTGATGGTCGATTGTTCCAGGTAATGCCCGTCTCTGTCCATGAATTATTTGCCGCATAGGCTGCCGGACCGTTCGCCGAGCTATTGGTGGTGATATACAGGCGCAGGCGCGCGTTTTGAACCGAGCCTGCTACCCCACTAACGGTAAAGCGGACAAAGCTTTCGACGTCCGGGTTGCTGGCGCCATCGACGATCAGATAGTTGGCCGTTCCGTAATTGTTGTTGGGATTGGACTCCTGCACGCGCGCATCGGCGGCTGCAATAAAGGTAAGACTGGACGCCTGTTGGGCGGGCGCGCCAGGCACATTGCCTGTCGCGGGCGTGATCATGGTCAGTATAAGAATCAGGATAATAGCTTTGAATACTCTTGTTCCAATAACCCACCTGGGCGCGGAAACAACGTTTGCCGCAAATTGGGATTGTCTCGTTATACGTTTAAACTTCATAGATCTACTCCTACCATGCTTTTCAGAGATGAAAGATGCTAACCCCTGGGTAGCGCAAAGCTACGCATATCATTGACTGCATGACGACCCTTGCTGGTTGAGAATTGAGTTGTTTGCGTGGGAGCGGTGGGAGAGCGATAGAGACAGGCCGAAATTATTGTATATAGTAACGAGCTACATAGAATCCTGTTGCATACGTCCGGCTGTGTCAGGCAGTCATCATTTCTGAAGGTACAAACTTACCTCCCCTTTGTGTGATCTTTCTCGTGAAAACTCACGAAAAAAGACTATAAAATAGTATATATGACCTGTTCCAGCACTTAACATTGCCAGATCATGTTAATTCTTCTGGATCCATGAGTCTGCTAATGACAGTTGCTGCTTCCGCTGTCGGTAAACGTCGAGTTCGCTGCAGGGACGAACTCCCAGTCATAGCCTGTCGCGCGCAGGGTCAGTTTCAACACACCGAATGCAGTATTGTCACGGACCTGGCTGGCGGTGAGCGGCGTTCCGAAGTCATACAGTCCGGCTCCGCCCGTGCCGACGACAATTTCCCGCAGACCCTGTGAAATTTCCACCCCCGTTTCATCCATCTCAGCAAATCGTTCGTAGTTGTGCTCGTGACCGTTGATCACCAGTTCTGCCCCCGCCTCGTAGAGGATCTGCCACAGGGTTTGCAGGTCTGGGCGGCTGCCGTTCTTGGCGCCCGAAGACCAGCGCGGCGTATGCCAGTAGGCCAGCACGCACTGGTTAGGATTTGCCGCGAGATCCTCTTCCAGCCATCTCACCTGTTCACTGGTATCCGAGACGTTGATCTCGGAGTTCAAAGCATAGATGCGCCAGGCGCCGAGATCGTAGGTATAGTAGGATGGGATATTGTTGAAGTACTGGAAGTATCCCGCGGCACCAGACGTGTTGTATTCATGGTTGCCGGGGGAAGGTTTGGTCCGGTCCTTGTGCCGTCCCCAGGTGGCATCATAGCAATTCAGGTACTCGGCATAGGTCCCGTCCACATAGGCGTTATCGCCGGCAGTGAACACGGTGCCGGGAATCTCGTCCAGCAGCTGCGCAGTCAGTTCGTCTTCATCCCGGTCGCAGGTGGCAATATCGCCCGCGCCGACCAGGATCACCTCCCCGGTTGAAGCCCGGCTGACCGGCTTAGGAGTTGGCGTTGGAACAGCCAGGCCCGTGGTCACGATCAGCTGGGGAGGCTCCGCCCCCTCGCGGGACGAAAATGTGACCTCATCCTCACTATCTGCGACCAGGGCAAACGAATACGTCCCATCGCCGGTCACGGCAGCGGTCACATCGAATTCCAGCCAGGATCCCTGCTCCACGGCTTCCTTGTTTTCCATGGGCCCGCTCAACAATGTGGGCTGTACGTTCCAGGTAATGCCATCCGCGCCGGCTTCCTGCCAGTTGCTATCTGCAAAGTGGACGGCGGGGCCATCGTTCGAACCATTCGTGGCAAACACTCGCAGTTTCACGTTATGGACGGGCTGCTCGATCCCACCCACCGAAAAGCGGATGTAGCTGATCTGCGCGGCATCTGGTTCACTGTCCGCCTGGAGATTGCTGGACGTGCCATGATTCACCGCTGGGGAGGCTTGCACGATGTGCGCATCCGCAGCAGCTGTAAAAGTGAGCGACTCCCCTGCTCCGGCCGTCCCCGTTCCGGCAGGCAGAGCTTCCGGCGCGGGCGTTGGTGTTGCGGAGGCAAGGATGATGCTCAGCTCCGGACCATTGCTACTCTCGCGCGAGGAGAACAGCAGATCTTCATCGGTATCTCCCGCCAGCACAAAACTGTACACCCCATCCCCGGTCACCAGCGCGGTGACGTCATATTCCATCCAGCTGAATTTTCTGACGAGAGTTTGATCCCCGCTCGGCGTGCTGGCACGCGTCGGGCGGTTCTCCCATGTAATCTCTGTCTCCGTCCAGTCGTTTTCGGTGGTGTATAGAGCCGGTCCATCCTCTGCCGTCTCGGTGGTGCTGTAGACGCGTAAGCGCGCACTTTGCACCACACCCGTTAGACCGTTGACGGTAAAGCGGAGATAGCTTTCTGCGCTCCGACCCCTTGCCCGGACCACCTCCAGGTCAGCCGTTGTCCCCGCATTGGCTGTCGGATCCCCTTCCTGCACGTGCGCATCCGCCTCGGCTTTGAATGTGAGAGCGGATATCGCCTCGGTTGGTGTGCTGGTTGGCAGAGTGGGCGGCGTCATGACAGGCAGAATGGAGCTGACGTTCATCGCCACGATCCCCATCAAGGCAAAGGCAATGAACCACTTTATGATAAGTGATGTTCGGTTATTAGGTCTCTGTGTCGTCGGTAAAGTTTGTCTATCGCGAACTTTGATACTCATTCGTTCCTTTCCACTGTTAAAAATTTTGAGCAGAGGTGTGAATCACACATCCGCGCGCTTGCCTGACGCGCTACATTGTATTGTGCTAGTGTGGGTGATGCTCAGATTGCTTGCCAGTCTGGAACCAAATCAAACCGCAAGACCATCCCCCGTGTACCGCATCCTTCTCACGAGAACCTTGTGAGAAGTCAGGCTGCCAAAAATCTCCCTATATATAGCATCCGCGAATGAGAATAGCGTTAATAGAAGCCGCTCGAGCCCAAACCCAAAAGTCCTCTTCTCCCTGCGGGGCTGTGGGACATAAGTACCAGGCGGAAACAGGGAATTCACAAACTATTGATTTTGTAAGGATAAATCATATAATTATTGTATTCTTTTGGAGTATTTGGGTCCTACGAGGTAGGGAAAAGATGCAAAAGTTTTTTTCAAAATTCCGAACAAAAAGCCAACCCAATACTTACACACCCCTGTGGGCGCTAGATAGAATTATGCAGGCGAAATCTTTAAGTTTAGATTCGCTTGATTTATCGTTGAGTCCCACTGACCAACGCGAGAAGCTAGGCATATTCCCAGAGGAAATACTAAAATTATCAAGGATATCTAAATTAAACTTGAGTCATAATCGTCTCCATACATTTCCTGATTCGATTAACGGATTCAAGAAATTGACACATTTAGACTTAAGTTACAATGAGCTTACTACTCTTCCTGATTCGATTTCTCGGATACATAGCCTAGTAGATCTAAATCTGAGTGGTAACCATCTCAGTGCACTCCCTGATTCAATCCATGAGTTACAGAATCTGAGGTTTTTGGATTTGAGTTTCAACCAGTTTAGTATTTTTCCTGACTCAATTGTTCAACTTCGGAAACTAATAGGTTTGAATCTAAACCATAACAGACTCAGTGTTCTCCCCAATTCCATTGCCCAATTACAGGATTTGATCAATTTACGTATAAATGGTAATACTTTTAATAACCTACCTTTAGAAATCGCAACCGATGGTACGATATCTATTCGTGGGTATTTCCGTCAACTTGATCAAGTTGGAGGAGATTTCATTAATGAGGCCAAGTTACTTATCTTAGGGGAAGGCGGGGTTGGCAAAACGACTTTTGCACATAAGATGCTAGATTCAAATTATCGTTTGAAGCAGGAAGACTCTACAAAAGGTGTGGATGTCCTTAAGTGGTCTTTTCTTATTACAGACAACAGGCAATTCATAGTAAATATATGGGATTTTGGTGGACAAGAAATTTATCATGCCACGCATCAGTTTTTCCTAAGCAAACACTCATTATACGCTCTGGTTGCAGATAGCCGCAAGGCGCATACGGATTTTCATTATTGGCTTAATATAGCAGAATTGCTCAGTAATAGTAGTCCATTACTTATTATCAAGAACGAGGTAGATGATCGACCTGTAAAAATTGATGATCTGCAACTCAAAGGGCAATTTGATAATTTGAAAGAAATATTGCCAACTAACTTTGCGACCAACCGAGGGCTTGAACAAGTAAAAGAGGAAGTAAGGCATCATCTCAAAAAATTACCACATATTGGTTCTCAATTACCCAAAACCTGGGTACAGGTTCGTGAAATACTCGAGAGTGATCTACGCAATTATGTTTCCCTAGATGAATACCAAATAATCTGTAAGCAAAATGGAGTTATAGGAGATAACGATAGTCTACAGTTGAGCAGCTATTTACATGACATTGGTGTTTTGTTGCATTTTCAAGATGAACCACTACTGAAAAGAGTTGTTATTCTTAAACCTAAATGGGGCACGGCCGCCGTATATAAAGTGCTTGATAATAAAACGGTAATTCAAAATTTAGGACGATTTAGCCGTGATGATCTTGTAAAGATCTGGAATGCACCTGAAGACTCGAAGATGCGCGATGAACTTTTGGAACTAATGATCAAGTTCAAACTTTGCTATGAGATTCCAAACCAAAAGGACATATTTATTGCGCCGCAGCTGCTGACAAATAAGCAGCCCAACTACGAGTGGGACAAAAATAAGAATTTACTATTAAGATATTCTTATGAATTTATGCCAAAAGGTATTTTGACACAGTTTATCGTAATGATGCATGCATATATTTTGGAGCAGAAAGTCGTATGGAGAAGTGGGGTGGTGATAAAAAGAGATGAGACCGTAGCAGAAATTATTGAACATTATGAGAAGCGTCAAATCCACGTACGAATTGTGGGTGAAGATAAAAAAGGGATCATGGCGATTATCAGACATGAATTCGATCGGATTCATAACACATATAAGAGGCTCAAATACGACAAACTAATCCCTTGCAATTGCGAAGATTGTAAAATGGAGATGGAGCCCCATTTCTATAAACTTGAACAATTACAGACATTTTTAAAAAAATCCGTTCATAAGATTCAATGTGGTGCAACTGGAAAGATGGTTGATGTATTTGGTTTGCTTGATGATGTAACTAAAAAACAATATAGCCGTGACAAGCGGAACTCACCCCTAATCCAAAATATTTATTATGGAGACCATATTGATAAAGGAGCAACGAAAATGACAAAAATTAATCAAACAATCAAAAATGCAACTATTCACGGAAGTGTCGTTGCGGCAGAAAATATCAAGGAAAGTTTCAATACGATTGAGAAATCGAACGCCGAAGAAAAGCTAAAAGACAATCTAATGCAACTCACAGCAGCTGTTGAAGCAATGACTAAAAAATTGCCAAAAGAAAAAGCAGAAAAAGCAGCAAAAAACATGAAGCGACTATCTGAAGAAGCCACGGATGTAAACCCCGCTCCGGAATGGTATAACGTTAGTATTGATGGGCTGATCGCTGCTGCCCAGAATCTGGGCAAAGTTGGCGATGCTGTTATCGAACTAGCAGGAAAAGTTAGGAAAATTCTTACAGGAGGTTTACTTTAAGTTAGTGGCAGCTTCTAGTATCCGAAACAAGTTCTGAGCGCCTTGCAAAGTGCTAAGAACCTGTTTCATAATTAACCATCGAACTTCAAATTATATATTTAGACAGCAAACTAACTCCATCTCCACTTCGTGCCTTCTTTTGTATCCTCGATCAGCACGCCGCGCTCCTTCAACTGCTCGCGGATCAGATCGGAGAGTTGCCACAGTTTCTGTTTGCGCACTTCACTGCGCACTTCCACCAGCAGGTCGATGAACTTGTCGGCGTCGCCGCCTGAGCCCTGCTTCTCCTGCAGGCGCAAGCCGAGCACGCCGGTCAGTTCCCGCAGGGTTATCTGCGCGGCCTGGAGCTGATCGCTCGTGGCGCCGTTATCACGCGCGCTGTTGATCGCCTTGACCAGCTCATGGAGCCCGGCGAGCGCCAGCGGGGTGTTGAAGTCATCGTCCATGGCGTCGGTGAAGGATTGCTGGGTGGTTTCGGTCTGGTCCGTGAGGGTGGAAGCAGACTCAGGCGAAAGTCCCTTTGCCGAAGCGGGCGCCGGTCGCAGGGCAGATTTGATCCGCTCGAGGGACTTCTCTGCCGCGTCCTGCGTCTCTTCATTGAAGATCAGCGGGGCGCGGTAGTTCCCGCTCAGCACGAGCATCCGCATCACGTCGGCATCGCGGTTCGACAGGAAGTCCTTGATCGAGACGATGTTACCGAGCGACTTGGACATCTTCTCGCCGCCGAGCTGGAGCATCCCGTTGTGGATCCAGTAGCGCGCGAACTGTTTGCCCGTGTACGACTCGGTCTGGGCGATCTCGTTTTCATGGTGCGGGAAGATCAAATCGTTGCCGCCGCCGTGGATGTCGATCTGTTCGCCAAGCTCTGCCAGGTTCATCGCCGAGCACTCGATGTGCCAGCCCGGGCGTCCCCTGCCCCACGGGCTTTCCCAGAAGATCTCGCCTGGCTTGGCGGCTTTCCACAGGGCGAAGTCCATCGGGTGCTGTTTCGCTTCGCCGACCTCGATCCGCGCCCCCGCCTGCATATCGTCCAGCTTGCGCCCGGAGAGTTTGCCGTAATCCTCATCTCTGGTCACGCGGAAATAGACATCGCCGTTCTCGGCCGCATAGGCGTAATCCTTTTCGATCAGACCTTCGATGAACTGGACGATGAGCGGCATGGTCTTGCTGACCTGCGGGTTGGAGGTGGCAGGCAGCACGTTCAGGTTGTTAAGATCGTTGGTGTAATCCTCGATGTAACGCTGCGAGAGCTTGAGCGGCTCCACGCCCAGTTGCGTGGCGCGGTTGATGATCTTGTCGTCCACGTCTGTGTAGTTCATCACGTGCCGCACGTTGTAACCGCGATATTCGAGATAGCGGCGGATGATATCGAATACCAGCGCCGACATGGCATGACCCACATGCGCGTCGTTGTACACCGTCACGCCGCAGACATACATCTTCACGACGTTCGGTTCGAGAGTTTGAAATTCTTCCTTCTTGCGAGTGAGTGTATTGTAGAGGCGGATCATTGTTAACCTCAAAGTCGTTGCGAGGAAGTGACGCCTCAGGCGTCACGACAGAAGCAATCTCCTGTAACCTTCGAAGAGGAGATTGCTTCGGACGGTAGAGATCACTGTGTCTCAACCATCCTCGCAACGACATTTTTAATTATCTCTTCTTCTTCCCGTTATCTTCTTCCACGCGGGCAAAGATCATGCGCCCGGCGGCGGTCTGCAGGACCTTGGTGACCACCACGTCCTTGTATTCACCGATGTAGTCGTGACCGTTCTCCACCACCACCATGGTGCCGTCGTCCATGTAGCCCACGCCCTGACCGAACTCCTTGCCTTCCTGGAAGATATTCAGGGTCATGTGCTCGCTCGGCAGCACCACCGATTTGACAGCGTTCGCCAGCTCGTTGATGTTCAGGATCGTCACGCCCTGCAGCTCGGCGACCCGGTTCAGGTTGTAGTCGTTCGTCAGGATCGGACATTTCAACTGCCGCGCCAGCACCACCAGCTTATCGTCCACTTCGCGCACGCCCTCGGCGTTGATGTCGCTGATGCGCACCAGGATATTGGGCAGTTTCTGCAGCTCGGCAAGAACTTCCATGCCGCGCCGTCCCCGCTGGCGGCGCAAGCCATCCGGCGAGTCGGCAATGTACTGCAGCTCGTTCAGCACGAAGCGCGGGATCAGTAGCGTACCGGGCAGGAAGCCGGTCTTGGCGATATCGGCCACGCGCCCGTCGATGATGACGCTGGTATCCAGTAAGATTGTCCGGTTCAGATTTGTCCAGGTGGAGGAGGCACCGCTGGGCTCGCTATTGCGCCCGCCTACCGTGCTCATCAGCCCCATCAGGTCTCCCTGGCGCATCACGAAGAGCGACACACCGAAATAGGCGAACGCCACGACGGCGATAAAGGGCAGGACCTGTCCAAAGGGAGGCGGAAGCTGGGATAGGGGAAAGGAGAGCAGCGCGGCGGTGAGCAGACCGACGATGAGCCCGGTCAGCCCGGCGAAGAGAGTCTCTGCTGAGAGCCGCCCCAACCGGCTGCGGATGGCCCGTGAGGGACGCGTGGTGATGTAGGGTGTCAGCACCAGCCCCGCCAGCGCCCCCACCAGACCAAAGACCACTCGGTAAAGCATTTCCTGTCCGGGTTGAAAGGGTTCGATCCGCGCAGCCCAGCCTCCAAATGACCAGCCCAGCAGACCAACGACCAGCATACCGATCAGGCGAAATACAAATTCCACACTGAAGATCATACACGAGCTCCTTAAAAAATAAATGCGCTTGGATAATGGGAACATCATAGCATGCCTGATGTGCCAAGTCAACTGGCTAAGGCTTTGCTCATCGAGTATTGTTATAATGAAAGATGCACCTGAAACGTAAGCGTTATGTGCCTTAATGAGTAGAAAATGACCCTTAACGATACCCTCAACCGCCCCCTGCGTGACCTGCGGATCTCCGTCACGGACCGCTGCAACTTCCGCTGTGTGTACTGCATGCCCAAGGAAGTCTTCGGGTCCGATTATCAGTTCCTGGAGCGCGACCAGATCCTGACCTTCGAGGAGATCACACGTCTGGCGCACCTGTTCCACGCCCACGGCGTCCGCAAGCTCCGCCTGACGGGTGGGGAGCCGCTCGTTCGCCGCGCCCTGCCAGACCTGGTCGCCATGCTCTCTGCCATTCCCGACATGGATCTCACCCTGACGACGAACGGGGCACTGCTCCCCAAATTCGCCCGCCCCCTCAAGGAGGCCGGGCTCAAGCGCGTCACCGTCAGCCTTGACTCGCTCGACGACGAGACCTTCAAGAAGATGAACGATGTGGACTTCCCCGTCAGCAAAGTGCTGGACGGCATGGAGGCCGCGGCGCAGGCCGGGCTGGGACCGGTTAAGGTCAACATGGTGGTCAAGCGCGGCTTGAACGAGACCAGCATCCTGCCGATGGCGCGCTTCTTTCGCGAGAAGGGCTACATCCTGCGCTTCATCGAATACATGGACGTGGGTCACACCAACGGCTGGCGCCTGGACGATGTGGTGCCCGCCGCAGAGATCGTCCGCACCATCTCTGCCGAGATGCCGCTCGAGCCGGCCGACCCGAACTACACCGGCGAGGTGGCGGAACGCTGGCGCTACAAGGATGGGAAGGGCGAGATCGGCGTGATCGCCTCGGTCACACAGGCATTCTGCAGCACCTGCACCCGCGCCCGTCTCTCTGCCGAAGGCAAGCTCTACACCTGCCTCTTCGGTGTCAAGGGCCACGACTTCCGTGCGCTGCTACGCGGTGGCGCCAGCGACGAAGAGATCTCGCAGAAGATCGCCCAGGTCTGGGGCAAACGCACCGATCGCTACTCCGAGATCCGCTCGGAGAACACCATCGCCCTGCCCAAGGTGGAAATGTCGCATATCGGAGGGTAAGTAGGCATGCCGTTGCCCACATCCTTTGCGGCTTCGCAGGGAATGGGGGACGAGCACTACGTATCAAAATTTTCAAGGCTCCCTGCCGTGCGGCAGGGAGCGTTTTGTTTCATGACAAACGACACATGAAACAGCGGGGGATTCTGGTATATGATTGCCATAGAACAATAAGGATTATCTTTCCTCTTTTGCAGTACAAAGATATTTATGCAGAGTTTGTCCGCATGAGACTTCGTGCAGGGATCTCATACGGAGTGAATCCGTATCAACCCTAGTTGGGCGGTTGACGAGATAGCAGCAATTAAGTGGTCGCTATGATTGTGTTAGATTACTTTCCGAAAAACAAAGATAGGTTTCTGAGGCTCATCGAGTTTTGTAAAGAAGTTCTGGATATCTGTAGTGATTTAGGTCTCTCTCCTATTCTCAATGGAAGTCTGGCAGTATTTGCATACACTAAAGATCGAAATATGATTGTAAATGACGTGGATTTAGCTTGCTCAGAACAGGAGTTTCCAAAGATCATCTCTGCTTTAGAGGAAAGAAGCATAAGGTACAAGTTGAAAGAATGGCATGTGCTTCAAATCTGGAAAGATGATTTGAAGGTTGAGCTGGATTCTCTCGAGTATTGGTATAAAGACCTGTCAACGGTTGGCGAGACCTTACAAATCGATAATCATCGAATCAACATGGTTAGTCTGAAAAATTTGCAAGAGTTCTACCAGCGCGGTATGAAAGAGACAGCCGCCAAAATGGAAGATAATGAGAGAAGAAAGTATGAAGCACTAAAAGGAAAATATGAGACGCTTGAGAAAGTGAAAGATTAGAATTCTGTGACGATAAAGAAGAATTTCCTTTTAAAACCGCCCAACCCAGCGTGCACTGGACGCCAGGACTCTGCGCGTTTTTCAGACAGTCTACGTAGCTTTCCGCTGGTTCCGTCAAAATGGTGCTGTCTCCTCCCCCAGTTGTCGCTCCTGGTCGAGACACACCAGCGGGTACCCTTACAGGGTGCTAGCGCAAACGCAAACCGCTAGGCGCTAAGTTGAGATCTCATGAGAAAACTAATTCTCTTCATTACAATTATGAGTTTGAGCTTCTTAGTGTCTTGTGGAACAGGTACACAAGAACTGAATGTCGAACCATCATCCACCGCAATCGATCAACACTTAACTACGAAACCACCCCCCACAACAGCCAACGTTACCCAACCCCCCTCAGCAACAACACAGTTTATCCCCAGAGTGGAAGTGCAAATCGCAGCCCAGGTCGGTGGGGAGGTGACAGATATCGAGATCAATGGCACCTACGCCTATCTCTCCGTTGGCCCCCGCCTGGTCGTCATGGATCTATCCAATCCGGATATCCTGCAAGTAGCCACAATGAGCGACTTGCTTCCCGGTTTAGGGAAAGCACTTGCCATAGAAGACGGACGGCTGTATTGGGTCAGTGACAGTGGGTATTTGCTCGTCTTCACCCTGGAGGATCCGACGAAACCATCTCTCTTGGGGCAATACGAAGTCCCTCCGAAAGCGGATGAAGTCGTTCTGAAAGATGGCATCGCCTGGGTTGGATTTCTTAACCAGGAGGGCGAGGGCTTGCGCGCTTATGATTTGAGCTCCGTTACGGATAATAAACTGGAAGAAATTGCCAAAGTAAATATTCAAGTTGCTCATGGAAGTTTAGTTCCGGCAGGAAATTATTTATACCTTTACGGAGGGTTTGTCATCGATATTCGTAACCCTCGGCAACCCACTATTATTAATCTAAGGAAACACTATTCCGCCTTTATCCCACCATACGCTTACATCTATCGGTGGGAACCACTTGATCCTAATTCAGACAAAGGGCAGATACACTGGTACGTATGGGATCTGAGTGATCCGGATGACCCCAATCAAGTCGGCGACGCCACTATGGATTGGAATAAAAGAAACTGGGTTGGCCAAGGACCAGGAACGATAGACGGCAAACGAATGTATTCGTTCATAAATGAGGGTGTCGGAGGGGATATCACGCTAAGTTGTCCGTATCACTTGCAAGTCACAGACATCTCTGATCCTGCGAGCCCTCGTATGATCGCCAGTCCAGACCAACTGCGTTTGCATTGCGTGCGTGACTTAAAAGCAGTAGGCAATCGGCTGTATGTTGTCGATTGGCATGGTCTTAGTTTAGTGGACGTCAGTAACCTGGCGGCGCCCCGTGTGCTGGATCGTTTTGGCAGCCCGCCGCAGATCGAAGGCATGGCACTGAAAGGGGATTTCGTGTTCACAGGGACGGACTTCCGTGAAAACAGCCTCAATGTTTTTAACGTGAACATCACCCATCCCCCGGACTTTCCGGGCGCGTCAGCCTTAGGATCAGCCCCCTATCTGACTATCTATGAAGCCTATCCGCCGGGCACCGCATCCGGACTGGCTGTATCAGGTGATTATCTATTTGTCCCTCAGCGCGATGAGGGTCTAAGCGTGGTCGATATCAGCCAGCCCCGCTTGCCGAAAGTTGTTGTTCATGAGCCCAATATCGGCAATCAAAGCGGGTATGTGCAAAGGGCTGCTGTGGTAGGAGAGACCCTGTTTTTAACAATCAATTGGGAGCAGGTCGCCATGGTGGATATTCATGATCCGACTCGCCCACGCAGCCTAGGCATGTTGCCTGGAATCTCGTCCGTGTATGATCTAGCTTCTGCAGATGGCCTCCTTTACATCCTTGGAGGAGACCCGGGGACGTTCATTGTGCTTAACGTGGAAGACCCACTGGCTCCGAAAGAAATCACGCGCGTGTCGTTTTCCCTTGGATCTTCAGGAGCAAGACTTTCGATCACAGGCAAGCGCGCTTACATCTCCGGGGTAGGGAGTGGTACCAAGAGTGATTTGACGATATTCGACCTGAGCGATCCGACCGATCCAAAACAAGTTGGTATGATGGCAGGGTTTGATAACGTTTGGGATATTGCAGGACAAGGTGATACTATAATGGTTGCCTGTGCATTCTATGTAGAATCAGATATCTGGGTTGTGGATGCCAAGAATCCCTCTCAACCCGAGCTCGTGGGGCACTTAAAGACACCAGGTATGTCTACTCGGGTCGACGCAGATGAGAACTTCTTTTACTTGTCCGCGAACCAGGGCGGTTTATGGAAACTCAAGGTGGTGGATCTTAAGTAAAATTTTAAGAAGCAAAAGCTACAGTATATACATCTATAGAATGTTGGAATTTGAACAAGAACGAGTCCGCTGGCCTGAAATTTTTCAATTTCGAAAACCAATTCACGTCGCCGCCCACACGCTATTAACGCACAGCTTGCGGCTCTGAGGTTTTCAACCATGAGAAAATACTTTTTGTTTAGCCTCCTGCTTGGAATAACAGCATTGTCAGCGTGTGCTTCCCGTGCAGCTACTGCTGCGACGGCCACCGCTACTACTTCTTCCCCACCGACAAAACGAATCTCTCCAACTCTCACACCTGAACCCACTCCTGCGCCGTATGTAATTGTAGAGGTCATGATGAATGTTCGGAACGGACCAGGGACAGAATTTAATGTGATCGGCCAAATTGAATCTCAAAAGAAGTACCTCGTGATCGGTAAGCATGTGGATTGGTGGTTAATTGATTTAGGTGATAATCAATCTGGTTGGGTCTATGCTCCAGGTAATGTGACAAGATTCGTCGGCAACGCTGATACTGTCCCAGATATTGCGTCGCCTCCCACGCCCACCCCGGAAATAATTTCTGCATGTACTCCCGCGGGCAAGACGGAAATATCCTCCGAAGGCCTGGAGAAAGCTCGTAACGCACTTACAGCTTTTTTCGAACTACTAAATCAGCGAGAGTATAAACAAGCTGCCCCGTTATATGGAGGAGATTTCCAGGGTCTTCGGGATTCGAATCCATTACTAGATCCCCAGGATCATGTAGCGCTACTGACAAATGGATGCAAAATCAATGGTTTACAATGTTTACGGATCCAACGCATCGTTAATGAAAAAGTAGTCTCGCCCGCAGAATATCATTTCACCGTTGAGTTTATGAACCAGGATGGCAGTCTGTTCGTGCGTGAGCCGTGTTGTGGCGGAAATGCCACAGATTTCCCTCCAGAATCGCAGTTTGCTTATACAGTTATCAGAAACTGTGCAGGAGAGTTCTTGGTCCTAGAGCTACCTGTATATGTTCCATAAGATTCCCTGGATCCGTGTGCAGGATGGCGGCGCGATTGCCGCAAAAGCCTTTGCCAACCCGGCTGAGTTCGTAGACCAGCCAGACGCGGCAAATCCACCCGGAAGTGATGACCGTCCGAACCTGGCTGAGGAGTTCATAATCCAGACATACACAGAATGTAAAACACGGATGAGAATACAAGCTATCGGTTTCTCAAAGAAAGGTGACCTTTTATGAAATCATTAGCAGGAAAAGTTGCGCTGGTGACAGGCGCAAGTCGTGGCGTTGGTAAAGGCATCGCTCTAGGATTAGGGGAAGCAGGCGCCACCGTTTACATCACCGGGCGAACCGAAGAAGAAGGCAAGGCCGCGGTCGCGTTGCCGGGAACCATATATCAAACGGCAGAAGAAGTATCGAATCTTGGCGGTAAAGGTATTGCGGTTCATTGCGACCATTCGGATGACGAAGAAGTCAATGCCCTGTTCCAACAGATCCAGCTGGAACAGGATCGGCTAGATATTCTTGTCAATAATGTGTGGGGCGGTTATGAGTTTTTCAACGACGGTACAGAATTTTGGAAAGAGAAGGGCTTTTGGACTGTCCCAATTTCGCGCTGGGATAAAGCATTTCAATCTGGTGTGCGAGCACATTATGTTGCCAGTGTCCTTGCTGCGCCCATGATGATTACCCAACAGTCTGGATTGATAGTTAATATCTCATTTTTCGCGGCGCAGCGTGACGATAGAGGGGTTTCCTACTCAGCCGCCAAAGCTGCCGACGACCGGATGGCAACCTCAATGGCTCACGAGTTGCGCGAGCATCATGTGGCAGTGGTTAGCCTTTATCCTGGACTCGTGCGCACAGAGAGTGTGATGAAGGCAGCAGAATACTTTGACCTGTCCAATTCTGAATCCCCGCAGTTCATTGGGCGAGCAGTTACTGCCCTCGCTACCGATCCAGATGTTATGCAAAAATCGGGTCAAATCTTAGTAGCAGCGGCAGTCGCAAAAGAATATGGCTTTACAGATATTGATGGAAAGCAGCCAAGACCCATTACCGTTGGCGAAGCATAAAACGATTTCTGCGTGCTAAGGATTCCGAAAAAGCGTACACAGATGACCGGGAGTCTGCGTATTATCAGGAAATTGGCTGGTTCCGTCAAAGCGGCGTTGTCTCCTCCCGGGCAGGCGCCGGGATGCTGCGCAATACTGCTTACCGGTACCCTGACGGGGCATGCCCACTCGGGACCATCGCCCCTCGGGGTGCTAACGCGAACGCAAGCCGTTGGGCGATGGTACAAAATTAGAAAGGTTATACAACGAAGGTGTTGTTATGAAATATCTAATTGCTGAAGCAAATAGTGCGCGTGACCTGCAGCAGAAAGTACAAGAGTATATCGACCAGGGTTGGGAACCCATAGGCGGGCTATCCGTTGCGACGTATGGCGTAGGGGCATGGTGGTATTACCAGGCGCTGATAAAGCGTGAGAACGGTTCAGAATGATAACTTCCATTCCCGGTGGGTAACGCTCCCCGGTGGGCCGTGTTAAGTCAGGCGGGAAGGATTTCATCGAAGGTATAACGAAAGGATGCACTCAACATGTTGAAACTTAATTCCGTCATGATGGGAACGAAACGCCCGCAAGCCCTGGCGACTTTCTATGAAAAGGTTCTTGAAAAGCCAGCCGATCTGGTCAATAGTGAGAGCAGCTTCTTTAGCTGGCGACTGGGCAGCGTATCCCTCTATGTTTTAGAGCATTCCGAAATGGAGGGTAAAACCAAAGATCCCGGGCGTGTGATGTTTAATTTTGAGACTACGCAGGTCAAAGAAGAATTCGAGAGAATTCGAACTCTGGGCGGCTTAGTCATTCGGGAGCCATACGAGGTGGAAGCTGGGTGGTTTGCAACCATGGCTGACCCGGACGGCAACTACTTTCAATTGGTATCCCCATTCCCGGTGGAATGAGTAGTACCGGGTAGGTATTGACCACCGCCCAGCATAGCCCTGCTTCGCGAAAGCACCGGGGCATAACGCCAGCCGTTGGGCAGCACTGAAAGTTATACAGAAATATTGGAGACATCATGAACGATTCATTTACATTCGCTTCTATTCCAGAAATCCTGACATGGAAGAACCAACCTGCGGAAAGCACGCGCGCGACCCAAGGACAGCTCAGCATTACGACAGGTCCGCAGACAGATTGGTTTATAGATCCCGCCGGGAAACATGTCAAAGATAATGCGCCGATCGCCCTGTTTGCGCCGCCGGACTCTACCTTTCGCCTGCAGGCCAAAGTTACAGTGGAGTTTGCTGCCACATATGATGCCGGTACATTATTTGTTTATGCTCACGATGCACTCTGGGCCAAGTTATGCTTTGAATTCTCACCGCAGCAACAACCCATGATCGTTTCTGTGGTCACGCGCGGCGTCTCCGATGACTGCAATTCCGTGCCTATTGAGGGTCATTCTGTTTATTTGCGCATGTATCGGCAAAGCGATGTTTTAGCTTTTCACTATTCCCTCGATAGTCAGTATTGGCATTTCGTCCGTTTCTTCTCGTTGGGGATTGTGGAGCAACTGCGTGTCGGGTTTTCCACCCAATCTCCGATGGGTCAAGGCTGTCGGGCGGTCTTTTCAGAAATTCGATATACAGCCAGCGCAGTATCTGATCTACGAAATGGAGAGTAAGCTGCCTACTGCATTTTTTGATATTTGTTCCTGGCTTTGGGTTTCCCACTTCGGCGGCGAGTCCAACTGCCACCCGTACCCCGTGGGCCATAATGCAGGCGGCATCTCGAGATACAAGCAGACACACAGATGACAACTAAGATAAGCGCAACCATCGATAGAGCTCGACTGCCAAAGCAAATCATCACAGGTACTCTTGTAACTGTATATCTTGGCGCCCTGGCTATCAGTGTTGTCTTTATCTATTTGGCCTGGGATGGCGGTCAGGTCATTCAACAGGTTGTTCGGACGCACCGGGTGCCGGTCTACAGTACCCAGGTGTACCGGGCCGTGTCTGCCCATTACTTTTCGGCGGTCGCCCAACCCGGGTGGGATCCACTGAGCCTCTTCATTGGTGTCAGCAACGTCATAAATCTCTACTTGCTGGCGCCAACTCTTATGCTGCTCTCGGCTGTGTTTCTGAGCCATCGCGTGAATAGGTGGAGAAAATGGGTTCTTCTCGGGGTCAGTCTGGTCGTTGTGGGGCTGCTGGTCGCGCTCACGCCCCAGTTAAGTTGGCTGGCCGTAATCCTTGACTAGGTGATTGATCTGCCAGGACAAGTGTGTCTACGACGTCTACCCGACCTCCGGAGAGCGCCCGGACTCAAGACAGTTGTCGACCGGAGAAGCCCTGTCTCTACCCGGAAGCGCGGGATTCTGCTGGAGGCAATGCCAGTGATCATTGATTTGATACGTACCTGGATGCGCGAGATCCGTGACCATAAATGGCTGGCAGTGCGTGCGATTCTGGTCGGCTGGGCCGCATTATTCGCTCTCTGGATCATTACCGGACGGCTGGTTTTTCTGGACGACTGGCTCTTCGTCAGGGGCATTGCAGATCTTCGCAGGTTCTGGCCAGACCCGAGGCATCCATTCTTTCATTTCCTGATCGGCGGTGCCGTGAACGCAGCCGCGGCGTGGATCGTCGGGCGCTTTCATCGCGAATACCGGGCCTCCATGGTGCTGGCGTTCTTCGTTTCCCTGCTGGTAATTTCTGATCTGCCAGAATTCATTCCCGCTGCAATTGCTGCATGGGGACCCGGGCACGAACGTTTTTGGGGGATCGTTACCCTGGACTTTATCTTCATGCGTCTACCAATGGTTCCCGTTGCTGTCTGGGGCGTTCACGATCTGCGCCCCGGGCATGTGAGTAGCGCTGGCGGTTCGCATCCAGCGACCTAGCTCAACACTGGCGAGCTCTGTGGAAAGGAAAAATATGTTTGATGTTTCAGGATTAGTCCCGGAAGCACGGCCTGTTGCGCAAGCGGTTGCAGCAATCTACTGGAAACATACCCGGCCCTGGTTTGTTGGCCTGGCGTGCTTCGGTTCAGCGGTCCGTGATGACGTGATCCCTGGTGCCAGTGATATTGACTTTCATTTGTATTTACAGCCATCGATCTTCGTTAACGCCGATGGGCATCAGAACATAGTACCGCTTGAATTGGGTCTTGCCATTTACCGTGATCTTGCTCAGGTTGATCCAACACCGTTTCGCTATATTGACGGCGGCGCAGAAACCGATCACCTTCCTGAGGGGCATGTCGGTCCAATCCCGGGAAGCTACCGCCTGCTGGCCGGCATCCTGCCATATGCGGAAGCCACGAATGAGCAAGTAAAATTGCGAGCGCAGCAGGAACTCGACCGTTTGCAACCTCTGCCAGCGTTTGTATCAGAGGCTTTGTTGCAGTCTGGATCTGGCCGGGGTGATCTTTCGCATACCATTCGTCAAGTATGTCAAACCATATGGCCGGTTATCTATCATGTCGCTTCTCTGCAGCAAGAGGATGCACTTGCGGCATGGCGCATACCCAAAACTCGTGTGATCCACCTTTTCCCCATTGAACATACCTTAGGCAGAACGATTCGCGCATTCGATGCCGCACTGCGCCGGTACTACCCAACGGAAGCGTCGGTTGATCTGGCGCTCGATCTGATACAGGCAGGAGTGAGTGTGCTGCAAAGCGCGTCTGATTGGTGGCTCGCTACAGGTACTTCCGATGCACAGCTGTGAGCTCATGTCCTCTGGCAGCTGGAACCGACTGAGCCAATCCTCTTGAAATGAGTAACTCGTCTGGTATTTCGATATTTGGAGATAAGCTTGCGGGCCAGATCTATCTCGAGCGGCCGGGTGTGTACGCAGTGATCCGGGATGCCCGGCAGCGCATCGCCACCTGGCGCGTTGCAACAGGCTTCTTTCTGCCAGGCGGGGGAAGTGAGCCGGGGGAAACACCGCAGGTCACACTCCACCGGGACCTGAGGGAGGAGTGTGGCTGCGCCATCCGGATCGGTAGGGAGCTGGGCAAAGCCATTGAGTATATGTACGCCAGGGACGAAGGAGTTTATTATCAGATCTACTCGACGTTCTTCGAAGCCATGTTCATAGAGAGCCCGGTGGAGCGCCTGGAGGACGATAACACGCTCGTTTGGCTGTCCGCCTCGGAGGCAACCCGACAGCTTCAAAGGCAGAGTCAGGCCTGGGCTGTTCAACAGCCGGTCGCGGAGCGCTAACAGGGGTCGGTTCAACGTTAGGAAGGAAGAGGATGTGATCACTATCAGGCGCCTCCGAACCGGAGAGGTGGACCTCTACAAACAGCTGAGACTTAGGGCTCTGCACGATGCGCCGTATGCATTTCCCGCCACCTACGAAGCGGCATTACAGCGAAGCGCCGAAAGCTGGCGCGAGCAGGCAGAAGGGACGGCCCGGGGAAGCGATCGAGCTACGTTCATAGCCTTCGCGGACGATCTCCCCATTGGCATGGCAGCACTCTATCGCCGCGCAGGTCAAGTCGATGAGGGAGAGCTGTTGCAGGTATGGGTCAGCCCTGACTATAGAGGCACACGCCTTGCCTCGGATTTGATGGATGCGTGCTTCCGGTGGGCAGAGGAAAATAATTTCCGCACGGTCATCGCTGGCATAACAAAAGGGAATGCCCGGGCCCTAAAGTTTTACATCCACTATGGTTTTTCTATGCTGGAAGAAACGTCTACCGGCGTATATCTAGTGAAAGCTGTGTAGTTTAAAAGAAGAATATCCAATGACCGAGAGCGAAGCCACATTCCGCAAAATGATTGAACGCGATCCTCATCATGCACCCGCTCACTACGAGCTCGGTTTAGTGCTTGCCCGGGATCCCATGCGCCTGAGAGAGGCGGAAGCATCCTATCGCAAAGCCATGGAGCTTGAACCTAGCGCTGCACAGTATGTCTACCGCCTTGGCCTGTTGTTACACGAGGAGTTGCACCGCCCGGATGAGGCGGAAGCTGCGTACCGCCGGGCAATCGCACTCGCACCGGAAGACCCCTTTTTCTACGGCGGGCTGATCAGCCTGCTTGTGGGGCAATCACGACGAGCCGAGGCCCTACCCTTCAGCGAAAAAATGCGCGCGCTGCTGGGTGCCGCTGAGAATTGGTATGGCCTGGCCACGCTGGACGCCATCCTGGGGAACACCGCGCCGGCGCTGGAGTACCTGAGAAAGGCAGCTCGAGAGACGAATTTCGACTCCGGCTGGGCGCGCAATGACCCCGACCTGTCGTCGATTCGGGATGACCCAAGGTTTGAAGCGGTCCTTGGCCATATGTAATACGCTGTAAGCACACGATGCCCTATAAAAAATGAATAAAATAAGGAGGCAGGCATCCGTCTTGAACAGCCGTGCCTCCTCAAAACTGGAGTACACTACGCTCCAGCCCGTTCCGTCCAGGGACCTGGCATTACTTCCCACAGGAGAGCACCATGAGCTACCCCGCAAAGATCGAAGGCTTTGAATATCAAAATATCGAAGTGCAGACCGGTTTTTGGACCGGCCCCAGGCTGCTGGTCAATGGCGAGCCTGCTCCAAAGGGGAGCAAACGAGGCGAGATGATCCTGCGGCGGGACGACGGCAGGCAGGTCAATGCCAGTTGGAAGCCGCAGTTCCTGGGGCTGGATGTCCCTCAGCTGGTGGTAGATGGCAGAACCGTCCAGCTTGTCGAGCCCCTCAAGTGGTACCAGTGGGTCTGGGGCGGCTGGCCCATCGTGCTGCTCTTCGTGGGCGGCGCACTCGGGGCCATTGCCGGCATGCTCGGCGCCGTCATCAACGCCAGGATCTTTCGGGCCGAGATCAGCGAGATCCTGAAGTACGTGGTCACGGGCGTGGTTTCGATTCTGGCTGTCCTCGTCTATTTCGTCGCCGCCATCAGTCTCTCCCTGATGATCAACCGGTAGATACTGGGGCGTTGCAACTCCCTGCGGGGAGAATAAGCAAGCCCCTCCACTCATAGTTGTCCATCTGCCTGAATAGAACGAGGACCCATTCATGGAAACGCACTATGACGTCATCATCATTGGCGGCCGTCCGGCGGGAGCAAGCCTGGCTATTCGCCTGGGCCGGCAGGATCTCAAGGTCTTACTGATCGAGCGGGCCACCTTCCCCAGCTGGCCTAGCGTTCCGAGCAGCCCCATTATTCACCCGGGTACCATGCGACTGCTGGATGAGCTGGGCCTGGCGGAAGAGGAATACACGCATCCCGATGGCAAAGTGACGCATTTGATCCTGGATATGATGGGCAAATTTCAGGCCGTCATGCCCGCCGCGCTCCTGCAACTGGACCGGAATTACTTCTTTGGCATTGACCGCAACAAGTTCGATACCGTGTTGTGGCAGCGAGCGGCGAGCCTTCCGAACGTCACGGCCCGTCAAAACGTCTCCATGCTCGATGCCATCCGGGATGCCGGGGGTCGTGTGAACGGCATCCGGTGCAGGACAGACAGGGGAATGGAGGACGTGTTTTCCGCCGGCCTGGTCGTCGGGGCAGACGGTCGCTTCAGCATCGCGGCGCACAAGTTCGGGGCGCATGTCCTCGAAGAAATGAACGAGTATGCCAGCTCCACCTATCATGCCGAATGGGAAGGTGTTCCCAAACACTCCGCCGTGTACCCGCATGCCTTTACGATCTACCAGCTCGAGGACCACTATACCTTTTTATGCATCCCGATCGACACCGGCAGATATATCGTCGCCAGCAATCTCCGTCCCGATCACACGCGCTTTCAAGGGAACCTGGAAGAGCGCTACGAGCAGGCCATCCGATCGGTGCCGCCTCTCTGCGAACGGCTCAAAACCGCCCGGCGTGTGACACCCGTCGTGGGCGTGCGCCGCGTGGAGAACGGGTATCGCCAGGCGTATGGCGACGGGTGGGCGCTGGTCGGCGATGCCTTCCACTACGAATCGCCTCTGGACGGGCAGGGATTCTACAATGCCCTGCTCGCCTCGGCCTTCCTGGCGGAGGCCATCGGGCAGTGGAGAGAAGGCAAGCCCTGGCTGCAGGCCGGCAGCGAATACCAGCAGCGCTTCTACGACAGCACCCACGCCATGTTGAAACAAACCATCAATCGCCTCCAGCAGGACCTGTATACCAGCCCGCCGCCCTTTATCGTGAACACGCTGATCCGCTGGATGCTGACCGACCCCCTGTACCAGAAGCAGTTCCTGCGCTACCTCAGCCGCGCCCTCGACCCGGAGACGTTTTCGTTTGGCCCCAGTCTCGATCCTGTGCTGCGGGGGATGCTGCGAGATGCCCGGAGAGTCTTCTCCCAGCCGTCTGCGAATGGGAAGAGATAAATACGCATGCTTGAAAAACCCGACATCCCGGATGAAACCATCATCGCCTGCCTGCAATCAGAGTATAGATTGCCCATCCTCGAGATCGCCTTCCTTCCGCTCGGGGGAGATCTGAGCACAGCGGTCTACCGCCTCGTCACACAGGACGGGGCGCCCTACTTTTGCAAGCTCAAGCGGGATATCTTCGACCCGATCTCCGTTGCCTTGCCGAAGTTCCTCAGCGAGCAGGGCCTCCCCGAGATCATCCCTCCCCTGGTCACCCGGTCCGGAGAGTTGTGGGCGGTGCTGGAGGAGTTCCGTCTCATTCTGTACCCGTTTGTGGAAGGGACGGCGGGCTATGAGGTCGAATTGACGGAGCGACAATGGGCCGGGTTCGGCGCCGCCATGAAGCGGCTGCACACCACAAGCCTCCCGCTAGCGCTCCTGCCTGATATCAGGCAGGAACGCTATTCTCCCGAGTGGCGAGACTGCTTTAGGGAAATCCTGGAACGTCTCGACCGGGAAACGTTCACCGACCGCCTCAGCCTCGACCTCGTCCGCTTCCTCCAGCCCCGGCGGGAGATGGCCTCGAAGCCCTGCGGCGCGCGGAAGAGCTGGCGCAGGGGATGCCACTCCGCCAGTTGGATTTCGTCTTATGTCACTCCGATATTCATCCGGGCAACTTGTTGATCGATGGGCAGGGAACGCTGTTTGTCGTGGACTGGGATTACCCCATGCTGGCGCCGAAGGAGCGTGACCTGATGTTCATCGGCGGCGGGCAGGGCTTTATGCCCTATCGCGCCGAGCAGGAAGAGAGGCTGTTCTACCAGGGCTACGGGCCGCCGCAGATCGACCCGGGGGCGCTGGCCTACTATCGTTGTGAACGCGTCGTCACCGACCTCACGGTGGAGTGCGAGCGGATCCTATCGGAAACGCTCGGCGAACAGGACCGAGCCAATGCCTTCGAGACCCTGCAACTGTACTTTCTGCCTGGCTGTACCGTGGAGATTGCCCTTGCCTCGAACGGGATGGAAGGCACAGGCTGAGTTTCCCTGGCCTGGCAGTAGCGATTTGTTGTCGCTTGCCAGCATGCGTTTCGTAACCTGTTGTACTGAAATCAGTCCTATAATAAGAGGGAGCAGTGTGCTACTCTGGCGGAAAGTCATTGTGCTAGCTCTTTACCCGGCATATGGACTGCTTAATTCACACCCGGATCATCCAGTTATTAGTGACCCGATGGGTCTCTAATAATGAGTTCGGCGGGTTGACGCGAAGATGTATCAACATGAAGGAAATCGTTGGAGTCTCAATGATAAAGATAAGTTCCTTTTCCCTCATAAATAATCTTGCCAAGAGAACTTGGGAGTTTTACGAAGACAAGTTGATTTTCAAGGTGAGGTCCCTGACTGTTGATTATGAAACTGAAGTAGTTTATGAGAAAATCAAAATCATACGAAATAAAAAGATGAAAGATCTGAGTTGGGTATGGGTGGCATTTAGTGTCGTTGTCATACTTGGTTTAGTGGATTTAACTCTGAGATATTTTGGTTTGGTGAATTCGACAATTGCTACCATTGAAAAAGTGATAGCTGTTTTAGCGCTATTCCTGCTTATTCTGGCTTCTCGTACACTGGAATATTATTCGTTTCTAGATGCAGACCAATATTATCTAACAACCGTTGAGGTTGATAAGAATAGTGAAAATGCAATTCTTGAAGCTATACGACTTATCAAGCTAAAGACTAAAATTATCAAGGAAACCCATTGGAACGATCTGCTTCCTAACACTTCCCCAGTTTTTCAAATTACCGAATTTGATTTTCCAGACTTCTTGAATCGAGTAAAAGTTGGCTTTTACGAAGATAAACTTGTTGCTGTAGAAAGAAGTTTAGCAGAAGAAATAATCACTGTCATAAGATATGACGAATTCAGCGGTAAAACAAAAAGTGCCAGAACAGGCAACGATAAATGGGATACTGCTTCCTCTTATTGGTTGATCTTCGTTTGCATAACAGGCGTTACCACAGCTATCTTTTTTGCAGAACAGGTGAGAGGAAATTCGCTGTACTTTCAGAGTTTTGTTGGCGGACTGCTATTGATTATTCCTATAGTCATCCTGAAGTATGTAAAAAGTGAGATCGTGATTTTCTATGATAAGAAAGACAATGGTATCTTTTGGCTACAGGTAAACCCGGCTAATCGAGAAAAATTAAATCAAATTGTGGCATTTGTTCGAGAAAGGGTATCGCAGACAATCGAAAAACCCGCCTAACAATGCGTGCACCCGACCCCTGGAAGAGCACCAGGACTATAGTGGTGGGAGTCTGCGCGTTTTCAAGCAGTTTGCGCGGCTTCGAGTTGGTTCCGGCAAAGCGGCATCGCCTTGTCTCGCTCACCAGCCGGTAACGCAAGTGGTTGGGCCGCTTATTCAGTTATATAGCATCGAAGGCATAAGATGGATTCTATCGTTTCACCAATCTTAATCGTTGGCGGTATCAGGCAAGAAGTACAGGCCTTTGCCAATCAATTGACAGACCTGACAGAGATTATTATTCAAGGTTTATCATGCTACAGTGGAATACTTCGAGGACATCCATGTGTGTTGGCTGAAATGGGGATGGGTAAAGTCAATGCGGCAATAACGACCACGCTCTTACTTACCGCTCTACAGCCACGCTTGATGATCTGCGCTGGCGGTGGTGGTGGCTTGAACCCCATGCTTAGCTGGGGAGACACCATCATTGTTGACAAAGCGGTTCATCATGATTATGGTGCCATTCGTCCTGATGGCATGACCCGTTGGCCAACCGTGAACCCGATTAATGGCCAAGAGAATCCTTTATATCTTCCTACTGATGCTAACTTTACGGCCCTGGCCATCCAAACAGCCCGACGTATCGTTCTGCCAACTATCCAAACGCGGCTGGGTGAGCGGATTCCGCAGATTATGTCAGGCACTCTCGCAAGTGGTGATGTATTTGTAACCGACCCGCAAATGCGTCAAAATCTGTGGCAATCGTTGCAGGCAGATCTGATTGATATGGAAGGTGCCACTGTTGCTCAAGTTGCCCGACAGTTGGGTTTTGCTATTGTGATCATACGAAGTATTAGCGATATTGATGAGAATGTCGATATGGATTGGGAAACATACTTTGGTATTGCAGCTCGTAATACGGCTACAATCGTTGCAGAACTAATCGCTGATATTGATAGATAATCTTTTTCAGGTCACAGCGGCCCAACACAGCGTGCACTTCCTTTCAGCAGGCTCAGGGCGCGCTGGTGGGACTGGCGCTTCGCGGCCTGCGCGTTTTCAGGCACTTTGCGTGGCTACACCGGCTCTAGGGTGCACGTCGGGTTTTCGACCCGTACATATCACATTCTCACATGCCCAGTCACTCGTCACGAGGAGACAACTAGTTATGGACGCGCCACACTCTATCGCAGAAATTGTCACACGGATTGAGCGAGCAATGCAACGGGTGACACAGGCCATGCATCCCTTATCGCCAGCCCAGATGCTGGAGCCTCGACTATCTGATGGACGGTCGGTCAAGGATGTGTTGGCACACCTCACCTGGTGGGATCAATGGCTGCTCGTCACGCTCCCTGCCGATCAGAACACTCGAATCAA
>Ga0114129_10000639_pt1 | contig 43721 bp, 37 predicted proteins | sample RhiMetdeltSRZDD1_FD_80071 | JGI IMG/M metagenome (GOLD analysis project Ga0114129, IMG submission 80071) | Populus rhizosphere microbial communities from Tennessee, USA - Rhizosphere MetaG P. deltoides SRZDD1 (version 2) (version 2) | ecosystem: Host-associated > Plants > Roots > Rhizosphere >...
CCTTCAGCAGGGGCGCTTCGCCAGTGACCGTCACCGTTTCCTGAAGGGTCGAGGGTGACATCTGCATGTTGATGGTCGACGTCTGGCCAGTGAGGATTTGTATCCCCGGACGCTCGACGGTTGCAAACGCGGGCAGCTCCGCCCTGATCAGGTACGTGCCAACGCGCACCGGAATGCGGTAGAAGCCCCGCTCGTCAGTGACGGCTAAGAATGTGTTGCCCGTGGCTCCGAGTACAGCCGTCACGGTTACGCCGGGAAGTACCGCACCAGACGAATCCGTGATGACGCCGTTGAAGGTCGCTTCTTGAGCGAACGCGCCCGAAGGAAGCATCGCGAGGATCCCGATCAGAACCAGCCGTCCGACACTCGATCTCATTCACCCTCCTGTCGTATCTGTCGCCGGAGGAACCTGGAACCGGTGGGGTCCGGCTTTAGCCGGACCTGAATCGATTTGCCCGAGGAAATCTGATGAGGCGCCCGGGACGTTAATACCTGCGGATCCGGGGTGTCAAGGAGACACGGGTCTGGCGACCGCTATAGGATTGGCCCGGAAATCATGACAGATGATCCGGCACCGTATTCACGCCGCCGCGAGCTGATCGAGATGATCGGTCGACAGAAGGGTGCTGACGGACGTGAGCTGACCTGCGGTATCTACCTCACGCAAACCGGGTACGAAGTCCGCGCCGAGTACAGCGACGGTGAGGTGGTCCGGACGCAGTGGGCGATGGACACACAGGGAGGGCGCATCATCGCCACCCGATGGGCCGACGAACTCGGCCTCGAGCGGCTTCAGCAGGGGGAAGGGGGAAAGGGGGAAGGGGGAAGGGCTGGTCCCTCATGACTTCTTCCTCTTGCCTAGACCACCTCTTCCCCCATACCACATCCCCCTTCCCCCTGATCGCGTGTCACCACATACACGCCGTGGGCCCGCTGACGCGCATTTCTTGCGCTGATTTCCGACTAACTCAAACGAGATCAATCACTTAACGTTTGGCTGATCGGTTGCTCTTCGCCTCCGCAAAACAACGGAGGACGAGATGAGAGCGAACCGAGCGATGTGGATGGCGGCGGCACTGATGGCGGGAACGATGATCGGCCGCGCGGAGGCTGCGGATACTGCCAATGATGCCGTTGCTCGCCGGCTGGTGGTGAGCATTCCCGATCGCAAGCTTGTCGTGATCGAGAACAACGAAGTCGTTGAAGTGTTCGCCGTTGCGGTCGGGGCGCCGAACTCGCCGAGCCCCACCGGCGCGTTCACCATCGTCAATCGTGTCGCCAACCCAACCTACTACCACCCGGGCAAGGTAATCGAGCCCGGTCCGCAGAACCCGATCGGTACTCGCTGGATTGGCCTGAACCAGAAAGGCTACGGCATCCACGGCACCGATCAGCCTTCCTCGATTGGTTATGCAAAGTCACACGGTTGTATTCGCCTCCGCAACGCAGACGTCGAGCGGCTTTTCGAACGCGTTCGGCCCGGCGACGTGGTGGAACTGCATGCGGAGCGGACGAGGGAGCTCGATCAGCTCTTCACGTCAACGGACTGAGTTCACGTAGGGGCCGACCTTGAGGTCGGCCCCTACACACCGGATTTGAATCGCCCGAACGAGGCTCCCAATGTTAGCTATCAAGTACGTCCTGCTCACCGGTGCCTTCTCGATGTTCATCGCCGCCGCGGTCGTCCTGGGCAGGGATCTCCGCAAGGTGATGTCCAGCCGGACTCGTCATCAATCAGATGGCGTCTCTTCACGCGATACGTCGTCATCGGCGTTCTCCTCCTCCTGCCGGGGCTCAGCATCGTCGTGGTGCCGAGCGGCACGGCAGGCGTGCGCGTCAGCCAGGTCTCCGGCACGGTTGGCGGCACGATCTATCCGGGCATCCATTTCGTTTCGCCGCTCGTGCAGCACGTGGAGTTCTACAACGTGCGCCAGGTGAAGCAGTCGGATGGTGCCGATAGATGGGAAGGGGTTCTTCGCAAACGATGTCCTTCGAGCGGCGACATCGAGCAGCGGCATGTCGGTCGTGGCGCCGGGCAGTCGCTGAAATCCGGATGCTAAAATTCGCGGCCGTGGGGGCCCGCGGCCGCGGATTGTTCGTACGGCTATCGATGTGCGGCGTCCTCCTCGTCCTGTCCGCTACGCCGACGGCCGCCCAGGCTCAATCCGATTTCATTTTCGACGACCTGATCCCGGAACTCGTCGCCAAGATCGTGTCCGGAATTCCTAGTGGCGTCCCTGTGAGTCTCACCGTCGCGGCGGCCGACAACGACGGGGACGCGTCAGCGATCCGGACACGCCTGACCGCACTTTTTGCGGCGCGTGGTATCCGAATCGCTGACGCCACTCCGGCAACCACCGCCGTTGAGATTGGGTGCGGACGAAATCTCCGCGAGTACGTCTGCGTCGCGCACGTCCACAGCGACGGACGTGATCAAATCGCGACGGTGACACGGCGTCTGACATCGCCGACGCCGGCCTCGCCAACTGCGTCGCTCGCTCTCGAATTGCGTCCATTGCTTTCGCAGCAGACGCAGATTCTCGACGTCGGAGTGCTTGGCGAACGTCTTCTTGTGCTCGATGTCGCAGCCATCACGCTTTTCGAGCGGAAGGACGGTGCGTGGCGCAGCGTGCGGTCGCGCCCGCTTCCTGTGTCACGGCCCTGGCCCCGCGACCCACGCGGCCGCGTTCGCGTCGACGGCAACAGGTTCGATCTGTTTCTGCCCGCACTGACCTGCAGTGGACGCACGGATTCGCTCGACGTCAGCTGCACTGAAGGGCAGCAGCCGTGGCCAATTGGCGTAGACAACCGGGGACTCGAAACCGGCCGGAACTACTTCAAGACTTCGGAAGGCACGGTCTTCTACAACGCGGCGCCGCTAGATGCCGCCGCCAACGACGATGCGATCGCGCTGACTGCTGCGTGCGCACCGGGGACGTACGTCGCGGCCGTATCCCCGAGCGGACGAGTGGAGAGTGGGGATCTACTCCACCTGTCACGCGTGGGCGACGGTCGCCTCGTTCGAACCGCTTCGCCCGTAATCCTGCCAGGCGTGTTGACCGCGCTTTGGGCCCAGCCCGATCAAACCTCTGCGGTCGTGGTGACGCACGACGTGCGGGCCGGTCGCTATGACGCATTTCAGACGACTATTTCCTGTAGCCGTTAGCGTCTGTCTGGCGGGAGCCGTGCTGGACGCTGCGCGCCCCCGCTATGGCGGTACGCTGAAACTCGAAACCACGGACTCGGCTGCCATGCGTCACGTCAACGCACTCGCCTACGAGGGGCTGGTTGCCATCGACGCATCGGGCGTCCTGCGGCCGGCGCTCGCCACGTCCTGGAACGTCGAGGCAGGGGGAACGCGATGGACGTTCCGCTTGCGGCATGGCGTCAAACTGCACGACGGCTCGACGCTTCGACCGTCACAGATTGCCGACACGCTGCGAGCTGGTCATGGGGATTGGCAGATCACTAGCGAAGGCGATGGGCTCACCCTTGATCCGGGCCGTGCGGTGCCCGACTTGCCATGGCAACTTGCCGACCCTTCAAATGCAATTGCGATTCGCCAGGGGACCGGCACAGCAGTCGGATCCGGCCCGTTTCGCATCGAGCGTGTGGAAGCGGGGCTCATCGCACTTCGGGCAAACGACGAGTACTGGGACAGCCGCCCGTTTGTTGATGTCGTTGAAGTGCGCACGGCCGGTTCGCCGCCGGCTCAACTGACAGATGTCGAGACCGGCCGTGCAGACATGGTTTCGATTCAGCCGACCGATGTCACGCGCATCGAGCAGCGTCAACCGTACGTAGGGGCCGGCTTTAGCCGGCCCGTCCTGCGAATTGAAAGCTCCAGCCTGTTGGAACTCATCGCGTTGGCATTCGAGCCGCCGCTGGCGACGAGCGCCAATGATGGAATTCGCCGCACGCTTGCGGCCGCAATCGATCGCGCCGCCATTGCACGTGTGGTCCTGCAGGGGCATGGAGAGCCAGCCGATGCCTTGCTGCCACAGTGGGTGAGCGGCTATGCCCCGTTCGTGTTCGACCGCCAGGCCGCACCGCTCTCCCGAGGCGCCGTCGCCGCACTTCCCGCTGGCAGGCGGGCGCTCGCATTGCGGGTGGCTCCATCGGACCCTGTCGCACAGGCTGTTGCCCAGCGGATTGCGGTAAACGCGCGTGATGCGGGCTTTGTGGTGACAATCCAATCGCCGGCGGGGCTCGGTCCGCGGTTCGATTTGCGCCTGCTGCGCTTGCCGTTCCGTGCGGCCACACCGCCCGAAGCACTCTCCGATCTGACGGCGGGACTTGGACCTCGCATTCTGACGCTCCTTGGGCGCGTCACGCGACCGGATACCGGTGCATCGCTCGAGGATGTCCTGGCAGCCGAGCGGGCCATGCTCGCAACGGACATCGTTATTCCCATAGTCCACGTTCCCGAGCTTTACGCCGTCGGGCCACGCGTGCAGTCGTGGAACGGGCCTGCGGTCCTCCCCTCCGGTGCATGGAATCTGGCCGACGTCTGGTTGAACGCGCCATGAGCCTCCGCAACAGGCTCTTTGCGCTCGTCAGCGGCGTCGTGCTGTTCACTGTGGTGCTGGTGACGTTGACGGTTTCCGCGAGTGCACGGCGATCGTTCGCGACGCTCGACGCAGAACGAACAGCCGCCCTCGTCGAGCAGTTCCGGCGCGAATTTGCCAATCAGGGCACGCAGGTCGCGGAACGCGTCGATAGGATTGCCCAAAGTGACGCCGTTTCGCGGATCGCGGCGTCTCGCGACGCCGCTCCTTACGTGAACGAGGCAACGACGCTTGCCGCGGCGCAAGGTCTAGACGTGCTCGACCTTGCGACAGGGGACGGAACGATCGTCTCATCGGCGGAATGGCCGGCACGATTTGGGTACCGGAACGGCTGGATCACGACGCTGGCTGCCAATGCGGGGCCCGCGTTTCTCCAGGCTATCGAGCTACCGGAGGAGACGACGCTCGCGCTTGTTGCCGTTCGGACGCTCGTGGGTGGCGCAGGCAATCTGTACATCGCAGGCGGCCGACGGCTCGATCGAAAGTTCCTGCAGTCGCTGGTTCTGGCGCCTGGGATGCGAGTGCTGCTGTATCAGAACCTGCAGCCTAAAATTTCGAACAAACAGTTGGTCGCGGGAGAAGACGATCTTCCGCCAGCGGCGCCGCTCGAACCGCTCATCGCGCGTGTCATACACAATCGTCAGGAATCAAAGGACACGATCGAGTGGCCGGATGGGCCGGAAACGATCGATGCGCTTCCACTCACCGGACGTGACGGCTCCGTGCTAGGTGTCCTGTTGGTCGGCAGCTCCGGCCGTGAGCTCGCGGCGCTGGTCAGCCGCATCCGGTGGAGCGGTGTCGCGTTCGGCTCCGTCGCGATCGCTCTCGGCTTCATGCTTGCGTTTGTGATATCGGCACGGGTGACGCGTCCAGTCGAGCAGCTCGCCGGCGCGGCACGTGCCGTCGCCGATGGTGACTGGGACGTGCACGTCAACGACGTGCGGACGACTGGAGAGATCAAGGTGCTCGCCGACGCGTTCGGGACGATGACGCGACAACTGGTGGATCACCGTGATCGCCTTGTCCAGGCTGAACGTGTCGCGGCCTGGCGCGAGCTCGCGCGGCGGCTCGCGCACGAGCTGAAGAACCCTCTCTTTCCGTTGAGGATCACGATCGACAACTTGCGGCGGGCGAAATCGCTGCCGCCCGGCGAATTCGACGAAGTCTTCGACGAAAGCCTGACGACCCTGCAGACCGGGCTTGCCAACCTGAATACCGTTATCGGGCGGTTCAGCGACTTTGCGAAAATGCCGGCGCCGGAGTTTGCACAAGTGTCGGTGAACGAGATCGTCGAACAAAGTGCGTCTCTGTTTCGTGCACAACTGGCGTCGCCGGGGCATCCTCCTGTGACGTTGACCCTCGACCTCGATCCGTCACTCGGCGCGATTCGCGGCGACGGCGAGCAATTGAGGCGTGTGGTGCAGAATCTCCTGCTGAACGCCATCGACGCGATGCCGCAGGGCGGCGCGCTTCGCATCGTCACCCGTCGAAGCGACGAAGTAGTCCGGATCGACGTCGCGGACGCCGGCCAGGGTCTGAGCGAAGAGGAACGAAGACGATTGTTTACCCCCTACTACACGACGAAACAGCACGGAACCGGTCTTGGCCTCGCGATCGTGCAGTCTGTCGTCGCCGATCATGCGGGAAAGATCTGGGTCGACAGTGAACCGGGCCGCGGCGCCACCTTTCATATCGAGCTCCCCGGATGACGCGCCTGTTGATTGTTGACGACGACCAGTCGACGCTGGCATCGCTCTCGCGGGCCTTCCGGATGGCCGGCTACGAGGCCGTCGTCTGCGACAACGCTGCGCGTGCCATTACGTTGCTGAAGAGCGAACGGTTCGACCTGGTCTTCTCGGACGTGGTGATGCCTGGCAAAGATGGCCTGACGATGCTGGCGGAGGTGCGCGAGCTCGGGATCGCGACGCCGATCATCATGATTTCCGGCCAGGCGACGGTCGACATGGCCGTGCGCGCGACGCGACTCGGCGCGGTCGATTTCCTGGAGAAGCCGATCTCGTCGGAGAAGCTGCTCCTCACCGTCGAGAACGCGCTGAAGCTCGTTCGTCTCGAGGAAGAAAACCGGCAACTGCGACGTCGCGTCGGTCGGCACGATCTCGTGTGGAAAAGCGATGCGATGCGCCGCGTCATGGCGCAGCTCGATCGAGTCGCGAACAGTGAGTCGCGTGTGTGCATTCTCGGTGAGACCGGCACCGGGAAGGAGCTGGTCGCACGCGCCGTCCACGACCGCAGCCCCCGCCGCGAAAAGCCGTTTGTGACGCTGAACTGCGCCGCCGTGCCATCGGAACTGATCGAGTCCGAGTTGTTCGGCCACGAGAAAGGGTCGTTCACAGGAGCCGCGGCACGGCATCTCGGCAAGTTCGAGCAGGGGCACGGTGGGACGCTCTTTCTGGACGAGATTGGTGATATGCCGCCCGCCATGCAGGCCAAGCTGCTGCGTCTGCTGCAGGAAGGCGAGCTGGAACGCATCGGTGGCGAGCGTCCGATCGTGGTCAACACGCGCGTCATCGTGGCGACGCACCGCGACCTCGAGACGCTCGTGCGCAAAGGAACGTTCCGTGAAGATCTCTACCACCGAATCTTCGTCTTCCCAATCACGCTGCCGCCGCTTCGCGAGCGGGTCGAAGACATTCCGCTCCTCGCCGAGCACTTCGCGTCACTCGTGGCCGAGCAGAACGGCTGGAAACCGCGCACGTTCAGCCCCGAGGCGATCGAGCAGCTCACACGGTACTTGTGGCCGGGGAATGTTCGCGAGCTGCGCAATGTGGTGGAGCGCCTGCTGCTGCTGACTGATGATGTGGTTGATGGTGCGACCGCGCGGCAGATTCTCGCGGGACGTCACGCGGACTCCGTCGAGGCGGACCTTCAGGTCCGCCTACGTGCAAGCGGCCGCCCCCTCGCGGATCGCGTGACGGCCTTCGAACGCGAGGTCGTGCTCGCGGAACTCCAGGCCCACGGATATAACGTCGCCGAGACCGCACGCGCACTCGGCCTCGAGCGAAGCCACTTCTACAAGAAATGTCAGCAGCTCGGCATCGACGTCAAAGCCGAGCGCTCGCATGCATAGGACTACGCGAGAAGGTACTTCTGGATCTCAGGATCCTTGAAACGCCACAGGACGTTGTCGATGAAGTAGTGATGGATGTTGATGAACAACATCGCTGCGGTGAAGAAGAAGAACATCTGCCACGCGTTGAACGTGCCGAGCACGGTATCGATCTCGTTCGGAACAAACTCGAACGCGAGCCAGCCGGCGAGGACGATGGCAAACGCCAGGATCGTGCCGCGAATCTCTGGATGCTCGAGGCCGCGCAGCCGCGTGTCTTCCATCTTGTACACAAACGCCAGGTACTGCAGCGAGTGGAAGAACGGCGTCAGCAGGAAATAAAACTCGTACTGACGCGTGATCGGTAGCCACCACACGTAGAGCGCGAGGAACGGCACCACCATATTGACGCTCGGCGTCTCGCCTCGTTCCTTGTAGTTCTTCCAGAAGACTTCGTACGCCACCAGCAACGCACCCATTGCCACGATGCACGTCGCGACCGGGACGAGGATGTCGGGCAGGTCGAACGAGTAGTACTTGAACTGTGAGAAGTTGTTCTGAGCGCCGGCCTGGTTCCCCTGCGCAAAGTTCAGCCACCAGATGCTGAGTAACGCGTACTTGGTAATCGTTCGCTGGCGCGGCGAGAACTTGTACCGGTCGAAATACGCGTAAACCATCATGCAGCCGAACACCTGCTTGGTGTAGTGCCAGCCGACCGTGAAAATCATCACGTTGAAGGTGAGCGCAAACAGCAGGTCGCCCAGACGCGGACCCGAGAAGACACGCACGTTGTTCCCGAACCCTGTCAGGTCACGCGACAGCATCGACACCGGCGAGAGCTGCGACACCGGCAGGTCGTAGTAGGCGTACGCGAAGGCAAAGGTCGCGATCATGAGCGCCGGGACCACGAGCAGCTGCCACCAATGGGTCGTGATGAATGCGCGCCCGCGGCCGTACGCGAGCTTGTACGAGACGAGGAAGTGCGGGTAGTTGACGAGGAGCGAGAGCGAGGCGGTCGTGACGGTGAGATTCTTGAAATGCTGGTCGATCGCCCACGCCGCGCGGAATCCCTGCGTGGCAAACATCAGGAACCAGACGAGCAGGCTGGCGCCGCCGAGCAGCCAGAAATCGACGAACCGCGTCGTCAGGGCACGCGGCCGTTCCGAAATCGTGTCAACGATGGGGCGCATTGCGCGCCCCATGTCCGAGGTTGCGCCGGGAACTGTAACGGTCGAGGTCACGGTCGACGTCACCCCAACACTTTACGGTATCCGTCTAGCGATTGAACCTGTCGTCCGCTACGGCTGCGGAATGGGAACGACGCAGCCGGCGCCGGGATAGGACCCGCCTCCAGGGGCGGTTCCGCCTCCGTTCGAGTACTCCGGCTGCACCGCGAAGCCTCCCTCGGCCATCCGATAGAGGTTGTGCCAGGCGCACTTGTCGTCCGCCTCGTATCCCTGATTGTCGTACCACGCGTTCAACTGCGGGTCGGTGACCGCTTCCCGGATCTCGTGGCTCGCGACGATCGTTATCATGTCCGCAACCGACAGATTCGACAGCTTACAGGCGTTGCAATCAAGGTAAGGGAACACGGCGTAGCGAATGTCGGTGCCGCCGTAATTAAAGTGGCCGTGGTATCCGCAGAACGTTGAACACGATGCTCCGCCACCGTTCATGGTCACTCTCACGCCGGCCGGCAGATACACGCCATAGATGATGTTCGTGGCGGGTTGCACTTTGCCACTGTTGAACAGGCCGCTAATGAAGCTGCGGATTCCCGAATCCGAGACGTTGGATTTTGCCGGCTGCGAGGCTATGTAGTAGCCCCAGTTGTGCACGGTACTGCTGATCCCGGTGCCGTATTGCTGCACGATCGAGAAATCGTCCGTCGTGATCTGACTGCTGTACGCAGTGTCGTTTCCAAAACTGTTGATGAATGCGTCCATCTGCAACGCCAGCGTCGCGTAACCGGGTGACGTCTGCGTGGAGTTCGCGACGCTCTTGTTCCAGTACAACGCCCAGAAGCCGGCGGTGCTCATCACGGGTCCTCCGTGATCGGCGAGGGGGCCGCTGCCGTAGCTCGCCGGGTACACGGCGGCCTCATTCGCGGGCGGCGCCATCGTTGGACCCGTGTCGCGGGGCGAGTGGATCGCTGCGGGGGTCGGCAGTACGTGGAGGGTTTCGCCTGTATCCGAGTGACCGACGAATGGACTCCGGCCCTGTGCAGAAGCGTGGGGAGGTGCTCCCAGCAGGGTCAACACAGCCAACGACGCGGCGATCGTGATTCCAGCCCCGGTTGACGGACGTGTTTTCATCGGTGCGCTTCTCCGAAGTAGAGAGGTGTTGTGAGGGTGGTTAGGATTGAATTTGGCGTTATCGAGTCATGACACTGGTGACAAATGTCTTCTCAGCGGCAGAAGTCGAGAAATGGTTTGCCCTCCGTTGCACGTTGGATCTTCTCGCGAACGCTCAAAAACTGGGCAAGATTTGTGAAAACGACCAGACGGCATGCTGAAGGTCGACCTCCACACTCATACCGCCGACGATCCAGCTGATCTAATTCCGTACCAAACAGACGAGCTTATCGACCGAGCGGCGGATCTGGGCTTTGACTGTCTGGCTATCACCCTTCACGATCGGCAGCTCGATCCGGCGGCGTTTCGTCCTTACGCCGCCGAGCGCGGAATCGTGCTCATTCCGGGCGTCGAGCGGACGATCGAAGGGCGTCATGTGCTGCTGCTCAATTACAGCCGCGCCGCCGAAACGATCGGTTCGTTCGAGGCACTCGCTGGGCTGCGCAAGCGTGAGCGGGGGCTTGTCATCGCGCCGCATCCGTTCTTTCCTGCCTTCAGCGCGCTGCGCGGCGCCCTCGCGCGGTACGCGCATCTTTTTGATGCCGTCGAATGGAATGGGATGTTCACGCGGACGATGAACTTCAACGCGCCTGCGGAGCGGTGGGCCCGCCGGCACGGAAAGCCCATCGTCGGCAACGGCGACGTGCATCGGCTGGAGCAGCTCGGAAAGACGTATTCGCTCGTTGACGCGGATCGGGATCCCGCCGCTATCTGCGAGGCGATCGCCGCCGGACGGGTACGCGTCGAAGCGACGCCGCATTCAACGTTCACCGCCGCGCGCCTGATGGCCGATCTGGTTGCGAGCTCCCTCCTGCCGCGAACGACCCGAACGATCGGGACGACCCGAACGATCCGAACGATATACTCTTCGACGGATTGAATCCGCCGCTCACCACGCTTCTCCACAACATACTCACGAGCCGCGTCTACGACGTGGCACGTGAGACGCCGCTCGACCCCGCCCCCGGCCTGTCACGTCGCCTTGGCAACACGGTGCTCCTCAAGCGCGAGGATCTCCAACCGGTTTTCAGCTTCAAGCTGCGCGGGGCCTACAACAAGATTGCGCATCTCACGCCTGAAGAACGTGCCCGCGGCATCATCACCGCGAGCGCCGGCAACCATTCGCAGGGTGTCGCCTACTCCGCGCGGAAGCTTGGACTCAGGGCCGTGATCGTCATGCCGCAGACGACGCCTCGGATCAAGGTGGATGCCGTGTGCGCGATGGGGGCGGAGGTCGTCCTGGCCGGAGATACGTACGGCGATGCCAAGGTGCACTGCGACGCGCTGGCGGCAGAAACCGGGATGACATTCATCCATCCGTACGACGATCCGCTCGTGATTGCCGGACAGGGCACAATCGGCGCCGAGATCCTGCATCACACGCAGGATCGTCTTGCGACCGTCTTCGTGCCCGTCGGAGGCGGCGGACTCATCGCGGGCATTGCCGGATATATCAAAGCGCTGCGGCGGGACGTGAAGATCGTCGGCGTGGAGCCGTTCGAGGCGGATGCGATGTACCGCTCGCTGGCCGAAGGCCGGCGTGTGCACCTCGATCATGTCGGCCTGTTTGCCGACGGTGTTGCCGTGCGCGACGTCGGCGAACTGACATTCACGATCGCGCGTCAGACGGTGGATGAAGTGGTCCGCGTCACCAACGACGAAGTGTGTGCCGCGATCAAGGACATCTTCGACGACACGCGCACCATCATGGAGCCCGCCGGCGCGCTGGCGGCCGCAGGGCTGAAACGGTGGGTTGAGCGCGATAACGCGCGGGATCAGGTGCTCGTCGCGGTGTTGAGCGGCGCAAACATGAATTTCGATCGGCTGCGATTTGTCGCGGAACGGGCGGAGGTCGGCGAAGCGCGGGAGGCGCTCATCGCGGTCACGATCCCGGAGCGCAAAGGGGCATTCCGCGAATTCTGCGGCGCGATTGGTCGCCGCGTGGTGACCGAGTTCAACTACCGGCTTTCGGGACGGGACCAGGCGCACATCTTCGTCGGGTTCGCGACGCAGTCACGTCAGGATGCCGACGCCCTCATCTCGCAGCTTCGCCGCGCGGGCTACGAGACGGTCGATCTGACGGCCAACGAGATGGCCAAGCTGCACGTCCGGCACATGGTCGGGGGTCACGCACCGGATGTGCAGCACGAACGCCTGTGCCGCTTCGAGTTTCCTGAGCGTCCCGGCGCGTTGGCAGACTTTCTCGACGCGCTTGCGGGGCGGTGGAATATCAGCCTTTTCCACTATCGAAACCATGGGTCCGATTTCGGTCGCGTGCTTGCCGGCCTCGAAGTCGAAGATCGTGACCTTCCGGGCTTCCGCTCGTTTCTCGAAGGACTCGGCTACGAATACACGATCGAGTCGGATAACCCTGCGTACCGGTTCTTCCTCGGATAACGGCCAAATCACAAATCCCAAATTCCAAGTCCCAAGTTTCAGACACGGGCCACAGAGACGCAGAGACACGGAGAATCAAATCTCCTCTGAGTCTCTGCGCCTCTGTGGCTAGTTCCTTTTATTGGGATTTGGGATTTGGGTTTTGGGTTTTGGGATTCCCAAGTGATCCAATCCGAATCACCCGTGTCCTGCGTTCGCGCACATGCGGCGCGCGGATTCGTGCAACGCGGATTTGTGCACCCGATGCATCTGCTTCGCGGTCAGCAAGATCCTGCGTTGACGATCCAGCGGCTTGTCCGTTGCAGTCCGTTGGGCGCTGCGTGTGTCACATGAGCGTGCGCAGAGCACCCGGATCAGAGGAGAAGCATGCAGTTCCGAAAAGTGATCGTCGTGGTCGCCGTGTGTGTCGCGGCGACGATCGGGGCCACCACGCCGCGATCCGGCGTGAATGTTCGACATCGCGCGTCGTTGTCAGACGACCTGCGTGCATTCGCAGCCACGCATTCGACGAAGGTCGTTCGCGTGATTGCGCACGGGACCAACCAGGACGTTCACATCATTGCAGCGCGCCACGGCGTGCACGTCGCTCGAGTGCTCAACGGCGGAGCGGTTCTCGAAGCGAACGCCGCCCAGATTGAAGCGCTCGCGGCAGAACCCTCGATCCAGCATCTGTCCGGCGACTTGCCTGTCGCGGACTTCATGACTGTTTCGACCCAGACGACGCTTGCCGACAAGGTGCGCGCAGGCCAGAGCGGCGGACTGCTGGGGCTCGGAGGGATGCCAGGGGTCAACGGACAGGGTGTCGTTGTCGCCGTCCTCGACTCCGGCATTTCCGCGCATAAAGCGCTGAACGGAAAAGTGATCGCCAGCGTCAGCATGATTGCGGGACAGCCGACCTCGGATGAATACGGCCACGGCACGCACGTCGCCGGCATCATCACGGGAAGCGGCACGTACGCGGTCGGCGTGACCTCTCAGTATGCCGGTGGCATCGCACCCGGCGCGCAGCTGGTCAACGTTCGCGTTCTTGGAGACGACGGCGTCGGAAACACGAGCGACGTGATCGCCGGCATCGATTGGGTGATCGCCAACAAGACCAAATACAACATCAAAATCATGAACCTGTCGCTCGGCCACGCCGTGACCGAACCTGTGGCGTTCGATCCGCTGTGCGCCGCTGTGGAGCGCGCGTATCGTGCGGGAATCGTCGTCGTTGCGGCGGCTGGCAATGCGGGCAAGCTGCCGGATGGAACACCGGTCCTGGGCGGCATCGCCTCACCTGGTAATTCACCATTTGCGATGACCGTCGGGGCGACCAACACCTTCGGCACCGCTTCGCGCGATGACGACAAGGTGACGACCTATTCGTCTAGGGGACCGACGAAGTACGACAACAACGCCAAGCCTGACCTTGCTGCGCCCGGCAACAAGATCGTCTCGCTCGAGGCGCCGAATTCGTACATCGCGACGCATTACCCGTCGGAACACATTGCGGGATCCGGTAACAACGCGTACCTGCGCATGAGCGGCACGAGCATGTCGGCGCCGATGGTGACCGGCGCAGCCGCACTGCTGCTGCAGGCACAGCCGACGATGACGGCGGCGCAGCTCAAGTTCGAGCTGCAGTCGGGATCGACTTACATGATCGACGCAGGCGTGTACGGCGCCGGCTCGGGCAGCGTGAACTTCTGGACGTCGCGACAGGTTCAGGCCAATTCGAACGTGCTGACGTCGCTGATAGGTCTTCTCCTTGATCGGTCGGGGGGCGTTTCCTTTTGGGATGCCGGTCAGCTTCAGAATCGGTTGTATGGCGGCTCCGGCATTCGTCTCCTCAATCTTTTCGAGCTGCCAGGCCTGCTTCTGAATCCGACGAAGCTTGCGTGGGGCAACCTGAATCTGATCGGCCTCACGAATCCAATCAGCGTGCTGGCGCCGAAGCGCATTCTGTTCGGCGACGTGTCGTACTGGACCTCCGAGGAGCATCTCGTTTGGGGAGACGACGTGTATTCCCCGGCGGGAGAACATCTCGTCTGGGGTGACAACGACACGACCGATGACTATCACCTCGTCTGGGGTGACGCGGTATCGAGCGATTCAGACGCACGTTAGGTTCGATGGACACAGCCCCGCAACCCAATCGGCGCCCTGCGGTTAACGGCCTCGACATGCATGTCGGGGCCGTTATCGTCTTGGGCTTTGCCGGCATCGTGTACGCCATTTACACGATGTTTGTGACACCGCCGCCGATGAATACGCTCGTGTTCGCGGCGCTCGGCGTGGTGGCGGGATTGTGCGCCGTGAAGATTCCCGGCGTCAACGCACTCGTCTCGGCCTCCGACACATTCTTCATCGCCTCGGCGATGCTGTTCAGTCCGGCGCCGGCGATGGTGGCGATCGCGCTCGACAGTGCATCGCTCGCCTGGCGGCGTGGGTATAGCCTCCGCCGGCTTTTGTTCAACGCGGCGCTGCCGTCGTTCTCGCTCGGCGTTGCGACAGCGGCGTTTCAGCTGCTCGGCGCATCGCCGCTCGACTACTCCACGCACATCAGCGCCACCATATTGCCGCTGACAGCGCTGACAGCCATTTATTTCGGGTTGAACTCGGGGCTGCTGGCGGTTGCCATCGCGCTCGAGTCGAACGCATCGATCGTTGTCGTCTGGCGGCGTTTGTGGCCGCTATCGATGAACTACATCGCCGCGGCATCGGCGGCGTTCTGCTTTGTCATCGTCATGCGATCGGCCGGGTGGATGGCCGCTCTCGCCGTTGCACCGCTCGTCGTCGTGCTGCACCTGACGCTGCGATCGATTACCGGACGCCTCAGCGATGCCGAACGCTACGTCCAGACCGTAGACAAGCTGTATCTCTCGACCATTGAGACGCTCGCGACCGCCATTGAGGCAAAAGACGGTGTCACCTCCGATCATATCCGGCGCGTGCAGAAATTTGCGATCGGTCTTGCCAAAGCCCTTGGCGTCACAGACGAGAACACCATCAAAGCGATCAACGCCGCGGCGCTGCTGCACGACACAGGCAAGCTCGCGGTGCCGGAACACATCCTGAACAAGCCTGGCAAGCTGACCGCTCTCGAGTTCGAGCAGATGAAGCTCCATGTCGACGTGGGCGCCGACATTCTCTCGGCGATCGATTTTCCGTATCCGGTCGTCCCCATTGTTCGCGCTCACCACGAGAATTGGGACGGCACCGGCTATCCACGCGGCTTGAAGGGCGACGGGATCCCGATTGGCGCGCGCATCCTCTCGGTTGTCGACTGTTACGACGCGCTGACGTCGGATAGGCCGTACAGACCGGCGCTGAGTGACAACGAGGCGATGAAAATCGTGCTCGAGCGGCGCGGCACGATGTACGACCCGAAGGTCGTGGACACGTTCCTCCGCGTCTACAAGGAGATCGCGGCGGAAGCGATGGAGCCTGTGCCGCATCAGGAGGCGTTGTCGAAGATCGGCCGCGCGATTGCCAAGCCGCAGATGTCCCCACCGCCGGCTGCCACCGACATTCGCACCGATGCGCCAGACGATGTGCTGGCGATTGTCAGCCTGGCGCGCGTGCTTGGCGGCGAGGCGACGTTTGGCGACGTGGCGGCGCTGGCAACCGCGCACCTGTCGCTCATACTTCCTGATACGACCTGCGCGTTCTACGTTCACGATGCCGCATCCGGCCACCTGGTGGCGCGATACGTCACCGGGACGCATGCCACGGCGCTGCGCGGCATGTCGATGCCGATGGGCGAGCGGTTGAGCGGCTGGGTCGCGGCGTGCCGTCATACGATCACGAACTCGGACGCCGCACTCGATCTGCACGACCGGGACGTCAAGCTCGGAAGCGCGGTCAGCACGCCGCTCCTCGATGGCGATCGCATGGTCGGCGTCTTCACAGCCTATGCAGCCGCGCCGCAGGCCTTCAACGAGGATCAGAGCCGTGTCGTGGAAATGATGGCGCCGCACCTCGGGCGCATCGTCGGCGCGGTCCTTCGCCGCGAGCAACGAACGCGGGATCAGCAGGAGGCACGTACCATTGCAGGTCGACGTGACCTGCGCGTCGTCTTCAGCCGCCCATAAGTCCGATCCCAAGTCCCAAATCCCACGTTCCAAACACGGGCAACATACAAGACGCAGAAACACAGAGAATCAAATTTGCACCGCCTATTTGGGATTTGGGATTTGGGATTTTTCCCGTGATCCAAACCAAACCAACCGTGTTCCGCCGCTGAACGACCACCGCAACTGATTGTCGATTCAGCAGATAGAGGCAAACCGCCAGCTCCGATTACGGCGTGCATGTCGCAATCCCGGACATGGCGCGCGTCGATCCGTGCAGCGCGGATCTGTGCACGCCAGACATCTCCTTCGTGGTCAGCAAGTTCGCGTGTCGGCGATCCAGCGGCTCGTCCGTTGCAGTCTGGTGGGGCACCCTCCGCGATTCACAGAGGGCGAGTGCAGGACGGACGCCTCGTCCGAGGAGATCTGTTCGGAACGGTTCAGACGAACGTTACATTCATAAGTTGCAACCCACCCCAATAGGCGCCCTGCAGGTAACGGCCTCGACATTCATGTCGGGGCCGTTATCGGTATCTCAGATCATTGCGAACTGGATGCAGACAGGCCGCGGCACTTCCGCTTTCGCACCGGTCGGCGTCAGCTTTCCAGAGTCCCCATCGACAGTAAACGTCACGACGTTGCCGGTTCCCTGATTCCCCGCGAAGAGGAACCGCCCGCTCGGATCGAAGTTGAAACCGCGTGGCGTCGCTCCCTGTGTCGACACAATGTCGACGAGCGTCATGCGTCCGCTCGCGTCGTCGATGCGGAAGATGGCGATGCTGTTGTGCCCGCGATTGCTGCCGTAGACGAATCTGCCGTTGGGGTGCATGTGAACGTCGGCGGGTGAGTTGTTCATCGTGTAGTCAGGCGGAATCGTCGGAATCGTCTGTACCAGGCTGATGTCCGCGGTGCCCGCATCGTAGCGGTAGCACGAGAGACTGGACTGCCGTTCGTTGACCACGTACACGTAGGGGAGTGTTGGGTGGAACGACGAGTGGCGCGGCGCGATACCGGGCTCCGTCTTCAGCACCTTGCCGTCGGCGAGCTTCGGCGAACCGTTGGCGACGCGATACGTGTAGACGCGATCGCACCCCTTGTCGCAGGCGAGGACCATCCGCTGGCTCGGATCCCAGTTGACCGAGTGCGCATGCGCGCTGCGCTGCGTCACCTTGTCCACGCTCGTCGTTCGCTCGAGGATGGCGACGTCCGACGGGCGATCGAGGATGCCGTCCGCTTTCAGCGGCAGCAGCGCCACCGTGCCGTCATCCCAGACCTTCTCGATCTCCGGGACGCCGTTCTTCTTGACGATCCGGATCGACGGATCGTAGTTGCCGTGGTTGGCCACTGCGACGCGGGAGCCGGCTTTGTCGATCGAGATGTACGCAGGCCAGACGCCCATCGACGGCTGCGTGCCGACGTGGGCGATCGAGCCGTCCGATGGACTGATCGCGAACGTCAGCACCGCGCCGCCGCCGTACTCGTTGTCGTAGCTCTCGACCTCGTTTGTGGCGTAGAGAAACCGCCCGTTTGGATGCACGGCGAGGTAGCCGGTGTTCATCCTGTCGAATTCCTGTCCGGTCCGCATCACGGCCGTGAGCGCGCCGCTGGCCATGTCCACCGAGAAGACGCTGATGCCTCCGCCGTTTCCGACGCCGATGCCGGGCCCTGACGTCCACGACGCCACGTAGGCGAACAGCCGCTTCGGAGGTTGCGCGCGAAGAACTGCCGCACTTGCCGTCAAGGTGGCCGTCGCGGCAGCGAAAAATTCACGTCGGGAAAGCTCGGTCGTCATGACGGCCACGATTCTGGCATGGAATCAGGACGCCCTACTGTTGGCGTTCGCCGGACGACCAGCGCGCGCAGAGCGCTTGAAGATCGGCGCGCTCCGGTAGCCGCGATGACCGATGCGAACTACGGACCGGAGACGCGATCTGGCTTTGAGGAACGACTCGTCGATGGCGACGGTGTGATCGAGCGCCCGATGCCGATTGCTTCGGCAGTAACCGGCCCTAAAGGTCACCACTCGTCTGGCTCATCGCCGGCCATTCACTCACCGAACGCCCGTCTCAGCACTGGCTTGAGAATTGTTGCGAAACCCTCGTAAGCGGGCGGACGCAGGTGCAGCTCGTCGCTCATGTAGAGATCGACGCGCGGCTTTCCGTTCGCGTCGAAGAGTACCGGGTTGACGTCGACGTACTCGACGCGCGGGTGGGAAACTGCGTACCCCTTGATCTGACCATTGACGTCGTCAACTACGTCCCAGCGGTCTTCTTTCGAAGGTGCCCGATTGATCGAGACGAAGACGACGCGCGTATCCGGCAGCACAGCCGCTACGCGCTCGATGAAGCGGACGATCCGTCCGGCGATCGCGTCAGCGGGTTCGCCCAGCGAGACGTCATTGCTCCCGCAGTAGTACGCGATGACTTTCGGCCGCAGGGGAATGACACGCGAGTCAACCATCCGCAGCATGTCGGCGGTCACCGAACCGTCGAACGCGACATTCGTGATCGGCAGCGGCGCCATCTGGGATTCGAGCCTGGTCCAGCGATGGAAGATGCTGCTGCCGACGAAGACAACGCCGCCGGTCGCTTGCTGGGCGTGAAGCGCTGGTGCCGCGAGAGCGGCGGCCAGCGCCAGCGCCACGAACGCTCGACGTCTCACGATCTCAACGGCTTTGTGCCGTGGTCCTCGCCGCATTGTCCGGCACGAGCATGCGGATCCATCCGTCCTGTCGCGACGTGATGAACAGCTCGCCGTCCCGGCTGCGCCCGATGTGCAGATCGGCGCGGCTGATTGTCGCGCCCATCGTCTTGTTCACCAGCTCCTGCAGCGAGACGTTGGTCCGATTGCCGCTGGCGTCGATCGTGTAGAGCTGGATCTCTTCAATCGGTGCAACCGTCTGTGGAATCCCGTCGTCTGCTTTCTTCAATGCTGCCACGTCGGCCACGAACACGCGGCCGCGCTGAATGTCGCCGAACACGAACTTGCCGCGCAGCTGCGGAATGCGGCCGTGATACGTGAAGCCGTCGGTGACAGAGGCCCCCTCGTCGTGGTCGTAAATGGCGACGGGATACGTGAAGCCATCCTTCTGGCGACCGCTGAGAATCTCCGCCGGCAGCGGAATGAGCTGGTTCAGTTCGCCGCGTTTGGTGCCACGCGCGTTCTCGAAATAGCCTTCACGCTTCATCCAGCCGTAGTTCTCGCCGTTACGGACGATGTTGATCTCTTCGATCTGATTCATTCCGATGTCCGACGCGAACATCGTCCCGTCGGTGAGGTCCCACGACAGACGATGCGCGTTGCGGAAGCCGTACGCGTAGATTTCGCCGAGCGTCTTCGGATCGCCGTCCGCCGCGAACTTGTTCGCCATCGGAATGGTGTAGTCGCCCAGTCCTTTCACTCCATGCGTGACCGACGGACTGCGCGGATCGATCCGGAGGATGGCGGTCATGATCGAATCGAGACGCTGCGTCTGGTCGGGATTATTCGCTTTCGGCCCGCCCCCGTTGCTGAAGCCGTGATCGCTGCCGCTCGTGTAGAGCAGCCCGTAATCTGCGTCGCCCGGCTTCGCCGTCGGATTGAACTCCAACGCTCCCATCGGATGCGTCAGGTTCGCGACGACGTGCGCTTCGCGTAGTAGCTCGCGCCGTGTCCCCTGGAAGGTATTCGCCGCGGGATTGGTCGCGTGCCACTCGGTGATGATGTTGTGGTACGTCACGTCATCGAGCCCGTATCCCGGAGGAATGAAGTCCGGCTTCTTCGGATTGCCTGGTCCCCGCTCGGCGTGCACGGTGTAGAACAGGCCGTTGCGCGTGAACTCTGGATGGAACGCGAAACCGATGAAACCGCTCTCGAGGCGGTTGTAGACCGCCAGCGGGAACGCTTCGGCGACGTTCGCATAGACGTGCGGCTGGTTGTTGCCGTCGAGGAGATACAGGAAGCCGCGCGAATCGTTTGCGAACCGGCGGCCGTCGGACAGGTCTTTGACGAAGCTGACGCGTGCCCATCCTGCCGGCGACACGTCCTGATCGAGCGGGCGAACGCTGCGCGTATCAGGCAGTCGCACGAGGTCCCTGACTTGAACGGCCAGGGCGCCTTTTTGGATCGGTGCGGGAAGCGGGTTGCTGGTGATTGGGTTGCTGGTGATTTGGCCGAGTAGAGATACGCCGCCGCCAACCGTCAGAAGCAGGGCTGCGACGAACCGCATGGATGCGCGCATGTGCGTCTCCTCGAAGAAGGTGCACCACGCTTATATCAGATCAGCGGGACAGATATAATCCGCGCCCATGCGCGTGACTCTCGTCGCAGCGGCGTGCATTCTGGCGTGTGCGGTGGGCGTGGCGGCTCAGCAGGATACATGGACGGAGTTTGTATCGCGGGAAGATGGCTTCAGGATCACGTTTCCGGGCACGCCTAACATCCAACAGATTACCTGGGCATCTCAGATGGGTTATCCGCTGCCCGCACGTATGTTCACGGTCGATCGCGGCCGCGAGCACTACGCAGTGACGGTGGCCGATTACCGCGGCATCGAGAAGCTGGGAATCGCGAAGTCGCAGTCCTGCACCCCGGGCGCAGAGACCTGCATCGGCGGACAGACGCGCATCGTCGGGCCTGGGTACTGGAAGAGCGACGTCCACGGCGCGATCATCTACGCGGCCTTCAAGCTGCTGCAGCGCGACGCGAAGCTGACCGGGATGACGTGGAACTGGGCCGAGCAGGTCGAGGGCACGCTGCTGCAGTTCACGAACAACGCCGACCAGTCGCGCACGTCGGCGTCGATCTATATGCACGACAACCGGCTGTACGTGATCGAAGGCACGGTGCCGAAGGGGTATCCCGAGCCCGAGTTGTTCAAGATGTCAATCGGCTTCATCCGCCCTGATGGAACCGAGAGCAACATCTACTCGTCGGTCTACAACAACTACATGGGGCTGGACGAGTCGCCCATGCCCGATCTCTGCGGCCTGCGCGGCTGCAACGCGGTGGGCCTCGGCTCAGGGGCCGCATCGGCAACCGCAGCAAAGCCGCGCATTCGGCGCGAGGATTTTCCCGGTCTCGCCAACTACTTTCCGATTGACAGCACCGCGTCGAGCGGCGGCCCCATTCAGTCGCGCGACTGGGTCGTGTCGGAGTTGTGGCGTCGTGGATTCAAGACATTCATCGACGTCGCGCCGGGCCGTGACGGAGACGCGATCGCTGCCGCCGCGCGAGGAGTCGGGATGAAGTACCTAGCGCTGCCGATTGTCAGAGACGGTGCAGGTGGCCAGCTCGATGCGGCGAAGATCGAACCTGCGCTCAAGGCCATCAGCGATCCCGCCAATCAGCCGCTCTTCCTGCATTCCGCAAACGGTCCGTCGACAGCGATGCTCTGGATGATCAAGCGTGTCATCAACGATGAATGGACGGTTGAGCAGGCCGGCGCGGAGGCGACGACGATCGGACTGGTCAACGACGACCTGTCAGTGCCCGCGTTGTGGAAGTTCGCACACGACTACATCGCTGCGCACATCAGGAAATAGCTGCGATGCCGCGCCCGTGGAGATCGCTTTCCGTCCTCGTCCTCATGCTGGTCGCCGCCGGCCGCGTCGGCTTTGCATGGGATCTGCCGTCGGATAACGGCACGCTGGGCCGCCAGGCCATTGCGGAGATTCTGGCTTCCAGCGAGTACCCAGAGATCGGTTCGTATACCCAACACGTAGAGTTCATCGACTTCTCCGCGCACGGTCAGGCGTTCACACAGGCCGTCATCACGCTCACGCCTGACAAACCGAAGCTGCACGACGGACGGCGACTGATTGTCGTCGGCGGGGAACCGGGCAGCGAATACGGCATGGACTTCGTGTCGACGGTGGAGAAGCGTGACGGTCCAGCCATCTGGCTTGCGCGCCGCGGCATCACGTTCGTGGCGTTGACCCGCGTCGGTCGGTGGAATTTCCTCGCGCCGGCCGGCGACGGATCGTGGGAGACGATCCCGCTCGATCAGCGGATGCCGATCTTCAGCCGCGGTCAGAAGACGTACTGGTCGCGCACGGATTACGACGTGAAGCCGTCGGGTGTCGGTGTGACCTCGTCACCGAGCGCGAGCGCCGTCTACCGCTTCCCGAAGAAGGGGACCGCGCTCGAACAGCAAATGCTCGCAGCCACGCCGCAGGTGTTCCTCGAGGGATACCGCCTCGCGCTCGAGAAGGCGATCCCCGATCGACGCAACGCGTTCGTGCTGTTCTGGGGTATGTCGACCGGCGGCGCGAGCCTGTATCCGCTCGCGAAGTACTACATGCCTGATGGCTATCTCGGGTGGGGAACGAGCACCACTGGCCTGGCGTACTTGAATAATCGAGCGCGGACCGGAAATCTCGACGATTTGTACGAGCACAGCGCGCTGCGCGTCCGCGAGCGCGGTCCGGACGATTTCGAGGTGTACACGAAGCACGTGGACGCGGCGACACGTGCGCTGTGGTGGAAAGCGGCGCTGCGGTCCCCTCGTTTCAAGAGCACCGAGGATGCGGCGATGTATCTCGATGCGTCCGCGCTGGCCGAGCATGGTGTGCGGCTGTGGCGATCAGGATTTCTCCCCGCAGCCGATCGCGCGCGCGGCTTCGCAGCGCTCATGCAGTCGATGTTCGAGCCAAGCTATCCGCCGTCGGAACTGAAGCGGGTCGCCGTGCTTGACCTGACTGGAACTGAAGACGAGACGCTGCCGCCGGCAACCGTCGACGCGAATCGTAGCGTCATGGAGCTGTACGCGCGAAAATACCGCGTTGGGCGCGTCGAGGGGTTTCATCACTATCTCTTCACGCAGGACAGCATCAAGGTGGTGGGCACGCTATGGCTGCGATACATCGACTCGGGATATTTCGATTGACCGCATCGCGCGGCGTGTCCCGCCGCGAGCTGCTCAATCGAGGTGCGCTCGCGCTCTGCGCGGCAGCGCTGCCGTCCATTCGCCTGCGTGCACAGGCGATCAGTCCGGTGATGACGACGCTCAGCGGCTATATGGCGGCCGCAAAAGATCGGGCGCTGCCAGCGGAGGTCGTCGAGAAGGCGAAGCATCACATCCTCGATACCGTTGCGGCGATGATTTCCGGTTCCGAGTTGCCGCCGGGGAAGGCGGCGCTCGCGCTCGCGCGCGCGCAGGCCGGCCGTCCGGTTGCGACTGTTGTCGGTTCGAACATCACGACAGGCCCCATCGACGCAGCGCTTGTGAACGGCGTGTTCGCCCATTCGGATGAAACAGACGACTCTCACGGCCCGTCGCAGTCGCATCCGGGAGCATCGATTGTTCCCTCGGCGCTCGCGCTTGGCGAGGAGGTCGGCGCGAGCGGCGAGCACTACCTGCGGGCGATTACGCTCGGCTACGACGTCGGAACGCGACTCACGATGGCGCTCGGTGCGATTGACTTTCGAAACGACACCCGGCGGAGCACGCATGCCTACGCCGGCAACTTCGGATCAGCGGCTGCCGCAGGCTGTGTCGCAGGGCTGACTGCGCAGCAGATGCGGTGGCTCCTCGATTACGCGTCCCAGCAAACAGGCGGATACGCGATCTGGGAACGGGATACCGATCATATCGAGAAGGGATTCGTGTTCGCGGGAATGCCGGCGCGCAACGGCGTCACTGCCGCACTGCTGGTTCGATCGGGCTGGAATGGCGTTGACGATGTGTTTTCCGGCGACGACAACTTCTTCCAGGTCAACGCTCCCAAAGGCAGCCCCGCGATTCTGATCGACAAGCTTGGTGAACGCTACGAGGTCGTCAACACCGACATCAAGAAATGGACGGTCGGGACGCCGATCCAGGCGCCGCTCGACGCGATCGAGAACCTGCGGAAGAAGCGGCCGTTCGAAGCGGATGATGTGCAGGCGGTGACCGTTCGTCTCGCACCGTCGGTCGGCAGCGTCGTCGACAATCGCGACATTCCCGACATCTGCCTGCAGCATATGGTCGCGGTGATGCTGCTCGACAAAACCGCGTCGTTCCACGCGGCGCACGACAAGCCGCGTATGCGCGACGCGGCGGTCCTCCGTCAACGGAGCAAGGTCACTTATGTGCCCGACGACGTGCTCACACGGCTCCTGCCGGCGCGCGTGGCGATCGTCGAGGTGACGCTGAACGACGGGACGAAGCTGTCGGATCGCGTTGAAGCCGTACGCGGAACGGTGCGCAATCCGATGACGCGGGCCGAGGTCGTAGATAAGGCGAGAGACTTAGTGGGCCCCGTGCTGGGTACCGCCAACACCGGGAAACTGATCGATACGCTGCTCTCGATCGAGAGCGTCAAGGACATCCGCACGCTGCGGCCATTGCTGCAGCGGGCGTGATGAGGATGATCGCCGAGCGCCAACATCGCCCCCAACATCACAGGAATGGGTCGATCTGCCCGAGCGCCTTCGACGGCACGAAGCCCAGAACGGCGGCAGCAGAGACGGCGAAGACGAGGCGTATGACCTCGGCTGTCACCGGCCTCCTCTAGGCTGCGATCGCGCGGCCCACGCTGCCGCTCACCTGGAGATCGCATGGAAACAGTCGTGTTCGTCATCACGTTCGTGTCGCTGTCAGTGGCGGTCGCGATGTTGGTCTTGGGCCGGAACGCCGTTCGAGCGCTGGAATTGGAGATCGAATCGCTGCCGCGGAATGTGGACACCACGCTGCGCGACGAGCTGCGGCGCCATCGAGCCGAAACGTCGGAGTCGGTCCACCGGTTTGGCGATTCCCTCGTGCAGGCCCAGACCGCGCTCGGCCAGACGCAGGCACAACAGATCGAGACGCTGCGTGTAGCCCTCGAGCGGCAAGTCGAGGCGCTCAGAACGACGGTCGACGCCCGGCTCCGCGCGATACAGGACGACAACGCTAGCAAGCTCGATCAGATGCGGCAGACGGTGGACGAGAAGCTGCAGAGCACGCTCGAGTCACGTCTCGGCGAATCGTTCCGGCAGGTCAGCGAGCGGCTCGAGCAGGTCTACAAGGGCCTGGGCGAAATGCAGGTCCTCGCGACTGGTGTCGGCGATCTGAGGCGTGTGCTCGCCAACGTGAAGACGCGCGGCACGTGGGGCGAGGTGCAGCTCGCCACGCTGCTCGAACAGGTGCTCGCACCAGACCAATACGCGGCCAACGTGCCGACGAGCGAGACCGGCGACGAACGAGTCGAATTCGCCGTCCGCCTCCCCGGGCGCAGCGACGAACGCGCGATGTGGTTGCCGATCGACTCGAAGTTCCCGCTCGAAGACTACCAGGCACTGCTCGAGGCGTCGGATCGGTCTGACATCGCAGCCATCGACGAAGCCGGCCGTCGTCTCGAGACGCGCGTGAAGGTGTCGGCGCGCGACGTCTCGGCGAAGTACTTGAATCCGCCGCACACGACAGACTTCGCGATCATGTTCCTGCCCAACGAAGGACTGTACGCCGAGGTGCTTCGTCGTCCCGGGCTGGCCGATGGGCTCCAGCGCGATCACCGCATCGTGATTGCGGGACCAACGACGCTCTGGGGAATTCTGACCAGCTTCCAGATGGGGTTCAGGACGCTCGCGATCGAACGGCGGTCCAGCGAGGTGTGGGCGCTGCTCGGCGCCGTCAAGACGGAATTCGCCAAGTTCGCCACCGTGCTCGACGGTATCCAGAAGAACCTGCACCGCGCGGCGACCAAGATCGACGAGGCCCGGAGGGGAACGAGGACGATTCAGCGGAAGCTGTCCGACGTCCAGGAACTGCCGTCGATCGAAGCCACCGCGCTCCTCGAGGGATTGATCGTCGATGTCGAGGAGGGCGACCCGATAGCGGGCTGACGGGCCCCTGAAATTGCGATCCGCAGTACTATGAGCCGCTGCCCATGAGCAAGAAGGGGCGACGGCTCCTGTTGGCCGGCGTGCTGACGACGATTGTCGTCGCCTCGTTGGCGATCGTTCTGACGGGGCTGTCATCTGTCACGGCTCGCAAGCCTGCACTGAAAACTGCCTGGGGCGAGCCCGATCTTCAGGGCATCTGGACGAGGGAGGTGGACATCCCTCTCGAGCGTCCAGCCAAGTACGCCAACCAGGAGTTCTTTTCCGACACCGAACGCAGAAATCTCGATCAACAGATTTCGGACATCATCAAGAGGGACAGCACTGAAGAGCGTCGCGCACGAGGGACCGAGCGCGACGTGAATAGCGAATTCACCCAGGAACCGTTCACAATCCATCTGCCCGTCGGCAGGCGGACCTCGCTCATCGTGGATCCGCCAGACGGGAGAATTCCTCGCCTCACACCGGAGGCGCAGAAGAAGCGCGACGCCTTTCGACAGTTCCAGCTCGCGCTGCTTCAAGCCACGGCGGCCTGCAAGGATCATCACCGCGGCTGCGCCGGCGGAAAGTACGGCCCGGTTTCACCGAGACGAAAGGAGACGCCTCCGAGTTACATCGGCGCCAGTACGAACGCAGGAATCAACCGTGCGGATGGACCGGAGGACCGTACTCTCACCGAGCGGTGCCTGAACGGCACCCTTCCGGACTTCGGGAATTTTGTCGGCGGTCTCAGTCGAATCGTGCAGGCTCCCGGCGTGATCTCCATCGTGTACGACCTCGGACCGGGCCTGGGCCGCCCTCGCACGATTCCGATCACTACGGCCCCGCATCTGCCTGCAACCATCCAGCAATACTGGGGAGACTCACGAGGGCGTTGGGATGGCGACACGCTGGTGGTCGACGTCACGAACTTCTCGCCGAAATCGGATTTCCAGGGCGCTCACGAAAACCTGCACCTGGTGGAACGATGGACGCGCGTCGATGCGGAAACGATCGACTACGTCGTCACGATTGACGATTCGACGACGTGGGCCAGGTCGTGGACGGTCAGGCAGGAGCTGAAGAAGCAAAGCGACCCCGCGAACCGCATCTACTATGAGCCGCGCTGTCACGAAGGGAACTACGGTCTGATCGCGCTGCTCAGCGGAGCGCGCGAGTCGGAGCGGGCATTCGCGGAAGGACGCGGTCCCGATCCCGCGACAATGTGCGTCGTGATCGGTGGGTGTGGAGGGTTTGTTCGCGGCGGATTTGCCGACGACGGTCCGGACGCCGACCCGTTCCAAAGCCCGCCGCCGCGCGCGCCCTGACGACATAACGCGACGTTCGGCGCTTACTGATCTCGTGCGCAGTTTCGCGCGCCGTACTCCCAATCGAATCACGTGGACGACTCAACACCGGAAAACACGGTCTCTTCTCGCGATCACCAATCCACTCAGAGTGGCACGCGTTTGCCATCACGTTTGAACTTCCCAACAACACGTTGCTCCTGGCTTCGAATCCCAGCTCTGAGAGGAGAGTAGCGATGCGGTCATCACACTTGCTCGTTGCAATCGCATGTATGACGATTCCCGTTGTGTCGTTCGCACAAAAGGGCGATCTGGCACATGGCCAGCCCGCGGTGCCGAACGCGGCAGTCGACTTTGGTGTGTTGCCTCTGGCTCCTTTGGGCCCGCTGCCCTGTCTCCAGAGCGGCGCTATCGGTGGCCCCACCGATCCCTGCGCATACATGCTGCACCATCTGACCCCGGAAGAAGTGACGATTCTCAAGGAAGGACAAGTGACGTTTCAGATCCATGGCGGCGGCCATGCGATGGCGATTTACGAAGTCAGCAAGGACACCACTCGCGATGAGGTCGGACAGTTTTTGTGTCCGGGAGCCGATCCCTCCACCATCGCAAATCCCTCGGCGCACACCTGCGATCTGAGTGCGGCCAATGCCGGCGCGCAGCACTTGATCGCTGACGGCCACGGCTCGGTCGTCATCGTCGCCTCTCCGAATGTCACCAATGTCCATCCGGATAATCGGGTGTGGTACGAACCAGGCCGATTGATGTCAGCAGGCGGCAGGCAGTTTCTCAATGGTGGAACGATTCCGGCGGGTTCCACGTCAGACGGCCAGCTGGTCACGTACCGCTTTCTCAAGACGGGCCGCTACCTCGTTATTTGTATGAATCGCACACACTTCCTGAACGACTGGATGTTTGGTTTCGTCAATGTGACCGGCAATTAGCGAACCGTCGTCCCTCTTGATCGCTGCTCGTGCTGATCGCGCTCGTATCACCGACACACGTGATACGAGCGTGACGGCACGCTTCCAATCGAAAGACACGACAACGTCTTGCTGAGCTGAATTCGCGGTTCGCCATTCAAATTCGAGAATCGAAAATCTTCAATCACCAGAGTCTGCAGTTACCCACTCCGAAATCCGCACGAACTTTTCGTGAGATGACGGCAACGCGTTTGCGTGTGGCGGCGCCCGAAAGGAGCCCAGCTTATGCCTTTGCGTTTCGTTTTCGTTGCAGTTGTACTGCTCCTGTTTGGCTGCGGGCCTGGGAGCCCATCCAACGCGCCGTCGACGCTCACCAACCCCTCGGGCATCGCAGCAAACACACCGCTCGCTGATGCGACGGCTGTCAGTCACCTGATGAAGGCGTCAGGCGATGTCCTCGTGAACTTGATGGATGCCTGCGATCCGCAAACATTCAACGCGCCACCGCCAGCAGGTGTTGGCCCGGGCACGTGCGCCCGCAACGGAGGCGTCACGTTTCAGAACTTCATCGAACAGCTCACGCGTTTCGGGTCGATCGGCGCGTGGCACATGGCTCCGCCCAACTCGAATTTGCTGGTCGGCCAGCATTTCCTGGCGGTGAACCACGGGGGCGAGGTGCATACATTCACTGAGGTCGAAGAGTTTGGCGGCGGCATCGTGCCGGCGCTGAACACCTTGGCGCACACGCCGGTCGAAGCGCCGGAGTGCAAGGCACTCGAATCGGATGACTTCATCGCTCCCGGCGCCACGTATACATCTGACACCGAGGAGGAACAGGGAGACGAGAAATACCAGTGCTGCATTCATCCCTGGATGCGGCTGACGGCACACATCCGCGAGAAATGACGTGACTACCCGCGTCCGCTTGCGGTCAGTCGCACGTTCGGGAGAGGCGCTCCGCCTCTCCCGTCCATCCCGCTTTGATTTCTATCGTTCGAGCGTGCCCTGGTAGGGAAGTACCTCGCCGGCGACGATGTCGACGTCGAAGTCCATCGGGCGATAGCCTTGAGCGGTTATCTGAATATGATGACGGCCCGCCGTCAGCCCGAGGGGCTGCGACGTTGGTGAGAACTGCGCGACTGTCCCGACGTACTGACCATCCGCATACACCTGCGCGTACAACGGCTGAATCTCGAAGCTCATACCTCCGGTATTCGGCTGCGACGGGCTGATCGATCCTTGCGGCGGATACCCCGACTGCGGATACGCCGGCTGCGATGATGCTGGCGGATACGTCGACGGCGGATATGCGCTCGGTGGATACGCCGGTGGCGGATACGCGGGATACGGTGACGGATACCAATACGATTGGTACGGAGGCGCGTACGGATAGTAGTACGGGTAGTAGAACGGATTGTAGTAGCCGTAGTACGACGTGTACCGCACCGGATATCCGAGCCACAATCCAAAGCCCAGATTCAGGCGCGGCCGGAACGTGTAATACGGTTGGTAGAACCGGATCGGCGCCGCGCGAACGACGCGAGGCGCTGCGTACACCCGCGGTCCGCCGTACACACGCGGTGCGACGCGAACTTCACCACGAGGTACGGCTCGGCCGACGACCACGGCGCTGCCGCGTGCGCGGCCTCCGCCACGGTGCTGGGCATACGCTGGCGCGACGCCGATGAGCAGCGCGAGCGTGGCTACGACGAACATCCTGGAACCAATCATGATGGCCCCCCTATAACGGCAAACAGGATAACGCCGTTGTGGCGATCAACCGCAAGTGCTCTGCCAGCCGAGCTTCCTAATTTCAGCTGTATTTCAGCGCAGAAATCCGCCCACGCGACCTCGTCGTCACCGGGAAGGGACGCGTTCGCAAGTCACTGACACCTGAAGAAGATGCTGGCGTCAACCTCTTGCAGATTTGTAAAGACCCCTCAGTCCTCGTCCACTGGAGGTCCGGCCGTTCTCGTCACATCTTCCGGCTTCACGCGATCGAGGTTGAACTTGCCCGCCGAGGCGCCCATCTTCTGCATGACCTCGTCGAAGTCGAAACTGGTGGCTTTCGAGAACCGAATCGGATTGATGCGGGCGACGACAAACGGGCGGAGATACGGACTGGTGAGGCCGCGTGATTTGAGCTTGTCGACGATCGCCGTGACGCGGTCGTCGATCGCCAGAACGAGGCGCGCCCGCCGCTCGCGCTCGGTGACCGCTTTTGCCAGCGGCTTGTTGAGGAACTCGTCGATGCGCCGCAGCACGGATCGGTAGACGGCGCCGCTCAGACGCGGGCGTGATTCGTACGCCGCGCCCAGGGTCAGGAACGCGGCCTCCTCGAACTGAAAGGCGAACGCCTCCTCGGGCTCGCGCGTGTCGTCGGCGAGCGCGCGGGCCATTCGAATCACCTCCAGCGACTTCTCGCGGAGGTTGTGCGACTTCTCGGTGTTCAGCGCCAGAATCTGATACGCGACCTCGGCTTCCGGGATGAGCAGCGCGACAACCGCTTTCGCGCCAAGGCGGCGCATCGCCTGCAGCCGATGGTTGCCATTCGGCGTCCAGTAGCGGTCGTCGTGACGGACCACGATGAGCGGATCGAGGAAGCGATCGAGGGTTTCGATCACTGTCATCAGCCGCTTGACGTGCGGATCGGACGGGTCGCGCTGATAGGGCGTCGGCTCGACGCGATCGATCGGCAGCGAGACGATCAGCACGGGCTTGCCGCCAAACGGATCGCGATAGGCGCCCAGCACCACGCCGCCATCGCGCTCGACGAGCGGCGCCAGCGCATCGGCCGCGCCGGTGTTCGTGCGCGTCTCGGCCGGGGAGAGGCCGATCGACGCCGCAGCCTGCTTCTTCCTGCGGACTGCCTTCTTCTTCTTGGCCATGCGACAACCTTTGCAAGGTTATTCCGAGAACGTTTGGTAGCACCAGAAGTGTTGATGTGCATCGACGATGACACTCATGTACGGTCTTTTGTGTTTATACTTCGCGCACTGGGAGGCGTCGATGAGGATTCGGATCCGCAGGTTCCGACGCTTCACGGCGCCGTAACTCATTGCGTCACTTGATGACGGCTTTGACTCGTGTGGTTCTCGGCGCGTTAGTAGCGTCCACTCTCGCTGTCGCCCAGGTTCCGCAATCTGCAACGGCACACGAGGGTTACGCCCAACTTCCCGGCGTTCGCATTTGGTACAAAGACACGGGCGGTTCCGGAGTTCCTGTGATTCTGATGCACGCCGCGACAGGGAGCAGCCAGGTTTGGGAGCACCAAATCCCGGCGTTGACCGCGGCAGGCTATCGCGTCATTGCCTACGATCGCCGCGGGTGGGGACGATCCGTAACCGAGACCGGAGCTATGCCAGGCACAGCTGCCGATGACCTTCAGGCGCTGGTAGATTTTCTGCGAATCGACCGCTTTCACCTGATTGCGACTGCTGCGGGCGCGAGCGTGTCACTGGATTACGCCGTTTCTTTTCCCCAGCGAGTGCGAAGTTTGGTTATCGCAAATGGTGCACTGGGCGGGTTGCAGGACGAACAGTATCAGCAATTGAGCCAAAGGATTCGGTCCGCGCAGCTTGATCCACTTCCGGCCGAATTACGGGAATTGGGGCCTTCTTATCGCGCAACCGATCCCGAAGGCACACGCCGCTGGGTCGAATTGGAACATATGAGTCGCCCTGCCGGCCCGCCGGCTCCGGCGCAACCGACGCGCAACCGCATCACGTTGCCTCTTCTCGAAACGTCAAAAGTCCCAATGCTGCTGATCACGGGCGATGCGGATCTTTTGGCACCGCCCCCGCTCTTGCGGTTCATTGCGGCGAGGGTGAAGAATTCCGAATCTGTGGTCATACCCGAGGCGGGTCATTCCGCGTATTGGGAGCAACCGGAGATCTTCAACCGCGCTGTCCTGCAATTTATTCGCAAGCATTGATGAGCGCATGACTTCGGTCGCTTAATTGGTTTGGCTCGCCGCGTCACCGGTAACGCAGGTAAAGCTGGACGCCATGGCGACGTCGCCGCTTCCGTTGTACCGAGGCCACGACGGGTAGACACACATAGGCCGACGCCGCTGGTGGTTTTCCGGGTTGACGTCAACCGCCTCCAGCGTTCCCGGCGCACGCCCGCCATCGACCCAGGCGTCCAGGGCACCTAGCGCATCGAACTTGGCGTTGAACAGCCCATTGCCGTGCGCGAAGCCCGGAATGCGATAGAAGCGGACGAAGGTGTCGGCCACCGCCTGTCCGAATCGCGTCACCAGGCGCTCGTAGTAGTTGACCGTGTTGTACGGACTGATTGTGTGATCGATGGACCCGACTGTCACAATCACCTTGCCGCCTTTGCTCATGAACTGCGACAGGTCAACGCTGTTGGCATCCCAAATCTCCGAGACCTCCGTGATGCGAGTGGCCCACTGTGCCGGGTCGAAGGCCAGCGGATCCGCGGTCACGTCTCGCGTAATGACGTACCGCACCGTACCAGACGCTTCGGCGTACTGAGTCGCATCCTGGTTGGTCGGGAACTTTGACGGTACTGGACTCTGTCCGAGGGCATTCAGGAACGTGGCGCCGTCGAGAATGGCGAGCTTCGGAAAAACGCTCAAGCCTGCCGATATGGGGAACCCCAGCGAGAACGGAGTGTTGAAGGTCTCAACGGTCGCAAGCTGACCGTCGGAGAGGCAGGTTGCGCCGGTGTCGCGGCCTTCGGCACACCTTAACTTGGCGCGCAGCGCATCCATCGTCATCACGCGATTGCAGGCAGCGACGTTGCTGATGATTCCGTCGGTCGCCCCGTCGAGCCCGTCACACGCCGCGTAGACGGCTGTCGTGATCGCTTTCATCTTCTGCGGGCTGATCCAGCTGTCGGGACTGCGAAAGAGTGCGCGGGCCCGGTACTGCGCCGCCAGATGCATCAACGTGATGTCGTACGCCGGGTAGTGCGCGACGATGCCATCGTAATCAGCAGGATAGAACAGTGCGGCAATCAGGGCTTCGTGTCCGCCTTGCGATCCTCCGATGAAATAGGAGTGCCTGGGTGACGTGCCGTACCGCTTCTGAACGAGCGTCATCGCGACGTCGTGTGTCTTCTTGATCTGAAGCCGGCCGAAATTGGCGAACGATTCGGCGTTCAACGCAAACCGGCCGTCGAATCCACCGGCAGTTTCATGGCCGGAGTCACTGCCGAGCGTGACATATCCGAGCGCAAGCGGGGTCGGTGAGGTTGGAATCTGATTCGACGCACCGCCAAGACCTGTGACGAGCGTCCCGTCGAAACCGCCGCCGCCCATTTGAAGCATGCGGTTGTTCCACCGCGTCGGCAGATTCACTTCGAACTTGATGTCGGGTGCAGTCGGATCGACCGCATGGATTCCACCGAGCACCTTGCAGAACTCGCCGTTCGTGTTGCCCGTGTCCGTCGCCGTGACGAACGCGACCGAGACGACGGTCGCGCCGTTGGTTGGCAGGCCGAGCGAGGTTACTGGAATCTTCAGATCCTTCAACGCGAGGCAACGTTGCCGTGCGCTGAGTGCGGTTGATGTGCTCTGTGCCGCCAGGTTTCCAATCCAGAAGCCAGCAGTCGATGCGAACAGAACGAAGGACGCGACGATGGAGCGCATACAGCGCGCAGTATACCGGCACTTTCAGCAGGACTTCAGACTCACAGCGCGCCGAGGAATGCCGCCAGTTCCGCCTTCTCGCGCGCGGTCAGACGGAGCGTGAACCGGCGATTGTAGAAGTCCACCACGTCCTCCAGCGTCGCTGCCGACCCGTTGTGGAAGTACGGGGCGCGCGCTGCGAGCCCGCGCAGGATCGGGCCCTTCACCTTCCCGATGTCGGCGCATTTGCCGGTGATCATCGCGCGTCCACGGTCCGATGTTCGGAAGATCTCACCGGTGGTCGTGCAGACAAGTGTGTACAGCGGCAGATCGGGGGTACGATTCGCTTCGTCGCTGATGCCGATGTTCAATGGCATCGTAACGGAGTCGACAATCTGTTGCAGCTGATCGGCAGTGGGAGGCAGACCGGCCTCGGCGTGGCGCCGAGGGTCGCGTCAAGCGCCTGCTGGGTCAAATTTTCCTCGAAGGTCTTGCCGGCCTGTGATTCACGTCCGTCCCACATGATTCCACTCAGAAACCTCAAGTTTGTTGTCGGTAGTGGTGACAAATCGAAACGCCGTCAACGTCGCCTCCTCACCTGCAACCGTGCGCAGAGCGACGACGCTGAGGAACAAGACTGTCATCGTACTGAAGAGCTTCGTGCTGCTGGCCATCATGACGTCTCCTCTTCGGCCGCGAGGGGATTGGCGTGTTCACTCTGGACATCGCAAGCGCGCAATAAAACCCGACCGCACTTCGCATAGAATTTGGCGCTCGTGACAGACGCCGGCGATCGCATCGTCCGCCTATTCGACGAGGCCGAACGGGGAGGCAAGGGCGCGCGTGATGCGCTCTTTGCCGCGTTGTACGACGAATTGCACAACCTCGCCGATGCACGTCTCCATCGACACGGCGGCCAGATCACGTTGAGCGCAACCACGCTGCTGCATGAGGCGTATCTGGAGATGGCGCAGCGCACCCATCTCGTGTTTCCGAGCCGCGGGCATTTCCTGTCGTATGCGTCGCGCGCGATGCGGGGACTGGTCACGGATTACGTCCGTCACCGACATGCGGCCAAACGTGGCGGCGATATAACGTTCGCCCCGCTCGACGAGGCGCGAGTGCCGGCGGCAGACGCATCGGTCGATCTCGACAAGCTCGGTCACGCGATCGACGATCTGGCGGCGCTCGATCCCGAGCTCGCCGGTCTTGTTGATTTGAAGTTCTTCTGCGGATTCTCGTTTGTCGAGATCGCACGGCTGCGCGGCGTATCCGAGCGGACGGTGCAGCGCGACTGGGCAAAGGCCCGGGTCCTCCTCCACCAGGCCCTCGGCGGCGCAAGCTAAGCGTCCGGCCGCAAGCTGGCGGCCTTCTCACGCCAAAAACGATCTATTACGAGGGGGTGGTATGCCTCAGATGGATCAAGGTCGTTGGCACTCATTGAGCCCGCTGCTCGATCAGGCGCTCGACCTGGCACCCGACTCGAGAACGCAGTTTCTGGAGTCGCTGGGATCGATCGATCCGGCAGCAGCGGCGGCGCTGCGTGAACTGCTCCTCGAGCACGATAAGGTGGTCGCGTCGAACTTTCTGGAGGGATCCCCAATCTCCGCTGACGACTCTCTGCCGTCGCTGGCCGGTCAGACGGTGGGCGCTTACACGCTCGAGCGTCCGATTGGCATAGGCGGCATGGGCACGGTGTGGCTCGCGCGGCGCAGCGACGGACGCTTCGAGGGCCAGGTCGCGCTGAAGCTCGTCAACCTTGCCGTGTTCGATCCCGCCGTCAAAGAGCGGTTCGCGCGGGAGGGGACGCTTCTGGCGCTCCTCGCCCACCCGCACATCGCGCGCCTGTTCGACGCCGGCGTGACCGCAGCCGGTCAGCCATTCCTGGTGCTCGAGTACGTGAAAGGGACACGCATCGACGAGTACGCCGACACGCACCGTCTTGACGTTCGCGCGCGGCTCGAGCTGTTCGCGCAGGTCGCGGATGCCGTCGCGCACGCGCACGCGAACCTGATCGTTCACCGGGACCTGAAGCCCTCGAACATCCTGGTGGACGAAGCCGGTCAGGTGAAGCTGCTCGACTTCGGCATCGCGAAGCTGATTCAGGATGACAGCAACAATCAACGCAACGCGGTCACGATCCCGACAGGCCCTGCGCTGACACCGCGGTATGCAGCGCCCGAACAGGTGTCTGGCGGCATCGTGACGACGGCGACCGACATCTATGCGCTGGGCGTACTGCTGTACGAGCTGCTCGGCGGATGTCACCCGACGATCGAGGCTGAGGGCGACCCGATGTCGCAGGTCCGCGCTCTCGTCGACCGCGAGCCGCCGCGCGTCAGCGAGGCGATTCGGCTGCTTGGCCGCGACGAGGCAGCCGCCTTGCGAGTGGCGGCCGCACGCGGAACCTCGCTCGAGAAGCTGCGGCGTGCGTGTCGCGGCGATCTCGATACCGTGCTCGCGAAGGCGTTGAAGAAATCACCGGAAGAACGGTACGCGACCGTCACTGCCTTCGCCGACGATCTGGGACGCCACTTGCGCAACGAACCTGTCGCGGCGCGGCGCGATTCGGTGGCGTACCGCACGCGGAAGTTTGCCGTCCGTCATCGGCTGGGACTGGCCGCGGCCGTAAGTGTCGTCGTCGCCCTGGTTGCGGGTACCACGATTGCCGTGTTGCAGGCGCGAGCCTCGGCGCGCCAGCGCGATCTCGCGCTCACCGAGCTGCGCCGCGCGGAGGCGACGAACGACTTCAGCACGTTCTTGCTATCGCAGGCAAGGCCGGGCAGCAAGCCGATTTCGAATGCGGAGCTGCTGGCGCGCGGCGAGGCGTTGATCCCGAAACGTTTTGCCCGGGACGCCAACCTGCGGGTGCACATGATGCTCACACTCGCCGACCGATACGCCGAGAATCAGCAGTTCGACGCGCGCGATCGCCTGATCACAGACGCGTACGAGCAGTCGCGGTCCATCTCCGATGTCGGTCTCCGCGCGTACGCCACATGCATGCGGGCGTGGTCGATCGCGGAACGAGGTAACTTCGCTCCGGCGTTGAAGCTTATCGAAAGCGTTGTCCCTTCGGTGTCAGCGGCGGATTACGCCGAGTTCGAGGCGAATTGTCGCGTTGCCGAAAGCATCATCGCGACACAGGCGAACAATGGCGCCCGCGCAATCGTTGCCGCAGAGCGGGCGGTGGCGCTGGAGGAAAAGCGTGGCGGCGCACCTGGACGAGAGTACTTGCCACTTTCGGTGCTGGCGACGGCGTACGTGAGAGGCAATCGCTACGACGATGCAGAGCGAACCTTCGAACGGGCGCTTGCGTTGCTCGAGGCCGAAGGGCGCGATACCGATCGAAGCGCGACGAATATGTTGACGAACTGGAGTCTGATGCTCCAGCAGACCGGTCAGATGACGGCCTCCGTCGAGAAGTCAAAACGGGCAGTCGACATCGCGCGCGCCGCTGATTCCGAGAACGGGGCGAATCCTGCACTGCTGGATGTGTACGCGCATGCGCTCACGGTGGTCGGCGACTACGCAGCGGCGCGCGCCATTCTGAACGAGTCGCTCGAGAAGTGGCGTGTGGCGGGATCACCGAGACGGCTCGTCGTATCACTCAACATCGCGATCGCCCTGGCGACCGAGGAGGGCGACCTGGTTCGAGCGACGCGTCTGCTCGATGAAGCCGACGCCGTGCTCAAGGCAGATCGATCCGCAAATGCTTATCTGAAGGGCATCGTCGACGAATCGGCAGCGCTTGTAGCGTTGGCGACCGGGGAGGTCTCGCGCGCGGTCACGCTTGCAGAACGTGCGGTCAGCACGTTCACGATGGCGGGACGTAATGACCGGGCGGCGGACATGCGAGTCTTTCAGGCACGCAGCTTCAACGCCGAGGGGCGCTTCAGCGACGCGCTCATGGCCGCTCAACAGGGCATCGACGGCATCAGGACGCGCCTGCCCGGCGTGAAGCACTCGTACCAGATGGGGCAGGCGCTACTCGAGGTTGCGACCGCGAAGGACGGTCTCCGCGACGCGCCGGGCGCGCGGGCGGCGGTCGCCAGCGCGCTCGAGAACCTCCATCCGACGGTCGGACCACGGTCGCGCAGCGTCCATCGCGCGGAGACGCTGCGCGAGCAGCTCGACTTACGCTAAGTTGATCGACGAATCGGCCCAGTTATTTCCAGGCGGCGTACACCGGCGGACCAACAAGCAATGCCTTATTCGCATTCGCTCGCGGCCGGAATTTCTGCAGGCGCCCGTTGCCCACTTCCGCGATGTAGAGATTGCCCTGCTGGTCCACGCTCGCGCCATGCATGTTGAAGAACCCACCCGGATGATCGCCGAGCGTGCCCCACGCGTAGAGGAAGTGGCCGTCGAAGTCGTACTTGACGACTTTCGCGGTGGTGTCCTCGAACGCCCAGATCCCTGAACGGTCGGCCGGGATGATGAGGAACTGCGTGTTCGACGCCGGCGAGAATGGCCACTGATCGAGGAATTTGCCGTTCTCGTCAAACACCTGCATCCGTTTGTTGCCGCGATCGCTCACGTAAACGCGGCGCGTCATCGGGTCCGACGTGATGCCATGAACGACGTTGAACTGGCCCGGGCCGTTGCCACGCGTGCCCCACGCGGTCACGAACTTGCCGTCCTTGTCGAACTTGGCCACGCGCGTGCCGTTGTAGCCGTCGGCGACGAACATCGTGCTGTCAGGCAACCACGTGAGGAACGTGGGCCGGTTGAAGTGCGTCGCGTCGGCGCCCGCTTTGTTGGGCGTGCCGATCGTCTGCACGAGCGTTTTGCCATCGTGTGTGAACTTGAAGATCGCGTGGCTGTGGTCGTCCACGATCCAGACGTGTTTCTCGCCGTCGTAGGGATTGATGTAGACCGAGTGCGGACGCCGCAGCATCTTGTCCCACTGCGTCCACTGCTCGACGATGTCGCCGGCGGAGTTGAACGCGAGGACCGTGTGCTCCCAGCGCGCGTCGATGCCCATGCGTCCCTTCCAGGCCTGAGCGGGATCCTCGGGGTCCGCGCCGGGGCCGCCCGCGCCCGGCGGGCTCGCAACCATACCCTGCGACGCGTTCCGGAACGGTGCCTGTCCAACTGGGAACGAGAGGCTCGGCCCTATCTCCGGGAACGCTTTCGGCATTGGACGCTGGATCGCCGGCAGCTCACCGCGCTCCAGCATGAAGACGCGATCGGGGCTTTCGGCGAAGACGCCCTGCACCGCGCCCCAGGTCCAGTTTTCATGGCCGGGCAGCTGCGAGAGCGGCTTCGGCCAGTTCGGCACGACCTCGTAGGGGCCGCTCAACACGTCGAGCCCACCTTTATATCCAGCGACGGCAGGGAAGCCGGTATTCGCGGCCTGACCCTGAACCGGTTTCGTTGATTCACCGATGATGAATCCGGCGATCAACGCGGCAACGACGCTCATCACAACAACAGCTGACGGACGCATATCTGATCTCCCGGTCCGCCTGAAGGCGGACTCCACAGTGACGCTACTTGGCGCGCCCCTGAATGCCCTGCGCGATCATTGCCACCTTCCACACGGCGCCGCCGCCGACGATGTAGAGCGTCTTCTTGTCGGCGCCGGCAAACGCCGTCGCCTGCGCGCCGAGCGGCGTCGGGATCGTACCGAGGTGTTCACCCTTCGCGCTGAACACCTGCACGCCGGCCATGCCCGTTCCTACGTACAGCCGCCCGTCGTTGTCGATGCTCATGCTGTCCGCATTACCGCCTTTGAGCATTGCGAACTTCCGGAAATTGCGCAGCGTGCCATCGGGCTGCACGTCCAGCGCGTCGATCGCCGGTCCATCGGACGCGTAGAACACGCTGCCGTCCGGGCTCAGCGCGACACCGTTCGGCCGCTCCACTTCCTCACTGACCGGCATCGCCTTGCCGTCAGGACGGACGTAGACAATCCACTGCTTGGTGCGGCTCGCCGGCGTCGGCCTGAATCGGCTGTTCAGCGGATCGCTGAAGTAGATGCCGCCTTTCTTGTCGGCCACGAGATCATTCGGCGCGACCAACGGCAGCCCGTTGACCTGCTCGACGAGCATCATGCGTGTCGGCGCGAGCACGGCGACGCGCGGGATGTTCGACTGCACGCCAATCAGCCGGCCTTTCGTGTCGTACGCGAGGCCGATAGTGCGATTCGTATTGGTGAGGAATACCGAGACCTTGTCGTCCTTGTCGATCTTCACCAGCTGTCCGTCGCCGGCATCCTGCTCGGTGAAAAGCAGGCTTCCGTCCGGCATCGCGATCGGACCCTCTGTGCTGTGAAACAGATCGCGAATCAAGTGCACCGGTGTTCCGCCCCGGACAACCCCGGGAATATCTGTCGTCATCGTGTTGGGAGGCGCCTTGACCGGTGGCGCGGGAAGTCGCGGGTACGGCTGCTCGTCGCCGCGACCACCCTGGCGCTGACCCTGACCCGACAACGACGCCGACAGAAGCAGTGCGGCGACGAGCATGAATGCCGCATATCTCGCCATACGAAATCCTTTCGCGAAACCACGAAGGTCGCTAACGCGACCAGGCACGAAGCTCACGACGTTGCGACTTGTGATTCTTTGTGGGTTTCGTGCGTGCTGCACGCCTTCGTGGTACGCGCGCAGTATGGCTCCAGCATGCCGGTGACCTCAAGTCTCATTCGCTCGGACCGTTCGAATCGTTCGGTCCGAACGGTCTGCGGATACGATGGCGGTGTGATCGAACGCTCCGTTATCTTCGGCGCCGGGCAGGTGGGGTCACCGCTCGCGCGGATTCTCGTCGAACGGGGACACGAGGTCCGGGTCGTCAAGCGATCGCCCGGCGGTATCCCGAGCGGCGCCCAGCCTGTGCCTGGCGACGCTGCCGACCTGAAGTTCTGCATCACGGCGGCAGAAGGTGCGGACGCGGTGTACCACTGCATGAACCCGCCGTACAACGCGCAGGTGTGGGCCGACCTCGTGCCGCGTTACATGGCCAACCTGATCGAGGCATCGGCGCGCGCTGGCGCACGGCTCCTCGCGCTCGACAACGTCTACATGCTTGGCAAGCCGAATGGCAAACCGCTGACGGACGACACCGCGATGAACCCGTGCAGCCAAAAAGGCGAGATTCGGGCGAGGGCGGCGCAGACATTGTTCGACGCGCATCGCCGCGGCGATGTACGGGCGACCGAAGGACGCGCGTCCGACTTCTACGGACCGGGAGGAAGGCTCACGCTGCTTGGCGACTACTTCTGGCCTCGAGTCTTCCAAGGGCGGAGCGGCCAGGTCCTTATGAATCCGGACGTTCAACACACGTATCACTACATTCCTGACGTCGCTGCCGGTCTGGCGACGCTCGGATGCGCACCGGACGACGTGTTCGGCAAACCGTGGATGCTTCCATGCCGTCCGGTTGAAACGTTCCGCGATCTCGTGCGTCGTCTCGAGCGGCCGCTCGGCAAACCCATCCGACTGACCGTCGTGCCCGGCTGGATGCAGCGGGCGATGAGCGTGTTCATGCCGGTGCTCCGCGAGACGCGCGAGATGCAGTACCAGTGGGAAGAGCCGTTCGTCATCGACGACTCTCGGTTCCGCGAGCGCTTCGGCGTTGTGCCGGAAGATCCCGATCGCGCGGCGGCTGCAACCGTCGCCTGGGCCCGCACTCAATACGCTCGTTGATCCTGAACGATCCGAACGATCCGAACGACCCGAACGATCCGAATGATACGAATTACCGCGGAAGGTTGGTCACATCCGCAGCGAGGTCAGCTGCTCGCGCTCGAATGAGAGCCGCCTGCTCGGGTGTGAACCGCAGCAGGCCATGCTGCGCGCGTTCCAGGTCGTTGCGGTCCCAGCGCGCCCGCATCAGGCCTGATCGGGAATGCGAGTACGGCGGAAGCAGCAAGTGTCCGAGCTCGTGCGCCATGAAGTGTCCAAGCAACCTGCCGCGTACGAGCGGTGTGAATTGTTCGGTCTGACCGTAGAACACATACGCTACTCGCCCCGGTTCCAACGCCGTACCTGATGCGATCCCCATCGTGTTCTCGGGAAGGGCGCTCAGTGATGTCGAGTTCCGTCGAATGGCCACGGTCAGGAGATTGTGCGGCACTGTGTGGCCGTCGCCTTGCGAATCGGGGCGGCCGGGATCCCACCAGACGATTTTCACTTCGATCTCGCGGTAGATGCGCTCGAGCTCCCCTTTAGCCTGGCGTAGCCATTCGGGTGGAACTCCCGCATCATCGTATACGGCGACGGTGATTGTGGACGGTTTGGAGACGAGCTGTAGATTCGCCACGAAAAGGGCCGCCAGCAGACCAGACATTTGGACCTCCTGCCGGTGAAATGACCGGCGTCTGAGGTCCAACGCGGCTGATCGAGACAAACTGCGTCATCGAGGCGGTGAGGCCGTGCCGCATCCCTGCAGTTGACTAACGGCCGTGGACGCCCAACAATCCCGCTGACTTCCAAAGAGGCAGGCGATGGAGCCGAGTCAGCGGGCGCTCGATCGGACCAGCAGGGCAACCGTCCTGCTTCGGGCCTGGGGCCGCGGCGATCTTCGCGCCCGCAACGACCTGTTTCTGCTCGTGCACCGCGAACTGCGACAGCGTGCAGCCGCCTATCTTCGATGCGAGCGCCGCGAATCACACGCTGCAACCGACAGCTCTCGTCAACGAGGCGTACCTGCGCCTGGTCGGGCAGCAGCGCGTCTCCTGGCAGAATCGCGCCCACTTCTTCGGCCTGGCGGCGCAGATGATGCGACGCATCCTCGTCGATTACGCGCGCGCTCACCGGGCCGGTCGTCGGCCGGGCGCCGGCTTGAAGGTGAGTCTTGCCGAAGAGATGGGCGTGACCAAGCCGCTGGACTGCGAGCTCCTGCTCCTCGATCGGGTCCTTACCGATCTTGCGAGACAGGATTGCCGGCAGGCGCAGATCGTCGAGCTCCGGTACTTCGGCGGTTTCTCGGAGCAGGAAGTGGCGGACATCCTCGACATCTCCCGCTCGACCGTCACGCGCGAGTGGCAGACCGCACGGGCGTGGATGTATCGACGTCTCACGGCAGGGAAGGCTCGAGGGTCGTCATGACCGGACCGCGGTGGCAGCACGTCAAGGAGCTGTTTCAGGCGGCGCTCGACCAGGCCCCGTTCGAGCGGGCGGCATTTGTCCGCGAGGCGTGTGCGGGGGATACCGCGCTGCAGGCAGAAGTCGAGTCGCTGTTGACCGCCCACGAGCGCGCAGGCAGCTTCGCGGAGCCGCCTCCGACCGTCCGACTTGGGGAATCGTTCGGAGGATATCAGGTCATCGAATGGCTGGGTGCCGGCGGGATGGGCGATGTGTACCGCGCACGTGACGGGAAACTCAATCGCGACGTCGCGCTGAAAGTGCTGCCGGCGTTGCTGGAGTTCGATCGCGATCGGGATCGTCGTTTCCGGCGCGAAGCGCAGATCCTCGCGTCGCTGAACCATCCGAACATCGCCGCCATCCATGGCGTGGAGGAAGACGGGGGGCGCACAGCACTCGTCCTCGAGCTCGTCGACGGCCCGACCCTGGCCGACCACATCGCGCGTGGGCCGGTTCCTCTTGATGAAGCGCTGCACATTGCCAGGCAGATCGCAGAAGCGCTCGAAGCCGCACACGAACATGGCATCGTCCATCGCGATCTGAAGCCGTCGAACATCAAGGTGCGGCCCGATGGCGTCGTGAAGGTGCTGGATTTCGGCCTTGCGA
>Ga0114129_10000641_pt1 | contig 43644 bp, 30 predicted proteins | sample RhiMetdeltSRZDD1_FD_80071 | JGI IMG/M metagenome (GOLD analysis project Ga0114129, IMG submission 80071) | Populus rhizosphere microbial communities from Tennessee, USA - Rhizosphere MetaG P. deltoides SRZDD1 (version 2) (version 2) | ecosystem: Host-associated > Plants > Roots > Rhizosphere >...
AGATCGGGCCCGACTCATTTGTCCTCGTCTACGTCGCGACGCCGCTCGCGGAGTGCGAGCGCCGCGACAGCAAGGGGCTGTATGCGAAGGCACGGCGCGGAGAGATTACGGGAATGACCGGTATCGACGATCCGTACGAACCACCGTCATCGCCCGACATGGTGCTCCAGACCATCGAATGCGACGCACAAACATGCGCCGATTGCATCGAGCACTTCCTTGACGACAACGGATTTCTGTAACCGGTGCGCTCGACCAGGCCTCCTCCACTGCTCAAGGTTGCCCCGATTTTCACGTGCCTAACAGGCGCCGATGACTCCATTTGGCAACGCAGGCGATCCATGTTCAAATCATGAACGTCGCGTTCACGAAGTGAACGTCTGTCGAATCCGGCCCCTGTAACCCACAGGCCGGAGGTGTACCTGTCTCCGCACCGCTTTCCCCTGCCTCACTGACCAACGTGGAACTCGAGTCCCGGAGAGATTTACAGCTCCTCGAAGCCCTCGAACACGAGGCGACGATTACGCAGAGGACCCTCGCCAGTCGCCTCGGCATGGCGCTCGGGCTGACGAACCTCTATCTCAAGCGGCTTGTGCGCAAGGGATACGTCAAATGCGTCACCGTCTCGCCCAATCGGCTCGTGTACTCGCTCACCCCAAAGGGCATGGCTCGCAAAGCGCGCTTGACGTACGAGTTCATGAAGTACTCGCTCGATTTCTATCGTGATGCGCGCCAGCACCTCCGCCGCAGCCTCGTTGACACAGTCGCTGTGCAGAAACGCGTGGCGATCTTCGGAACCGGCGACGCCGCGGAACTCGTGTTTCTGCTGGTTCGCGAGATGAATCTCGAGTTGGTCGGCGTCTTCGCGGATCAGGAGGGCCGTTTTCTCGGTCTGCCGGTCCGCGCGATCGCGGATCATGCCACCGTGCCGTACGACGTGCTGGTTGTCGCCGTATTGGAACGGCCAGCTGGCACTGTCAAGCGACTTGGGCAGCTCGGCGTCCCGTTCGAGAAGATTGTCATGCTCCGGCCCGACTGGACGGCCACGACGGCTCGCCAGAAGGCACCGAGGGTTTAGCGGAAACATGGAAACCCGATCGCACCGAAATGGCCGCTTGCGTGACGACGGCGATCGACGAGCAGCAAACCTCCGCTGCCCTCGAGAGGAACGTAATTCTCCTGAAAATATCGGCGAATGTCGGGGTACGCACGGAGATCGTCGAGCACCGGGTTGTGGGTGGAGAACGCGAACGGTACCGACTGCGTCCGCAGCAGCATCAGCGATTGCCGCTCGTGAAGAGGATCGGATAACCAGCCTTGATGCCATTCAAGGTGTCCGCCGGCGATCGGCCTCTCCGTGTAGTAGCCGACCTGGTACGGCGTGGAGCCCGTCACGAAAATGTGGTCGCCATCACGCGTGCAATCGTGCATGTACCGCAGCGCGAGCGTCAGGCGCGCGTCGTCGTCGCTGGCCAGCCACTGCGCCGGTTGAACACTGCGTGCCTTGTCGGCGGGCTGAAGCGCATCGATTGGAGGTGTTGTCAACAGCTGACGGAAGGTCGGGACCAGCTCTGTGGACTCGGAGGGCTTCAGCAGATCCCAGGCGGCGACATACCCGCCGACCGCGGCGCAGGTCACAACCAATGTGCTCACCGCGAGCATCGGCTGCACGATTCGCCACACCCGTGTTGCCGACCGTGGCGCCCCGGCAAGCAGCCGCGCCCCCAATACTGTGGACAACGTCAGCACCACGACGAAGTAGCTATCCTCGCGAGACAGCCGAATCGCCACAATCACGGCCATTGCGGCCGCGATGATGGTTCGCCCTGTTTCAAGCGAGATCGACGGCTCGTTCCGGCGATGCGCCATGAAGGCGATCGCCGCTCTCACCAGGACGATCAGCGGCAGCAGCAACGTGAGCTGCAGCAGCCAGTGCTGGGCGGCCTCGCGCGAAGGAAATCCGCCAACCGCGATGATCGACGCCGGATTGAAGTCGCGCAGCAATTTGACCAGGTACGGAAGCCCGGCCGGCTCCTGTGTGGCCCCCCAGGCGGCTCGCGCCCGGACGTACTCGATCAACCCTTCGTTGCGCTGGACCAGAATCGCCCACGGCAGGATAGGCAGAGCAGCAGCAACAGTGAACGCGACCACCTCTCGGGCACACGATTGCCAGCCTCTCGATGCAGGAGTGATCACGCGCGCGAGCACAAAGGCGAGCACGGCACTCATGCCGATGTATATGCCGTGGTCGTGTCGGAACAAGAACGCTGCCGCAGTGACGACACCGACCGCGGCGGCGCGCCGGACGCTCGGTGCTTCCATGTACGACCACAGCACCCAGACAGCGACCGGATAGAAGAACAGCTTTGGAAAGTGGTACGTCGGCGTTGCCGCGATGATGGCAATCGCGATGAGTGTCGTCGTCAGCGACGCCCATAACGAATGACTGAGGCGGCGTGCAAGGTGAAAGCTGATCACGACGCCGGCGACAATGAACGTCCAGTGGATCAGAAATTCGCCGATGAGGCGATAGCCGACTGCCCATTGCATCGCTGCCGACATCAGTGTCATCAGCGGCGACCCCATTTCGTAGAAATCGCGATACGGGTGATCGCCGGCCAGTAGCGCGGTCGCTTGCCACACAAAATAGAAGTTCGTGTCGAAGAGCTGCTCCACCACGCTGTACATCAGCACTGCGAGTGTGAGCACACCAACGACGGCGCACAGCATCCGGTGCGTACGAACTTCTGTCGCCGATCTCCGACGGGCCGGAGAGGGCGACTCCACAATGCTCATTTGAAGTTGCTCATTATAAAGGCCGGTTCTTCGACGCTCCGTGCGCGAGCGAGGGGGTTCGAGCCGTGATCGCGATCCGCATCCGTGATCTGGGCCGGTACTTCGGCGAACCGGTGATTATGGATGGCGGCGCTCAGCCGCGTGAGGCGTGGCGCTCGTTGCTGCGCATCGCTGGCTTCGAACTGAAGCCAAGGCTCGCCGACGATGAGCCACTCACGCAGCGTGTCGTGACGGCTCCGGGCCACGTCCTGCGTGACATCTCTGTTGACATCGAGCACGGGACCGTCACATGTGTGTCCGGGCCGTCAGGGTGCGGAAAGTCCGTGTTCTTGAAGATTCTTGCGGGCGTCATCGCGCCGACCAGCGGCCGCGTGGAGATTTACGGCGACGTTGCGCGGCTGCTGACGTCGGGCGACAACGTCGATCCGCGAATGACCGCGCGCGAGAACATCCAAAGCTCTCCCGTGTATCGCGCGGCCACGGCGGACGTCGCCGAACGGTTCCAGTCGGCAGTCATCGATTTCGCCGAACTCCAGGGATTCGAGGACGTTCCGCTGCGCACCTATTCCACCGGCATGCTGATGCGGCTGAACGTGGCGCTCACACTGTGCAGCACCGCCCCGATCATCTTGATCGATGACGTTTTCGCCGTAGGTGATATCGCGTTTCAACAGAAGGTGGTGGACAAGCTCCATGCCCTGCGCGCCGAGGGACGCACGCTGGTGATCGCATCGTCAGATGACGTCCAGATCGTGCAGATCGCGACGCGTATTCTGACGCTCGGCAATGGGCACGTCGTCAGCGACTCGCCGCCGAGGCGCCTCACCATCGATCGCCCGTCTACGTCAAGCGCCGAATTCGACTGGCATGCCTCGGAGAACTTTCCGCAAAACGACGTGATGGCGTTGCGTGCGATGCAGATCGAAACCTGCCGTGATGGTGACCATGCGTACCTCGATGTGAAATTCGCGTTCGAGTCGAAGGTGTCGGGCGCCCGCTGCCGGCCTTCGATCACGGTGAGACGGCAGAAGAAGGTCCTGTTCCGGAGTCTCTATCCCGAACAGATTGAGTTGGCCGACGCCAGCCGATTTATCTCCAGCGTCCACATTCCGCTGCACATCCTGTCGAGCGGCACGTATCTGCTCACCGCCGACATGCATACCTACCTCGGGAACAACCTGTACCTGTTGAAAGCTCGCGACGCGATCACGCTGAACGTGCGGCACGAAACGGATTCGTCGACCGAGCCGCGACAGCCGCTGCTGACCGTGGCATTTCCCTGGGAACTCGAATCGATGGCCGAGGCACACGTGTGACGCCGGCCCGCGTCTCAGTTCGCAACGTCTCGAAGGTCTTTCCGCGCCGCAAGGCCACGCGCGTCAGAGGGATTGCCACTGATGGATGGCCCGCACTCCGCGATCTGCTGCGGAAGACGATCCGGCGCGAGCGCGAACAACGCCGCGAGGGGCACGATCAGCTCTGGGCGCTCAACAACGTCAGCTTTGATGTGGCTCCCGGCGAGATCGTCGGAATCATCGGACGCAATGGTGCCGGCAAAAGCACGCTCCTGAAAATTCTTGCGCGGGTGCTCAGTCCGACCGCGGGCCACGTCACGATTCACGGCCGCGTGGTGTCGATGCTCGAGCTCGGCATCGGGTTCGCGCCGGACCTGACGGTCCGACAGAACATCCAGATTCAAGGACGGCTCGCGGGCATCCCTGGCAAGCGGGTCCTTGCCTCCGAGGAGAGAATTCTTGAGCTCTCGGGGATGACCCCGTTTCGCGACATCCCGCTGCGCCTCTGCCCGAGCGGCAGTGCGGTGCAATTGGGTTTCGCGACGATGATGGGCCTTGGATCCGAGGTCGTACTCGCTGACGAAGTGCTCGCCGTCGGCGATACCGCATTTCGCAAGATGTGCGAGGAGCAGGTCGAAGCCGTGGGGGCGTCAGGGGTATCAGTGCTCTTCGTCTCGCATGACATGGCAGCGATTCGACGCATCTGCAGCCGTGTGATCTGGATCGATCGAGGCCGTATCGTTCAGATCGGGCCGACCGACGAGGTCGTCAATGCGTACACGACTGAACTGCTGGCCGGCCGCCTCCTGCCTTTGACTGGTGAAACGTTGGCGGCAAGTTGCCGGCTGCTCGCGGCGCGCCTGCTCGACGAGAACCACGCGCCGGTCGGCGCGTTGACCATCACCAACGCCGGCTATCTCGACTGTCTGGTCCGAGTATCACGGCCGGACGTGACTGCGTTGGTGGATGTCGAGCTCTGGCTCGAAGAACATCACCTGTTTACGGTCACGAGTCCGCCAATCGAGGCGCCACAAGCAACCACGTTCCGAACGGCGGTTCACATTCCGGGCGACTTTCTCAACGAGCAGCAATATCAGGCGCGTTTTCGAGTGCGGGCACTCGGTCACTTCGATCCCGCGGGCGCACCGACGACAGCCACCGAGGAACGCCTCGATTTCCGGGTGATCAACGTCCAACGCGAACAATCCGTGTGGAACGAATGGACCGGCACGAGCAAGGGTTTCATCAGCCCTCGCTTGACGTGGCGGTTGTCACGCGTCCAGTAGCTGCGAATGTCCGCTCAACCAACCATCATCATCGAGGCGCGGCCAGACTCCGTTGCCGCGCGCCTGCGATCGCTCTGGCAGTACCGCGCGTTTCTCGGCTTCCTCTCCAAAGAGATCGTGATGCGGCGGGCGCGCGGCACGCTCCTTGGCTTCTGGTGGGTCCTTCTCCGCCCGCTGATGCCCGTTGTGACGCTGATCTTCACGTTCACGTCGGTCAAACCAGTGGAGACGTCGGCCGGCGTGCCGTACTCCGTGTTTTTCTTGAGCGGCTACATCACCTGGCGCATCTTCCAGAGCGCGCTCAACTTCCTGCCGCGGACGATGACATGGACACAGTCGATCATGCGGCGCGCCTATTTCCCGCGGCTCCTCGTGCCATTCGCCGGCCTCGCACCGACATTGATCGAATTCGCCCTGCTGCTGGTCGCTTTCGCCGTGGTCGTCGTGTCGGCATGGTGGAGTGACGGGCAGCTGCCGCTGCGTGTCGGTTGGCAGCTGCTCGGGTTGGTCCCGGCGGTGATCGGCGCGTTGATGTTCGCGCTGACAATCGGCATGCCGACAGCCGTCATCGCGTTGTTCTTTCGCGATATGCGGTATGCGATTCGCTCCTTTGCCAGCGTGTTCATGTTCCTGACGCCCGTCGTCTATCCGGTGACGTTCATCCCGGAACAGTACCGCTGGGCGATGTACGCCTTCAACCCGATGGCAGCCATCGTCGAGCTCTCACGCTGGTCGTTGATTGGCGGCCAATTGAACGCCGGATATCTCGCGCTGTCGTTTGCGACCAACATCATCCTCTTCGTGTTGAGTGTTGCATTCTTCCTTCGCGCGGAAGCGTACCTCGGTGATCAGCTCTAGTGGTGGTGTCCTTCCCAAATCACGACTGGCCGCTCCGTTGTCGCGGCCAGCAGAATCGCGGTCGAACGGCTGTCGTTCGTAGTACTCCATCAGTTGGTATACGCCACTAGAGCATGCCGCAGTCGATGAGGGTGCTGTTCGTCATGCGTCACTCCGGGTACGTCCGGAACTTCGAGTCGACGCTCCGGATGCTGTGCGAGCGCGGCCATGTGGTGCACCTCGCCTTTCAGGGCGGAACGAAGTACGACCAGCTCGGTCCGACGCATATCGCGCAGCAGCTTGCGGATCGTTACCCGGCGTTCACCTACGGCGAAGCTCCGATTCGCAATGATGGGTGGGGACTCCTGGGCCGCGACATCCGTCTGGGCCGCGACTACTTGCGGTACTTAACGCCCGAATATCGACAGGCACCCAAGCTGCGGGCGCGCGCGCTACGCGACGCGCCGCCGTGGGTCGCACGGCGCGCGGAGCGCGGGCTTCTGGCCACATCCGTCGGCCGTGCAGTACTCTCGTCGTCGCTGCGGGCCATGGACGCGGCCATACCGACTGACGCCGCCATCGACGCTTTCATCCGGCAAGCCAAACCCGACATTCTGATCGTGACGCCCTTGATCGAACCCGGATCTCCGCAAGTGGATTACGTCCGGAGTGCGCGCGCACTGGGCATTCCCACCGCTTTGTGCGTGGCCAGCTGGGACAACCTGACGAACAAGGGATTGATTCACGAGCCAGTCGATCTTGTCGCTGTGTGGAATCACGCGATGAAAGACGAGGCGGTGCGGTTTCACGGTGTGGCACCCGACCGTGTGGCTGTGACGGGCGCCGCCGCGTTCGATCACTGGTTCGACTGGCGGCCGAGCACCACGCGCGAAGCGTTCTGCGCGCGTGTAGGAGTGCGATCAGATCAGCCTTATCTGCTGTACCTCTGTTCGTCTCGATTTGTCGCACCTGACGAAGTTCCGTTCGTGCGTCGGTGGGTCGAACAGCTTCGCCGCTCGAGCGGTGGAATGCGCGAGGCTGGCGTCCTGGTGCGGCCGCATCCGCAGAATGCGGAGCAATGGCGCGACGTCGACTTCGGTGCATCAGCCAACGTCGCGGTGTGGCCGCGTTCCGGTGCCGCACCAGCGGATGCGGTCACCCGCAACGAGTACTTCGATTCGATCTACCACAGCGCCGCCGTGGTCGGGATCAACACGACCGCGCAAATCGAGACCGCGATCGTCGGACGTCGCGTCTTTACCATTCTTGCGCCGGAGTTCCGAGACACGCAGGAAGGCACGCTGCACTTCCGTCATCTTCGTGAAGTGAACGGCGGTCTCGTACGTGTGGCGTCCGATCTCGCCGAGCACGTGACACAGCTCGAGCGTGCGCTACACGAACCGGCAGAGAACGATGACCAGTGTCGCCGCTTTGTCGAGGCCTTTGTGCGGCCCTACGGGTTGAAGGCCGCGGCAACGCCACGTCTGGCGGACGCGCTGGAAGCGGTTGTCGGTACACGCGTCGCCGCACCGTCGAATGGTCCGCGATGGGCACCGCTCGTGCGTTGGCCGCTGGCGCGACGCGCCGCCGCCTTGGAGCGCGCCGCATTCACCGATCCGCAATCGTACGCAGCACGACTGTCCAGAACGATGATGCGGCCAAAGATGCGGAATGCGCCGAAAACGGACGCTCCGCGACCGACACACCGTACGGGCGGCGACCTCGTTCGTGAACAACGACTCCAGCGGGCGATGACGGACTTCCAGAAGATGGGAGAAGTCGACCGAAGGCATTTCTTTCATGCCGTCGTGAACGACATGCCGCTCGCGTCGTATATCGAGCTTCACGCGGCCGGCAAGCCGCAGCGGCTTGACTACGAACACGCCGACATCTACCTGCGTGTGACGAACAAGACCGAGATGTTCCGCGTGAAGGCGTGTGCGAAGGAGCCCTTCACGATTGATTGGATCCACAACCGCATCGGCGAAGGCGATGTGATGTTCGACATCGGCGCGAACGTCGGCGCCTATTCGATGGTGGCCGCCAAGAAGCGTGGCGGCGGCGCCCGCGTTTTTGCGTTTGAACCCAGCTACGTCAATGTCGCGACGCTCTCAGCGAACATTGCCTTGAACGATCTGGGCGGGCGGATCACGCCGATACCGGTGGCACTGTCGGTGACAACCGGGGTGAGCGTCCTCAATCTGCGCGACCTCGATTCCGGCAGCGCACGACACGGCCTCGGCGATCAGATGCCGGAGGACGGCCACGTGGCGTTCCGCCAGCCGGTCATGACGTTTCGCCTGGACGATCTGATCGAGCACTTCGATATTCCGATGCCGAACCACATCAAGATGGATGTCGATGGCGGCGAGCTCGACGTTCTTGCCGGCGCGTCACGCACGCTGTCGTGCGCCACGCTGCGGTCGATGCTCGTTGAGGTGGCCGTCGACGCGTCGTCAGAGGTAACACAGGCAATCGAGCGCCACGGCCTTCGCCTCGTATCGAGATTCTTCGTGACGAACCGAGCGGGCAAGCAGTCGGTCTGGTACGGATTGTTCGAGCGAGAATCGGCCGGCAACGCCGCCAGGTGAACATTCAGGCCAAAGCCGAGAAAGTCCGGGCCGCATCGGCGGCGTACGACTCGTATCGACGGGCCGCAGCAGAAATTCTTCCGATGACATCCGACGTGTCCGATGGGAATCGCACATCGCTGGAACGTGAACTGCTCGCGGATCTTGAAGGACTGTGGCGCGCTGACGCCGAAACCGTTGCTGACCTTCGGCGCTTCGGAAAGACGATCAGCGGCGTCCGCCGTTCCAACTACAAAGGTGAACGCGCTGAACTGGTCAAGCAACGCCTGGATCGAGATCGTCTCAAGCTCCTGGAACACGTCGACCCCGCGCTCTGGGTGAATGAACCCGAAGTCCTGGGCGGCTTCGGACTGCGCAGTGACAACGTCTTCTACAACGAAGACACGCTGAAGTTCTTTCGTATCGCGTGCCTGCTGAACGATGCGGGCCTGCTTCGCGACTTCCGAGTGCGAACGTCGCGCGCGACGTTATGGGAAATCGGCGGCGGCTGGGGCGGCTTCGCGCACTATTTCAAGACGCTGTTTCCAGACGTCACTTACTTGATCACTGCGCCGCCGACCCTGTTGTTGCTCTCCGCCACGTACGTGATGACGCTGTTTCCCGAGGCACGATTTCGCTTCTTTCAACCGGCGAACCCTGCTGCGTTCTGGCGTGATTGGGACAGCGTTGACTTCGCGTTCGCGCCAGACGTGGAGATGGACCAGCTCCAACCGATGAACGTGGCAGTCACGGTCGATATCGGAATGCTCGAGCGCATGGACGCGGCTCGAGTCGGCGCCTATGTTCAACGCGCGTTCGACCTCGATTGCCGCTATCTGCTGTCGGTGTGTATAGACGACGAGGCGCAGAACGCATCGAGCGTGCGAACCGCCATTGAAGCGCGGTACTGGCTGCACCCGATGGCGACTCGCGCCTATCTCGACCGCCACCTCCTGGTGCGAAGCGGCCCATTTCTGCTGGCGTGGAAACGGCTCCTGGTGTGAACACCTCCCCTCGGGTCGTCCTCGGTCTGCCCGCCTTCGCCCGTCCCGATTCGTTGCCACGGGCGCTCGAGTCGCTCCTGTCTCAGACGTATCAGGATTTCGCGCTGGTGGTCGTCGACGATGCCCCGCATGCGAACGTGGCGGAGATCGTTGAGCGTTATGTGCACGACCACCCCCAGATCAGTTACCTGGCCAACCCGACGCGCCTCGGGATGGTCGGCAACTGGCGGAAGGTGTTCGAACAGGGACGCATCCGATATCCGCAAAGCGACTATTTCGCATGGGTAAGCGATCACGACGTATGGCATGCGCGCTGGCTCGAAACTCTCGTGTCGGTCCTTGATCGCGAACCGGAAGTCGTCGTCGCCTACACCGCAAGCCTGCGCACGACCGCGGACGACGCGTGGCTGGAGAAGAAAGGATTCGACACCGCAGGAATCAGACGTGCCTCGACGCGCATCGCTCGAGCCGCGGAGCAGATGCTGGCCGGCGACATGATCTACGGTCTCATCCGCGCAGACGCGCTCGAAGCCGCTGGCGTCTTCCGTCATGTCGTCACGCCGGACCGGCAGGTGCTGCTGGCGCTATCGCTCTTCGGAGGCGTGCGCTATGTGTCCGAAGTTCTGTGGTACCGCGAAATGGAACGCGACTTCGATCTCGAGCGTCAGCGGAAGGTTTTCTTTCCCGACGGCACGCCGGTCTACGCCTACTTGCCTTCGCACGTGCAGCACTGCGCCTCGTTGCTCTGGGATTTCGGGATTCGCGGAAAGGGGCGGCCGCATTTCGGGCGGTTCGCGGGCGCATCGTACGCCGCCATTCATTTGTGGTTCTCCCTGGCGCGGCAGCTGCCGCGCCTCGGCCGGCAAGCCCGAGCATCATGAAGATTCTGTTCGTCATGCGCCACTCGGGGTACGTGCGCAACTTCGAGTCCACCGTGCGGATGCTGTGCGAACGCGGGCACACGGTCGACCTTGCCTTCCAGATCGCGGGGACTCACTGGCTGCTCGATCCGTCGGATATGACCACGCAACTGGCGGACAGGTACCCGCGGTTCTCGCGCAGCACCATCCCCGTTCGCGACGACTCGTGGGGTTATGCCGCCCGCGAACTGCGCCTCGGGCTGGACTATCTTCGCTACCTCGGTCCCGCCTATCGGAATGCCCCGAAACTGCGCGCACGTGCGGAACGCGAGGTGCCCGACTATCTGCTCGAGCCAACACGGCGCGGCCCGGGCAGGACGAAGGCCGGTCGTGCACTTCTGGGTGGCACGCTGCGAACCCTACTGCGAGCCATTCCGACCGATGTACGAATCGATGCATTCCTCGAAGTGCATCGTCCCGACGTCGTCGCACTCACGCCGCTCATCGAGCCTGGCGCGCCGCAGGCCGAGTACGTGCGGAGCGCACGCGCGCTCGGGATTCCCACCGCCCTGTGCGTCGCCAGCTGGGACAATCTCACGAACAAAGGACTCATCCACGGTCCGGTCGATCTCGTGACCGTGTGGAACGCCATGATGAAGGAGGAGGCGATCACCCTTCACGGCGTTTCCGAGGAGAAGGTCGTCGTCACGGGGGCACAGCCGTTCGACCACTGGTTTGGGTGGCAGCCAACTGTCGCGCGGGAAGCGTTCTGCCGTCAGGTTGGTCTGCCGACGGATCGTCCCTACATCTTGTATGTCTGCTCGTCGCGCTTCATCGCGCCTGAGGAAGTGCCGTTCGTCCGTTCGTGGCTGCAGCACCTCCGACAATCGGGCCTATGCGCGGGCGTGCTGGTTCGTCCACATCCGCAGAACGCGGAGCAATGGCGGCATGCCGACTTGAGCGAGTACGGTCCCGCCGTCGTCTGGCCGCCGGCAGGTGCAACGCCCAGCGATGGCGAGAGCAGAGCCGAGTATTTCAACTCGATCGTTCATAGCGCCGCCGTCATCGGGATCAATACGACGGCGGAGATCGAAAGCGCGATTGTCGGCCGCAGCGTCTTGACGATTCTCGCGCCGGAGTTCCAGGCCACACAGGAAGGGACGCTCCACTTCGAGCATCTCCGCAGCGCGAACGGCGGTCTCGTCCGCGTCGCCCGCACGTTGAGTGAGCACGTCGAACAATTGAACGAAACCCTTCGCAATCCGCAGGGTGACGATGTGCGCCGCCGTCGATTCGTCGAGGCGTTTGTCCGCCCGTACGGGATCGACGCGGCTGCCACACCGAGAGTGGTCGACGCGCTCGAGCGACTGGCAGAGCAAGGGCGGAAGCCGGGGGAGCGTTTGCCGTGGTGGGCGCCGGTCGTGCGCGCCCCGCTGACGCGCCGCGGCAACCACCTTCGCTGGGAAGCGCTGCTCGAAGCAGAGAGGAAGGCGCTGCGGGCACGGCGAAAGAGGTCGCGCGCGACCGCTGGCGGCCGGGTCACGAAATGACGCGCGCGAAACCACGCACCGTCTTCGGCATGCCTGCCTACAACCGGCCCGATGCGCTTCCGCGGGTCATCGAATCGCTGCTGTCCCAGACACGCCAGGACTTTGCGATTGTCATCGTCGACGATTCGCCGTCAGACAGGGTGCGGGAGATCGTCGACTCCTATGCCGGATACGGTCCGCCGATTAGCTACGAGCCCAATCCGGTTCGTCTCGGCATGATCGGGAACTGGCGCAAAGCCTTCGAACGAAGCCGTGAACTCTATCCCGCCAGCGAATATTTCGCCTGGGTCAGCGACCATGACATCTGGCACCCGCGCTGGCTCGAAGTGCTCGTCGATGTGCTCGACCGCCAACCGAAGACCGTTCTCGCCTATCCGTTGATGCAGCGGGTGTTTCCCACGCACCGGTTCACGGTTCGTCGGCGGTTCGATACCACGGGTGTGAAGAATCCCGTTGCGCGGCTGCGGTCGGCCATCCGGAACATGACGTCGGGCAACTGCGTGTACGGACTGATCCGGTCGCGTGCACTCGAACAGGCCGGCGTCTTCACCGCGGTGCTCGCACCCGATCGGCATGTCCTGATGCAACTGCTGCTGCTCGGCGAGTTCAGCCATGTCCCGCAGGTGCTGTGGTACCGCGAAGTGGCGGGCGTGTTCAGCTACCGTCGCCAGCGGCGGATGTTCTTTCCCACGCGTATTCCGATCCACACGTATCTGCCGATGACGGTCCAGCACTTCGGCGTGACGCTGTGGAGTTTTGGCGTGTGTGGACGCGGGCGGCCGTCGTTCGGCCGACTATCGGGGATGAAGTACGCGTTCGCGTATCTGTGGTACGCAAACAAGCGCGAATTGTTGCGGGACGATGCCCGCTGGCGGGTAGCACTGCAGCGAAGCGCGATCGGAAAGCGTCTGTTGCAAGCCAGTTCGGAGACGCGAGACGGACGGAGAAGATGAATTCAGAGTCGGTGCCTCCCAAGAAGACGCAGGAAGACAAACGACCACGCGATCCCGAACGCTGGATCAGGCGGCCCATCGAGAAATATCGGAAGCGGAAAATCGCGCCGCCGCTTCAGCCGGGCGCTGCGTTTTTCGCGCTCGCGGACGAAGTGGTCGCCCACAAGCGAACGCTGCTCGGATACGACCGCCTGTACGTGTTGTGGCAGACCATTCGAAACGTCGTGGACGCACCCGGCGACGTGGCTGAAATCGGCTCCTATCGCGGTGGTTCAGCGCACTTCATCGCGAAGAGCTTCATCACGTTCACGGGACACGAAGTGCCGATCCATATCTTCGACACCTTCGAAGGTCATCCCGCGGGTGCGATTACACCGAACGACGAGCATCACACCGCCGGACAGTTCGGCGGAACGGACTTTGACAAAGTACGCGGGCTGCTGGCGCCGTTCACGCAGCTCACGATCCATAAGGGCGATGTCTCCGCGTCGCTGCCGCATCTCGCCGAGAGCACGTATCGCCTCGTGCACATCGACACGGATCTGTACCAGCCGACGGTCGTTTGCCTCGACTACTTCGGTGATCGCATGTGCCGCGGCGGCGTCATCGTGGTCGACGATTACGGCGCACCAAAGTGCGCGGGAGTCGCAACGGCGGTCGGCGAATATCTCGCGCAGACCGACGACTTTCACGTCTGGGACATGCGCACCGATCAGCTCGTCCTCGTTAGGCGCTGATGAAGATTCTGTTCTGCCTGCGCAGCACAGTGTACGCGCGCAACTTTGAATCGACCCTGCGCATGCTGGCCGAGCGCGGCCACGACGTACACCTCGTCGCCGATCGTCACTGGGCGGACTCGGATGACCTGGTTCGACGGCTGTGCAGTGCCTATCCTTCGATCCGCTACTCGGAACCTCCGATTGTGCCGTTCAACGCGTGGTCGTTCTTCGGTTCCGAGTTGCGCGCGGGAATCGACTACCTCCGCTATCTCGGTCCCGAATTCGAGGGTGCTGCGAAGCTACGGGTGCGCGCCGAGCGGAATGCGCCGCCGTTCGTGATGTCGATAAAGGAACGGCGGGGCATGAACACCCCCTGGGGACGACGACTGCTCGGCGGAATGCTTGCGACGCTCGACCGGGCGGTTCCGCATCATCCTGATATCGAGAAGTTCGTACGCGCCTGCGCACCAGACCTTGTACTGGTGACCCCGCTTGTCGAGCCCGGCTCACCCCAGTCGGAGTATGTGCGCGCCGCGCGCGCAGTCGGGATCCGGACCGGGCTCTGCGTCTACAGTTGGGACAATCTGACGAATAAAGGCCTCATCCACGAACCGCTCGATGTGATCACGGTGTGGAACGACGCGATGAAGCAAGAGGCCATCGCGCTGCACGGCGTATCGCCGGAACGCGTCGAGGTCACCGGCGCCGCGGCGTACGACCACTGGTTCGAGTGGCCGCCGCGTGAATCGAGGCTCGACTTCTGTTCACGGGTCGGGTTGCCGGCCGATCGGCCCTACATCCTGTATGTATGTTCCTCGCGATTCATCGCGCCGCAGGAGGTCGATTTCATTCGGCGCTGGGTCACCGAGCTGCGCGCCTCGTCTGAAACGCTGCGCCATATCGGCGTTCTGGTGCGGCCGCACCCTCAGCACTTCAAGCCTTGGAAGACGGGTCCGCTCTCGGACCTCGAAGGTGTCACCGTCTGGCCGCGCGAAGGCGCAAATCCGCTCGACGAAGCGTCACGCGCGGAGTACCACGACTCGATCTACCACAGCGCGGCGGTCGTTGGTGTGAACACCAGCGCGCTGATTGAAAGCGCGATCGTGGGACGAGCCGTGTACACCGTGCTCGCTCCGGAGTTCCGCGATACGCAGGAGGGCACGCTTCATTTTCATCACCTGGTCCACGTCAACGGCGGTGTCCTCAATGTCGCGCACACGATGCAGGAACACGCGACGCAGCTCGAAGCCGCCGTCCGCGGATCGGGCGACGACGGACGCTGCCGCCGCTTTGTCGAGGCGTTCGTCCGTCCGTACGGCATCCATGTTCCGGCGACACCTCGGCTTGTCGCCGCCATCGAACGGACGGGCGCGCTCGGCGCACAGCGACCGGATCGCGGGCCGTGGTACGGGCGGCTGCTGCGGGCGCCGTTTGCAAGAACGGCGGCGAACCTGGCCCGTACCGATGCGGCCAGGGCCGAAAAAACCGCCCGTCGAAAAGCGATCAAACTGCGTCGGGAGGCCGCGCGCGTCGCACAACGCGAAGAGACGATCGCGACAAGGCATCGGGCCGAGGCGCAACGCGCTGACGGCGACTCGGCGTCGCATTCGGCACACGCGCACTATCTGAACGTGCGCGATTGGCTGCGATCGTTTCCCTCATCCGACGGCCAATCGTTGAGCCATGCGGAGCGGCACATGATCTCGCAGCTTGCGCCCCTCTGGGACGCAGCGCCAGAAACCATTGCGACGCTGCGGCGATGGTGTGGACCGATCACGGGCGTCCAGCCGGCGGATTACATCGAGACCTCGCCTGACTCCGAGCTGTTCACACGGCTGAAGCGCGACGTGTCGTTCCTTCGCCGACAGGGCGGCGACGAGCTGTTCGTCCAGGAATCGCCGTTGCTTGGCGGATTTGGCTTCAAGCGGCAGCACGGGCTGTACAACGAAGACACGATCCGGTATTTCAAGGCGCTGACTGCACTGCGGGACGGCGCTGTGCTCGACGAATTCCGCAACGACGGGCAACGGCGTCTCGTCTGGGAAATCGGCGGCGGCTGGGGCGGCTTCGCGTTCCAGTTCAAGACGCTGCGCCGCAACGTCACGTATTTGATCACGGGGATTCCGGAGACACTGCTGGTGTCCGCGGTCTACTTAAGGACCGCGTTTCCCGATGCGCGATTCAGCCTGTATCGCGACTGCACGGACCGCGACCCGTGGGCGGATTGGCAACAGATCGATTTCATTCTGGCGCCCGAATCCGAGCTGCGGGGACTCAAACCGCCGCGCGTCGATCTGGTTGTCGATCTGATGTCGTTGCGCCGAATGGGCGGCAGCCGTGCGAACTTTCATGTGCAGCGCGCCTTTGCGTTCGAGGCCCCCTATTTCTATTCCCTCGAGCCGGGGCCGATCTTCCCCCTCGAACCACCGCCGGTCTGGCGGGAAATCGAAACGTTGTACTGGCCGCACCCGATTCCGCCACGCCTCGATGCGTCCGTCTTCGCCGTCAGCGCAGACCAGGCGCCGCAAGTTGAGGACTACGCGCATCTGATCGGCTGGCGACGCATCCGTCCGCTGGCGACGATCGAGACGCCCACCTTCGCAGCCGTCGAATGAAGATCCTGTTTCTCGTCGGCGCGACGAGCCGCATCCGAAACTTCGACCACACGATCCTCGAGCTGGCCGACCATGGGCATGTGCTGCAGCTTGCGGGCCGGCTGCGCAAGGGCACTTTCGAGCTGCCAGCCAGCGTGCGGCATGAACGGGTCAGCGGGCGCGTGAACCCGACGCGGCGATCGGACGACTGGAACGAGTTCGTCGATCTGCTTCGGGGCGCGCGCGACTACATCCGCTATTTCGATCCCCGATACGCCCAGGCGACACGACTGGTACGCCGGGCGTACGACATCGCGCCAACCGAGTTCGTCCTCTTCTGTGAGCGTCATCCGTGGGTGAAACGTCACTGGAAGCTGGCGGCGCGCGCGCTGGCGCTGTGCGAGGACCTCATTCCCGCCGACCCGGACTTCGAGGCCTTTCTGCGTGCTGAGGCCCCCGACATCCTGCTCGTGACGCCGCTCGTCACGTTCGAGTCGTACCAGACCGATTATGTGAAGGCGGCACATCGCCTCGGCATTCCCGTCGTGTTCATACCATTCAGTTGGGACAACCTGACAAATAAGGGACTGATGCGCGTGCAGCCAGACCGCGTCATCGTCTGGAACGACATCCAGCGGCGCGAGGCGATCGAGCTGCATGGCTGCCGGCCCGACGCGGTTGTGATTACCGGGGCGGCGCGGTTTGACGACTTCTTTGCGAGACAGCCGTCCATGTCCCGCGCCGAGTTCCTCGGCGCCTACGGCCTCGATCCCACCCGACCCATGGTGCTGTACCTCGGCTCATCGCAGCTCACGGGACCGAACGAAATGGAGCTGATTCGCCAGTGGGCCGACTCGTTCCGCGCCTCGGACGATCAGACGGTTCGCGAGTGCAGCCTCCTGGTGCGCCCACACCCGGCGTTGCGAGCCTCGTGGACGTCGGTGGACATGTCGGATGTCGGCAACATCGCTGTCTCGCTGGAGGCCAGCCGCGGCGCGGATCAAGAGCTGTTCGACTCGCTCTATCACGCGCATGCCGCGGTCGGTCTCAACACGAGCGCCATGCTCGAAGCGGCCATCGTGGGCCGACCGGTGCACACGCTGTTGATTCCAGGCTTCGACGAGGGTCAGGTAGGCACCATCCACTTCCAGTACCTCGTGGAGGCGTACGGCGGACTCGCCACGATCGCGCGCGACTTTGGTGAACACCACCGCCAGCTCGCGCCGATTCTCCGGCAGGCTCCTTCCCCGTCAAGTCGAAGCCACGCGTTCGCACGGCAGTTTCTGCGTCCGCTCGGCGTCGACCGGCCGGTCGCGCCGATCCTGACGGCGGAAATCGAGCGCTCAGCGGCGGAGATTGTCAAACGTCCGCGCCCGGATGACGCCGCGTGGAAGGCACCGCTTCGGCGGGCGCTGCTGGGCCGGCTCCAGCGCGGACGCGCGAAGCAGCGGACGCCGGTGGACGCAACAATCATCGGGTCGTCGATGTCGCTCCGCGTTGTCAGAACTGCTCTCGAGGAGATTCAGAGCGGAACGGCGCCGGTTTTTGTGGGTCCATGGAACGATTCGACCGAGAACGAGCTTCTGTACTGGATTCCGTTCGTACGCTGGGCCTCGGCGGCGTACGGCATCCCGCCCGAGCGTCTCATCGTGATCGCCAACGGCAGCCCGATCGGATGGTATTCGTCAATTGCGCAGCGCTCGATCGACTCCAGGTCGCTATTTTCTGCGACCGAACTCGATTACTGGACGCGGCGAACGGTGCCGCAGCGGGAACAGGATTACAAGCAGGCGGTCATGTCACCGTTCGACGCCGAGATCGTCGAGCGGGCGGCACGCGCCTTCGAGTTGTCGGATTACCAGGTGCTGCATCCGTCAATGCTGTTCCGCGTACGCTCGCGTCTGCAGAAAGATAGGGCGCTCGAGCGGATGCAGGATGTCCTGCGGCACGAGCGGTTCGATATGTCGAGGGACAACGGACTGCGAGGGCTGCCAGCGTCGTATGTCGCGATGAGCGTCGCGTTCACCGACGCGCTGCCCAATACGAACGAAAACTGCCAGTTCCTGACGACGCTCGTCGATCATGTCTCCAGCGACTCTGACATCGTCCTGGTCGATTCCCCGCCTCCCGCCGAAATCGCGATTCCACGATCGGATCGTGTTCACCGGTTGGAGACGATTCATCCCAACGTCGACACCGCGATTCAGACACAGGTCGTGGCGCGCGCGAGGGCATTCGTTGGCAGTCATGGCGGCCTGGCGGTCGCCGCCGCGTTTTGTGGAACGCCTGCCTTGACGTATCACAGCGACCGTATCCCCGTCGATCAGATGGAGCAGCTCGAGGCGGCGGCGCGGGCCGGTTGGGGACGCGTGACGCTGGAGCGGACGCACCGCTTCAAGCGGGTCCACCTGCCGCGGGAGGCGCACGCCGCGCCGCGAGGACGCTAGTCGAAAACACGATCAATGCGGATACTGTTCGCGATCACGCACCTCGGGTTTCTGAGAAACTTCGAATCGACGCTCGCCCTGCTCGCCGAGCGCGGACACACGGTTCACCTCGTCACCGACCGCGGCTCGCAAGGCGGTGTGGTAGACGGGATGCCAATCATCGAACGCCTGCAGGCCGCACTCCCCCACGCGTTCACCGTCGAAACGATTCGCGCGTCGAAGAACGACCGCTGGCACCGTGTCTCAACCGGTGTCCGCGAAGGGCTGAATTATCTGCGGTATCTCTCGCCGGCGTTCGCGGACGCGCCCAAGCTGCGCGACCGCGGACGGCAACAGGCGCCCGCGCCGCTGGTGTGGCTAAGCGACCTGCCCGGCGTGCGATCGCGTACGGGAATCAACGCGCTCAGTCATGTGCTCCGACGCGTCGAGCGCGCGATTCCGTACCGGCGCGAAGTGGATGCGGCCTTCGATCGTCTCAAGCCTGACGTTCTCCTGGTGACGCCGCTGCTGTACTTCGGGTCGCGCCAGGTGGACTACGTACGGGCGGCACGCGCGCGCGGCATTCCAAGCGTGCTGGCTGTCGGCAGCTGGGATCACCTGACTACGAAAGGAATCATTCACGAGCTGCCGGACCGAATCGTTGTGTGGAATGAGCTGCAACGAACTGAAGCCGTAGAGCTGCACGGCGCCCGTCCGGAACAGGTCACGGTGACCGGTGCCCAGGCGTACGACCACTGGTTCACGACGCGGCCGAGCACGGCACGCGAAGCCTTTTGCGCCCATGTCGGACTGCCGCCTCAACGTCCCTACCTGTTATATCTGTGCTCGTCACCGTTCATCGCTCCGCGCGAAGTTGACGTCGTGAAGCGGTGGATCGCTGCGATTCGTGGCAGCCGATGCGAGCGGCTCCGCACCCTCGGCATTCTCGTGCGACCGCACCCACAGAACGCGGCGCAATGGGCAGACGTGGATGTGTCGGAGTTCGGCGACGCGGTCATTTATCCGCGAGCGGGCGCGAATCCGATCGGGCTGGATGCGCGCAGTGAGTACTACGACTCGATGCATCACTCCCACGCCGTCGTCGGCGTCAACACCAGCGCGCTGATTGAATCGGGGATCATCGGACGGTTGGTGTATTCGTTCCGGGTGCCGGAGCTCGCCGGAACTCAGGAAGGAACGCTGCACTTCCGCCATCTCAAGCGCGAAGGATTGCTGCAACTGGCGGACACACTCGACGCACACCTCGCGCAGCTCGAACGGTCGTTCCACTCGACGGAAGCGGACCAGCGGCGCGTGCGCGCGTTCACGCAACTGTTCGTACGGCCGTACGGATTCAACGAGGCCGCGACTCCGCGTGTCGTGCGCGCCATCGAAGAAGAGGCGCAGCAGCCACGATGAAAATCCTCTTCCTGATGGACTCGCCGGAGTACCTCCGCTTCTATGACTCCGCCATCGAGGAACTGGCGCGGCGCGGGCACGAGGTCGCCATTGCGGTCAACAACCAGCGCGACAAGAAACCCGTCGGTATCGAAGGGCTGCGCGCCTACGCAGATCGTGTGCGCGTACTCGGCGTGGTGCCGGAGTCGGTCGGCGTGTGGAGTCACGTCGCCTACAGGCTGCGCGGAACGATGGACTTCGTGCGGTTTTTGCACCCCACATTTCGCGAGGCACCCGCGCTGCGCGCACGCATTAAGCGGAAGGTCCTTCCACGCGCTTACTACTGGCTTGATGCGATCCCACAGCTGAGCGCTGGAACAGTCCGGCGGATCGAGCGGATGCTGATGGCGGCCGAGCGGGCCCTCCCGGTCCAGTCGTCCATCGTCGACTTCCTTCGAGCGAATGGGCCCGACATATTGCTTGTCTCTCCGCTCGTCGCCGCCGCATCCGATCAGGTCGATTGGGTGAAGGCGGCGCGCGTGTGTGGGATCCGGACCGGCGTCTGCATCGCAAGCTGGGACAATCTGACCAACAAGGGGCTGTTGCGTGTCGAGCCGGATCTGGTCATTGTCTGGAACGAAGCACAGCGGCGCGAGGCGCACGAGTACCACTACTTGCCGATTGACCGCGTCGCGGCGACTGGCGCACAGCTGTTCGACAAGTGGTTCGAAAGGCGACCAACGCGTGAGCGGGACGCGTTCTGCCGCGCGTCCGGGCTGCCCGACAGCGGACCATTCATGCTGTTCACGGGGTCATCGAGCTTTATTTCCGAGTCGGGCGCCGAGGTGGCGTTCGTGCGGAGGTGGATAGCCGCGCTCCGAGCAAGCCCGCACCCCGAGCTTCGTGAGATCAATGTGCTCGTGCGGCCGCATCCGTACAACTTTCACCGTTGGGCCGACGATCCGGTCGCGGACCTGCCGCGTGTGACCGTGTACCCGCGCCGTCCATACAATCCGGTTGAGCAGTCCAGCCGCGAGGATTTCTTCGATTCGCTCTACCACTGCGCTGTCGTTGTCGGCATCAACACCAGCGCGATGGTCGAGGCGGCGATTATCGGGCGCCCAGTCTGCTCGATGCTCGCGGCGGAATTCGCGAAGACGCAGGAGGGGACGATCCACTTTCACCACCTGCTGCCGGAGCATGGCGGCTTTCTGCGTGTCGCCTCGACCCTCGAACAGCATGTCGAGCAACTTGGCCACTGCCTCCGCAATCCGGCTGTTACCCGCGCGGAGACAGAGCGGTTCGTGGCGTCGTTCATTCGGCCACATGGGCGCGACCGCGCCGCCACGCCTGTCTTCGCGGACGTCGTGGAGCGGCTCGGGACAATGCCGCTGCAGCCCGCGACATCGCCGCTACTGGCGCCGGTGCTGCGCCTACTGACCCTCATTGCGGCGCTGCCCGCCTTCGCGGTGGACCAACTCCGTCCACAAGCGCTTGCGCGACTCCGGAAGCGCATCAACTCCGCGCCTCGGCGCACGACGAAACGGTTGAAGAAAGCCGGCGCCCGGTTGAAGCGCCTCATTCCCTGACGTGACGAGCACCGCGGTCGAAACGAGAGCGGGTCGGCACCCGCTGCTGCTCCTCCGGCCCGACTTCTCACAGCCTGCACGTTGCAGCGTCGATTTGGTGACCGCGGCGGCCCGCGCGCGCGAAACCGGCGGCGCCATATGCCTGCTCCTCGATGGGCCGTCGATGCCCTGGTCGCTTGCGGGCGTCCCAGTCGTCACTGCACGAGGCGTGCAACGCCTCTGGCTGTCCGCGGTGTGGCGGACTGCATTGGCCGCGCGGGACCTACGCGCGTGGTGGCGCGATGTGGCGGCGTCGGTCGCATACGAATGGCGGCGAGAGCTCCGCCGTCATATCGGCGACGATCGGCTGCCATTCGAACTGCGCCAGCGGCTGCGCAGCATGGCTGAGTTGAGCAAGCGAAGGGTTTCAGCTGAGACGAACGCATTCCCTCGGCGAATGTTGCGCGCGCCGTCAACGGTGTCGCTGTCGCCGGATTTTATTGAGCAGACGCGGCGACAACTAACCGCACACGGGATCACGGATGGGAAGCCGCTCGTCACGTTCGAATCCCGAACCCGTCCTGATATCGCCAGGGCGGTCCTGGAGTTTCTGGTGCGCGAGGGCTATGCGGTCGCGCGGATTGGCGACCCTGATGACGGCTTCTATTCGTACGACGGTGTGACCGACCTGACGAGGCTCGCCCCTCGCCCGCCGTCGCTCGAACTGTTTCTCGTGTCGGCATCCGCATTCATCGTCTGCGAGTCAATCGACCTGCAGCAGCTCGCGTATTTGACGAACATACCGTCGTTGATGATCAACGCCAGGGATCCGTTCGTGGCCTATCCGGTTCGAGCAAACGGCCTCATGACGCTCAGCACCGCGGTTGATCTCGACACGGCGCAGGCGATCACGATCACCGACATGCTCACCCAGCCGTATTTCAGGGACCTCCACAAACAGCAGGTCCGAGGACGGAGGAGAGGCAGCCACGGATATCGCGACAACACGACCGAGGAGTTGATTGACGCCATCACTGAGATGAGGGCTGGCATTGCCGCCGGATGGACGACGGAAAGCGAGAGCCAGAGCCGATTCCGTACGCGCGTTGTCGAGGCAGGCGCCGCCCTGGCGGCCGTCTCCGCGCACGTTGCCGAGTGGGGACCAGACGATGGCTTCATTGGTGACGGACGGTTGGTCCGGTTTCAGGCCGATAGGGTGTCATGAGCAGGATCCTGTTCGTCATGCTCCACCCTGGATTCATTCGGTACTACGAGGATGCGATCCACCTGCTTGCCGCCTCCGGCCACGAGGTCAATCTGGCGTTCGAGATCAGCCGAGACAAGCTCGGCGAAGACATGACTGCCCAGCGGCTCGCCGCCAGCTCGCCGAACATCCACTGCGAACCGGCGCCGGAACGTACCGAAAGCGTCCGGGACTTCATCATACGAAGCGACCGGACCGCCACGCGCGCGGGCGACCAGAGACGTCAGCGTTCCGACCATGAGGCTTGGGAGAGCCTCGCGACAACCGTCAGATTGATCGAGGACTATCTGCGGTTCTTCGAGCCGGAGTTCCGCGATGCGTCGACGCTGCGAGGGCGCGTCGAAAAGCGGCTGCCGCGCGTCTACACGCAGGTGTTAGGCGTGGCGGGCCGTCCTCAAGCCACCCGGCGGATCATCCGTGCCGCGCTGCGGGGCGTCGAGGCCATCATTCCAACGGCTGACGGCATCGACAACTTCCTGCGCGAGCGCAACCCGGATCTGCTTTTGGTCACACCACTGATCGAGCTGGGATCGCAGCAGGTCGACTACATCAAGTCGGCCCGCAAGCTGGGTATTCGGTCCGCGCTGTGCGTCGCAAGCTGGGACAATCTCACGAGCAAAGGACTCATTCGCGTGCTGCCTGACCATGTGCTCGTCTGGAACGAAGCGCAGGCTCAGGAAGCGACGACGCTGCACGGCGTGCCGCCGGATTGCATCACGGTGACGGGCGCCCAGACCTTCGACCGCTGGTTCGCGATGCGGCCGAGCCGTTCGCGCGAGGATTTCTGTCGCACGGTCGGTTTGGATCCCGGCCGGCCGTTCCTGCTCTACACAGGATCATCCGTATTCATTGCCCCGGATGAAGTTCCATTTGCGGAACGCTGGCTCACCGCGCTGCGCCACTCCGGTATTCCGCGCGTCTCTGAAGTTGGCGCCCTGATCCGGCCGCATCCTGCGAATTCGCGCCAGTGGTACGCGTTCGACTCGGCCGCGTTTGCAAATGCCGCCGTCTGGCCGCCGGTTGGCACCGATCCGAACAGCCACGGGTTCAAGGAAGACTTCTTCGACTCGGTCTATTACAGCGCGGGCGTGGTCGGGATCAACACCAGCGCGCAAATCGAAGCCAGCATCCTCGGGCGGCCAATCTTCACAATTCGTTCACCGGAATTCGCCCACGGCCAGGAAGGCACGCTGCACTTCCGGTACCTCGCGGGCGATGGCGGAGTCGTCCGGGCGGCCACCTCACTTGCGGAGCACGTGCAGCACCTCGCTTCCGAGCTCGAAGGAGATGCCGCCGGAAACGAACGCCATCGCGAGTTCGTCCGTCGATTTGTTCGTCCGCACGGCCTTGACCGTCCGGCGACGCCGATTTTCGCCCGAGCAGTTGATGCCCTTCGGCAGCTGGCGCCTCCTGCTGCGCGGCCGGATTCCTTGTGGGTCCGTACGGCCAGGATGCCCGGGCGGTCGCTCGCGGCGGCGGCGCTCGCGCTCGCCGAAGGCCGACCGGTATGGGTTTATGTCATGCGTCAGCCGATGACGCTCGCCATTCACACCGTCGCGCTCGGGTACCGCCTGACCGACCAGTGGCAGGCGCACGGTCGGCCGGTCATCAAACGGATGCGTCGCGTGGCGTGGCGTTGGTGGTACGAATCATCTCAGTGGCTGGGCCACCGATGGCATCGCTCGAAGAAGAAGCTCCTGCGCATGACGCGCGGCGCGCGCGGAACCGCCCGGCGCTTCGTCGGCCTACGCTGATCTAGCGCCCCACGAGGCGAAGCGTCCCCTTGGCGTCGAACTCCACAATCCCCTCCGCCACGCCGCGCTCGAGCACGCGCGGCCATTCCTCCGCAAAGCGTCCCCGCAGCTCCGTCCGGAGCGCGAGAATAGCGCGATCGCGGGCGCGCTGATACAGCGAGCGCCGGCGCTCGCGTTCCTCGTCTGTCATCGGCACAAACCGAGTCGGCGTCAGCCGCGCCAGCGAAATGTGATTGAGATTGCGGCGACGGTGGAACACTACGTCAAACCCGTTGGCCGCAAGCCCCCGCACAAACGAGGGCATGTCGAACGCCTGCATGTGCAGCGGATTGAGTGTGGCGAACATCGACTGATTGCCAAGCAGGTATTCCGCGTCGTCCGGCTCGTTGTAGAAGTAAACGTATCCCCCAGGCTTAAGGCTTCGGCGCACGGCCTCGAAGAACTCGCGCGGCCGGACCGCGTGCGTCAGCATGTGATTGCAGATGATCAGGTCGAATTGGCCTTCGTACGGAATCGTGAACTGGTCATAGTCGACGAGACCGGCCGATTCGATGCCGTATACCTCCTGAAGGAGAAACCTCTGGCTCTCCCAGATGGGCATCCCGTGCACCTCGGCGCCGAATAACCGCCGCAGGCTTTCGGAAATCATCCCCGTCCGCGGCCGAATCTCGAGGATCCGCGCCTTATGAGGCGCCACGAGCGCGCCAAGGAGATCGACGTGGACGCTGTTTTCGAGTCGATCGCGGACGAGCCCCTCCAGATACTCCCTCGACCGCAGCCCGAGGTGTTCCGACACGAACACGCCTTTGGCGGCACGCGTCTTCAGCTCCTCACGATCGCGATCCGTCAGCGGATACGGGTTCAGCATTGGGTTGGTGAACTCACGGTTGCCACCGTGCTTCGCCGTCACCTCGCCGAAGTTGGCCAGAAGGAACTTATACCGTTCGCCGAACGGACGCCGGGTGGCATAGCTAATGCCGCAGGCGTGGCAAACCGAAAAGTCGTAGCGTGCGGAATGATCGTCCGGCGCTTTGTCCATCAAGATCAGCTTGTTGAATTCGTTGACGAGCGTCCGCTCGTCCGCGCCGCAGAACGGACATGCGGGCACCGCGAGCCATTCACGCCCCTGCAGGTCGGGGTGCGGCTCGGTCCCCACAGGGTTCCAGCCAAGCGGCGATGCATCTTCATCGAGCGAGAGCGGGACCGATCGAGCTGAAAGGTGAGGTTCATCGTCTGATAGGTCGCGAGCCGATTTGCCAAACCGTCCGAGTTGAAGGTTGTACTGCAACAGTCGGTCATGAACCTGCCGCAACCCGTCCTCGATGCCGCGCACATCCTTGGTCAGCCGGCTGACGTCGTGCTGGATATCGGACGTGCGGTGCGCGAGCTGGTTCGTGACTTTGGCTGTTTCGGCGCCGGTCTTTACGCTACGCCGGCTGCTGTCGACGAGCTCACGAAGCCATTCCGCGCCATGCGTGAGGAGCGAGAGTGCTCGGCGCGGTAATTCGAGGGTCCGGGCGATTCGGTTTGACATACCGGTACGAGGTTCGAGTCTACCTCACGCGTCGAGGGTCGTTGTGGCGTTCCCACATTGATGAAGGATCGCAGAATTTCGCGACCACATGGTCGCGACATCGTTGACAATGAGAAGAACGGCAGCTGCAACGATCGAAAGCGATGCGCGGAGCATGAGCAAGGCAATCCCGGCAATCGCCGTCAGCGATTCGGCCGATGTCGCTGCGCCGTCCTTCGATCAGTTTCGCTGGCGGACCTTCCTCTGGACGCTTTCGGCGACGCTGGGAATAGTCGTCTTGTTCTGGATCGTCGTCCCGCCGACGTATCTGACCAACGATGATGTAACGATCCGGAGACGTCTCGAGGGTCTCACCGCACCCGGCGCGGCTCCCACCGGTTACGTTCTCATGAGTCAGTCGCTGCTCGGCTGGGCTGTCGTCGCCGTGCAGCGTGTGGTGCCCGTACACATGTGGGACCTGATTGTCGCGTCCCTGTTGCTGTGCTCCATTGCCGCACTCGTCGCCAACACGTGGTCGATCTCACGCAATGGATCCGACCGAGTGTTGTCGCTCGCCGCGGTGCTGGTCCCGATCGCGCCGCTGCTCGCGGGCCTGCAGTTCACCATCAGTTCGACGCTCGGGGGCATCGCGGCGATGGCCATCGCAGCGACAGAACTCTTCTCGCGCGCCCCACGGCGGACAGTACTCGCCGCTTCAGGCGCGCTCGCCCTCGGCAGTGTGCTCGTACGGCCGATGGGTGCCACTGCCGGAGGACTCCTCCTCATCGCGCTGCTGGTTCCGGTCGCGCTCTCAGATCGCGAGCGTCGCCTGACTCTGATCCGCCGGCTGGCAATCACCGCTGCGCTGCTGGCGGTTACGACGGTCGCATTGGCGTACCTCAATCACGCGCTCTATTCGCTCTCGCCTGCCTGGAACGCCTACCACGAGGATGACTGGATATTGGCGCACGTCTTTGAATGGGGCGGCGATCTGCCCTCGAGGACGGTCGAATCGCTGCGCGCTCAGGTCGGGTGGTCGGCGAACGATTGGGAGCTGCTGCGGCGCTTCTGGGGCATCGACGCGGCTATCCATTCGCACACGAGGCTGGAAATGCTGCAGCGCGCCTGGACAACACACCTCGACTGGCGCTTCGGCGCGGAATGGGTGGTCCAGCGAGGCGCCACCGAGATATCCCGCGCGACGTTGGCCCGCCTCTCCTCTGAATCCGTTATCACGCTGATCGTGTGCACACTCACGGCGGTCGCGTTCGCGAGCTGGCGCGGTTTCGCCGCGGCCTGCGCATCAGCCGCAATTTTCTTCGGCGCGTGTGCGGCCCTCGAGATCGGCTTCAAGGAGCTTCCAGACCGCTTGTTTGAGCCGCTGCAGGTCGCCCTCGTGATCGCGCTGCTGGTGACCTGCCGCATGCTCGCGCGGCCGACGACCACCGTCAGGGCGCAACTCTGCGCCGCGTTCACGATTGGCCTCTTCGTTCACGGAGCAGTGTCAACGGCCGTCGGTGCAGTCGCAGACAGACGGCAATCGAAGGAGATCGACGCGCAGGTTCTCGAACTGCTCCACCAACGCGCGTCGCTGCTGCTGCTGCACGCGGACTCGTTTCCATCAGAATACTGGTGGCGACCGTTTCACACGCCGCCGGTGCAACTGCCCGCGATTCAACTAGGGTTGAATAATCACAACCCCGAGGTACAGCGCTTCGTGCAACGCGCGTATCACGGCTCGCTGCTGCGGGCCGTCTGCAGCGACTCGTCAATCATCGTCGTCGCCGAACGCGGGCGCCTCGATCCGGTGACCACGTTCATGAAAGAGTATTACGCGACCGACGTGACGTGGATACCCGTGTACGACGGATCGTTCCGCGCGTGGCGCTGTGCACCAACAAGCCACAGCACGTAATGGGAGCGCGGGTTGGCCTTGTTCCCCTTGCTGAGAAGCATCTGGATGCCACGTTCCAATGGGTGAACGACCCGGCGATGATGCGGCTGCTGGGCCGCACGGCGCCCGTCGAGCCGGATGAACACCAACGCTGGTTCGTACGCCTGCACACGCGGACGGACTGCCGCTACTTCGCTGTCGAGACCACGGATTCGGGCCAGCACGTCGGCAACGTCTGGCTATGGGACATAAACGCCGCCGATCGCAAAAGCGAAGTGCGCGTGCTCTTCGGGGACGAGGCCTCGCGCGGGCGCGGGTACGGCAGCGAAGCCATCGCCCTGCTCGCGAACCTCGCGTTTGCGACCTTCGATTTGCACCGACTGTACGCGTACGTTTTCGCGCGCAATCCGCGCGCGAAACGCGCGTTCGAAAAAGCGGGGTTTATGGTCGAAGGATTGCTGAAGCAGGAGCGCCGGCTTGGAAACGAGTTTATCGACGTCTATCTGCTCGCCAAGTTAGCCTCCGACGAGAATCGGCCGTAGGTTCCGGCGTCAGTGCAGCTCCCGTTTCCCGGTCTTGGTGATGATCGGGATTTCACGCATCCAGAGCTGCTTGTCCCACCACGATTGATGGGCGACGTACCAGTCGATGGTGCGCTGCAGCCCAGCTTCGAACGGCACGCTCGGAGTCCACCCGAGCAGCCGCCGGGCCTTGGTCGTGTCCGCCGTGTGCCTGAATACCTGCCCAGGCCGATCACCGACATAGGTGATTTCCAGGTCCTCCCGGTGCATCAGTCGAATGACGTGTGAGGCGAGTTCCGTCAGCGAGAGGCTCCTCTCCGTCCCAAGGTTGATCACCTCGCCGATGACCGTCGAGCGGTCGCAATGCATGAGGCAGTCAAGCGCGCGACAGGTGTCCTCGATGTACGTGAAGTCACGCGCGGCTGAGCCGTCGCCGTGAACGCGAAGCGGTTCGCCGAGCACACAACTCGTAATGAAGCGCGGGACGACCTTCTCGAGATGCTGGCGGGGGCCGAACTGGTTGAAGGGGCGCACGATGACGGCGGGCACGTCGTAGGTGGCGAAATACGAATACACGAGACGATCCGCCCCCGCCTTCGCGCTCGCATATGGGCTCATTGGCATCAGCGGCTGTTCTTCGTCCATCTTCGCGGCGCGTGCGGTGCCATACACCTCCGAGGTGGAGATGTGGATGAACCGGTCGATATGCTTGACGTGCTTCAGAACGGAGTTGGAGACGACCTGCGTGCCCAGCACATCGGTCTCGAAGAAATGGTAGTTGTCGTAAATCGACCGCGTGACGTGCGTCTCGGCAGCGAAGTGAACGACGACATCGGATTGCTCGACCAGGGAGTCGACGAGCGACGCGTTACGCACATCGCCGTGCCAGAACTGAATTCGCGAGTTCGCGCCGCCATGACCACCGAACGGCGGCAGATTATCGAGGCTGCCGGCATAGGTAAGCAGGTCGAGAACGAGAATCCGGTAATTGGGATACGTGTTGTGAAGGTGGTGGACAAAGTTGCTGCCGATGAATCCCGCACCCCCAGTAACCAGAATCGTACGTGCGTCTTCCGCTGTGTTCATAAGGATCGCTGCCGGCGGTTGTTCACTCTACTCCAGGCGGGAGACGCCTTCCAGCACCGCACGCGACTGCTGGCCGCAGTTCAGGATCAGATCGACGGCTGACAGATACGGGACGAACTCGCCGTGAAGCTGTGGATAAACGGGATGCGCGAAATCCTGCCACTCGACCGCGATGCCGTTGTGCTCGAACAACGCCACATCCAGATACGTGCGCGCCGCACTGCCCGTCAGGTAGCGTGTCGCGCCGAAGTGGCGGCAGATATTCACGAGCCGGTCCGTCTGCGCCCCGCCGATCGCGAGCGCTGACGCACGCTCGATCCGTGGACGCACGGCAAGCCACTCCGCCAGCAGATCCACTACCGCCAGATCGAGATCGACCAGCCGCTCCCACGACTGCATCAGTACGGCTTCGAGCGCGGCCATGTACTGCTGTGCGAACGGAGCGCCCGAATAGGCCTGCCGGAGACTGGCAACATGCTTCTTTGCCCAGTTGGTCCGTCCATCGATCGCGACGTCCAGAATGCGCGGCTTGCTCAACCCGCTGTGCCGCACGGGAACCGTCAGCCACAACGGCCCGCGCTGCGTCTTGATGCGGTTCCGATTTCTCCATCCGTGCGTGTCGTATTGCACGTCGTCGTAATAGACAAATACGTCGGCACGACGCATCTGATCGAAGAAACCCAGCCACGGAAGATATCCGGGCTGCAGGATGACGACGGTCATGTCTGCGCAACAGCAGGAATGATGCGGCCTCGCTTTCGGTCGGGACGACGGCCGAGGACGATCCACCGAAACCACCACGTCAGAATGTCGCGGACGGCATTGACGATCGCGCGCGGCTTCGTTCCGGTTCCCCGTCCGCGTTCGCGCTTCAGAAACGGCACCTCGACCTCGCGGAACGTGGCGCCGCGCCACCATGTCTTCAGCAGGCACTCGGGGTTGGTAAAGGAGCTCTCTGTCTCGAGTGCCACGCTTTGAATCAGGGCGCGCGGGTAGACAGTAACGTTCTGGAAATCCCCGAACGGCAGCCGAAACAGCAGGCGAATCAGCCAGTAGTTCACGATCGATACGACGCCTTTGTACGGATTGTCAGACCTTCGCGGTATGCCGCTCGCCGTCGTCGTGCCGATGCGCACGCCCTGCAAGACGTCGACCTCCTGCAACTGCGAAAGCGCCGCGGCGAGGCCGCGTATGTCGTACGCCCAGTCGACCGTCTGCCAGAACACGTAGTCCTGGGTGGCAAGGGAGATGGCTCGTTTGGTGTTGTAACCGGAGCCCCGATTGCGCTCGTTCCGATAGGCTTTTAACCAGCGTCGTGTGCCCTGCGCTTCGGTAATCAGGTCCCACGTCCGATCGGTGCTGCCGTCATCGATCAGGATCAGCTCGTAGTGGTCGGTCAGCGCCCGGAGGAACGCGCCGGCCCGATCGATGTACTCGCCGATGTTCTCTTCTTCGTTGAGTGCCCAGCCGAGCATCGAAAGGCTGAACGGGACGCGAGGCGTGCCGGGTGGAACATCCGGTGAGGTCATGAGCTCAAGCAAGATACAGCTCGTACCACTCCTGGAAGATGGCGAGTACCAGAACGCGGTTCACGGCGATGTAATCGGCGCCCGGCTCGCGTAACTGATCGATCAGCCGCTGCACCTGGGCGGAATCGAACAGGCCGTGAAGCCGGAGGCGTTCGGGGCTAAGCGTCTCGCGGACCCATGGCTGCAAATGCCCGAGTACCCACGGCGTAATCGGCATCAGGAAACCCTCTTTCGGACGCCGAATCATCCCCTCAGGAAAATATCGCAACGCTGCCTTCTTCAGCAGGTGCTTCGTCTCGCCATGGCAGATCTTGAGACGGCCCGGCAGCGACGCGACGAACTCCACCATGCCGGTGTCGAGAAACGGGCTGCGCACTTCGAGCGCGTGCGCCATCGACAGCCGGTCGATGAACGTGAGCACTTGATCCGGAAAGATGCCGCCGAATTCGGCTTCGAGGATTCGGTTCAACGCGTCGCGCGCCGTCAGGTGATCGAAGGCGCGACGCAGGTGCAAAGCGGTCGAGGTATCCGCGAGTGCGTCACGAACCGCGGGCGCGTACAGTTCACGTTTCTCTTCTTCGGACAGCACTAAGAGGTTTGCGCGCCATTGCCAGTCAGCCTCACGGCCTTCCTGCGCCTTGGCAAACGCCATTCGATGGGAACGGTAGCTGCCGAACAACTCGTCCGCGCCGTCTCCCGATACCGCAACCTTGACGTGGCGCGCCATCGCTTCGGCAAGAAAGTACGTCGAGACAACGCCCGCGAATGGCTCGTCGAAGGCTCTCAGAATCTTTCGCATTGCAGACGGGTAGTCTGCGCAGGTAATCGTCTCCTCCTGGTGATCCGTGCCGAAGCGCTCGGCCGTCCACCGCGCCCATCGCCGGTCCTGTTCCTTGCCCGGCGTGGTGGAGCCGTCTTCGTAGGTAAGCGTGAACGTCTTGATGCGGGCGCCGGCAGTTTCAGCTGCCAGGGCGGTCACGAGCGACGAATCGATTCCGCCGCTCAGGAAAAATCCGACCGGCACGTCAGATACGAGCCGCCGCGCGACGGCCGGCTTCAGACGCGCAATCAGCTCGTCGACGATCTCTTCTTCGTCGACGATCGGCTCCTCGCCGGGAGCAAACGAGAGTTGCCAGTAACGCTCGACGCGAGCCGGCGCGCCCGCCTCGAATACCAAACGATGCGCCGGCGCCAAGATCTGCACGTCCTCAAAGATGGTGAGCGGATGCGGAACGTGCTTGTAGCTCAGATAGTGATGGAGCGCGTGCAGGTTCAGACGCCGATCGAAGCCCGGAACCTCGACGAGCGCCTTCAACTCGGACGCGTAATACAGCGCGCCGTCATGCTCCCAGTAATACAGCGGTTTCTTGCCGACGCGGTCGCGCGCGAGAAACCCGATTTGCCTCTTCTGGTCCCAGACAGCGACGGCGAACATGCCGTCGATGCGCTCGGGCAACCGGCCACCCTCGTCTTCCCAGAGGTGCGGCAGCACTTCCGTGTCGGTGTGGGTCCGCAGGAGGTGCCCGCGTTGGAGAAGTTGTTCGCGCAGAAGGCCGAAGTTGTAGATCTCACCGTTTTGTGACGCAGTGATGGTGCCGTCTTCGTTCGTCAGCGGCTGGCGTCCCCCGGCCACATCGATGATGCTGAGCCGGGCGGTCGCCATCGTGAACCCGTCGCCTGACACGATGAACTCGTCGTCAGGGCCGCGATGGCGGATGGTCGCCAGCATGCGCGCGACGACATCGCGGTCCGTCCGCCCGAACACGCCGCAGATGCCACACATGTCTGTAATTCAGTAATGCAAAATGCAAAATTCAAAATGCAAACACGGCGTATTTGAATCAGTACGGGTAAATGCCGCAAGGCCGTTCACCTCGTGGCGCGCGACGCGTAGGTGTGGTCGTTGCATTTACGACGCGACCGGACGATAGCTGCCGGGCACCGCGCCTTCATGGACGGGCGATGTTTGATGCGCGGCGCGCGGCGAGATGGACCGATCGAACCAGCGCTCGGTGAGCTGGTGTGATTCCAGGTCAACCTCGAACTCGCCCACCGGAACCCAGTTGAAGCGGTTCGCCTCCTTGACCACGCTCACATACTCGAATACAAGCCGTTCACCCGACTCGCGCGGCAGGGTCCGCGCGTAGCGGAACAACCGCTCCTGGAACAGATCATTGTTAGTTGGGTAGTACTTCAACGTGGTGAACAGCGACGTCAGGCAAATCATTTCGCCGACATGATTGAAGCGGGGCCATGCTCCCAGAGGGCCAATCGGGATCCGCCCTTCGCCGCGGACACGTGCCATCCGGATGAAGAAGTTCACGAGATCAACGGAGAAGACGCGCCACAGGATGATGCCGAAAAAATTGGTGTAGCGCTCCAGCACGGTCTGGAGTGACGCAGGCAGCGCTCGTCTCGCGTAGAAGTTGTAGTACAAGCCGGCATCCGCAAACGGCAACAGAATCAGATAGCCCCAGAGCGTTACGGTCAGCCCTGCAGCCAGCGGCCCGATCGGTGTGACGGACGGCGCCGCGGCACCACCAAGGACCGACTCCAGCCACCCGCCGATGGCATGTGACGGCGACATGAAGATCAGGCCGCACACCATCACCATCTCCGTCAAAAAGCCGAGGCGAATCTGCATGGCGATGAAGATGAAGCTGACGATGATCAGCAGCGCGCCCAGCTCGCGCGTCGCCGGAATCAGCATCAACAGTGCGGACACGACCTCGGTTGTCCACGCGAGTTGGTTCATCGTCCAGAACACCGGACTCGAAGGACGGCGTCTCACGTACGAGCGCCACCAGTAGCCCCACATCGGATTGCAGAGTCCCAGCTCCATGCCGTGGTTGCGCGGGTACCCGGCGGTGAACTTGTAGATGCCCGCCGAGAGCATCAGGAATGCGAAATCAATCTGCGCGACGAGGAGTGCCAACGGGAGCACGGAAGGCGCGAAGCGGCGCGTCACTTCCAGCAGGGTCACGATGGTGGCGAGCCAGTAGGCAATGAATCCGGGAGCCCCCATGCCGCGAAGCACGCCCTTCCATCTCATGTGAATGAAGAAATAGCGGCAGAGGATCAGGTTGATGACGGCCGGCCACGGCATCCACCATCCTGCCGCGAGCGAGACCGCAGCCGCCACCCAGACGGCAAACAACGCCGGCATCACGAACGGGTTTTGAATGAGATCAACGTCCGGCTGTGACTTGGCGTAGCCACCCCAGCGTTCGCTGAGGAAGAATCGCCTCGCTTCCGGGAGCGCCTGCAGCAGCGTCGCCGTCATCAGGACGCCATAGGCGACGCGAATCAGTGCCTGTGTGCCGACGCCAAGATCAGGGAGAAACGCGCTCAGAAGATCTCCACTTCCGCGCCCAAGTCCTTCCGCATCACCTCGCGAACGTGATCGCCGGACTTCTTCAGGACCTTCAGCCAGCCATGTTCCCAATCGCGGATGCCGGCGAACCAGGCCGAGCATCCCCGGCACGGAAACGCTTCGGCGCCGCGTCCCTCGAGGTGCATTCGCCGGTACCAGTTGAAGCGCTCGCCCTGCCAGATCTCAGCGATCGGGACGTCGTTCGCATTCGGAAACAGTTCCGCCGTTCGGAAGGAGATGTCCTGACCGCACAGCGCGATGCGGCCGAGCGTATCGACATTCAGCCGTTCGAACGGCCAGACGCATGGCTCGGTTTTCTCGGTTGCCATGCCTGCGTACAGATGCGGGTCAAGTGCCTTGTGGACGTCGATGTGCGTGTTGTCGTCCCAGGTCAGAAACTTCCGCGTGATGACTTCATCCACGCCGACATCCTTCATCCAGAAGTCGATCGCCGAATCGAGCTTTCCTTCGATCTGCTGCTGTCTGATGATCGACACAACGATGCGCGTGGTGGCCTTGTGGCGGCGCCGGAACTCGAGCGCGGCTCGGACGTTGCTGACGGCGTTGCTCCACCACTTCTCCGGATCGCGCGGCGGCCCTCCGCGATGCGGCGGCCGCACGACTGCGTAGGTCGCCGCGTCACCCGCGTCCATCGAGAACTCGATCAGGTCAATGCCGGCCGCAATCACCCGTTCGAGCTTCTGTCGGAGCGCGGGTGTCGGCCCGAACATGCTGCCGTTGGTGTTCAGCCAGACGCGCGCACCGTGCGCCTTTGCGAACTCGATCATGTCCACCATCCGTGGGTGCAGCATCGGCTCGCCGCCGCCAGTACACCGCATCCATGCGCCATAGTGGCCACACTCAACCGCGAGCTTGTTCCACAACGCCTCTTTGAACAAATCACCGTCGCGCTCGTGATAAAAGCGGCGAATCTCCGAGTTCGAGTCGGTGTACGGGCAATTCGGACATCCGAAGTTGCATGGATAAATGATGGAGATCACCAGCATCAACGGAAATTCTTCCGCTCCGCGGCGCAGTCCGTACGTCAACGCCGATACCTCGCGATCACCTTGCGTACGGCAGCGACGACGTCGTCGGCTTCCGCGTCAGTCATGCGCGGATACAGCGGCAGCGAGATCGTTCGATCGGAGAAATACTCGGCCCGCGGAAACATCCCGCGCCGGAATCCGAAGGTCTGCTCGTAGTACGGATGCAGATGAACGGCGCGGAAATGGATGCCGATCCCCACGTTCTCGGCCTGAATGGCGTTCATGATGGTGTCGCGGTCGGCAGTGAGCGCTTCCACGCGCACGATGACCGGATAGAGGTGGTGTGCGTGAACGCGGTCGCCGCGCTCCACCGGAAACGAGAGCTCGGGGACATCGCGCAGTCCCGCATCGAGTCGTGCCTTGAGCGCCGTACGCCGCTTTTGGAAGCTGTCGATCTTCGCGAGCTGCGAAAGCACGAGCGCGCCCTGCAGATCGAACATGTTGTATTTGTAGCCGGGCGCGAGGATGTCCCAGTGCGCATAGCCGCTCATGCCGTACCGCTTCCAGGCATCCCGGCTGATCCCGTGCAGCGCCATAATCTGCACGCGGTCGGCCCACTCCGCGCGATCGGTCGTCAGCGCTCCCCCTTCACCACTGGTGATGTTTTTCGTCGCGTAGAACGAGAAGGCCGTCATGTCGGCGACGCTGCCGACGCGCTCGCCCTTGAACTCCGCTCCTACCGCATGCGCGGCATCTTCGATGACAGTCAATCCGTGGCGCCGGGCGATCGCGATGATGGCATCCAGCTCGCTTGGCTGCCCGGCGAAATCTACCGGAATCAGCGCTTTCGTGCGTGGCGTAATCGCCGCTTCGATGGCGTCGGGATCGATATTGAGCGTCTCCGACTCGACATCGGCGAATACTGGACGCGCGCCGCGATGCACGATGACATTGGCCGTTGAGGCAAACGTTACTGGAGACGTAATCACTTCATCGCCCGGACCGACGCCAATGGCCTCCAGGCCGAGGTGCAGTGCCGCGGTGCACGAGTTCACCGCCACGCAATGCGCGGCACCGGTGTAGGCGGCAAATGCTCGCTCGAAGCTCTTGGTTTTCGGGCCCGTTGTAATCCACCCCGATCGCAGCGCCTCGAGAACCGCGCGCTCGTCGTCAGCATCGATGCTTGGCTGATGGAAGGGAAGAAACGTCGCCCGGACCGGAGCTCCGCCATCTACGGCCAGAGTGGCATCAGCATCAATTGTCACGGTAACTGCATCATCTTATGGCCCTTACGGGGATGGGTCAACGCTTGGTCCGAGTCGGAGTACGGTGATGACCCGACTCACGCGCCGGCAGTGCTGATGTGAGTCGGGGCATCACCGTACTCCGACTCGGTTACATTGCACCCGTGCCACCACCGTTTCGAACCGCCACGTCCGCGCTGATCGCGCTGGCGATCGCCGCGTCGTCGTTTCTGTTTCGCTTCAACACGCTCGGCGGACCGCTCGGCGGGTTCGACAACGATCACTTCGCGCAGCTCGTTCGATCCATTGCGATGCTCGACGGCCAGCGGCCGCTCCGAGACTTCACGGATGCGGAACTGCGCGCGCTGTGGCCCGCACCCACTTATTCGACCTCGGCGCTGGCCCAGCGGATCTTCGGCCGGTCTCTTCGCTCCGAAGCGCTTCTCACGACCGGCATGCTGTCCATCGGCGCGGCCGCACTCTTCCTCGTGTCGGCACGGTTTGCGGCGGCTATCGTGGCGCCGTTGATGGCGACGATCCTCGCCGTGGCAATGAGACCGGCTCTTTACAACTATCCAAAGGTCATCCTCTACGTTCTTGCCATCGCTGCGATGCTCGGCTACGCGCGGCGCCCAACCAACCTGCGTCTCGTCATGCTCGGTCTCGTGGTCGGCATTGCGGCGCTTTTCCGTCATGACCACGGGGTTTATCTCGGCGTCGCATCGGCAGTGCTTCTCGTGTTGATGCATGCTCGCGATGTTCTGCAGCCGATGGCGGTGCTGGCCGCGACGTGCGCGTTGATTCTGCTGCCCGGCGTTGTGCTCGCGCAGATCGACGGCGGAGTGCTGAAGTACCTTCGCGAATCGCTCGAATTGTCGCGTCAGGAGGCCGCTCGCACGACGAACGTCGGCGTCCGTTTCATCGTCGATCCGTCGCGACCGTTGCTGGAGCATCTTGCCGCCAGCGGTCCTCCAGCGCCTCGAATCGCTGTTCGATGGGCTCCCTCGCTCACCCCCGAGCTGCGACGCCGAGCGGAAGTCGAACTGGGACTACTCGATCCTGTTCGTCGTACCGATGCGTCGAACTGGAGCTACGCCCTCGATGACACATCGCGCACTCACCTCGGAATCATCGTCGGCGATTCGCGTGTGCTCGACACGGACGGCATTGATCGCGGCCAGTTCGTGTTGACAAGTCCCGCACCGCCTGCTCCAGGGTGGACCGCGCAGCTGCTCCGGTGGCGGATCGCGCCAGGCATCTTCAGGTCCGAGAATGCGTTGCCCTGGCTGTACGTCGTCGCGTGGGGTGTCGTGCTCTCTGCGGCGTTTTACGCACTGCGACCGCTCAAGTACGACGCGATGGCAGCTCCAGAGGTCTCGTTGGCCGCATTTCGAGCCGTCTGCGTTCTCGGTGCGCTCATGCTGATTGCTTTGCTGCGGAATCCCAATCCATCGCGTCTCGCAGACGTCTCGGTCCCGGTGACAATTCTTGGATCGTGGCTGGTCGCGGGAATCGCTCGAGCGACACGGTGGCGACCGGTTCCGGTACGTCTGCTCGTTATCAGCGCCTTGACGCTGCTGCTGATTACCTGCGCATCGGCGATCGTCGTGATGGGCGACGCGGTCCACCAGATCGAGATTGCCAATTTGACAGACGCGGGCGGTGCACGTCGCCAGTGGACTGACGTTTCGGCGATGCTTGGCGGCTTGCCCTCGTCGTTACGAGGGATCGATGAAAACATGCGGCGTGCGTCCGCCTACCTTCGGCGATGTACACGCCCGACTGACCGTATCTTTCTCGCAGATGACCTGCCGGAGCTTTTCTATTTCGCCGACCGTCCGTTTGCCGCGGGTCAAGTCGGTTATTTCTCGAATTTCTATTCGTCGCCCGAGCAGCAGCGCGTGGCGATCAGCCGGTGGCGCACACAAGCCGTGCCGATTGCGTTGACGCAACCAGCCGCGCGCTTTTCCGACGAATTCGCAGCCGACTACCCCTTGCTCACCGATTACCTCCGCGGACGTTATCACCACGTCGGCCAGTTAGCGGTCGAACAAGGGGCGGTGGTTGATGTCTGGGTCGAAGGCACGCAGAGCCGGACTGTCGATCGCGAGACCGGTCTGCCCTGTTTTGCGAACGATTAGTGGTACGTCTTTCCCAACTCACAACCGGGCGCTTCGTTGTCGCGCGCAGACGGGTGAGGAACTAGAGAGGGTGCCTGCGTTGTCGCGGATCCTCAAGGGGTTCTGAGCTCGCAGCTCTTCACCACACCGAAAATCGGATCGCCGAACACCTCGTTGGTACACGCGGTGCCGTCTGTGAACGTCTTGTAGACGTACGATCCGTTCGCCCCGTAGCGCACCTCGATCGTACCGGTGAAGGCGCACACGCCGCCTTCAGCCGCGCAGAATGTCCACTCCGTTGGCGGAGGCGTGCTCCTGATCGCGCATTGTTTGACGGTTCCGAAGATCGGGTCACCGAACACCTCGTTGGTACACGGGGTACCGTCGGCCAATGTCTTGAAGAAGAACGCGCCGTCTTGTCCGTAGCGCACCTCCTTCGTGCCGGTGAAGGCGCACACGCCACCCTCTGGCGCGCAGAATGTCCAGTCCGGCGGCGCAGCCGTGACTTTGATCGCGCAATCTTTCACGGTGCCGTAAATCGGATCACCGAACACCTCGTTGGTACACGGGGTGCCTTCGGTCAACGTCTTGAAGAAGAAGGAGCCGTTGGCCCCGTAGCGCACCTCGGTCGTGCCGGTGAAGGCGCACACGCCGCCTTCCGTCGCGCAGAGCGTCCAGTCATCGACAGGCGGAGCGATGGGGGCCACCCACATGGTGGCGCGATAGGTGCCGGAGGCCCGGTCGTAACTGCTGCCGACGACGGTGCCGCTGTTGTTCACCGCGTACGCGCTACTGTCCGTAGAGCCGAGCAGCGGGGCGAGTTCGACGAGGCCGCCCGTCGGCGTCCAGGCAAACCCGTGCCAGGCGGCGTCCCCGGGTGTCAGGCTGCGGCCGACGACCTGGCCGGTCTGGCTGACGGCATAGGCTTCGCTGTTGGTCCCGCCGACCGTGCCGAGGTCTACCAGGCCGTCATGCGGCGTCCAAACAAACCCGTGGAAGGCGGGGTCGCCGATCGCCACCGCGCTGGTGCCGACGACCGCGCCCGATTCGTTCACGTCGCGCGCAAGGCTGTGCGTCCCGCCGAGCGACCCGACGTCCACCATCGCGCCAGGTGCCGTCGACAGAAAGGCGCGCCAGTTCACGTCGAACGATACGCCAGCGGTCTGCGCCCATCCGACGACGTGGCCGCTGTCGTTCACGGCGGCGGCCGCACTCGACGGCCCGCCCAGCGTGCCAAGGTCCACCATGCCCCCGCTCGCCGTCCACAGGAACGCATGCTTGGGGAGGGGGCCCAGGGTTCCGAGACCGCTGGTGCCGGCGACCTGGCCGAGGTTGTTGACCGCCACCGCCTGTACCCCGCCACCGAGCGTGCCGAGGTCCACCCATCCACCCGTCGGTGTCCATGAAACGGCGCGGCCACCGCTGTCGCCGATGACCTGTCCCACGTCGTTGATCGCGCTTGCGTAACTGTAAATGCCGCCGGCCAGCGTGCCGAGGTTCTGCATGCCGGCGGAGAAGGTCCACAGGAAGGCGCGATAGCCGTCCTGCGTCGGGCTTGGGATGGACGGGAACGGTACGTAGCTCGCCCCGACGACCTGGCCCGAGTTGTTCACCGCGGTCGCCAGGCTCGTTCGCAGCGGCGTTCCGGCGGCGGAGCGGTCGCCTAACGTGCCGAGGTCCACCATCCCGTTCGTCGGTGTCCACACGAATGTGTGCTGCTCCCGTGCGGCCGTAGTGCTGCTGCCGACGACCACGCCGTCATCATTGATGGCGGTCGGCGTGCTGTAGGTCCCCCCGAGGGTCCCCAAGTCAATGGGCACGGGGTGCGCGGTCTGTGTGAGGGGCTCGACGGCGGTCGGTCCCGTGAAGCTGGTGGTCGTGGGCGGCGTCTGCGGCACCCAGAGCGCCGCCCGTCGCCTGTCGGGGACACCGAGGCTGGCGCCGGACCACCCGACGATTTCGTCGCGATTGTTCAGATCCAGCGCCGCCGTCGGCTCGTTGGCAACCAGACCGGGGAGCGTGATGACCGTCCCGTCCCGCCACAACACCGCCATCGAGACCGCACCAGGCGCCGTGGACGTGATCGTGCCGACGGCGTGCCCCAGCTCGTTGATGGAGGCTGTTGTGACTTGCCATGCTCCGGGCGGCAGCGCGAGCGGGGTCATCATGCCGTAGGTCCAGATCACCGGTCGGCCGTCGGAGAGCCCGAGGATCTGGCCGCGATCATTGATGTCGCTGACCGAGGTGAGCCCCGGCAATTCTGACATCACGCCGTTGTCCCAGAGGAACGGGCCAAACAGGTTGGACCCGATGATTTGCCCACGATTGTTGATGGCCGTGGCGCTCGACCCCACGGATGTGCCGAGGTTGATGACCACACCGCCGGACCACATGACCGCAGTGAAGCCGCCCCCCCGCGGGTCGGCCATGATTGTACTAGCGCCGACGATCTGGCCGGCCTCGTTGATGGCGCCGGCGTAGGTTTGCCCGCCCAGTCCATCCAACGGCGTCTTGGTGCCGCCTTCCCACAGGAAGGCTCGCTGAGTCGTAAAATACGCACCACCAATGACCTGGCCACGCTCGTTGATGTCCCTTGCGGAACTGTCACTAAGCAGACCCATTCCCCCGATAACAATCACTTTGCCGTGATCCCAGAGGACAGCGACGTCGTCGTTGAAGTTCTCAATCAATCCGACGACCTGTCCGGCGTCGTTGATGCCTCTGGCGTAACTGAAACTGTCGCGAAAGTCCAGCATAGGGAGCGCGCTGACGGAATATTCCGTCGTTCCAGATTGTGCGAAGAGCGGCGATGCCGCCAGCAGGAAGAGTACCGACGCCACGAGCAGCCTCGCGACACGCGCCGTGTGAGTCATGGTTGCCTCCCGAACGAATTGCCTAGATTTAGATTAGTGGTACGCCTTTCCCAACTCACAACCGGGCGCTCCGTTGTCGCGCCCGGCGGAATCGCGGTCGAAAAGCTGTCGTGGCCAGCAGTGCATCAGTTGATACACGCCACTACTAGCCTTAGCTAGTGGCCCGCGCCCTTTCGGCGGGCAATCTTCATGGCCGTTCGCGTTTCACGATCGACTTCACGGCGGCGAATCGTCTCACGTTTGTCATGCGCCTGTTTTCCGCGCGCGAGGCCGACGAGCACCTTGACGCGGCCCTTCTTGAAGTACATCTGGAGGGGCACCAGCGTCAGCCCTTTTTCGGCGGTGCGTCCAATCAGTTTGCGGATTTCGTGACGGTGCAGCAGGAGTTTCCGTTGGCGGGTCTCAGGATGGTCAGCGTAGCCGCGGTGACTGTATGGACTGATGTGCACGTTGATCATCCAGACCTCACCGCCGTCGGTGCGCGCGTAGCTGTCGCGCAGATTGACCCGTCCTTCGCGAATCGCCTTGACCTCGGTGCCAAGCAGCGCGACGCCCGCCTCGTAGGTTTCCAGAATGTGGTAGTCGTGGCGTGCCTTGCGATTGTCGGCAATCAGACGCTGTGCTTTCTCGCGCTCGTCCTTCTCCGCCACGGCTCAACGACTATACTCGACGCACAGACGCTTCGTGCTGACCCAGAGGGACACCGTGACCCGCCCATCGCGCGTGCGATTGCCGGCGCGCACACCGACGTCGATGGCGGTTGTCGTCGGCTGTGTTGCCTTCGCGGTGCGATATGCGCTGACCGGCGCGATCGAAAACGACCATTTCGTGACGTTCGCGCGCGCCGTTCAGGTGCTCCACGGTGACTGGCCTGTTCGCAACTTCGAGGATCCTGGCTTTCCGCTGTCGTACCTTCTGTCGACGGCGGTGGCGGCGCTGTTTGGCTCTTCGCTCCTCGTCAACATCCTGCTATGCGTCCTGCTGCTTGCCGTGACATCTGGTGTCACGTACCTGCTGGCATTCCGCGCGACTGAATCACATACCGTCGCCATCGTCGCGGCTGCGGTCACCATCGCGTTCTCGCCGCGGCTGTACAACGCGACCAAAGTGATCGTGCCTGTAATCGCCATCTGGCTCGCATGGCGATACGCCGACAACCCTCGTCCCCGACGACTCGTGGTGCTCGCCGTTTGGACCGCCGTTGCGTTTCTGCTGCGGCACGACTACCTGGTCTACGTCGCGCTGGGCAACGTCGTGCTGCTGATTGCGTGCCACGGTCGGGTTCGGCGCGAAGCAGCGCGGCAACTCGTGACCTATGCCGCACTCTCGTTGCTTCTCGTACTGCCGTGGCTGCTGTACGTGCAGACATACGAGGGGCTGCCCGAATATTTCGCATCGGCTCTGAGGTTCACGGCGGCCGAAGGCCGACGAACGGCAACGGGATCATTGCCGTGGCTGTTCTTTGCGTTTGTCGCCATTCCGGCCGCTGGCTTAATCGCGTCGTTCAGAGCCGGGTTTCATCTCAGCCGCGGACAGCTCGCATCAGCCTCGGTGATGTTGTTGTCGCTCGATCTGATATTTCTACGTGACGTACTTGCGGCGCGGATTCCAGATGTCGCCGCCCCTAC
>Ga0114129_10000642_pt1 | contig 43644 bp, 35 predicted proteins | sample RhiMetdeltSRZDD1_FD_80071 | JGI IMG/M metagenome (GOLD analysis project Ga0114129, IMG submission 80071) | Populus rhizosphere microbial communities from Tennessee, USA - Rhizosphere MetaG P. deltoides SRZDD1 (version 2) (version 2) | ecosystem: Host-associated > Plants > Roots > Rhizosphere >...
AATCTCGGCATCCCGTGCCGCTACGTCAGCGGCTACCTGTACCACGACGAGCTGCACCACGATCGCTCGGCCGAAGGCGCCACACACGCCTGGGTCGAGGCGCTGTTGCCGGGGCTCGGGTGGGTGGGATTCGATCCGACCAACGGGGTCATCGCCGGCAGCCGCCACATCCGCACCGCGATCGGCCGCGACTACGCCGACGTGCCGCCGACCATCGGCACGATGAAAGGACGCGCCGACACCGAGCTCCAGGTCCGCGTCCGCGTCGTCGCGTCACAGGCGCTGCTGCCGCCAGACGAGGAGTTCGCCGCGGACGAGGAGTGGTCGCTGTTCTTCGAGACGGACGAGCAGGCGCTGGCGTATCAGCAGGAGCAGTAGTCGCTCGGGACTGGGGACTCGGGGCTCGGCGGAGCCGGCGATCCTCAGAGGCAACAAGCGCAATTCAATCGGCTCGTTGCCTCTAAGTACCACCGGCTCTGCCGAGCCCCGAGCCCCGCGCCCCGAGTCCCGATCTATTGCGGGATTTTCCCGACCAACCGTCCCAGTAACTTCAACGCATACAGCATCACGCGCTCGCGGGTCTGGTCGATGTCGCCGGGTCCATTCACCTTGAGGCCGGCCGAGCGCAGATCGTCCAGCGCGCTGTCGTCGCCGCCCTGCGGGTGCGTGGCGACCCAGAACAGGACCTTGACCAAATCGTCCTTCGGGATGTCCGCCTGCAGCCGCTCGAAGACGATGTGGGGAACGTAGCGTTCGAGCGGCATCTGGAAGACGTCGGGGACGGCGGCGACGTAGAGCACGTTCCGCACGCGCTGCACCGGGTCGGCGACCCCCGCAGGACCCCACGTCACGAGGCGGCTGCGGATCTCTTCGAGATCGCTTTCGACATCGGGATCGATCGTCTCGTCCAGCGGGGCGATCGGTGACACGACGCCGGCGTCCGACGGGAGTCGCGGGAAGACGATCTCGTCGATGTGCGCCGGGGTCACGGCCTGCCACGACGCCGGCTCCGGCAGCGGTGGTGGCGGACCGGTGGTCGAGGGCTGCGGCGAGGACGTCGCCGGCTGGGGCGATGGCGGCGCGGGCTTCGGCGCTGGTGTCGCCTGCTTCGGCGATGGCGCGGCGGGCTTCCCCGGCTCGCCTTTCGCGGCTGATGGCTTCGATGCCGGCTGATCCTTGGCGAGCGCCGCTTTTTCCGCGGCGGTCAGCGACGGCGGCGTCGACAGCGGCGGCAGTGAGGCGGAGCCGGGCGCGGCTGCCGGCGGGGCAGGCGATTCGGCTGGCGGCGGCGCCGGCGTCCGGTTCATCGGCGGACGCGGCGGCTCGCCGGCGTATTCGGTGACGATCTCGATCGGCCCGATGCGGCCGCGCGATTCGGCAAGCAGACCGACCGCGGCCCACGCGGCGAGCGCGACCGCCACCCATCCCTTGCCGCCGCGCCGGGCGAAGCGCTCCTCGGCGTCCCACCGGAACAGCCTGATCCCCGCGAGGAATCCCGCGAGGCCGATCAGCAGCAGCGCGACGAGGCTGAAGCCCATCACGCGCAGGCCCTGGCCCGTGACCGACGACTGCATGGCCTCGACCGCGTAGCGGCCGGGAAAGAACGCCGACACGTGCTGCGCCCACTCGGGCAGGCTCGAGAGCTGCACCGCCACGCCGCCGATGATCAGCATCGGCAGGAAGATGCACTGGCCGAGCGCCTGCACCGCGGGCACGTTGTCCGCGAGCGTCGCGATCACGAGGCCGAGGCCGAGCAGCGCGAAGGCCACGAACGAGAACGCGATCCAGAGATCGAGCGGGTGATTCGGCAGCGGCATGCCGACGCCCATCGCCAGCGCGACCTGCAGCAGTCCGGCGAACACGAGCAGCACGTAGCGCGAGGCGACGGTGCTCGCCAGCAGCGTGCCGGTTCGCACCGGCGCCAGGCGATAGCGCCGCCACACACCCCGCTCCCGCTCGCTCACCATCGTCGTCGGCAGCCCGAAACAGGCGCCGCCGAGCGCGGTCACGGTCAGGAGCTCGCCCATATGGCGTGCGAGCGGCACGCGGTCGTAGCGGTAGAGGACCCAGAACGCGATGAGAAAGATGGTCGGGAAGAGATAGCTGTAGACGAGCGCCATCCGGTTCCGGAAGTGCAGCCGCAGGCTGGCGCGGAACTGCTGGAGGAACGCGTCGATCACGGCGCCTCCGCCGCGGGCGCGTCGGCGCTCGTCAGCTCGAGGAAGACGTCCTCGAGCGAAGCCTTCTGCACGTGGAGCTCGGTGATGCCGATCCCCCTGGCGCTGAGGATCGCGACCAGCTGCTCGATGGCGCGATTGACGTCGGCCGTGTGGAAGCGTGCGGTGCGGCCGTCACAGACGAGGTCGTCCGCGCCGGCGATCGCCGACAGCGTCTGGCGATCGAGGAGCTGTGTGGCCGCGACGGACACCGCCGGCAGCGCCGACGAGCGTCCCACCAGGTCGCGCGTGGCGCCGGCCGCGACGATCGTGCCCTTGTGGATGACCGCGATCCGATCGCAGAGCGCCTCGGCTTCGTCGATGTAATGCGTGGTGAGCAGTACGGTGTGCCCGTCGGCCTTCATCTGCAGAATCTCGCGGTGGAGATCGCGGCGCGACTGCGTGTCGAGCGCTGACGTCGGCTCGTCCAGGAAGACCAGCTCGGGGCGGTTGACGAAGGCCAGCGCCAGCGCCAGACGCTGACGCTGCCCGCCGGAGAGCGTATCGAAGTAGGCGTCGGCCTTGGCGGCGAGGCCGAACCGCTCGAGCAGCTCGGGAACCGGCGTGCGCTGACGATAGAACGACGCGAACAGCGCCAGCGCCTCGCGCGGCGTGATCTTGTCCTGCAGGGCGGTGGTCTGGAGCGCCGCGCCAATCTTCTGCTTGACCTCGAGCGGCCGCTCCCGCGCGTCGATGCCGCAGACCTCGATCGTGCCCGCGTCGGGCTGGCGCAGGCCGATCACGCACTCGAGCGTCGTGGTCTTGCCGGCGCCGTTCGGCCCGATCAGCCCGAAGATCTCGCCATCCTCGATGTCGAAGCTGACGCCGCGCGCTGCCTCGACGCCGTCGTAGTGTTTTCTGAGATCCCGGACGATGACCTTCGGGGACATGGCAACTGATCATTGCCAACATTGCCGACATTGCCAACACCGCCGACATTTTCAACACTGCCGACGTTGGCGAGTTGATCACATGTTGGCAGTGTTGGCAATTATGGCAATGTTGGCATTGGACTGGCCCCAGGACGCGTCAGAACCCGCCCGAGAGCTGGAGCAGCCGGTCGTTCGGGTAGATGTGGTCGACGTTCTCCGGCGTGACCAGCTGGTGCTTCACGAAAATTGCCGGCGGCACGGGACGCCGGTGGAGGATGTCGAGCGCGAGCGCGAGGATCTCGGCGCCGTATTTCTCGGGGAAGTAGGCGACCGACCCGATCAGCCGGGTGCCCGGCTGCCGGAGCTCCGCGCGTCCCTCGGGGGCCGCGTTCTGGCCCATGACCGCGCACGAGTCGCTGCGGCCCGCTTCCTGGAACGCCCGCAACGCCCCGAGCGCGCTGGGATCGTTGATCGCGCCGACCAGCAGCCGCCTGGCCTTGCTGACGCGGAGATGGCGCCGGATCGCCTCGAAGCTTTCGCCGAGCTTGCCGTCTCCGTCCACGTACGTCACGCGGCAGTTCTCGAGCTGCGGGCAGATCTCCTTCATCCCGACCAGCATGCCGGTCAGCCGCATCTTGGGCAGACTGCCGGCGCGCTCGAGGGCGATCATGATGATCTCGTCCACCTCGCTGTGCCAGCACTGCTTCGCCCACCGGCCCAGGTGGCGGCCGCCGATCAGGCCGGCTTCGTAGTTGTTGGCCCCGAAGTAGGTCGCGCCCGGGTGCGGCACTTCCAGTGCGATGAGCGGGATCTCGGCGTCGCGGTATTTGGCCGCGACCGTCGCCGCCACGTGCTCGTCGGTCTGGAACTCGATGACGAGGTCGACTTTCTCGCGCACCAGGACCTCGGCGTTCCGCTGCGCGATCTTGGGGTTATACCGGTTGTCGACGCAGATGAGCTCGACGCCGTGGGCCGCGGCCGCCCGCTGCAGGCCCACCGACACTTCCTTGGAGAACTGATAGTCGGTCCCCTGGGCCGCGTAGCCGAGCCGGAACGGCTTCTGTTTGAACGGCCGGATGTGCGACCGGTACAGGTTTTCGCCGACTTTCTCGATCATCCCGCACCGCTCCAGCGTGTAGAGCAGCCGGAACGCCATGCTCTTCGGGAGCCCGCTGCGCGCCGAGATTTCCCGGAGCGGCAGCGCCTCGCCGGAGGTCCGGAAGGCGGACAGCAACTGGGAGGAGTGGACCACCGATTTGACGAGGTAGGGATCGCGCGCCGCCGTGTTCTTCGAGCTCATGCCTGTCCTTCAGCCAGCCGATGTATTGCGTTATGCGCAACCGTCTCCGGGCCTGCGCAAAGCGCCAGACTCCGGGTTTTACCAAGCAAAATAGCGATAATGCCGCCGAACCGACCGGGACGTGGGACCCTTTGGCGTTCTGAGGTGCGAAATTATAGATCGGAATGCGGAATAGGGCTAGGGGGGTGAGTCGGAGAAAATGCGTCAAATCCCAAGCTCCAAGCGCCAAATCCCAACGTACGCCCAACGACCAACCCCCAATCCAACCCCCAACGGGTTTGGTTTGGATGTTGGTTTGGGATTTGGCCGTTGGGCGTACGTTGGGATTTGGCGCTTGGAGCTTGGGATTTGACGACCGCCGCTTCGTGGCGACCCCCGGTGCCTCCGTATGCTCCGATGACCGCGATAACATCTGACCCCCGTGCTGCTCGAAGCCATCGACATCGCCAAGTCGTACGCCGGCGTCCGGGCGCTGAAGGGGGTGTCCTTCGATCTCCGCGCCGGTGAGGTGCATGCGCTCGTCGGCGAGAACGGGGCCGGAAAGTCGACGCTGATCAAGGTCATGACCGGCGCCGAGCGGCCCGACGCGGGCACCCTGCGCGTCGGCGGGCGGGAGGTGCCGCACATGGACCCGGCCACGTCGCATGCGCTCGGCATCGCGGCGATCTACCAGCAGCCGGCGCTCTTCCCGCACCTCACCGTCGCGGAGAACGTCGCGCTCGCGCTCGAGGGCGGAGGCTTCTGGCGGCGCGTGGACTGGCGCCGGCGCCGCGAGAACGCCGCCGCGCTCCTGGCCCGCGTGGGATCGGCGATCGACCCGATGCGGACGGTGGACACGCTCAGCATGCCCGAGCAGCAGGTCGTCGAGATCGCGAAAGCGATCGGCGCCAACGCGCGGATCGTCGTGATGGACGAGCCCACCGCGTCGCTGACGACGAGGGAGGTCGAGGGACTGTTTCAGGTGATCGGCCGGCTGCGGGAGGCCGACGTCGGGGTGATTTACATCTCGCACCGCCTCGAAGAGATCTTCGCGGTGGCCGACCGCATCACCGTGCTGCGCGACGGGCTGACCGTCGAGACGCGGCCGGCCGCCGGCGTCGAGCGTGCCGAACTGATCCGCATGATGGTCGGCCGCGAGATCTCGTCGGTCTTCCCCAAGGAAACGATCGAGATCGGCGCGCCGGTCCTCGAGGTTCAGGGCGTGACGAGCCTCGCCTCGGGGGTACGCGACGTCTCGCTCACCGTGAGACGAGGGGAGATCCTTGGCATTGCCGGCCTGGTCGGCTCCGGCCGCACCGAGCTCGCGCGCACGCTGTTCGGGCTCACCCCGGCCGACGCCGGCACCATCCGGGTCAATGGGACGGCGGTCCGGATCTCGTCCCCTGCGGACGCGATCCGTGCCGGGATCGCCTACGTTCCTGAAGATCGCCGCCAGCACGGCGTCGTGCTCGACATGTCGATCGCGGCCAACACCAGCCTGGCCAGTCTCGGCGCGGTCTCCGAGCGTGGCCTGATCGATCGGGGCCGCGAGCGTGCCGCGGCGCAGGAGTACGTCGATCGCCTCCGCATCAAGACGCCGTCGGTGCTCGCGGACGCCGGCACCCTGTCAGGGGGCAACCAGCAGAAGGTGGCGCTGGCGCGCTGGCTGTCGACCAGACCGGCGGTCATCATCCTCGACGAGCCGACGCAGGGCGTCGACGTCGGATCGAAGGCCGAGATTCACGGCCTGATGCAGATGCTCGCGGCGCGCGGCCTCGCCATCGTCATGATCTCCTCCGAGCTGCCGGAGATCCTCGGTATGAGCGATCGCATCGCAGTGATGCACCGCGGCACGATCCGCGGCGTGCTCGATCGCGCCGACGCCACGCAGCCCGCCATTCTCGCACTCGCCCTCGCCCAGAGCCCGGCTCACTGAGATGCGCGGACTGGGTCGACGCGAAGCGTCGGTGGCGGGAGCGATCGTGGCCCTCGGGGTCGTGCTCGCGGTGGTGTCGCCGGGGTTCTTCGCGCGCGACAACCTGACCGACCTGTTCCTCGCGAACGTCCCGGTGCTGATCATGGGGCTGGGGATGACGCTCGTGATCCTCACCAGCCACATCGACATCTCGGTCGGCTCGCTGTTCGCGCTCTGCGCCGTCGCCTCGGGCGTGCTGGCCAAAGCCGGAGTCCCGATGCCGCTGGTAGGGGCGGGCGCCTGCGTGATCGGGGTGCTCGCCGGCATCGTCAACGGCTCGCTCGTCGCGTTTCTGCGCATTCCGTCGATCGTCGTGACGCTGGCGATGATGATCGCGCTCCGCGAGGGGCTGCGCTGGGCGACCGAAGGCGCGTGGATTCAGGACCTGCCCGCCAGCTATCAGTGGCTGGGCATGCCGGCGGCGGTCTATCCGCTCGTCGTGCTGGCGAGTGTGCTGGTGCTGCAGGCCGGCTTCGGGTGGGCGCTCGGGAATCTGTCGGTCGGGCGCGCCGTGTATGCCACCGGGTCGAGCCACTCGGCCGCCCGGCTCGCGGGCCTGCCCGTCGAGATGATGACCGTCGGCGTGTTTGCGGTCTCGGGGGCGCTGGTCGCGATCGCGGCGGTCCTGAACTCGGTGCGGTTCAATCAGATCCCCAGCAACACCGGGCTCGGTCTCGAGCTCAAGGTCATCGCCGCCGTGGTCGTGGGCGGAACCGCCATCAGCGGCGGCCGCGGATCGGCGTTCGGGACGCTGCTCGGCGTCATCCTGCTGAGCGCGATCGGCCCGGCCCTGACGTTCCTCGGCGTGAGCGCGTACTGGGAGCGCGCGATTCACGGCCTGATCATCCTCGCGGCGGTGGCGATCGACGCGGTGCGGCCGGAGCTTCACGCGCGGGTGGCCCGGGCATGAACGCGATCGCCAGGCGCTTTTTTCCCAACAACGAATGGATTCTGCTGCTGGCCGTGGCGGCGGAAGTCGCGCTGTTCGCGGCCATTGCCCCCAACTTCGCCACCATCGCCAACTTCTTCGAGATCAGCCGGCTCGGCGTGGAGCTCGGGTTGCTGGCGATCGCGCTGACGCCGGTGATCATCACCGGGGGCATCGATCTCTCCGTCGGCGCGATGATGGGCCTGGCCGCGATTCTGTTCGGCCTGGCGTGGCGCGACTGGCAGCTGCCGATTCCCGCCGCCGCCGCGGTCAGCCTGCTGGTGGGGCTCGCGGGCGGCGCGTTGAATGCCCTGCTGGTGGCGCGGCTCGGCATCCCGCCGCTGATCGTGACGCTCGGCACACTGTCGCTCTTCCGCGGCATCGCCGAGGGCATCACCCAGGGCGCGGTCAATTACACGGGCTTCCCAGCGCGCTTCCTCGCTCTCGGCCAGGGCTATCTCTGGGGCGTCGTCCCGGCGCAGCTGCCGATTTTTCTGGTGGTGCTCGCCGGCTACGTCCTGCTGCTGCACCGCTCGGTGATCGGCCGCGCCCTCTATGCGATCGGCTTCGGTCCCGACGGCGCCCGCTATGCCGGAATCCCCGTCGAGCGGCGGATCGGACTGGCCTACGTGCTGGCGTCGGTGGTGTCGGCGGGCGCCGGTATCATCTACGTCGCGCATCTCGGACAGGCCCGCGCCGATGCGGGCACCGGCTACGAGCTCGACGCGATCACCGCGGTGGTGCTGGGCGGGACCTCAGTGTTCGGCGGCCGCGGCACCCTCGGGGGCACGGTGCTGGGGCTGGTCGCGCTCGCCATTCTGCGGAACGGGCTGCGCCTGGCGGCGCTGCCGTCGGAGCTCGCCGGCGTGCTCACCGGCGTGCTGCTCGTCGCGACCATCGCGGTCGACCGCATTCGCTCGTGGGACCAGGTCCAGACCGTCGCGCATCTTCCTGGAGACGAGGACGTGAAGAACAGTCAGGTTGCGGTGCTGTGTGCCACGGTCATGGTCGGGTCGCTGATCGTCGCGAGCACCAACGTGTGGCTGGTGCGATCGATCGCCGGCACGCCGGCCGCCCCGGCCGCCGGCGCCGCGGCGGCCCGCCCGGCGCCGAACGGCAAGCGGCCGGTGATCGCGATGATGCCGAAGGCGAAAGGCGATCCCTACTTCGTCAGCTGCCGCACCGGGGCGGAGGAGGCGGCCAATGCGCTCGGGATCGAGCTGATCTGGGATGGCCCGACCGGCCTCGACGCGGCGCGCCAGAACGAGGTCATCGAGAACTGGATCACGCGGGGGGTCGACGTGATTGCCGTGGCCGTCGAGAATCGTGCCGGCATCTCGACGGTGCTGCGCAAGGCGCGCCAGCGCGGCATCAAGGTGCTGACCTGGGATGCCGACGCCGAGCCCGACGCCCGCGATTTCTTCGTCAACCAGGCGACGTCCGAGGGGATCGGCAACACGCTGACCGATGAAGCGGCGCGGCTGCTCGGCGGCAAAGGGGAGTTCGCGATCCTGACGGGGGCGTTGAGCGCAGCCAACCAGAACGAGTGGATCGCCTTCATCAAGAAGCGCGTCGCCGAGCAGCACAAGGGACTCACGCTCTCGACGATCCGGCCCACGGACGACGACCGCGACAAGGCGTTCGCCGAGACGCAGACGATCATGCGGGTGCATCCGGACACGAAGCTGGTGATGGCGATCTCGGCCCCGGCCGTGCCCGGCGCCGCCGAAGCCGTCCGCCAGGCAGGGCGGAAGGACGTCTTCGTGATCGGCCTGTCGCTCCCCAACATCAACAAGCCGTACGTGCACGGAGACGTGGTGCAGACGGTGGTGCTGTGGAACACGCGCGATCTCGGCTACCTGACGATTCAGGCGGGCCTGCAGATGCTGCAGGGCACGCTCGGCGCCGGCGCGCAGTCGATGCAGGCGGGCCGGCTGGGCCAGGTCCAGATCCGCGGCAGCGAAATCATCCTCGGGCCGCCGCTGAAGTTCACGAAAGCCAACATTGATCAGTTTGACTTCTGAGGCTTTGTGCCAACATTGGTCTGGGGACCGGGGCAATTCCACGGGTGAAACACGCCATGAGGACGAACGTAGTCACACCTATGCCGCGAGGAGCCGCAATCCGAACACTGTTGGCAATGTGGGCACTCCTGGCACTGTTGGCAATGCCGGCCGCTGCGCGGCAGCTGCCCGACGGTCCGGGCAAGGCGGAGCTGCAGAAGGTCTGCGGCCTCTGCCACCAGGCGGAGCGGGCCACGGCGGTGCGGCTGACGCGTGAAGGCTGGGAAGGTGTGATCAGCGACATGATCGCGCGCGGCGCCCGTGGCACGGACGAGGAGTTCGCCGCCATCCTCGACTACCTCTCGAAGAACTTTCTCGGCGAGGCGGCGCGGCCGCTGAACATCAATCGCGCGAACAACATCGAGCTCGAGAGCGTGGCCGGGCTCACGCGCAAGGAGGCCGCCGCGCTGATCCAGTGGCGCGACAAGACCGGCTTCTGCAAATCGCTCGAGGATCTGAAGAAGGCGCCGGGCGTGGACTACAAGAAGATCGAAGCGCGCAAGGACTTCCTCGTGTGCTTCGAGGCCGTGCCGGCGCCGCCGCCGGTCAAGAAGTAGATCCGGATTCAGGAATCAGCGATGAAACATGTCCAGTTGACGGTGGCGTTCGCGGCCGCGTCGCTCCTGGCGCTCGGCGGCTGCAACCGGCAGCCGCCCGGCGAACGGTCGGGCCCACCGCCGGCGCCGCCCGCCGCACCCGCGGCGCCCAAGCCGCCCGTTCCCGGCGTCGTGCGCCTCTATGTCTCCGACGAAACCGGCGGCAACGTCTTCGTTGTCGATCCGGAAGAAGGCACCGTGGTCGAGCGGATCGCGGTCGGCAAGCGGCCGCGCGGCATCCGGCTGTCCCGCGACGGCAAGCAGCTCCTCATCGCCCTGTCGGGATCGCCGATCGGCGGCCCCGGGGTGGACGAGTCCAAGCTGCCGCCGCCCGATCGCTCGGCCGACGGGATCGGCGTCCTCGATCTCGCCACGCACAAGATGGTGCGCACTTTCGACAGCGGTCCGGATCCCGAGTCGTTCGACATTTCTCCGGACGGGACCAAGGTCTACGTCTCGAACGAAGATGCCGCCGAGATGTCCGTCCTCGACCTCGCGTCGGGCACGATCACCACCCGCGTCAAGGTCGGCGAAGAGCCCGAAGCGGTCGTGCTGCGGCCCGACGGCAGGGTGGCGTATGTCGGCTGCGAAGGGGAGAACGAAGTCGTGGCGGTCGACACCGCCAGCGCGAAGGTGGTCGGCCGCGTCAAGACCGGCCCGCGTCCGCGCGGCATCGCGTTTACCGCCGACAACAAGACGGCATTCGTCGGCAACGAGAACGGCGCCAGCCTCACCGTCGTCGACGCGTCGACCCACAAGGCCGTGTCGCTGATCAAGGTGCCGCCCACGGAGGGCACGCCGACGGTGCCGCGGCCGATGGGCGTCGTGCTGTCGTCCGACGGGAAACAGCTGTTTGCGTCGCTCGGCCGGGCCAAGTCGATCGCCGTCATCGACGTCTCCACTCGGAAGTTCGTGCGCTCGATCGAGAACGTCGGCACCCGGCCCTGGGGCATCGCGCTGAGCGCTGACGGCAAGAGGATTTACACCGCGAACGGCGGCTCCGGCGACGTCTCCGTCGTCAACGTCGAGACCGGCCAGGTCGACAAACGCATCACCACGGGCGGCAGCCCCTGGGGCGTCGTCGTGGCGGTCACACCCAGGTAGAGATCAGGTTTCGCCATGCCGCTGCTTCTTGCCGTTCTTCTCGCCGTGCAGAGCGTCGCCGCCACCGGCCTGTCCGGGATCGTCCGCGATGGCTCCGGGCAGGTCGTGCCTGGCGCCGTCGTCATCGGCCGTTTCGTCTCCGGCGCCGAGCAGCAGACGGTGACCGCGGGCGACGGCCGCTTCACACTGCCGATGGCCGTGCCCGGGGATGTCACGCTCATCGTCCGCGCGCCGTCGTTCGCGGAGTCGCGCCGCACGATTCCCGCCGGCGCCACCGCGGAAGTCCAGGTCGTCCTCCAGCCCGCCTCGCTCTCCGAGACCGTGACGGTCACGGCCTCGAGGATGGAGCAGCGCCTGCGCGACGTCCCCGCCAGCATCAACGTGCTGACCCAGCAGGACATCCGGCGCTCGCCCGCCGTGGTGGCCGACGACGTGCTGCGGCAGATGCCGACGTTCAGCCTGTTCCGGCGCACCAGCAGCCTGGCGTCGCATCCGACGGCCCAGGGAGTGTCGCTCCGGGGGATCGGGCCGAGCGGCGTGAGCCGCACGCTGGTGCTGCTCGACAGCGTCCCGTTCAACGACCCGTTCGGGGGGTGGGTGTACTGGACGCGTGTCCCGCTCGACGCGGCGGATCGCATCGAGGTGGTCGACTCGACCAGCTCCAGTCTTTACGGTAACTACGCGATGGGCGGCGTCATCAACGTGGTGACCGGACCGGCGCTGCGGCGGACGGTGGACGTCAAGGCGCAGTACGGCAACCGGAGCAGCCCCAAAGTGGATTTGCGGGCGAGCGATGTCTGGGGGAAGGTCGGCGTGGTACTGGACGGGTCCGCGTACTCGACCGACGGGTATCCCATCGTCGTGGCGACGAATCCCAACGGCGTGGCGGAGCGCGGGCGCGTCGACAAGAACGCGTCGGTCGAGTTCCGCAGCTTCAACGTGAAGGCCGAATACGCTCCTTCGAGCAACGTCCGCGCGTTCCTGCGCGGCGGACATTTCCGCGAGGAGCGGATCAACGGCAAGGCCAGCACGATCGACGGCACCGACGAGAAGAACGACACCCGCTGGACGTCGGTCAACGGCGGCGTGCGCGCTGGTCTCGGCACGGCCGGCGATGTCGAGGCGGCGATCTTCACCGACTTCGAGCGATTCCGCAGCAACTTCCTCGCGGTGCCGGCGGCGACGCCGCCGCGCAGCATCGGCCGCATGACGTTGAACCAGCGGGTTCCGAGCAAGGCGGTCGGCGGAATGGCGCGCTGGTCGCGCGCGTTCGCCGCGCGGCAGCTCTTTTCCGCCGGAACCGACTGGCGCTGGGTGGACGGCGACAGCGAAGAGGACGGACTCGACGCCACCACCGGCTTGCAGAAGACGCTCGAGCGCGTGTCGGGAGGAACGCAGCGCAGCCTCGGGGTCTTCGTGCAGGACGTGATCTCGCCCGTGACGAACCTCACGATGACGCTCAGCGCACGTGTCGATCAGTGGAAGAACTACGACGGGCACAACCTCGAGAGCTCGTTCCCGAGCGGGGTGCCGACCGTGAACAATAATCCGGCGCTGCCCGATCGCGACGACACGGTCGCGAGCCCGCGCCTCGCGGCGCGCTACAACATCAACTCCTGGGTGAGCGTGTGGGGCGATATCGGCGCCGGATTCCGCTCGCCGACCCTCAACGAGCTCTATCGCCAGTTCCGGGTCGGCACGGTGCTGACCCTCGCAAACAACCAGCTCGGTCCGGAACGGCTGGTCGGCGGGGAACTGGGGCTCACCGTGGTCCCACGGCCGAACGTGCTCGTGAGATCGACCTATTTCGACAACCGGATCAAGGACCCGGTCTCGAACGTGACGATCTCGACCGTCGGCGCGAATGTGACGCAGCAGCGCCAGAACCTCGGCAAGACCCGCATCCGCGGCCTGCAGAGCGACACCGAGGTGCGGCTGGGCGCGTCCTGGCGCTTCGTCGCCGCTTATCTCTATGAGAAGGCCGAAGTCCGCGAGTTCGCCGCCAATCCCGCGCTGGTCGGCAAGCTGCTGGCACAGGTGCCGCGCCATCGCGGCTCGGCGCAGGTCGTCTACACGCACCCGAAGTTCGTCGATATCGCGTTCGCGATCCAGTCGCTCGGCATGCAGTTCGACGACGATCAGAACATCCGGACCGTTCCGGGGCTCGGCGAGCCCGGCCTGCCGGGGTACGCGCTGGCATCGCTCAACGTCTCGCGCGCGGTCGGCCGCAACTTCGACGCGTTCTTCACCGTGCAGAACATGTTCGACAAGGAGTACTTCGTCGGCACCCTCCCGACCAGCATCGGCTCGCCCCGCCTCGTCACCGGCGGTGTGCGCGTGCGCTTCGCGGGCCGTCCGAGACCATAGACTGCTTACGTGTCAACTCCCAAGTCCCAACTCCCAACTTCCAAGGCGAGTCCTTCGAAAGAGCTGGGTGAAAGTCGCAGCGCACAGCCGGTCGGAGCGACTTTCACCCAGAAGGTACGAGCGGCTTATTTTGGGAGTTGGGAATTGGAAGTTGGGAGTTGACTCTTTCACTGCCCATGTCCCTGTACCTCGGACTCGACTCCAGCACTCAGAGCCTGACCGCCATCGTCATCGACAGCGAGTCACGGAAGGTCGTGTACTCGGAGTCGATCAACTTCGACGAGACGCTGCCGCACTATGGGACCCGGCACGGCGTCCTGCCGCGGTCGCATCCGGACGAAGCGATGTCGTCGCCGGTCATGTGGGCGGAGGCGCTCGACGTGATGTTCGGGCGGCTGGCGAAGAGCGGGCTGGAGCTGCGCCGGATCGCGGCGATCTCCGGCTCGGCGCAGCAGCACGGCAGTGTCTATCTGAATGCCGGAGCGGACGCGGGGCTGCGAGCCCTGGATCCGGCGCGGCCGCTCGCCGAGCAGGTGGCGCCGCTGTTGTCTCGCGCGGCCTCGCCGATCTGGATGGACTCGAGCACCGGCGAGGAATGCCGCGAGATCACCGCCGCGGTCGGCGGGGCGGGCCCGCTCGGGGCCCGCACCGGGTCCCGGGCCTTCGAGCGGTTCACCGGTCCGCAGATCCGGAAGTTCGCGAAGACCGATCCGTCCGCCTACGGCGCGACGGATCGCGTGCACCTGGTGAGCTCGTTCATGGCCTCGCTGCTGACCGGCGCGCACGCGCCGCTCGACCCGGGCGACGGTTCCGGCATGAACCTCATGGATCTCGCCGCGAGCGACTGGTGGACGCCGGCGGTCGAGGCGACCGCGCCGGATCTCGCCGGCCGGCTGCCGCAGATTCGCCCCGCGGCGTCGGCGGCGGGCACGCTGTCGCCGTACTGGCAGCAGCGGCATGGGCTGCCCGCCGCGCGCGTGATTACCTGGTCGGGGGACAACCCCTGCAGCCTGATCGGGACCGGCCTCGTGCGCGAAGGCCGCGTGGCGATCTCGCTCGGGACGAGCGACGTCATCTTCGGTCTGATGGAGGCGCCGCGCGTGGACGCGAGCGGTACGGGACACGTCTTCGGCGCTCCCACCGGCGCATTCATGGGGCTCACCGTCTTCAAGAACGGATCCCTCGCCCGCGAACGGGTGAAGAACGCCTTCGGGATGTCGTGGGCGGATTTTTCCCGCGCGTTGGCGACGACTCCGGCCGGCAACCAGGCGCGGATCTTCCTGCCGTGGTACGAACCTGAAATCACGCCGGCGGTGCAGAACCCTGGCGTCCATCGCTACCGTCTCGACGAGCGCGACGGGCCGGGGCACGTGCGCGGCGTCATCGAAGCGCAGATGATGGCGATCTTCCGGCACTCGCGGTGGATGCAGGTCGAGGTCGACACCATCTACGCGACCGGCGGCGCGGCCGCCAACGTGCAGATCCTGCAGGTGATGGCCGACGTGTTCGGCGCGGACGTCTTTCAACTCGAGGTGGGAAACTCGGCCGCCCTCGGCGCCGCGCTGCGCGCGCACCATGCGGACCGCGCAGCGTCCGGACAGCCGCTCTCGTGGGAAGAAGTCATCGACAGGCTCGTCGAGCCGGTCGCGGCGAGCCGGCTGTCGCCGCAGCCGGGCGCCGGGGCGATCTATCCCCGGCTGATGGACGCGCACGCGGCGTGCGAGGCGCACGCGCTCGGGCTCGGCCCGGACCCGACTCCGCTCCTCGAGCGCCTCGCCGGCGAGCTCGCCGACGCTACCTGACGCCCAGCAGCACTTCCATCGTCAGCTGATCGAGCTTTTCGTAGGCCAGTCCCTTCGACGCGATCTCGGCGCGGTTGAACGGGCGGGCGAGCAGCGTATCGCGGCCGGCGGCGGAGTACTTCGAGAACGACAGGTCGCCGGCGGCGGTCTCGCGCACGAGCGCCTGGATCTCCTTGTCGGCATTCCACTGCGCGGCGCGCTCCTTCAGGATCAGGTAGGTGCGCATGCAGCCGCGGGCGAAGTCTTTCACGCCGTCATAGTCCTCGGTGCGATAGGCGTGCGCGTCGAAGTGGCGCGGCGCGTCGTAGCCCACGTCCTCGAGGAACTTCACGAGGAAGAACGCCGCCTTGATGTTGGCCGCGCCGAAGCGGAAATCCTGATCGTAGCGGCCCGGCGCCTGGTCGTTCAGATCGATGTGGAACAGCTTGCCGGCCTCCCAGGCCTGGGCGACGGCATGGAGGAAGTTCAGGCCGGCCATGTGCTCGTGGGCGACCTCGGGGTTCACGCCGACCAGGTCCGGATGAGCGAGGGTCGGGATGAAGCCGAGATAGGCGCCGGTCGATGCCATGTAGATATCCCCGCGCGGCTCGTTCGGCTTCGACTCCATCGCGAATCGGTAGCCGTACTTCTTGTCGATCGAGTACTCGCACAGGTAGTTGACCGCTTCGCGCAGCCGCTTCACGGCCTCGTCCGGCCGCCGGCAGGCGTCGGTCTCGGTCCCTTCGCGTCCGCCCCAGAGCACGAAGATCTTCGCGCCGAGCTCGGCGCCGAGGTCCATCGCCCGCAGCGTCTTCTGCACCGCGTAGGCGCGCACCCGCGGGTCGTTGGCGGTGAAGGCGCCGTCGCGGAAGATCGGGTCGTAGAACAGGTTCACCGTCGCCATCGGCACGACGATGTTGTGCGTCTTGCAGGCGGCCTTGAAGTCCTTGACGATGGCATTGCGCTCGGACGGCGTGGCATCGATCGGCACCAGGTCGTTGTCGTGGAAGTTGACGCCCCAGGCGCCGACCTCGCCGAGCATCCGCACCGCGTCGACCGGCGACAGCGACGCGCGAACGACGTCGCCGAAGGGGTCGCGTCCCCGATTGCTGACTGTCCAGAGGCCGAAAGTGAATTTGTGTTCAGGTCGAGGATCGTAAGCGTTAGGCATAGGAAGTAGTCGGCGCAGGGGGGCCGAGCCGACCGATCAAATCACATTCTCTGCTGGTCCGCCAGTCCGCAGTCCGCGGTCCGCAGTCCGCGGTCCGTTTCGGGGCACGGCCTCGGGTCGTGCCAAAACATACGGGTACGTTGCTGATCCAAGCGCCGTGTTGCCTCTAGTTACCCGGACTCTGAGCGGACCGCGGACTGCGGACCGCGGACTGGCGGACTAGCGGTCTAGCGCATCCACACCCCGAAGGCGAGACAGATCAACGCATTGGCGGTGGCCATCGTGAAGTCGTCGGTGCCGCGCGGCGAGAACAGCTCGAATATGGTGTTCGAGATCGCGATCGCCACGGCCAGACCGATCCACGGTCCTGCCAGGCCGTGCTGCGAGACAATCCAGAGGCAGAACACGAGAGCGCCCGCAAGCCCCGAGACCATGCCGCCGATGGACTTGCGGTTGACGTCGCCGATCCCCCAGACGCGGATGCGCTGCCTGCCGAACAGCGAGCCGCCGACTTCGGCGAGCGCGTCGGTCACGATATACGAGCCCCAGATCAGGGCGAAGACCACCGCGAACTCATCGCGTGAGTAAACCGACGCCAGCTTGACGCCGATCGGCAGCATCACGAACTTGAAGGCCGTCCACAGCGTGGTGATCAGCAGGCAGTTGGCGCGCGCCAGGACGCCGTCCATGACCCGGGACTGCGGTCCGTAGAACGCGGCCGCGAGGAAGCCGTTCGCGTAGTAGAAGCCGAGGAAGATCCAGCTCGTGAGCATCGCATCGAACAGGTTGTCCTTCAGGAACGACCACGCGAAGGTGCCGGTCGGCTCCGCGGCCACCCGGGCGTAAAGATAGAAGAACGCCGACATCGCCAGCGTGATGAACCGGCCCCGCCGGCCGATCATGTCCACGATCCGGATGCGGCGTTCCGAGTGGCGCCGCACCAGGTCGGCGACGTCGTACGGCGCATCCATTCGCGACGAGAACGCCCGGCGCCGTTCCTCCTTCGAGAAGCCGACCAGGTACTTCAGCAGCAGCGTCTTGATGCCGTACCAGATGAAGCCCCAGAGGATGTAGAAAAAGAAGATGCCGCCCAGCACCTGACCCACTGCCACGCGGGTGACGTCGTACTCCGCGAAGAACACGGTGTGTCCACGCGTCAGGAGCAGCACGAGCCAGAAGATCGTGAGCGCGGTGTTGAACGCGACCGCGCCCCAGAACACGCGGTCCGCGGTCCGACGCCGCTCTTCGAACGCCTGGACACCGAGGGGGGCATCGACAGTGACGGTTGTCTCCACGGTGGGACACTCTACTGAAGGATGACGATGTTTTACCATCTCCGGGATGGCGGACCCGGCTTTCCCCGACTGGATCGTGCCGATGGCGGCAACGCTCACGCAGGAGCGCTTCACCGGACCCGACTGGCTGTTCGAGCGCAAGTTCGATGGCATCCGGCTGCTGGCGTTCAAGCGTGACGGGGAAGTCCGCCTGTTCTCCCGCAACCGTCTGCCGCAGCAGGTGCCTGCGATCGCGAGGGCGGTGGCCGCGCTGCCGCCGGCCAATCTGATCCTCGACGGGGAAATGTCCTGGCACGGACCGACGCGGTACGACGTCTTCGACGTGATTTGGATGGACAGCACAGACCTGCGCGCCCGGCCATTCCACGAACGGCGGGCTGAGCTCGCGAAGCTGCCATTTCGGCCGCCCCTCTATCGCGTCGAGACGCTCGACGACCGCGAACCATGGACGCGCGCGTGCCGGGAAGGCTGGGAAGGGGTCATCGCCAAGCGCCGTGACTCGGTCTACGAGCATCGGCGCTCGAAGCACTGGCTGAAGATGAAATGCGAGCTTCAAGCGGATCTGGTGGTCGGCGGCTTCACCGATCCGCAGGGCAGCCGCGTCGGGCTCGGCGCGCTGCTGGTCGGCTTCCTCGAGGACGGCGACTTCGTCTTCGCCGGAAAGATCGGCACCGGCTTCGACACCAAGCTGCTGCTGACGCTGCGGGCGCGGCTGGATGCGCTCGAGATCGACAAGGCCCCGTTCACGAAGGCGAAGGGCCTGCCGCGGCTGCGCGCCCACTGGGTCCGCCCGGAGGTGGTCGTCAAGGTTGGCTTCATCGAGTGGACCGGACATCGCAAGCTCCGGCATCCGCGGCTGCTCGGAGTGCAGTCGTGAGCCCCGCGCGCCCGGGATCACAGATCGAACGCGCAGGCGTCGTCATCACGCATCCCGAGAAGGTGCTGTTTCCCGAGGACGGCATCACCAAGGGGGATCTCGCGGCGTATTACGAAGCCATCGCGCCGGTGATGGTCCCGCACGTGCGCGGCCGTCCGGTGACGATGGAGCGCTTTCCCGCCGGCATCGGCCGGAAGGGATTCATTCAGAAGGATGTTTCCAAGGGGTTTCCGGCGTGGCTCGAGCGCGTCGAAGTGCCCAAGAAGGACGGCACCGTCCACCATCCGATCGTGACCGATGCGCGCTCGCTCGTCTGGCTCGCCAATCAGAACAGCATCACGCCGCACGTGTGGGTGACGAGGGCGCCCGACCTCTATCATCCCGACATCTGCGTGTTCGATCTCGATCCGTCGGTCGATGCGCCGGACATGCTGCGCACGGCCGCGCTCCAGCTCCGCGATCTGCTCGAGGAGCTGGGATTGCCAAGCTGGATCAAGACGTCCGGCTCCAAGGGCTTCCACATCGTGGTCCCGCTCGACGGCGGGACCGACACCGGGAACGTCGCCGGATTTGCCCACGCGGTCGGGACCCTCCTCGTGGTTCGCGATCCGAAGAACCTCACGCAGGAGTTCCACAAAGTCGATCGCGGCCGCCGGATCCTCGTGGACACCGGCCGCAACGGCTACAGCGCGACCTTCGCCGCCGCCTATGCCGTGCGTGCGAAGAAGGGGGCGCCGATTTCCGCGCCCTGCACGTGGGCCGAGGTCGAAAGCGGGAAGGTGGCGCCGCAGTCGTTCACGATCCGCAGCATCGCGCAGCGAATCGCCGAGGTCGGCGACCTGTGGGCGGACATGAAGCGCGGACGATCGCTGAAGCGGCCGATCGAGAAACTGAAGAAGCTGGTTCCGCGGTGAGCAGGCTAGGCGGAGTCCAGCTCCAGGGCGAGGTCCTCGTTGCCTTCGGCCGAGAACTCCATCTGGCGGCGGACCATCTTGAAGTAGGTGCCGCCGGCGCTCATCAGCTCCTCGTGCGTGCCGCGCTCGACGATGCGGCCGTCCTCCATCAGCAGGATGAGATCCGCGCGCCGGATCGTCGAGAGGCGGTGCGCGATCACGAACGTGGTGCGCCCGGCCAGGAGCGTCGCCATCGACGCCTGGATCAGCTGCTCGCTTTCCGTGTCGAGGTTGCTCGTCGCCTCGTCCAGGATCAGGATTTGCGGTGACGCCAGCACGGCCCGCGCAATCGCCAGCCGCTGCTGCTGGCCGCCCGAGAGCTTGACCCCCCGCTCGCCGATCGTCGTCTCGTATTGCTCCGGCAGGCGGACGATGAACTCGTGCGCGTTGGCGCGCCGCGCGGCATCTTCGACTTCCTCGATTGTGGCGTCGCGCCGGCCGTACGCGATGTTGTCGCGCACCGACCCGTCGAAGAGGAACACGTCCTGCTGCACGATCGCCAGCAGGTCGCGGTAGGTCGCGAGCTTGAAGTCGCGGATGTCGGTGCCATTCACGACGATCCGGCCGCGCGTGGGATCGTGGAAGCGCGCCACCAGGTCCGTCACCGTCGTCTTGCCGGCGCCGCTCCGGCCGACCAGCGCCACGACCGATCCGCCCGGCACGAGGACGTTGAAGTCGCCGACCACCGGCTGGCCTTCGCGGTACTCGAAGTCGACCCCCTCGAACCGGATCTCCTCGACCGTGTGCGGCGCCGGGCGCGCGTCCGGGCGATCCGGTTTGTCGTTCGGCATCGCCAGCACCTCGAAGACCCGCTCCATCGCCGCCAGCGATCGCTGCAGCTCGGAGAACGAGTTCACGATGTTCCAGACCGGGTTCATGAGCAGGAACGTGTACCACTGGAAGGCCATGATGTCGCCGACCGTGGCGTCGCCCAGCACGTTCAGATAGCCGCCATACCAGACGATGACGACGTTCACCGAGGAGGTGATGAGGCCCCAGGACGTCCAGATCACCAGCTCGCGCCGGTGCGCGAACAGCTCCTTCCGCAGGACCGTGTGCCGCCCCAGCATGTAATCGGCGAGCTCGCGCAGCTCACGCCCGAAGGCGCGGACGACCCGGATGCCCGAGAACGTCTCGCCGACCCGGCCGTCGATGATCTCGATATCCTTGCGGACGGCCCGGTAGATCGGCCGGATCCGCCGCGTGAATCCGAGGCTCGCGACCATGATGCCGGGAATGATGGCGAGCGCGGTCAGGGCCAGCCGCCAGTTGAGCGACATCAGCACGCCGATGGCGATGATCAGGCGGATCAGTGACAGCGACGGCGAGATCACCGCCATCTGCAGCAGGCCGCTGGTGGTTTCGACGTCGCCGGTCAGCCGCGAGAGGATGCCGCCGGTCTTCATGTCGTAGAGCCTGGAGAGCGGCAGGTGCAGGAGCCGATCGAAGAGCGATTGTCTCAGCGAGAGCATCACCCGGACGTTGAGCAGCTTCTGCCGGTAGTCCTTGATGATGCGGGCGACGTTGCCGAGCACGATGACGCCGACGAAGAACGCCCCGGCGAGATGCAGATGGGACAGCCGCGTGGCGCGATCGAGCGCCTGATTGAGCAGGACACGGTCGATGATGAACCGCATGAAGAGCGGCTCGATCATCTCGAGGCCGGCCGTCAGGAGCGCGAGCACGAAGAAGCCGGCGATCGCGAATCGGTGCGGCCAGAGCCAGTGGCCGTAATCGCGCAGGTACTCCTTCCGTTTGCCGGGTCTGTCCTTCGGATCGGTGAGCGGCTTGTGCTCGGTCTCGGCCGGATCCTCGAGCTTGCGATCGCGGTAGGCTTGAACGAACGTGCGGTAGCGCCGGCGCGACGATTCGACGCGGCTCATCGGCCTGCTCCCGGGCCCGTGCCTCTGCGGCTAGCGCGATGGCAAGACAACATCGGTACTATTGCGCATGGTGACGTCCTTGTCACGCCGGCGGCTGGCAGCCCTCACGGGATGCCTGTGTGCCGCGATGTCGGCGGTCGTGTTCAGTCAGAACGCGCCGGCCGCCAGTCCTCTCGCCGAGCGCGTGCAGCGGCTGACACGCGAGACGGTGTGGCGCGCCGCCGCGACCATCCCGGTCGGGTTCCCGACGCATCATCCGCAGGGCCTGGTGAAGATCCGCGAGACGTTCTTCGTCTCGTCGGTGGAGGTCAAGACGCCCACGACGCGCTTCGAGAAGCCCGTGGACGGCTACGATCGCGACACCGGACAGGGCGTGGGGCACCTCTTCAAGCTGACAGGCACCGGCGCGCTGGTCACGGATCTGACCCTCGGGGAAGGCAGCATCTATCACCCGGGTGGCATCGACTTCGACGGCCGGCACATCTGGGTGGCGGTCGCCGAGTACCGGCCGAACAGCCGGTCGATCGTGTATCGCGTCGATCCCGCGACGATGAAGGCCGAGGAGGTCTTCCGCTATCCCGATCACATCGGCGCGATCGTGCACGACACTGACGACCGTGCCCTGTACGGTGTGAGCTGGGGCTCGCGCAGGTTCTACCGCTGGCCTCTTGACCGGAACGGCCGCGTGACCAACGCGTCGGCGCCGCCCGCAACGCTGCGGCGGCTCAACCCTGCCCATTACGTGGACTACCAGGACTGCAAGTACGTCGGAGCGGGACAGATGCTCTGCTCCGGAGTCACCGAGCTCCGCTCGTCCCGCACCGCCGCGCCGTTCCGGCTGGGCGGCCTGGAGCTCGTCGACTTGCGCGCCGGGCGCCCGATCCATCAGGTCCCGGTGCTGCTGTGGACGCCGGCCGGCCTCGACATGACCCACAACCCGGCCTGGTACGAAGCCAGCGGATCCGGCCTGCGAGCCTGGTTCATGCCGGAAGACAACTCGTCCACCATCTATGTCTACGAGGCGGAAACCATTGGTCCGGGATGACTTGCGGGCCGCCGAACAACGTGTGCGGCACTGACGTATACCCCGGGAAAACCCACGTCAATCGGCACGGGAGGGCGGGTTGGCGTCCACTACGGAGGGTCCAGGAATGCTCGCGACAGTGCCCGCGCTGGAGAAAGTCAGATACGGCCCGGGTGGCGGGGTCTACAAGATCGTCGCAACCGCGGCGGAGACCGGCAACACCCACTTCGCGTTCGAGGCGATCGAGCCGCCCGGCGGCGGGCCGCCGCTGCACACGCACGCCAACGAGGAAGAGTTCTTCCTGGTGCTCGAAGGCGAGATGACCTTCTACGTGGGCGGCCGGATCATCAAGGCGACGGAAGGGCAGACGGCGTTCGTGCCCCGCGGCGTCCCGCACTGCTTCAAGAACTGTTCGCGGCGCGAGTCGCGCGTGCTCGTCCTCTTCACGCCGGGCAACATCGAGGGGTTCTTCGAATACGGCAACCTGCCGGCGGGCGTGAAGCCCACCGATGCCGTCCTGCTGGAACGGCTGAACGCCCTGGCGCCGCAATACGGGCTCGACGTGCTCGGACCCTCGCCGCTGTAGCGACGGCTAGCTCGAGCACGAGGGACATGGGACGAGTACGAGTTTGTCCCTTGTCCCTTGTCCCTTGTCGACGTTTACCCCGACCGGCGTCGTGCGGGCAGCACCAGCAGCACCACGCCGGCAACCAGCGCCACCGCTCCCGCAACCGGCGGAAACGGAATCGTCTCCCGGGTCTGCGTCGTCGCCTTGAACGGCCCGACGTCGACGACAGTCTTTTCCCTCGTCCAGGAGAACCCGCCCCAGAGCACTCCCACCAGGCCCAGGACGATCAGGACGAAGCCGGCGATGCGGGTTGCCGTCATGGCTGTCTGACTCCCTGTCGATTTTCGCTACACCCGCCGGCCGATGAAGCTCACCAGGCCGATCACGATCGCCACGACCAGCAGAATGTGCAGTAATCCTCCGAGTGTTGACTTCGTGAGGACGCCGAGGAACCACAGGACCACCAGCAACACTACAACGAACAACATATCTCGCCTCCCTGCGGCAGGAAATGCACGAGGTCTGCCAACCGGACCGCTCCGCTTCCCTGCGGGGAGAAGTGACAGGAAGCGCCGGTGCTACTCTACCCGGCATGAAGCTCTGCAACATTCTGTTCATCGCGGCGCTGGCCATCGTGGCCGGCTGTCATCCGGGTCCGGTGATGAATGCCGGCGCCGACAACACGGTCGGCGGCACGATCGCCGGCATCGTCTCGACCGACACGAAAGCGGCAGTCCCGTCGCGGAGGGTCACGGCCGTCAACACGGCCACCGGCACGCGCTACGGCGCCACGACCGGCGTCAATGGCGGCTTCACGATCAAAGTGCCGCAGGGCACCTACCGGCTCGAGGTCGAGCTGAAGGAAGGCGAGAAGGTGATCAAACACCCTGGCGAGACGAAGGTGAACCGCTCCGATCTCGATCCGCAGCGCGACTTCGTCATCTCGGGCGTGCGCGGCGCCGCTCTCCCGGACTGACCGCGGTCAGTCGTCGGTCCGATCGGCGGCCCAGCGCACGTGCGCCTCGAGCAGGGAGGGCATGCCGGTGACGCGATCGCTCGAGAGCGGCTTGCCGAAGAAGTAGCCCTGGCCGAGCTCCGAGCCGAGGGATCGGAGCTCGGCGAGCTGTTCGGGCCCTTCCACGCCTTCCGCGATGACCCGTAATCCCAGCGCGTGTCCGAGCGCGATGATCGCCTCGACAATCGCCCGGTCGTGATCGCGGAAGGCGACGCCGTCGACGAATGACTTGTCGATCTTCAGCAGATCGACCGGGAACCGCTTGAGGTAGGACAGGCTCGAAAAGCCGGTTCCGAAGTCGTCGATCGCCAATTGCACGCCGAGCGCCTTGAGCTTGCCGAGAATCTCGATGGTCGTCTCGGCCCCGGCCATCGCCACGGTTTCCGTGATTTCGATGATCAGGTGCCGGGGATCGATGCCGGTCGTCTCCAGGACCTCGTGCACTTCATCGATCAGCGTCGACTGCTGCAGGTGTTTCCCGGAGAGGTTGACCGAGACCATGAGCGCGACGTCCGGGCCGTATTGCGACTGCCACTCCCGCGCCTGGCGGCACGCCTCGAGCAGCACCCAGCGACCGATCGGCACGATCAGTCCGCTTTCTTCCGCGACCGACAGGAAGTCGGCGGGCGAGATCAAGCCCCGCTTCGGATGTTCCCAGCGCACCAGCGCTTCCATCCCCACCAGCCGTCCGGTTTCGATCTCGACTTCCGGCTGATAGAACACGCGCAGTTGTCCGCCGGGAATCGCGCGGCGGAGGTCGTATTCGAGCTCCTGGCGCGTGCGCGCCGCCAGATCCATTCCGCGATCGAAGACTTCGTAGCGCGACCGTCCGCGCGCCTTGGCGTGGTACATGGCCAGGTCCGCGTGACGGAGCACGTCCTGGGCGGACTCTTCCGCGTCGGTGAACGCGATGCCGATGCTCACCGTGGTGAAGACCTCGTGCAGGCCGATGCGGAACGGTCGATCGAACGCGGCACGAATGTGATCGGCCGTCTCGGTCGCGCGGCGGCGATCGCTGAGGTCCGACAACAACACGGTGAACTCATCGCCACCCAGCCGCGCCACCAGATCGTCCGGTCCCACGTGGGCGCGAATGCGCTCCCCGGCCGCGATCAGCATGTCGTCCCCGACCACGTGGCCGAGGCTGTCGTTGATCACCTTGAACAGATCGAGATCGACGAAGAGCACGGCCGCGGTGACGCCGGTGGATCGGCCGCGCTGGATCTGGCCGGCCAGCCGTTCGAGCAGCAACCGGCGGTTCGGCAGCTCGGTCAGCGCGTCGTGCGAGGCCTGGTGCGCGAGCGTGCGCTCGGCCCGGGCGCGGTCGACGTCGGCACGATGCAGCAGGTAGGCGTTCCAGCCGACCAGCACCGCGAATACAGTCATGATCGAGACCACCAGCAGCCAGAGTCCGACCGCGGTGTCCAGGAGGAGCGCCCTGTGTCCGGCCAGCCGCAGTCCGCCCAGGAACGCCGGCACCAGGATGACGGCGGGCAGGAGGCGCCGGATCATCTCGCCGCCGCTGGTCCGGCTCGAGACGACGGCCATGACCCCGTGAGTGGGACGGGCGCAGAGGATGCCGATCGCGGAGACGAGGAAGGTCAACGCCGTCGGCAGCGCCATCGCGATCTGCGACCCGATCCCGTAGAACGACCGCAATCCGTACGCATACCCCATCAACGCGAGCAGCGAGGTCATCGCCGCCGTCACCGCGAGGAGCTGCGCCGGCCAGCGGATTCGTCCGCCCGGCCGATCGATGATCAGGAGCGCGCACCCGATGAGGATGAAGTTGACGGCGGTGTTGGGCGCGATCCGGTTCGGGCCGCCGAAGTCGGCCGTCGCGATCTTGTCGGCAAACAGCAGCCGGTCGATCCCGGCGTCGTAGATGCCGATCACGGCGAGCACGCGCGCGAGCCCGAGGAGCGTGACCGCGACGGCAAGGACGATGCCCGCCGTTCGCGCCGGGGTCGGCCCTTTCGGCCGGGTCGAGATCAGGGCGAGTCCCGCGCCGGCGCAGATGAAGCCGACAGCGGTTGCCGGATTCATTGCGGTCAATCCCGGCACGATCCGCTTGAGCACTTCGACGTCCAGCGCCCAGCCCATCAGCACGAGGACGCCTTCGACTATGGGGATGAGGCTGGCCGCGAGCGCGATCCGGCGCAGCGCGGCCGCGCTGCCCGGCAGCATCAAATCGGGATCGTGGGAAGTGCCTGTAACCGGAGCCCCGACCGGAAGGAGATGGCTGGCCGCCTCCATCAGATCACGAGGATACCGCAGCAGGGGCTCGCGGCAGGTTGAGCCAGGTTCGCTACCGCAGCGCGAGTCGCACTCCGGCGACCGCGGCCGTATGGCCCGATCCCGGGTCCTTCACCGGCGCGACGAGTCGGTACTCGCCGAAGGCGATCAGGCGCGGCGCGATGCGGACGTCGAGGCCGGCGACCGCATGCAGTCCCGGGCTGGAGTCGCTGTATGCGTTCGAGAAGCTGCCGCAATTCAGCGGCGTCGCCGTGGCCGGGACGCAGTTGTCGAGCCGCTGCTCGAATCGGTGCTGGATGAACATGACGTTCGCGCCGCCGCCCACGACGATGGAGGCGCGCCCGATCGTGAAGGTCGGCAGCAGGCTGGCGCCAAAGGCCTGCGTCAGGTAGCGCGTCCGCTGTGACAGCGCTCCCGCCGTCCCCAGCGGCCCCGCCGGACCCTGCACCATCACGCCCAACCTCGTCGTCTCGATGGTGTGACGCCACTCGGAGACGAAGGCCTCGATGGTCAGGTGCGCCGCAGGCCGTCCCCGCGCGGAGATCTCCCAGGCCGGCGCCTGGAACTGCAGGTCGCCGTGCAGGGGGTTCGAGATGCCGGCGCCCCCTCCAACCGTGAACCGCGCGCCGGCGTCCTGCGCTGCCGCCGTCCCGACACTCGCAAAAATCCCAACAACAATCGCGATGGTGACGAGCGGTTTTTTCACCATGGAAACAGCCTCCCCAAAGGGAAGGCGCAGGAGGGGAGTAATCCGGCTCGGGGTCAGATCTCTATTTTCGAATTCGGCCAGATTCAGGCCAGATTCGGTCCGAAAACGCGGGGCCGGCTGTGCGCGGATCGAAAATAGAGATCTGACCCCGGCGCCCGCATACACTCGGTGGGCGTGTCAGGCGGGGCGTATCTGCTCGTTTTTCTTGCCGCGCTCGTTGGCGGCGCGGTCAATTCGATCGCCGGCGGCGGGACGTTGATTACATTTCCTGCGATCGTCTGGCTCGGCATGCCGCCGATCGCGGCGAACGCCACGAGCACCGTGGCGTTGTGGCCGGGGTCGTTCGGAAGCATGTGGGCCTACCGCGACGAGCTCGCGGGTGCGCGTGCGTGGCTGATCTGGTTCACCGCCCCGAGCATCGTCGGCGGAATCGTCGGCGCGCAGCTGCTGCTCGATACGTCGCCCGATCGATTCGACACGATTGTGCCGTTCCTCGTGCTCGGTGCGACCCTGCTGTTCCTGCTGCAGCAGCCGCTCAGCCGCCGTCTGGTGCGCCGGGCGCCCGAAGAGCAGGATGGCCGGCCTGCGCTGCCGAGACCGTCGTGGTGGCTGGTGAGCGCTCAGTTCGCGGTCGCGGTCTACGGCGGCTACTTCGGCGCGGGCATCGGCATCCTGATGCTGGCCACGCTGGGCGCGATGGGCCTGACCAACATCCATCGCATGAACGGGATCAAGAACTGGGGCGCGATGTGCATCAATGCGATCGCCGCGCTCTCGTTCGCCGTCAGCGGCATCGTGACCTGGCCGGTTGCCGGGGCCATGGCGGCCGGCGGACTGGCCGGCGGCTACGGCGGCGCGCGCCTGGCGCTGCGCGTCGGCCAGAAGTGGGTGCGGCGATCCGTCATCGCGATCGGCCTTCTCGCGTTCGTGTGGCTCGTCGCGAGCCGATAGCGTCGGGGTCGGTCCCGGGTCTGACCCCGCTCTGACCTGGGTCTGACCCCGGTCTGACCGTCTGACCCCGCTCTGACCCGGGTCCGACCCCGGTCTGACCCCGCTCTGACCTGGGTCTGACCCCGGTCTGACCCCGCTCTGACCCCGGTCTGACCGCGCTCTGACCCGGGTCCGACCCCGGTCTGACCCTGCTCCGACCCCAGTGCCTCAATCGAGGTCCAGCGGCGTCAGGACTCCGTCCTTCTTGACGCCCAGGCGGATGGGTCTCGGACCGCCGCGTTTCGGGAGCGTGACCTCGACCCACAGCTCTTCGCCCGGCGACCGCTGCGACGGATCGTGCACGTGTTCCGGGATGAAGTAGGCGAGCGGCTGATCGAGGACCGCGACCTCGCGGCCGTCGCGAGTGGTCGTCACGTGGGCGGTCAGGCCGGTGTCCTCCGACACTGCCTCCAGGCCGAGCGTCTCCCCGCGCGCCACCAGCTTGACGCCCTCGAACGACTGACCGCGGACGAATCCGATCGCCTCGGCCTGGACCCGCATCAGCACGTAGCGGCCGCGCAGCGGGTGGTCCGGATCGACCGGATAGGTGCGCGCCCAGACGCGGGGACGCGTGGCCCGATCGATCACGAGCTTGGCCCCGAGACTGCTCACCAGTGCCAGGTGGATTGCCGCCACGATGAGCCCCTTGCGCATTCCCGCCGTCATGCCGCACCTCGCGCCTGCAGCACGAGCTGCCGGCGAACGCGCTCCAGGGCCCACCCGCCGGCGAGAAACAGGAGACCGAGGCCGACGAGGCTCGCCGATCGCCCGAGCTTGTCCATCACCTGTGAGAAATAGAAGGCGATCACGGTGGCGGCAAAGATCGCCGCGCCGAGATTGACGCGCTCGCCCCGCCCGTCCCGCACGCCCCAGGCGACGAGGCCGATGGCGCCGAGCGCCCACCACGGGTAAAGCGCGACGCTGCTCACGCGTGGCGTCAGGATGACCAGCACGATCGCCCACACGCACGCGACGGCGTTGATCCAGGCGTCCTTCCCCCGCAGGAAGACGGCGAGTCCCAGCGGCGCGCCGATGGCGATCGTCCAGCCCACGAGATAAAGCGCGGACAGCAGCGTGGGCGGCGAGTCGAAGCGCCACCATCCGCGTGACGCCGCGAACGCCAGCGCGAGCGATGCCGGCAGCAAGCCGATGCCGCCAATCCAGAACAACGCGCGCCGGGTGTCATCGGCCCGGCCCTCCCGCACGGAGGTGAGATACGTCAGCGCACAGAGGAAGACGCCGCACGCCGCAATTCGCGTCGCAGTCGGCTCGTAGTAGCGCGTAGTCGCGACCATCCACTCCGACACGAGCCACGCCGGCACGAGCAGCGCGACGAGCGCGAGCTGCGGCACCTGGCGCAGCAGCAGCCATGCCGCGACCGCTCCGCCCGACCACATGAGGATCCCGGACGGCCAGTGTTCGTCGAGATTGAAGATCTGTCCCGCGAGCGCGATCCCGCCCCCCAACGCCACCGTGCCGATGGTGTGGAGCGTGACGGCCATCCCGGGAAATCGCTCCGCCGTGAGCGCGGCGGCGACGTGAAAGCCTCCGACCATCGCCATGACGAGCCCGAACCGCACCGCCGGCGAGAGCGCATCCCAGTGCGCGGCGACGAACAGCAGTACGCCGCCGCAGATCATCAGCCCGCCAAAGGCCAGCGCGATCAGCACCGGCCAGCGCAGGCGCTTCGTGCCGGCATGCGCCTGCTCGTAGGCGCGAATCTGCCGGGCCGTGCCCGCGTCGATGAGACCCGCCTCGGACCACCGGATCAGCCACGAGTTCCAGTCGTTCATGCCAGGAAGTGTAGGCCGGCGGAAGCGGCCAGACATCAGCGAAGGCTGAATTGCTGTGAAAGGGGCTCAGCGGCGGTCGCGAGGCGGTTGGATGGCCCTCGCTTGCCGGTGACCAGGCAGGTTTGTGTGAGAATATCCGACGCGCTACGCGCGCGGAGCGGAGGCAGGTGTGAAGCGAATTGGCATGGGGATCGTGGGTGCGGGGTTCGTCGGCCCCCACCACGTGGACGCGGTGCGGCGACTCGGGTTCGTCGACGTGGTAGCGGTGGCCGGCAGCAGCGAAGCCTCGGCAAAAGCCAAGGCCGACGCTCTCGGCGCGAAGAAGTCCTACGGCAGCTTCGAGGCGCTGTTGAACGACCCCGACGTGGAGGTCGTGCACAACGCGACGCCGAACTACCTTCACTATCCGGTCAATGCGGCGGCCATCGCCAAGGGCAAGCACGTCGTCTCCGACAAGCCGCTGGCGATGACCAAGGACGAAGCGAAGAAGCTGCTCGACGCGGCCAACAAGGCCGGCATCGTCCATGCGGTGACGTTCAACTATCGGGGCAACCCGCTGGTTCAACAGGCGCGCCACATGATCGCCCGCGGCGACATCGGCAAGCCGACCTTCCTCGTCGGCCAGTACCTGCAGGACTGGCTGCTGAAGGACACCGACTACTCCTGGCGTCTCGAACCGGACAAGGGCGGCGCATCCTCCGCGCTCGGCGACATCGGTTCACACTGGTGCGACCTCGCGCAGCACATCAGCGGCCTGCGCATCACCGACGTGCTCGGCGACATCACGACCGTCATCCCGAAGCGCAAGAAGCCGCGCGGCTCGCGCGAGGCGTTCCAGGCCAGCGGCACGAACGAGCAGGTCGACGTCGTCGACATCAAGGTCGAGGATCTCGCCTCGGTGCTGCTGCGATTCGACAATGGCGCGAAGGGCGCGTTCTCGGTCGGCCAGGTCTGCGCCGGGCACAAGAACGATCTGATCCTCGAAATCTGCGGGTCGAAGAGCTCGCTCCGCTGGCGCCAGGAGCACCAGAACGAGCTCTGGCTCGGGCACCGTGACAAGGCGAACGAGATGCTGCAGAAGGACCCGTCGCTCATCGACGCCGAGGTCCGCGGCTACGCGCACCTGCCCGGCGGCCACCAGGAGTCGTGGGCCGACGCGTTCTCCAATCTGATGCGCGACATCTACGGATTCATCGCGGAGGGCAAGAAGGCGTCCGATCCGCATCCTCCCGCATTTGCAACGTTCGAAGACGGCTACCGTGCCAACTGCATCGTCGAGGCGATTCTCGACAGTGCGAAGAAGGGCAGCGTCTGGACGAAGGTGAGCTACTGATGGCGACACAGGCGTTCGATCCGAAGTTCATGAAGGTGGGGGTGCTCACCGCAGCCCTGCAGGAGTTGACCCCGCGCGAGGTCCGCGATCCGGATCCCGATCGCGCGATCGAGGAATGGGTCGAGTTCGCGCGCGAGCTCGGAGCGGATTACATCCAGCTGTCGGCGGCGCTCCATCCGACCGAGACCGACGTCCCGCCGGAAGCGATGCTCGACCCGGTGGCCAACACGCTCGACCTGCGCAAGCCATTCGACAAGGATCGCGCCGCCCGCGTGAAGCGGGTGCTGCAGGCGAGCCGGATCGGGCTGTCGGATGTCGGCTATTTCGACAACATGCTGCACCACGACTCGGCGGTGCGGCAGAAGAAGCACGAGTTCATGCTGCGCACGTTCGACGCCGCGGTGCTGCTCGGCGTCGACGCCGTCTGCGGTTTCGTCGGCCGCAACGCGCTGCACACGATGGACGAGAACCTCGTCGACTTCGAGCAGTGGTTCATCCCGCTGTTGAAAGCGGCGAAGGAGCGCGGCCTGACCTACCGGGTGGAGCAGTGCCCGATGCCCGGCTGGACCACCGGCGACATCTGGCACAACAACATCGCCTATACGCCCGGCGCGTGGATCGTCCTGCACAAGATCTGTCAGAAGCACGGCGTCGGCGATCAGTTCCGGATCCACTACGACCCGTCGCACGCGATCCTGATGGGTCAGGACACGCGGTCGATCTTTCAGTACCTCAAAGACGAGGGATACAACTTCCTCATCGGCGGCTTCCACGTCAAAGGCCAGGTGGTGGACGCCAAGGGCTGGGCCGCCTGGGGATCCGGGGGCCAGACGATGGAGCGCGGAGATTGGAAGGACGGGAAGCCATCCCCCAATCCGGCCGATCAGGCCAACGCGTGGAAGAAGCAGGTGGTGCTCGCCGAGCACGAGCTGCCCGGCACGGCGCGTCACGACCCGCTGGCGTATTTACAGAGTCGCAGCGTCGACTGGCTCGATCACCAGCTCGCGGCGCGGGAGCTCCTCAAGCTGGATGTCGGCAACACGCACCTGGTCGTCGAGCACGAGTACCCCAAGGCGAGGATCCAGGACAAGGAGCGGCTCAAGCCGATCCTGCAGGGTTCGATCGCGTTCGTCCGTCACATCGACGAGGCGGCGGCGTCAATGTACGCGCTGCAGCACGAAGTGCTGGGGTCCCAGCGGATCCCGATTCAAGGCATCGGCCGGCAGGCTTACCGGAGCTGAGGGTCAGGCCGGGGTCAGACCGGGGTCAGACCGGGGTCAGACCCCGAACCGGCCCCGGTCTGACCCCGACGCGACCCCGAACCGGCCCCGGTCTGACCCCGACGCGACCCCACCGACGGAGTCCACCATGCGTCCTTCTATTCCGCTCTTCTTGCTCGCTGGACTCGTCGCCACTGTCGGGGCGCAGCAGGACGCCCCCAAGATCAAGCCGAGCCAGCACGGCACCGTTTCCCAGCGCGTCGCCGACACCACGATCACGGTCGAATACAACAGGCCGGTCGCCCGCGGCCGCGAACTGTTCGGCCGCCTGGTCCCGTACGGCCGCATCTGGTGTCCGTGCGCCGACGATGCCACGACGGTCGAGTTCTCGACACAAGTCACCGTCGAAGGAAAGGACCTGCCGGCAGGCCGGTACTCGCTCTGGACCGAGCCTGAGCACGATCGCTGGACGGTGATTGTCAACAAGAGCGCCAACGCCTGGCACACCCGGTATCCGGAAGGCCAGGACGCGCTGCGGGTGCAGGTCACGCCGCGCAGCGGCAGCCACATGGAGACGCTGGCCTTCTATTTCCCGGTCGTCGACGGCCGCAAGGCGGAGCTGGCGCTGCACTGGGGCACGGTGGTCGTGCCGCTCAGGATCGAAGTGCCGTAGTCCCCTTCGACTCGGCTGCGCCTCGCTCAGGGCAGGCCCCTTCGACTCGGCTGCGACCGAGTCAGGCGAGTCGAACCCGCCTGCGGTGAGCGAGCGACCGAGTCAGGCGAGTCGAACCCGCCTGCGGTGAGCGAGCGACCGAGTCAGGCGAGTCGAACCGCGACTCTGTGGCAGTTCCATGGCAGCCGCGTGAAATCTCCGCGTTCCGGTAAATTGCGTGTGACTGCGGGCCGCCATCTACCGTATACCTGCATCATGGCGGATACGCGCGAGATGCGCGCCCTGGCGTGCGAGATCAAGTTCGTGGTCGACGAGAGGCTGGCGCCGGCCGTCCGGGAGTGGGCCCGGACCTACCTCCAGCCCGATCCTCACGGCGCGGGGCCGTACCGTGACGAGTACGGGATCTCGACCCTCTACTTCGACACCCGGTGGTTCGACGTCTTTCACCGGCATGAGTCGTTCGGCCGGGCCAAGTACCGCGTCCGGCGCTACGGCGATTCCGGTGCGGTGTTCTTCGAGCGGAAGCTCCGCAAGCCCGGTCTGCTCATCAAGCGCCGCACCCGGGACGACATCGAGGCGCTCGATCGGCTGAGCGATCGCATCATCGATCCGGACTGGGCCGGGCACTGGTTCCACCGCCGCCTGGTCGTGCGCAGCCTGCGGCCGGTCTGCCAGATCACCTATCAGCGCACCGCCCGGATCGCGTCGACCGACCAGGGCCTGGCGCGGCTCACGCTCGACGAGGGCCTGCGCGCGACGCGCATCGACGCGCCGCGTTTCGACGACGATCCGGGGGATGAAGTGCTGGACGGGCGCGTGGTGCTCGAATTGAAATACCATGCGCGCGTACCGGCGGTGTTCCGGCGCCTGATCGAAGAGTTCGCGCTCGAGCCCGAGACCGCCTCGAAGTACCGCCTCGGTATGGCCGCGGCGGGGAGCGTCCCCGCCCGGGACGGCCGCCAGGTGCACGGGAGCCGCGACGCCGCCTATGCCTGATTTCCTCACTGCCGCCATCCAGCCGCTTCCGGCGGCTGGCGTTGGCGTGCTCGTGAGGCTGGTGATCGCCATGGTCGCCGGCGGCGCGGTGACCCTGATTTACCGGTTCACCCGTGCGGCCGACGAGACGGCGCCGTCGTTCACCGTCACGCTGGTGCTGCTCTCGATCCTGATTGCGATGGTGACCCAGGTGATCGGCGACAACGTCGCGCGCGCCTTCAGCCTGGTCGGAGCGCTGTCGATCGTCCGGTTCCGCACCGTGGTGCGCGACACGCAGGACACGGCCTACGTCATCTTCGCGGTCGCGGTGGGCATGGCGGTGGGCGCGGGCCATCCGGGGCTGGCGGCGAGCGGGCTCGGCGTGATCGGGTTCGCGGCGTTCATCATGCGCCGGGGAGTGGTGGCGGTGCCGGTCCGGCACGATCCGTTCCTGCTCAACGTCAGGCTCGGCCTCGGCCACGACGCCAGCGCGGTGCTCGGCCCGGTGTTCGACACGCACCTGGTGGCGCGCCATCTGATGTCGATCGGCACGGCCAAGCAGGGGCTCGCGATCGAGCTGTCGTACCGGGCCGCCCTGAAGAACGAGGAAAACGCCGGCGAGCTCGTCAAGGCCCTGAATCGCCTCGACGGCGTGCAGGGCGTGTCGCTGGAACGGATGACGGACTCACGCATCGATTGATCCGATTCTGAGGAACCCATGTCGGAACAGAGTGTTCGGCCGCGCTTCGGATGGCTGCGCGACGGGGTGACCGTCGCACAGGGTGCCTTGCTGCTCGTCGCCGTCATCCTGATCGCGACGCTCGTGAGCGGCGCCGGGCGCCCGCGCGCGGTGCGCGCGCAAGGGCCCGGCCAGGGCGGGCCAGGGCCGGGAGGATTCCAGGGCGGACCGCCGTTCGGCGGCCGCGGCCCGATGGGCCAGGAGCAGAAGATCGTCAAGCGGTTCGACAAGGACAAGGACGACCGGCTGAATGCCGAGGAGCGCAAGGCCGCGAGGGCCTGGCTCGCCGAGAACAGCTTCGGTGGGCGCGGCTTCGGCGGCGGCCGCCGCGGCGGCCGCGGCGGCATCGTCCCCGGGACCCCGGGGCGGACGCTGAAGCCCGCCGACGTGAAGACCTACACGAACCAGCCGCTCTACGATCCCGCCGTGCTGCGGACCATCTTCCTGCAGTTCGAGAACGACGACTGGGAGCAGGAGCTCGCGGCCTTCAACAACACCGACGTCGAGGTGCCGGCGGTCGCGACCGTCGATGGCAAGGTCTACAAGGACGTCGGCGTGCACTTCCGCGGGATGTCGTCGTACATGATGATCCCCGAGGGCTCGAAGCGATCGCTGAACCTGACGTTCGACTTCGTCGACCCGAAGCAGAGCCTGAACGGCTACCGCACGCTCAACCTCCTCAACGTCAACAGCGATCCGACGTTCGTGCGCGCCATGCTCTATTCCGAGATCGCGCGCGCCTACATCCCCGCGCCGAAGGCCAACTACATGCGCGTGGTGATCAACGGCGAGAGCTGGGGCGCATACATCAACGCGCAGCAGTACAACAAGGACTTCCTCCGCGACTTCTTCAAGACCGACAAGGGCGCTCGATGGAAGGTGCCCGGCAGCCCGGGCGGCCGCGGCGGAATGGAGTACTGGGGCGACGATCCGGCGGCCTACAAGGCCACCTATGAAATCAAGACGAAGGACGATCCCAGGTCCTGGGCCGATCTGACCCGCATGTTCAAGGTGCTGAACGAGACGCCGCCCGAGAAGCTCGAGGCCGCGCTCTCGCCCCTTCTCGACATCGACGCGACCCTGAAGTTCCTCGCGGTCGACGTCGCGCTGGTGAACAGCGACGGGTATTGGACGCGCGGCAGCGATTACAGCATCTATCAGGACGTGAAGGGCCAGTTCCACGTCATCCCGCACGACATGAACGAAGCCCTCATCAACGAGGGCGGACGGGGCGGACGCGGTCCCGGCGGATTTGGCGGCCCGGGCGGTCCCGGCGGACCGCCGCCGGACTTCGGGCGCGGATTCCCGCCCGGTGGCCCGCCTCCCGGCGGCGGACCTCCAGGTGGTTTTCCGCCGGACATGGGCCCGCGCGGCGGCCGTGGCTTCGGCCCCGGCGGTGGTCCCGATCTCGACCCCCTGGTCGGCTTGAACGATCCCCGCCGGGCCCTGCGGTCGAAGCTCCTGGCAGTGCCGGCCCTCCGCGCCCGCTATATGGGTTACGTTCGCGACATCGCGCAACGGTGGCTCGACTGGAACAAGCTCGGTCCGCTGGCGAAGAGCTACCAGGCAGTCATTGCAGACGAGGTCAAGCTCGACACGCGAAAGCTCTACAGCACCGAGGCGTTCGCAACGGGCCTCGAAGGTGGCGAGGACAGCCTCCGCCGGTTCGTGGAGCAACGGCGCGAATTTCTTCTAAAAGTCACAGCTGAAACGGCGCAAGTGAAGTAGCCTAGTCGTCCCGAATGACGGACGAGACTTCAGGCGAGGACCGCCCCGATCCGCCCACCGTCCGTCCGCGCCGCCGCGTCTTCTTCGTGGTGCTCCCGCTGCTGATCGCCGGGGCGCTCCTGCAGGCTTCCGACGTCATCCGCGGGATGGGGACCGTCGTGATCCCCATGCCGCCCGGGCGTCCGCCGTTCGGCCGCCGTGGCTTCACAGGTGGACGGATGGCGTACGGCACGCCGCAGCCCGGTCGCCAGGTGGCGGCCGCGGATGTGCAGTCGTTCGACGGCGCGCCGCTCTACGATCTGAAGACCCTCCGGACCGTCTTCATCCAGTTCCCGCGGCCGGGATGGGAAGCCGAGCTGGAGAGCAACTACCGGCGGGATGTCGACGTGGCGGCGACCGTCACCATCGATGGCACGGTCTACAAGGACGTCGGCGTCCGGTTCCGCGGCAATTCGTCGTACCGGATGGTCCCCACCGGGTTCAAACGGTCGTTCAACCTGTCGCTCGATCACGTGCACGGGGACCAGCAGATCGGCGGGTACAACACGCTCAACCTGCTGAACGCCAACAGCGACCCGACCTTCGTGCGGACGGTGCTCTACTCGGAGATCGCGCGGAACTACGTGGCGATTCCGCGGGTCAACTTCGTGCGGGTGGTCATCAACGGCGAGAGCTGGGGAATCTACCTGAACGCGCAGCAGTTCAACAAGGACTTCCTCCGCGACTTCTTCGGCAGCACCAGGGGGGCGCGCTGGAAGGTCCCGGGCAGTCCGCGCGGCCGCGGCGGCCTCGAGTACCTCGGCGAGGCCGCCGAGCCGTACAAGGCGCTCTACGAGATCAAGTCGAAGGACGACGACAAGGCGTGGAGCGATCTGGTGCGGCTCTGCCGGCTGCTGAACACGACCGCGCCCGAGCACCTGGAAGCGGTGCTGGCGCCGCATCTCGACATCGACGGCGCGTTGAAATTCCTGGCGCTCGAGGTCGTGTTCGTGAACACCGACGGCTACTGGACGCGGGCCAGCGACTACAGTGTCTACGAGAACGAGCAGGGCCGCTTTCACGTGCTGCCCTACGACTTCAACGAAGCGATGGGCGTCGACGGGCCGGGAGCGCGGCGCGGCTTCGGCGGCCACGCCGGCGGTCCGACGCTCGATCCCCTCGTGGGTCTCGACGACCTGTCGAAGCCGCTGCGATCGAAGCTGCTCGCGGTCCCGGCGCTGCGCACGAAGTATCTCGCTTACGTGCGCGAGATCGCCGACCGCTGGCTCGACTGGAACAAGGTCGCCCCGCTCATCGTCGAGTACCAGGCGCTGATCGACGCCGAGGTCCGGGCCGACGGCCGCAAGCTGTACGGCTACGATCGCTTCAATCCGGCCCCGCTGCAGACGTTTTTCGAGCAGCGCCGGACGTTCCTGCTGCACTAGTGCCCTGGAAGATGCCGATGACAGAACAACCGCAACGGAAGCTCGACTCGCCGATCGACGGTGCCCCGGTCTGGGTACGTGCGCTCCAGGCTGCCATCGTTGGAGTGGCCGCGGGCCTGGCTCTGCACCTGCTGCTCTCGCTGGTTGTTCTCCACGGGAAGGAACTGTGGTCGCGTCCGGCCGCGCCGGCCACCTGCAAGAAGAGCGCGCCAGCACGCGAAACCGGGGCGCCCGCGAACCGGGCCACGCCGGCCGTCAGCACTGAAGGCGCGGCTGCCGTACGCGGCTGACGCCGGTCACCCCAGGAACATCTCGTACGCGACGTTCTGGGCTTCCCGCTGGTAGGGGTAGCCGAGGCCTTCCAGGAAGGCTTCGAAGCTGCCGCGTTCGTCTTCCGGCACTTCGAAGCCCGCGAGCACCCGCCCGAAATCGGCGCCGTGGTTGCGGTAGTGGAACAGGCTGATGTTCCATCGCCCGCCCAGCTTCTCCAGGAAGTCCATCAGCGCGCCCGGCCGCTCCGGGAACTCGAACCGGTAGACCCGCTCGTTCTTCACCTCGCCGCTGCGTCCGCCCACCATGTGGCGGACGTGGAGCTTCGCCAGCTCGTTGTCGGTGAGATTCACCGTCTGATGGCCGCTGGCGTTCAGCGCCGCCGCGAGCTCCGCCGCGTCCTGCTTCGATCGCGTGGAGATGCCGACGAAGATGTGGGCGCGATCGCGGCCGCTCAGCCGGTAGTTGAATTCGGTCACGACGCGGCGGCCGATGGTGGCGCAGAACTCGCGGAACGCGCCCGGCCGCTCCGGGATCGTGACGCCGAAGAGCGCCTCCCGCGCCTCGCCCAGCTCGGCGCGCTCCGCGACGAAGCGCAGCCGGTCGAAGTTCATGTTGGCGCCGCTCAGGATCGCGGCGAGGCGGGCGTTCCTGGTGCCGGTCCGCTCGACCCACGCGCGCAGCCCGGCGACCGCGAGCGCGCCGGCCGGCTCCATGATCGACCGCGTGTCGTCGAAGATGTCCTTGATGGCGGCGCAGATCTCGTCGTTCGAGACCCGCACCACCTCGCGGACCGTCGACTGCACGATCGGAAACGTGAGGCGGCCCACTTCCTGGACTGCCACGCCGTCGGCAAAAATCCCCACACGGTCGAGCACCACGCGCCGTCCCATCGCCAGCGACTGGTACATCGCGTCCGCCTCGTACGGCTCCACGCCGATGACGTCGACGGACGGCCGCAGCGCTTTGACGTAGCTGGCGATACCGGCGATCAGGCCGCCGCCGCCAACCGGAACGAAGATGGCGTCCACGTCGCCCAGCTTGTGCCGCAGGATCTCGTGCCCGACTGTGCCCTGGCCGGCGATCACCAGCTCGTCGTCGAACGGGTGTACGAAGGTGCGGCCGGTCGACGCCACCAGGTCGTCGCAGTGGTGCTTGGCTTCGGTGTAGTTGTCGCCGCTCAACACGACCTCGGCGCCGAGCTCGGCCACCGCTTCCACTTTGATCGCCGGGGTCGTCTTCGGCATGACGATCAGCGCGTCGAGTCCGAGGTGGCGCGCGGAGAAGGCCACACCCTGCGCGTGGTTGCCGGCGCTCGCTGCGATCACGCCGCGGGCCCGCTCTGCCTCGGTCATGTGGGCGATGCGGTTGTAGGCGCCGCGCAGCTTGTAGCTGAAGACCGGCTGGAGATCTTCTCTCTTCAGCAGAATCTCGTTGCCGAGCCGGCGCGAGAGCCGGTGCGCGCGGTCGAGCGGCGTCTCGTGCGCGACGTCGTAGACGCGGCTGTTGAGGATCAACCGCAGCATGGCGTCGGTGCTGATCACGGGAAGAGGCTCAGTCAGTGACATGCGTCAACTCCCAACCTCCAACTCCCAACTTCCAAACCGAGTCGATTGAGAGAGCTGGGCAGAAGTCCTCTGTAATCGCTGGGATCTGAAGTTTCCACCCCGGTGGCTCGAGTTCGGTGCCTTGGGAATTGGAAGTTGGGAGTTGGAAGTTGACATCTGTCCCGTTCATCTCCCCGCCAGCGAATAGATGTCGTTCAGGATACCCGCCGCCGTGACCGCCGGCCCGGCGCCTGGCCCGCTGACGACCAGCGGCTCATGACGGTATCGGCTGGTCGTGAAGGCAATGAGGTTGCGCGTCCCTTCGAGCGCCCCCATCGGGCTCGAGGCCGGCACGGCGGCGAGCTTCGCCGACACCGAGCGCGGCGTCGCGGTGACGACGTAGCGCAGCACCCGTCCCTTCTTCTTCTCGCGCGCCGCGCGCTCCGACCATTCCTTGTCGAACTTCGGCAGTTCCGCGAAGAACCGCTCGATCGACACCCCATCGAGCGCCGGCGGCACCAGGCTGTGCGGCACCGGTGCGGGGCCACGGTAGCCGAGCAGGCGGGCCAGGATCAGACCCTTGCGCGCCGCGTCCATGCCCGACAGGTCTTCGCGTGCGTCCGGCTCGGCGTAGCCCTTCTCCACGGCGCGCCGCACCGCCTCCGAGAACCGCTCACCCTGGGACACCGCGGACATGATGTACATCAGCGTGCCGCTGACGCAGCCTTCGACGCGCAGCACGCGGTCGCCGGTCTCGACCAGCTTCTGATACGTATCGATGATCGGCAGCCCGGCGCCGACGGTCGCCTCGTACTTCACCCTCGGGCCGCCGTTCGACGAGGTCTGGAGGAGCGCGGCATAGCGATCCCAGGCGTTCGCGAGCGGCTTCTTGTTGGCGAGCACCACGTTGAAGCCGTGGCCGATCGCTGTCCGCAGCAGGTCGCCGGTCTCTTCGCTGGTCACGTCGACGATGATCGGACGCGAGACCGCGTGGGCGGCCATCGTCGTCAGCGCTGCAGTTGCGTCCGCCTTGCGGCCGCCGAGCGAAGTCAGGAGCGCGCCCGCGTCCTTCTTGTGGGCCAGATCGAGCAGCCGCCGCCGCGAGATGCCGCGCGGCTCGAAGATGTAGCCGGATCGATCGAGCAGCCCGACCACGCGCACGATCGGCTGGCCCGGCATCGGGTCGGCAATCTGGTCGGCGAGCGCACGCCCCACCCGGCCGAACCCGAGCAGGACCACGTCGGTCCGCACGGTCGTGGTCGCCGTGCCGCCGCCGATCTTCGCCAGCTGGAAGGCCGCGTGCACGCACCGCGCTGCCTCCGCCGCGTCGTTGCCGTTGACCGCGAACGAGATGTTCCGCTCCGACGATCCCTGCGCGATCGCGACGACGTTGATATGGGCGGCGGCGAGCGCCGAGAAGACGCGAGCGGCGATGCCAGGAGTGCCCGCCATGCCGTCGCCGACGACCGCAAGTACCGCCATTCCGGGCCGGGCCGTGACGTTGTCGATCAGGCCGCTCGCGATCTCGCCGCTGAACGCCTGCTGGATGCTCCGGACCGCGCGGTCGGCCTCGGTTTCCGGAAGCGTGAAACCGATCGAGCTCTCGGACGAGGCCTGGAAGATCGTGGAGACCGACAGCCGCTCGGATTCGACGGCGGAGAACGTGCGCGCCGCGATCCCGTGCACGCCGGCCATGCCCTTGCCGGCGACGGTCACGATCGCCTGGCCGCGAACGATGGCCAGCGCCTTGACCGGATACGCGCGAAGCGACCGGCGGGCCGAGACCTCGGTCCCGGGCGAATCCGGGCTGAGGAACGAGCGCACGTGCATCTCGACCCGGGTCCCGGCGATCGGGATCAGCGCGCGGGGATGCAGAACCTTTGCGCCGTAGTGTGCGACCTCTCCGGCCTCGCGATGATGGAGCTGCGGGATGAGGCGGGCGTCCGGCACGAGCCGCGGATCGGCGGTCAGGATGCCTGGCACGTCCTTCCAGAGCACGACCCGGCGGGCGTTCAGCGCGCGCGCGAGCAGTGTCGCGGAGAGATCCGTGCCGCCCCGGCCCATGGTCGTGACGCTGCCGTCCGGCGCCTGGCCGATGAAGCCCGGCACCACCACGATGGTGCCGGTCGCGAGCTTCGGGCGAATCAGGCGCCGCGCGCGCCGCGTGGTCTCGGCCTGATTGGGCGCCGCGGATCCGTGGTGCTCGTCCGTAGCGACAACGTCGAGCGCGTCGATGTAGACCGCGCGCCGTTTCGCCTGGGCCAGGGTCGCGGCCAGGATCTGCGCCGACATGCGCTCGCCGCGCGAGACCAGCCGATCGCTGGCGCGCGGCGCGAGGTGGTCGAGCAGCCCGACCGCCGTGCAGAGCTCGCGGTATTCACGCGCCGCCTTGTCCGATGCCGCGAACAGCTTCCGCCGGACCGGTCCTGACGGGATGAGCGCCCGGATCACCTCGCGGTGGCGGCGCAGGAACGCCGCCGCGGTCTTGTTGACGTCGTCGCGCCGTCCGGCGAGCGCGTGCGCCGCCCCTTCCAGCAGCAGATCGGTGATGCCCGACAGCGCCGACGGCACCACGACGAGGTGGCCCTGGTGACCGGCGATCAGTCCCGCCGCTTTCTGAATCTGGTCGGCCGTCGCCAGCGAGGCGCCGCCGAACTTCCAGACCTCGAGCGGGATGCGTCTCCGGGCGGGGCGTGCGGATCTCCTGGCCACGTTACCTGCTTGCCACCGCCGTGCTGAGCCGATCGACGGCGCGGCGGACGGCGTCGTAATCGTTCGGCAGCTCCACCGGCGGGTTGGCGTGCCGTGGCGTGATGCCTGCGAGCGTGTGCGTGTGGTAGCCGGTCTTGAACTCCGAGAACTTCAGCCCGTTCGCCGTCGACACGACGATGACGCGATCGGTCTTGCGGACCTCGCCGCGGCCGATCAGCTTCTCGAGCGACGCGAGCGCTACGGCCGTGTGCGGGCAGTTGAACATCCCGGTGCGATCGGCCCGCGCCGACGCGTCCGCGAGCTCGTTCTCGCTGGCCTGCTCGACGATGCCGTCGAAGGCCTTCAGCGCGTTGACGGCGCGATGAATCGAGACCGGGTTGCCGATCTGAATCGCCGTGGCCAGCGTCGGCTGCGCGCGCACCGGCTCGAACGCCCATCGGTTCTGGTAGGCGCGATACAGCGGGTTCGCGGCCGCCGCCTGCGCGACCACCAGCCGCGGTTTCTTCGCGATCAGCCCGAGGTCCAGCATCATCTGGAAGCCGGCGGCCAGCGCGCTCACGTTGCCGAGGTTGCCGCCGGGAATCACGACGACGTCGGGGACCTCCCAGTCGAACTGCTGCACTATCTCGATCGAGAGCGTCTTCTGGCCTTCGAGCCGGAGGCTGTTCATCGAGTTGGCGAGGTAGACGCCTTCCTCTGCCGCCAGCCGCTGGACGATCGCCATGCAGCCGTCGAAGTCGGTGTCGAGCGCCAGCACCCGCGCGCCGTTGGCGAGCGGCTGCACCAGTTGCGCCGCCGAGACCTTGGCGCGCGGAAGAATGACGATGGCCGGGATGCCCGCGGCCGCGGCGTAGGCCGCCAGCGCCGCCGAGGTGTCGCCGGTCGAGGCGCAGGCGACGGCGCCGATCTGCGAACCGTCGGCGATCATCTGCTTGACCACCGACACCAGCACGGTCATGCCGAGATCCTTGAAGGATCCGGTGTGCGAGTTGCCGCACATCTTCACCCACAGGTCCTCGACCCCGAGCTCGCGCCCGTAGCGTTCCGCCCAGAAGATGTTGGTGCCCCCCTCGTCCATCGACACGACGTTCTCGTCGCGGACGCCGGGGCAGACCCATTCCTTCTTGCCCCACACGCCGGAGCCGTACGGCCAGGCGGTGCGCTTGTAGCGATCGTCGAACAGCCGCATCCATGCGACCGGGCTGCGATGCCGCAGCGCGTCGACGTCGTGCACGACCTGAAGCAGCCCGCCGCAGGTCGGACAGTGATACATCGCCTGCCAGATCTCATGCTCGCCGGGACACCCGG
>Ga0114129_10000643_pt1 | contig 43627 bp, 51 predicted proteins | sample RhiMetdeltSRZDD1_FD_80071 | JGI IMG/M metagenome (GOLD analysis project Ga0114129, IMG submission 80071) | Populus rhizosphere microbial communities from Tennessee, USA - Rhizosphere MetaG P. deltoides SRZDD1 (version 2) (version 2) | ecosystem: Host-associated > Plants > Roots > Rhizosphere >...
ATTTCCTCGATGGCTCAACCGTGAGATCGCGGCCGCGGTGAATCGCTCGACGTCCTTGAGGATGAAAAAGGCGAAGACGGGGATGAGGACGATCACCCAGGCGGAGGCGAGCCACGTGAGAAGCGCGGACGCGGCCTGCTGAGCGTAGGCGATGATCTCACCCATGTGCGTCTGCACGAGGCTCCCGAGCATCTCTCGGCTCTCGACGCGCTTGGACATCTCGGGGAGCTTCTGCGCCAGGGCCTGGACCTCGATCGTCAGTGGTGGCCCGATCGCGAGCACGGCGCCGCTGAGCGCCGCGACCACTACCAGGTACACGGCTCCGATCGCCAACGGTCGGCTCGAGATCAGCCAGCGTTGCGCGAGCCGGACGAGTGGAAACAGAAGGTAGGCGAAGAACAGCGAAAGCGCGACGAGCAGGAGCACTCGTCGGACGGCGTAGGTAAGGCCGACGGCGACGAGGATGACCAGGATGGTCCAGGCGACGCGCGCCGTCCGTGGATCGAGTGAGAACCGGCTCATCGCATTGCCTCACTCTAGTCGCCACGATCGCGCCCGTCTAGTGGACCAAAGTCCACCCGCCTTGACCCGGGCTCTGGAAACGGGCGCCGAAGTCATCTTCGCGAAGCCACTGAGTGTCGCGAATCTGAGTGTCGCGAATCCGCTATTGGACCAAGGTCCACTATTCCACTGGACGACACCGCCTAAGTTTAAGGTGGCGGCAGTCTAGCGAGTGGAAAGACGGGAGGCGTAGCGGTGAGAGGACGGTGTCCGTGGTCTCCGTGGTGGAGGCGCGTGGTCGGGACTAGCGACTAGATGGAAGCACTTCAAGAGTACGTCGACAACTTTACGTACCTCGGCATCTTCGCTTTGCTCCTGCTCGGGAGCCTGGGAGTGCCAGTCCCAGAAGAGATGCCGATCATCGCGGCCGCTCTGTTGAGCCACGAGCATGTCGTCCGGTGGTGGCTTGCGCTGCCCATCTGCCTGCTGGGGGTCCTGTCCGGCGATATGGTGCTCTACTGGGTCGGCCGGCACTGGGGTGAGCAGGTCCTCAACTTGCGACTGGTCCGGCTGCTACTGTCGCCCGCGCGGGAACAGTGGTTGAAGGCGGCGTATCGAAGGCATGCCCTCAAGACAGTCGTCACCGCGCGGCACGTCATGGGACTTCGCGCCGCCGCGTTTCTGACCGCGGGCAGTGCCGGCGTCCCGTTCTGGAAGTTCGTGGTGGCTGACGCGGGCGCCGCCTTGTTCGGCGTCCCGTTGGCCTTCGGGCTGGCCTACTTCTTCACGGATCAGATCAAAGCCATCATGGCCGATGTGCATCGGGCAGAGCGCTGGCTCGGTCTCGCGGGCGTCCTGGCGCTTGCGGCGATGCTGGTCGTCTGGGTGTGGCGATGGAATCGTCGCGCAGGCAAAGAGCGTCTGGATCACGAACCGGCCGAGGGACGTTCGCCGTTCTACGCCTCCGTCAGGCTGATCGCGCGCTTCTGGATCTGGTTCTTCTTCGAGCGCGTCGAGGTCCGGCATCCTGAGCGGGTACCGCCCTCCGGTCCGGTGCTCCTCTGCATCAACCATCCGAATAACTTGATCGACTCGCTGCTGGTGGGGTCGATTCTCTCGCGGAAGGTGCACTACCTCGCCGCCGCCACGCTCTTCCGGAACCCGCTCATCGCTCGATGCCTCGTCGCGTTGGGGGTGATTGCCATCTACCGGAGGGCAGACGCCCCGGACAAGATGGACCGGAACAACGAGATGTTCGCGGCGTGTGACGAGGCATTCGACCGGGGGTGGCTCATCGCCATCTACCCCGAAGGCACCACCCGCGCGGAGGCGCACGCGCAGCGGATCAAGACGGGCGCGGCGCGGATCGCGCTCGGCTACCAGGCGCACGCCGCCGGGCGCCTCACGCTCGTCCCGGTAGGACTCAGCTTCGAGGCCCGCAAGAGGTTCCGCGGGCGCGTCCTCGTCTCGTTCGGCGAACCGGTCGCCGTCTCGCCGTGCCTGGCCGTCTCTCGTGAGGAGCCGGCGAAGGCGCTGCATACGCTCACGATGGCGATCCAGGGTGCGATGGAGCGCGAGGTGGTCCACGTCGAACGCATTGACACGGCGGCGCTTGCTCGCGCCGTGGAGGCGCTCTATCGCGGTGACCTCGAGCGTGAGCTGTGGGAGGAGCGCGGACGGCCGGTCGCGGCCGCCGAGGTCTTCGAGTCGACCGTGGTCGCCGTCGAGCACTTCCGCGCTCGCGACCCCGAGCGCATCGAGCAGCTCTGGCAGCGGATTCTCGGCTACCACGCCGGTCTTGCCGCGTACCGGCTTCGTGACGAGGCCGTGCGGACTCGCTTCGAGCGAACCGTAGAGCGGCAGCGGGTTGCACGGTCATGGCAGACGATCGTCGGCCTCCCGCTCTTCTTCTACGGCGCCGCCGTGAACTTCCTCCCTTACTACTTGCCCGGGTGGCTCGCAGGACGGATGTCGCGTAAGCAGACGGACTACGCGACGACCCGACTCTTCGCGAGCGTGGTCGCTTTTCCGCTCTTCTGGGCGCTCGAGACGTCGCTCGTCGGGTGGGCGACCGGTCTCCGGTGGGCGCTCGCCTTCTTTGTCTCGCTCCCGGTCGGGGGCCTGATCGCGTATCGCTACGTGGTCGGCACCGGGCGCTTGCGCCACCAGCTCAGGTTCGGCGCGCTCCTTCTCACGCGCGCTCAGGAAGCGAGACGTCTGCTCGCTGAGCGCCGCGAACTGGTCGAGGAACTCCTGCGCGCCAAGCAGGACTACCTGGGGAAGACGAAGGGATCGGGCGTCTGACGTAAACCCGGACAGGTCCAGCGGGTGCCGGCAGCCAGGACGTTGTCGATCACGCGGCCAAGTACCGCAACTTGCGTTGCGCGAGGACAACGCCGATCGCGCCGATGAGGGCAACCACTATCGCGCCGATCACTCCGGCCTGTGCCGCCAGGCCAACGGCTTGGTAGATCCACACAGCGACGCAGCCTCCGACGAGCCCGAGGCTCAGATCACCGAGCAAGCCGTATCGGCCCTTACCTATGAGGATTCCCACCAGCCAGCCACCAAACAGCCCGACGACCACCGAGACCAGCAACAGTTCTCCGGTCATTACGAGTCCTCCCTTTGACGTCCGTGACGCGAAGACAGCATTGCGGTATGGATCCGAGACGGCCGTCACCTTCGTATGAATAACGTATTGCGTCGGGCTTCCGACGCCCAGTGGACCAAGGTCCCAGAAGCGACACACCAGCCGGCCCAAGGTCCAATGGCTCGCGCGCTCCAGCCGAGTAGAGTGAAACCATGATGAGGACTTTATCGGAGGCCATGGAGAGACTCGTTCGCCAAGGCTTCACCGAGCACTTCGGTGTAAGAGGAAATCAGTTGCGGGGCTTCGACAGTGGCAAGAGCTTCGGCTCCGAGGACGTCATCATCCGCGAGTACGAGCGCTTTGAGGGAGTCTCAGACCCCGACGACATGGCGATTCTCTACGCGCTCGAGAGTTCGAGCGGACTCCATGGAACGCTTGTCGACGCCTTTGGTGTCTACTCGAATCCGACAGTCGGCGCGTATCTGAAATGTGTTCGTTTCGTGGGCACGAGCCATGTGAAACTCGAGCGCCCCCCCCAATGATGGACGAGATGGTACTTCGTGAAACGGTCCGGCAATGCCTCAGAAGCGGCTGCCTACCCACAATGGCATCAGCTCGAACGTTTGTCTGCTCCGGCGATGGCTCTCCGTGTGCGGTCTGTGTCACGGGAATCACGGGGGGAGAGTTGGCGTTCGAGCTCGAGTTCACGCGACCGACGCCGCCATTCGTCGCCTTCTATCAGCTTCACCCGCGGTGCTACGCGGCATGGCAGCTCGAGCGCTAGCGAGAGAATGAAACCCGCTGACGGGTGGACCAAGGTCCGATTGGCAGGTCCGCGGGCGTCGACTAGAGTCTGAGTGCGAACACGTTCCTCCTTCGGTCTTCGCACCCGCGCCCTGTCGCGCTCGTGGCGGTGCTCGGCGGTGAGACCACTCCCGAGAAGTCCAAACCGTCGCTGGGGGCGGGGAGGGTGGCCGCTGCCGGCCGAGCTCGCGGGCGGTTCAGATCAACGAACACGACGGCGTCGTCGTCAGCGGGTTGCTCGGCAGCTCGCTGGCGGCACGATCGACATTTTCATCGATCTTTAGCGTGAAGAGGGCGCGCCGCCGTCCACGCGATGACCTTCGTCTGCGGTCGCGCGCTGGCTCTGTCCCCTGACCAGCTTCTCGCGGAGGACGGCGAGATCCCGCTCGCGTTCCCGGAGCTGAGCCTCCAGCCTCCGAAGGCGCTCCATATAGATGCGTCGCTGTGACTCGAGGACACCGTCCCGGTTCGAGAGCTGCTGGTAAAGATACGATTCGCGAGCCACGCTCTCCCGGGCCCGGCGATGGCGGTCAGCGGCGAGGCCCCAGGCCCACGCGACCTGGATGAAGAGGGCGCCGACGCTGGCCAGGATGAACACGGCAGCCAGGATGACGACCGCGCGCCGGCGCAGACGCACACGCCCGTCGGTCCTTGTCATCTGACATTCCCGTCCCCGGATATTCGTGCGTCGCGGACGGGGCCGCCGTCCTCCGTCCCACGGCTTCGCTCGTGAGGCGCCCGTACCGCTTGCCGGACGGTCTCCAGCACAGTCGCGGCGTCGAGGGGATTGCGCAAGTGTCCCGCCGCTCCGGACTTCCCGATGCGCTCGAGCGTCGGGCCGTCGTCGTCGGCGCTGATGAAGACGATCGGGACGGCGAGTCGTTCCTGCAGGTCGAAGCCGTTCATCTCAGCCATTTGGACGTCGAGCACGAGGCAGGCCGCTTGATTGCGGGACAGCCAGTCGAGGAACTCGTGGGCGGACGCGAACGCCTCGCCCTTGTAGCCGGCCGACTGCACGACGCGAAGGAGCGCGCCACGGATCGACGCGTCGTCATCCACGATCGCAATGACCGGTTCATCCTTCATGACGTCTTGCACGTGGAGTCTCCCTCGTAACCAGCCTAGGCTTGCCTGCCCTCGAGCGCTATTGGACCTAGGTTGCGTGCGGCCGACTAAACGATTGGGCGACCAAGGTCCAATACCTCACCGCGACGCGATCGTCGAGACTCGACGGGGCGGCGATCCTCCCGCCTGCTGAGGAGAAACTCATGAACTTCGAAACGATGGTGGTTGCGGCTGTCTTTGGGTCACTCGCCGGGTGGCTGACCGGTGTTGTGACGAAGCGTGGCGGATACGATCTGGTCGAGGAGACTGCTCTCGGTGTTGTGGGCGGCGTTGCGGGGGGCTTTGCCCTGTGGATGCAGGGGATCGCGCCGGCCGACAGCCAGCTCGCGATGTCTGGTGCTGCGTTCGCCGGAGCTTTCATCCTCGTCATCGCCCGGCGCATGCTCTGGAGCGTGGAGACGGCGGCGACGCAATGACGGGAACGACGTACAGCGAGATTCAGAAGTTCGTGCAGCGGCACCATGGCTTCGCCCGCCGACAAGATGGATCGCGCACGTAAAAGGCGCTTTCCGGGTTGCCGACCCCCAGACGCTGCAGGTGCGGGTGACCGTCCGCATCGCTGATCTCCGTGGTGCCGCACTGTCAAAGCATCTCATTCCAGAGTCAGGCTTGTGAGCGTCGCCCGACACGCCTTACCGCCTTTGTCCGGCTTGATTCGTAACTGCAAGTGGCTCACTCCGTCGGCGTTCAGCGTCCACTCTTCGCGCTCGTGAGATGTCGCCGGCGGGCTGAAGGTGTACTCCTGGCGGAGCAGTTCCCGATACGTTCGGCCTGCGTCCGTCGAAATGGACACTTCCATTTCCTGCGTGCGACTGACGTCGGGCTCATCGATCTCGACGCGCAACTTTTGAATCGTCTGCGGAGCGTCAAATGCGAGGATCACCCGCTGTTCCCCGGACTGCGCGGCGATCCAGCGGCTCGCTCCCGGTCCTCGCTGGCCGTCGAACACGTGATCGATTGGATGGTCTGGATCCTCGGACGTCACGAGCACGGTCGCGATAGCAGTGATATCTCGCTCCAACGCACGCAGAGGCGGAGTCGGATCCGTTGTGAGCAATTGCTTTCGTAGCATTTTTGTCCTCGTCCTGGTCCTCCGCGAAGCTCGTCAGCGGGCCCCACGACCATCCCGCAGCATCAGCAGGAGCCGCGCGAGGGTCCTTTTTTCTCGGATGGTGAGCACGCGCGCGGACTTGCCGCGCGCGTGGATTTCAGACGTCGTTGAGCGGCGCGAGCCGCTCCACTACAAGCGGTTGCCGCCTTCGCTGCGGTCGCCACCGCCGGCGCGGTAACCGCCCGCGGAACGAGAGTCTCCTCCGTTGCCGCGCGGGGCGGATGGCTTGGAAATCTCAACCCTGAGCGTGCGGCCACTCAGGGTGTACCCATTGAACTTTCGGATAGCCTGGTCGGCGGCCTCGGACGTGGCCATCTGGGCGAAACCGAAACCGCGCGACCGACCCGTGTCACGGTCGGTGACGACCTCGACGCTGTCGACCCCCTCAATCTCGTTGAACAGCTGGCCCAGCTCTTCGGTGGACGTGCTGAACGGTAGACCGCCGATGAAAACCTTTTGACTCATGAACCGTCTCCTAACTCCGCAACTGAACCACGCGCCCTGGAACGGCGGAGGCGAACGCCAAAGCGTGGACTGATGGGGAAGGGAGACCACAGTGGTCGACGACCCGAACCAGACGTCGCCCAGCATACCACGTTGCCGTGCCGCGCACGATCAGTGCCGGAGTGTATACTCGCTCTGCCTCCACCGCTGTTTCCCTGGTTGCGAAGTGACGGCATCCCTCACCGTCGAATGGTTCGCACGCGCGCCCGTCGCGCCGCGCCTCGAGGGACGAAGGTCCAATAGGCGGGACTGATGACACGCCGTAGATTCAATCACGGTAACGACGGGAGTCCTATGGACGAGATGAACGCGATCGAGCAGCTTCGCGGAAAGAACAAAATGACCTGGATCGAGGAGGCGCATGGATGGCTCGCCGCGCCGGAGGACATCGTCGACGCCCTCGCGAACGAGGGGTTCGTCGAGTGCAAACGCGCGACGACGACCAGCCGTCGCGATCTGCGGCCGACCGGTGGCATATGGCAGGGAGTGAACCGCAGCACGGGTTCTGTGGCCTCGACCATCTGGGTGGATCGCCCGTCGCGACCGGAAACCATCGTGTTCGTCACGATCGACGGCGAGGCGGTCGGCACTCATGAATCTCGAGACGGTCCCGAGGAGATTCTGAAATGATCTGGGTGGAGTGGCTCGGTCTCTCGGCGGCCGTTCTCGTGGTCTTCGTCCTGTCGTCATGGAAGTCGTCTTCCGCGAGAAGGATGCGACAGAGACCCTGAACATTCGACGATTGGACCTTCGTCCAATGGCTTTCGCGTTGACGTCGCAATATGTTGCCGGTGCGCCGGTGCACGGATTGGATTCTCGACCATGCGATCTGCTGTGGCGATCGCGCATTACGAACACGGGCGGCCGCCGGACCTGATTCCGGCGCAGAACGCGAGGTCCTCGCTTTCTGGAGCGCACAGGAGGATTTCAATGTCGCAGTGGATCAAGCCGGGCATATGGGGCGCCGTCGTGGGAAGCGTGCTCACCATGATCGTCGGGTTCGGGTATGGCGGCTGGACGACGAGCGGTACCGCCGCTCGTGAGGCCCAGCAGCAGGCCCAGACGGCGGTGACCGCCGCGCTGGTGCCGCTCTGCATCGCGCAGTCGAAGGCTGATCGTACCGGCCTGAAGAAAATGGGGGAGCTCAGAGCGCTCACGTCGTCCTATGAGCAACGCGACTTCGTGACCAAGACGGGGTGGGCGACCATGCCGGGGAGCGACGATCCCAATAGTGACGTCGCCGGCGCGTGCGCAGCGACACTCTTGAAGAGGGCGTCGAGCTAGATCGTCACGCCTTGCGGCGTCGGCACGATGTGCACAAGCGCTCGTGTCGCCCCGAGCTGACGAATGACGCATCGCAGGCGAGGCACCCGATGGATCGTAGGCCGGTGGGCCACGCGTTCGGCAACGGGCTCTCGACCCCCTCGTCGCGCAGGCGGAGCCGCGGTGCCGGGCGGGGGCGCGATTCTCTTTGCTTGCGCATGTGTTACGGCTTCGAGACGCCGGACGCTACCTTCGCGATCCGGTAGAGGATCCAGCCGCTCCCGTCCAAGCCCCCGATGTGCTCGGCGCGTTCGAACAGGCTGGGCCGTCGTCGAGGGGCGACCGGCGGATCGTGCGCGAGCAACGCCCGCCGGCCCAGCACGACTGCGGCCGCCGCCGTCGGCGCGTCGATGTCGTAACGCGCGACGACCGCGCGCCGCTGGTGGTAGAAGTCGACGACCCAATTCATTCGGGTCAGCCCTACGTAGCGGCTCGGGCCGAGGGCCAGACACCGAGAGGGATGCCGCGCGCGAGATAGATCGCCGTGATGGCCATGCGTTCTCCTTCATTCGATCCGTGGTCTCAGCGGCGGCCGAATCGTGACGGCCATGCCGGTGGCGTCGGGTTCGGCCGATCAATCTCGCTCATGCTCACGAGCCGCTCTTTTCCCGCCGCCACTGCCGCAGCGATGGTGGGGAAGCCCTGCTGCGATTCCTCGACCGTCTCGCCGCCGTAGTTGGTGATCCGCCAGCGCCACTCGGGATATCTGGGCGTTGAGATCGCCGTCACCTGCATCTGCGTGAGCCTGTGTACATCGCGGACATCCGCGTCATTGCGCCTCCTTATCGGACCTTCAGTGTGAGTGACGTCGCCTGGGCGTCCAATTGGACCTTGGTCCACCGCGCCTTTCGTGACGCCGCTGATCGCGTCGAGCAGGGCCCCGGGGTTGAAGTTTTTTTCAGGTCGCCCGCCGCTCCGGATTTCGCGATCCGCGCACGGATCGACGCGTTGTCGTGAGCCGTGATGAAGATTACAGGCACCGAGAGCCGCATTGGACCTTGGGGGTGTGTGACGAGAGATGCGTCTGGGTCACGCAACCGCCTCGCCGACGAGATGCAGCTGGTCGTAGCCATGTCCGTCGTCTAGATTTCCCCGACGTCCTCAGCCGCCGTTGGACCAACGTCCAATAGAGACTGTTCACAGGCGCTGTTAGCGTGGCACATGTTCGAAGGGCCGCCGTGACTGTCAGCGTCTCGACGGCGTGCGGGTGCTGGTCGTCGATGATGCACAGTACGTCCTCGATGTCGTGACGGAGATCCTGCACGCAGCGGCTCCGTCGTCACCGCGGTGGCCTCCGCCGAAGAGGGACTGGACGTTCTGCAACGCGAACGCCCCGACTCCTGCTGAGCGACCTCTCGACTGTCGGGCACAGGCGGTTATTGGCTGATCGGACAGGTGCGCACCCTATCGCAGAACCTCGGCGGCGAGACACCCGCGGCGTCGCTGACCGCGTACACCGCTGCCGATACGCGCCGGGTTCCAGTGCCATGTAGCGTTCGTGAGCTCGTCGGCGTCGTGGCCATCCTGGCCTTAAAGGAGCAGCCGAGTGGACGGCTGGTGGACTGAAATCGAAGCCGAGATTCGAACGGTCGTTCAGCGTCACCCCGCACTGACTCTGGAAGAGCTCGCCCGACATCTCGGCGTGTCCCAGAGCGGGACGGCGTCGATTCTGCGCGTCCTAATGATCGATCAGCCGTGGGGTTCGGCAGTCGTTCTCGGAGCAGTCAGAGGAACGCGGGGAGGTGCGGCATGAGCCCAGAGATGATCGCCATCGTCGTCGGGCTGCTCGTCGGTTGGGTAGCCGATTTCCTCCTCAAGGATCGTAGCCACGGTACGATGGCCGACCTCGGCCTCGGTCTCGCCGGAGGCCTGTTCGCGGTCATCCTCGTGCAGGCCGTCGGCTTCGGTCTCGAGGCGGGCTGGTTTGCAATGGTCCTCGTCGCGATCGTCGGAGCGGCGAGCTTCATCGGCGCGCAGCGGCGCTTGTGGAGTCGGCGAGGATCCGGCAGCGCTATTCGAAGGATGCGTTTCTAAGAACGCGCTGGATGCCGCGTCTCAGAACGATCGGTTCGGCGTCGACGCGGACGACGTCGCTATACCACTAGAACTTCAACGCGCACAGCTGGATGAAACTGAGCGCGCGTGTGACGCCGCGCTGGCGCGTCACGGGCTACGCCGGCGCTATCTTGCAGGATTTCCAGGTCGAGTTCTCGACCGTCGCGGCGGCCGCGTTCGGCCGCCGACGACGCGAACCAAGGAAGGAGGAAGAAAGTGGCGCTCGAACGGACGGCGATCAGCGGGATCTATCCGACGCTCGGCGTCTCTGCCGACGCGACGCTGATCGAAGACAGCATCGGAATTCTTGCGGTATGTGCCGACTGCATCATCCGAATCACCGGCCTGCCGTCGTCGCGGCTCAACGACGCTCTGCCCAGGCTCATCGGCGCGCTGAGGGTGGCCAGCATACTCGCCGCCTGCGGCAGTTGCCTGAGGCAGCGAGTCGTACACCGGAGGGAGCAGGTCGACCATGAGGTTCGCCCATCGCCGCGAGCACGCGCTACTCTTCGCCGCCGTCATGGTATTCGCGACTTCGAGCGTCGCGTCCCCACAGGTGCCTAACGCGCAAGACATCGCCGCTTGCAACGTGGAAGCGCCGCGCCGTCAGCGCGGCCACGGCCTCGAGAGACTCGCCGACCGAGCCTCACGCTGAGACCCGCCGTCGTTAGATCGTTGAAGCGTTCGACACCGTCTGATTCCCCTACACGCCGCCGCGCGTGTTGCTCAAAGCGGCACTCGGCTCCCGGCGCGCGCCGACGGCGGCGGAGTACTGCTAGGTCAAGCCAGATTCACGAGCGACTCGGCGCCTGGGGGCGGACGCCGGCGATCCGATACCGGCTCGTGGCGGGACCAGAGCGGAGTTATCTTTTCTTTCCGGCGCAGCTTTCCCAACCACCCGAGTGGTGAGTCTGCGCGCAGTTGCGACACCACTGAACCATTGCCGTGCAATTCGGACACGTCCTGGCTTTGTTCAGTCGATCCTCTTGGAACGCGGGGCACGGTTGGCGCCCTTGCGAGTACGGATTGATCACTATGGTGTGCTCCTGCGCGCGGCGCGCGTCCACACGATCGGTGGGCCGAGGATGACAAGCAGTCCGGCTGCCGCGAGAGATCGGATGATCGGCCACGAGGGGTCGAACTCCGAGCGGCGCACGCTGAACTTCGGCGACCGCGGGTGAGCGTGATGATTGTTGTGAAGACTCTCGCCGCCGGTGATCCAGGCCAGCAGACGCCAGTTCGACGCGCTGTTTTCGAAGTTCTTGGCACCGCGCCAGTGGCCCAGCGCGTTGATGAGGGGCGCGATCACAAAGACGTAGAGAGTCGCATGCATGAGTCCGGCAACGAGGCCGGGCCAGAGGCCGATGATTGTACAAAGCAGGCTCAGCCCGATCCCGAGGCCGAGGGCGCCGTGAGAGAAGAGAACCCGATCGAGCCGGTCGGGCCGGAGGTCCGGGGCAAACGTCTCCAGCGTGTCGGGGTTGCGCGCCTCCCGCACGTAGTACGCGACATTGAAGAGTTGGACGCGCCAGAAGCCGAGTAGCCGTGGGCTGTGCGGGTCACCCTCGCGGTCGGTGAAGGTGTGGTGCTTGCGATGAACCGCCACCCATTCCTGGCGGCACTGCCCGGTCGTCAACCACAGCGCGGTACGGAAGCCGACGTCGGCGAGGGGATGCACATGAATTGAGCGGTGCGCGAGCGCGCGATGCAGATAGATCGAAGTTGCGACGACGGCCACCTGCGTCAGCGCGATCGTAATGAACGGCACGGCCCACGCCGTGATCATGCCGAAGCGTTCCGGCCAAGCACGGTCATGAGCCAGCGCCCGAGCGTGATCGGGTCGCCGACGGGCGTGCAGCCCGGGTCGCGGTCGGGCGGCGCGCCTCCCGCCGGATCCGGCGAACCGTCTCGGCCTGACGACGCACGTTGGCCAGCAGGCGCGGGTCCGTCGGATGCCTCAGCCCTTCCTCGATGAGACCTCGAAGGACGATCTGCAGACTCACGGACAGCCTCATCGACGTCGTGGCCCGCCCCGCGAGCACGCGGGCTCGATCGACAAGTTCGCGAGGTAGGATAACCAGCACGCGTGTCTCACTAGAGAACATTAGGTCAATCTCCGTAGCTGTCGACGCTATATCTTATATAAGAAATATACTATATACTTGCGACAGCATACTTATACAACCGCCGGGCACTTCGAGATCTGGTGTTTGCCCGAGCCTCCGAGGGAGAAAGACGGCATGGACGAGAAGGACGCTCGCAACGCGCGCACCGGGACCTATCGCATACGAGGTGTCTCCCGCGATCTGCATCGTACGGCGCGTAAACGCGCCGTGAGCCAGGGGACCACACTCCGATGGGTGGTCTTGCAAGCGCTGCAAGCGTACAGCGCGGGAAACTGGACACCAACGGCCAAATCATCCGGGCCCGGCACAAACGGATCTGAGTGAGCGTGACCAGGAAAGGGTGGAGGGGTCATGGTGGACAGCAGGCTGTCCGAGATTTCGTCCGAGCGGTTCCTTCGTAACAATCTTGGCCGCGCGTTCTGCGAGAGCTGCCTTGCGATTCATACGGGACTGAGCCTGCAACAAGCCGCCTCCGCTGTTGCGGCGCTCGGACGGATGGCCGAGTTTGTCGTGGCTTCAGCGCGGTGCTTGTCGTGCGGCCGGATGAACATGCTCATCCGTGCAACCGCGACCTGAGCATCGTCGCAAGCTTAGCGTGCGCAGCCGCACTTCTGAAGACCGCTTCGAAGTAGGAACATCTCGCGGGTCGCATTGATGTCACGCGTATATGTCGTGGACAACCAAATCGACGCTGCACTCAAACAGCTGAAGAAGCTGATGCTCAAAGAAGGCACGTTTCAAGAAATGAAGCGGCGCGCCCATTACGAAAAGCCGTCAGTGAAGCGGAAGCGCAAGGCCGCGGCAGCACGCAAGAAGCGCCGCCGCGCCCTCGCACGCTCGCGCAATTGGGACGGGGACTGATATGCCGACGCGTCGCGTGATGTCCCCCCTCAAGCCAGGCGACCTGGTGATCCGCTCCCATAGGCTCCTCAAGACCAGAGGTACCGTTGTGCGATTGGACGGTAAGGACGAAAACGGTGCATCGCGCGCCTGGATCCGGTGGAGCCACCCCACGACGCTTCCGAATCCGAGCCTGGAGGCGGTTATTGAGCTCGAGCTGGTAGAACGCACCAGCCTTGCCGAGGCATGACGCTGTCGAAAACGGCTCCAGTCCCTCCTTTCTCGCGCGAGTGTTTCCCCCCCCAATAAGTGAGTAACGCGTCGCAGTCAGCGTGAAATCGCTCGGTGGCCGGTGGCAGCTGAGCGCTACGTCAACACGTCGATGAAGGCGTGGGGGCCGAGTTACCGGAAGACGTGAAAAGAGAACTTTACTTCGCAGGTGGCGGCGGCACCGGCGAAGTCGGCCGCGTCTCGTCGTCGGTCTTTCGTCTCACGCTGCCGTTCTCGCTCTTCGGTGAAGCCGGGGTGCTGCTGTCCATCCGCGGGCTCGCGCTTGGGCTGTCGCTGGAGCCCGGCGCTCCACTGATGAGGCTTTCCTTCAAAAAAGGGCCGTAGCTGGGCGGATACATCGTCAACGCGCTGCCCGTTTCGGTGTTCACGCTCGTATCGGCGCCAGCAGTGGCGTTGCCACTTGTAGCGCCGTTAGCCGCGCCGCTGCCGCCGGCTCCGCCGTCCGCGGCCCGGTACGTTGCGTCGGGGTGACCGGCATGCGCCAGCGCTGGCCCGAGCATCAGTACCGCCAACATGAACAACCAAACGGTCACGAAATTCACCCGTACATTCCCTCCCTGCAAAAAGTCGAACGCATTGCGCACGATGGAGCAATGGCAATGCCACCGGGTCATCGTCACGAATGCACAGCGGCGCGACGAATTCTCGGCGCATGCTGATGATCTCCGCGTCGCCGCCCACGCCGGCCGCAGGCGGCAAGGGGCCGCGCCCCGCGACCTGCGGGGCGCGGCGGTTCCTAGCGATGAGCGTTGTTAGGGGACAAGCGATTAGCGAGCCGGCTGGAACGTGACATCCAGGCGGACAGTGTCGCCCTTCCGAAGTTGCGCCGCTACTTCGCGAGGCACCTTCACATTGAAGTCGTCGTCTGCGGTCTTAACCTTGACCTTCCCCGAATCTACTTCGGTGATCTGGCCGTAGATCGTCTGCTGGGACAGACCCGGCGACGCGCTCGGTGAAGTGATCACCGTCGTCGTGCTCGGTGCTTGCGCCGCAACCGGCGCCGGCGCCGACGGGACGACCGCCACGGCCTCGCCCGATCTAATCACCACTGCCTGTCCTGGCTGGACCGTGCCGAGCGTGACGGGTCGGTTGTCGACGAGGAGCACGGTGTTCGGCGTCACGCGAAAGGCTTGGTTGTTATCCAGGATGATGAGTTGCGCTCCAGGATCGACGCGCACGACGCGGCCGGTCACGTCGACAGCGGTTTGTGCGAACGCCGTTGTGGTTACCGCGAGGATCATGACTACGAGAAGGATTGCGAGTCGATTGTGCATATTGCCTCCTCCTCCCTCGGCATTCGATGGACCAAGAGGACGACGATGCAGCAAGGTCGCTGCCAGCGACTGGGCCGGACGACGCGGTGTTAGAAGTGGACGGCGATTCCTCCTAGAAACGATCGCGGCGTGCCTGATGTGTAATGGATGTCGTTCACGCCGCTGGCCGGCTCTCTGGGCAGGCGGGACGTGAAGAAGAACTGAGCCTCCCGCCAGTCCGTGTCGGTGAGATTCTCGATGCTGAGAAACGCTTCGAGGCTTCTGTAACGGTAACGGCCGGTCCAGTTGAAGAGCGTGTAACCCCGAGCGGTCTGGTGACGGAACTCGTCGGCCCACCGATCGCCGATGTGACGCATCTCCAGACTCGATGAGAAGCCCCAAGGCAGGCGCGCGGTGAGATCCGCGCGCACCGTCCATTTCGGCGCGAGGGGAATGGCGAATCCCGTGTCGACGAACTCGGTCTTCGACGTGTACGTCATGTCGCCGGTGAAGGTCAGCCAGTCGAGGAGTCGAATCTTGGCTCCGACCTCGATGCCCTCGCGATGGGTGCGTCCGCGCGCTTCGGTCGTTCCCTCGTCCCCGACGAAGACCAGCTCGCTGGTCAGGTCGAGGAACCAGTAGGTCGCGAAGAGCTCGGTTTGCGGCAGAACGCGACTCTTCAGCCCGAACTCGTAACCGGTGGCGGTCGGCAGAGCGTCGAGCTTGGGGTTCGCGATCACCGCGCGCGCGTCGTTGCTGTGGAAGCCGGTTCCGAAGTTCGCGAAGAACTCGGTGCTCGCCCACGGTCCAAGGATGAGGTTCGCCTTGACGTTCGGGCGCGCCTTCGCTGCGGTGCCGGTCACGTTGTCGTCGGTCGTATTCACCCGTTGCTTGACGTCGAATGTGAACACGTCACCCCGGGCGCCCGTGACGAGTCGGACCTTGTCGATCGGCGTGAGATCGAGCTTCACGAACGGGGAGAACGACTGCTCGACGATGTCCACGTCCTGCACCCGGCTCACCTGATGACGCTGTATGGCATTGGCGAGCACCACATGCGGCGTGTCGATGCGGTACTGAAACCCTGCTGTCGACGTCAGCGGGATGCCGAACGGCAGACTCTTGATCTCGTATTGCCCGTCGAAGCCGGCGACGAAGCGGCGATCCCGCTGGTTGATCATGTCGCCGTTGACGGGATCATTCAGAAAGAACGTGAAATCGTTGAACAAGCTCAGGGTGTAGTAGCTCGCGTACGTGTTGATCGACAGCCGCTGATCGTCCGTGACCTTCCACACGTAATCGAGATTTAGGTTGGTGCGCTGCGTGACCCCGCCCTCGTTCGCATCGATGGCGCCGAAGCGGCTGATCAACCCCGCTCGGACTGCGCGGACTGGAATCTCGCCCGATCCGTGCCACTCGGCACGGTAGTGCGAGGCCCAGACCGACAGCCGCATGTTCTCGCTGAGGTCGGTGGTGGCCTTGGCGAAGATGTTGAAGCGTAGGTAACCGTTCGGATGCTCGAACGGGCCGTCGTTCCGATACCCCTCGGCGGCGATCAAGGTCTTCAGCCGGTCACGAGTTGGCGAGAGCAACGCGAGGTAGCGTTGGGTGTTGAAGCTGCCCCCGGAGATTTCCAGGGTGTTTTCCTCGACAGAGTCGCGCGTGATGAATCTCACCACGCCGGCGGTGTCGAAGTCGCCGTATTCCGGGAAGTATGGACCTTTCAAGACGTCGACGGCCCGGACGGTTTCGGGAATGAGGAAATGGAGATCGGCATAACCCTGGCCATGCGCGTGGCTGCGCAAGTTGACCGGCACGCCATCGACGAAGATCGCGAGATCGGTCCCGTGATCGGCATCGAAGCCGCGGATCAGATATTGCTCAGCCTTGCCTCCGCCCTGGTGCTGATTGATGATCAGGCCCGGAATCAGCCGCAAGACATCGGCGGGTCGTCCGTGAGGACGCAGTTCGAAGTCCCGCCCGGGGATGATCTGCTCGGATGAGGACGCGACGGGCGGAGGTGCCGTGACGACGATCGGTGGCAAGACCGGTGGCGAGATGGCTTCGGGACCGGGGGGTGCCGCTGTCGGCGCTGGCTGAGCCGCGACGACCGCGGCACACGAAAGGAGGGCCCCGGCGATGGTCGCAATGGGCACCGAACGGCGGAGTACGATCATTCGGGTGTTCTAATATCACGATGAATTCTCTCCCGAAAGTCGCTGCAGCACGTAGTCTCATCGCGGTGAAGGGCGACATGACTTCGGACGACGGAGGGACGACGACGACATGAAGCTCGGCGTGGTGTTTCCTCAGACAGAGATCGGCTCGGATCCCGCGGTCATCCGCGACTACGCGCAGGCGGCCGAGAGTGCCGGCTATCATCACGTGCTCGTCTTCGACCACGTGTTGGGCGGCAAGCTGGAGCGCTTCGATAAGCTGGGTCGCGTCCCGCCGTACACCGACCAGAGTGCCTTTCACGAGATCTTCGTCCTGTTCGGCTACCTGGCCGCCTGCACGCGGCGCCTCGAGCTCGTCACTGGGATCGTGATACTGCCGCAGCGGCAGACGGCGCTGGTCGCCAAGCAGGCTGCCGCGGTCGACGTTCTGAGCGGCGGGCGCTTGCGGCTCGGCGTCGGCATCGGCTGGAATCACGTCGAGTACGAGGCGCTAAACGAGGACTTCCACACCCGGGGCCGTCGGGTCAGCGAGCAGATCACCGTCATGCGGAAGCTCTGGACCGAGCCGTTGGTCACGTTCCAGGGCTCGTATCATCACCTCGACCGCGCCGGCATCAACCCGCTGCCCGTCCAGCGCCCTATTCCCGTGTGGATGGGCGGCATGGCGGAGCCCGTGCTGAAGCGGGTCGCCGAGGTCTCCGACGGCTGGTTTCCCCAGTTTCAGCCCGGGGACGAAGCGAGCCACACCCTCGACCGAGTACGTGCATATATGAAGGACGCGGGCCGTCCGCTTTCAGCTGTCGGAATCGAGGGGCGCTTCGCCTATGGAATCGGCGGCCCGACCGAGTGGGCCAAGCGCGCCCGAGAGTGGCGCGACCTCGGCGCCAGTCATCTTTCGGTCAGCACGATGGGCGCCGGGCTCACGGGACGCGGCCACATTGACGCGATCTTGAAAATGAAGCCGGTGCTCGACGGCGTCTAGGAACGCGCCGATGCACTCGCTGCTCTTCCTCGACCCGGGCCACTTTCACGCCGCGTTGACTCTGCGCGTGGCGCAGGCGCGCGCTGCCGACGAAATCTTCGTCTACGCCCGCGAGGGCGCGGAGCTGCGAGACTTCCTCGCCCTCGTCGAACGCTTCAATCGGCGTTCCTCGAACCCAACGCGCTGGCGTCCCGTCGTGATGACGGCCGAGGACCCGCTCGCGCGGCTCATCGAAGAGCGACGCGGAGACGTGGTGATCCTCGCGGGCCGGAATGGCGGCAAGGCGCGCACCATCCGACGGCTGCACGACGCAGGATTCCACGTGCTCGCCGACAAGCCCTGGCTCGTCGAGCCGGCCGACCTCGAGCCCGTGCGGGCGAGCCTCGCGGGCTGGCCGCTCGCTGCGGAGATCATGACGGGGCGTCACGACGTGGCGGCCGGCCTGGTCAGGAGGCTCGTCGGTGCTCCCGCCGTGTTCGGCGCCTTCCGCGACGACGCGCCCGCCATCGAGCACGAGAGCGTGCACCACCTGGAGAAGCTCGTCGATGGCGCGCCACTCAGACGGCCATGGTGGTTTTTCGACGTCCGGGTGCAGGGGAGCGGCCCGGTCGATATCCCGACGCACGTCGTCGACCAGGCGCAGTGGCTCGTGGACGCCGACGCGGCACCGGTGCTCCTTTCGGCCCGTGCATGGGCGACGCCAGTGCCAGCGGAAGCGTTTCGGCGGATCACCGGCGAGGCAGCGTTCCCCCTAGAGCTCAAGCCGTTCGTCGACAGCGACACGCTGAGCTATCGATGCAACGCCGAGTTGGTCTATCGGATCGGCCGGGTGACCGCACGCGCGGAGACGCGCTGGGATCTCGCGCCGCCCCCGAGCGGCGCAGACACGTCTTGCAGCGTCGTGCACGGCACGCGCGCGGACGTGCGCCTGGAGCAGAGCCCTCGCACGGACCACCGGCGCAGAGTTTTCGTCGAACCCCGCACCGATGCCGGTGGCGTGGCGCGTGCGCTGCGCGAGACCGTCGCGGTGTGGCAGGCGGAGCTGGCCGGTGTGGAGGTGGTGCCTGCCGGCGCCGAAGCCCTCGAGGTGACGGTGCCGGCTCGGCTCGACGGCGGCCACGAGACACACTTCGCGCGGGTCCTCGAAAACTTCCTGACGATGGTCGACGGGCAGCGCTGGCCCGGTGCGCTCGCCGAGCGCACGCTCGCCAAGTACACGCTGCTCGCCGAAGCGGCGGCGAGGACGAGCTAGAGAGTCCGCGCGAGCAGCGTCACGCCGGCCAGGAATAGGGTGGCCGCGATGATTCGCGCGGCCGTCGCTGGCGCCAGACGAAGGTGGACGCGATGGCCGGCCCAGACCCCGGCCCAGGCGACGGGCAGCAAGGCCGCGACCGCGAGCCAGAGCGCGGTCGACACGAGGAGCCCGGTGACGGCGAAGGCGGCCACCCGCAGTCCGACGTTGAGGATCACCATTTGCGAGATCGTGGCGCGTTGCGCGTCGGGCTGGGCAATCCGTCCGGCGAGGTACATGACGTATGGCGGCCCGCCGATGCCGAAGAGCGCTCCGACGAGCCCGCCGCCGATGCCGGCCGGCACCGCCCACCATCGACTCAGTCGCCGCGGGGTGTCGCCGCGGAGCACCAGGTTGACGGCATAGGCGCAGACGAACAGCCCGAGCGCCAGCAGCGTCGCGTCGCGCGGCAGACGAAGGAGGAGCGTGACGCCAAGCGCGAGCCCGAGGAGCGTAAAGGGCACGAGCGTCGCAAGCTCTCGGGTGTCGGCGTGCTGGCGCGTGTGAAAGCCGAGCGCCAGCGCTGAGCCGAGATCGAGCAGCGCGGCGAGCGCGAGCACGAAGGTCAGAGGGAGGAGGTGGACGAGAACGGGAATCGTGATCGGCGAGGCGCCGAATCCGGTGATCCCGAAGACGAAGTAAGCGACGAAGACCACGACCGGCACGACGAGCAACAGCTCATGCAAGCCCGTCACGTCGGCAACGCTGGACACTCGCGTGTGCGCTACGCCTTAAGGATGAGGTCCCCACGGGGCCGCGGTCAGCAGCTTCACCTCCTGGGAGGCGACCAGCGGACGGAATTTCACGGCAAAGCCCTCGACGAAATCCTTGTTGGCGAATACCGACGCCCAGTGCGCGCGACGGTCGGTGTCGTCGTTGAACTTCCACAGGTGGACGAGCTGATTGATCATGCCCGTGTCGGCCTGGAAGTAGCCGATCAACTTCTTGTCCTGACCGCTCTTCTGAAGCGCCGGGTAGCCGAATTCGGTATAGAGCTTGACCGCCTCGGCCATTTTACCGACGTGCAACGTGTAGGTCCGCATCTCGTACACCGTCATGACCGTCCTCCTGAGCTAGCCTCCGGCGATCTGAGGAAGCAGAAAGACCTCACTGTCGGGAGCGATCGACTGAAAGAGATCGTCTTGATAGATTTGGCCATCGACGGCGACCGCCACGCCCTCTCGCAGGTGCGGCTCGATCTCCGGATACAGCGCAGCGAGTTGCTCGAAGAGCTGCTTCACGGACGTCGCCGAGAGCCGAAACTCTGCGACGCCCCCTGTGAGGCGCGCGAGGTTCCCGACTAACACCACACGCGCCATTTAACGTGGGGGCCCCGAAATGGCCCCCACACCCCCAACGCTCGTCGCGCCCCGGGGGACCCGGGGCGCTCCTCGGTCACGCGACATACTCAGACTTTGTTGAGACCGCGCTCTTTGAGCGCCTTCAGCACCTTGGGCGGCGACATCGGCAGCTCGGTGAAGCGGATTCCCGTGGCCTGCTCCATTGCGTTCGCGATGGCCCCGAGTGGTGGAACGATCGGTGTTTCCCCGACGCCGCGCACGCCGTACGGGTGCTTCGGGTTCGCGACCTCGACCAGGATCGCGTCGATCATCGGCACGTCGGACGCGACCGGCATGCGGTAGTCGAGGAATCCCGGGTTCTGTAACTTGCCATCGGCGCCGTAGATGTACTCCTCGTTCAGCGCCCAGCCGATTCCTTGCACGGCGCCACCCTGGAACTGTCCCTCGACGTACGCGGGGTGCAGCGCCTTCCCGGCGTCCTGCGCAACGGTGTACCGCAAGATCGTGACACGTCCCGTCTCGGGATCGACTTCGAGATCGACGAGATGGGTGCCGAGGCTCGGGCCGGCGCCCTGGGCGTTGATGCGTCCGTATCCACCGATCGGCCCGCCGGTCTTGCCGGCGACCTTTGCGAAGTCGGCGATCGACATCGGCTTGACCTTCTCGGCCAGCGCACCGAGCGGTCGGACGTGTCCCTCCTTGAACTCGACCTGATCCGGTTTCGCGTCCCACAGCTTCGCGGCACGGGCGCACAATTCGGCCTTGATCTGCTTGGCCGCCTCGACGATCGCCATCGAGCCGGAAAAGGCCGAGCGGCTGCCACCGGTGAGGAAGGTGAACCCGAGCGAGCCGGTGTCACCGATGATCGGTCGCACCTTCTCGTACGGAATGCCGAGCTCGTCGGCGGCGACGTTCGTGAGCGCGGCGCGCAGCCCGCCGATATCGGGCGTGCCGGCCATCAACGACACGGTGCCGTCCTCGTTGATGGTGAGCGACGCGCACGTTTCGCCGCCGATGTTGAACCAGAACCCGGAGGCCACGCCGCGACCCTGCCACTTCCGAAGCGGCGTGTTCCAGTGCTCGGTCTTCTTGATCGAGTTCAACGTCTCTTCCAGGCCGAGCGGCCCGAACTTCGGCCCGTATGCCGCCTTCGTGCCCTCGCGCGCGGCGTTCATCATTCGCAGCTCGATCGGATCGAGGCGGAGCTTCTTGGCGATCTCGTCCACCACGCTCTCGACCGCGAACTCCGAGATCGGTGCGCCGGGCGCTCGATAGGCCGCGACCTTCGGGCGGTTGGATACGACGTCGTAGCCGATGACCCTGACGTTCTCGATGTCGTATGGCGCGTACGCACAAAAGACACCGGGCTGCACCGGCGAGCCCTGGAACGCCCCCGCCTGGTACTTCAGCTCGGCGAAGCCGGCGACGAACTTGCCGTCGTTCGTCGCGCCCATCTTCACGTGCACGACCGCGCCCGAGGTGGGACCGGACGCCTTGAAGACCTCCTCGCGCGACATGACCATCTTGACCGGCCGCTTCGCCTTGCGCGAGAGCGCGATCGCCAGCGGCTCGAGGTAGACGACGGTCTTGCCCCCGAAGCCGCCGCCGATCTCCGAGGCGGTCACTCGGACCTTCGCGATGTCCATGCCGAGCAACCGCGCGCAGTGGGCGCGCACGATGAAGTGCCCCTGCGTGCAGCACCAGAGCTCGGCCGAGCCGTCCTCTGACACGCTGGCCAACGCCGCATGGGGCTCGATGTAGCCCTGATGCACCGGCGCCGTCTTGAACTCGCGCTCGACGATGACGTCGGCCTTCTTGAAGCCGGCCTCGACGTCGCCCAGCGTGATCTCGACGCGCTTGGCAATGTTCGATGGCTTGTCGGGCTTCGGCTCGACTCCGCCGGTGAACAGGTCGTCGTGCAAGATCGGCGCGCCGGGCCGCATGGCCTCGACGACGTCGATGACGTGCGGCAGCACCTCGTACGTCACGTCGATGAGCTTGAGCGCTCGGCGAGCGATCGCGGCGCTGGTGGCGGCCACGGCGGCGACCGCATGGCCTTCGTAGAGCACCTTCTCGCGGGCCATGACGTTCCGCACCACGTCCTTATAGTTCATCATCATCTCGCCGGCCGGAATGAACTCGGACGGCTGATCCGGGAAGTCGTCGCGGGTGATGATGGCCTTGACGCCGGGCAGTGCTTCGGCCTTGGACGTGTCGATCTTCACGAGACGCGCGTGCGGGTGCGGGCTGCGCAGCACGCGGCCGATGAGCTGGCCGGGCAAGTTGAAGTCGGCGCCGAAGCGCGCGCGCCCGGTCACCTTATCGACGCCATCGGGGCGGATGGTGCGCGTCCCGACGTAGCCGTGCCCGTTGGTTCCGTTCGTCCCGTTCTCGGCCATATCTAGCCCTTTCTCATGGCGACCGCGGCGTCCTTCATGGCGGTGACGATCTTGTCGTAGCCGGTGCATCGGCACAGGTTGCCCGCGAGCCAGTAGCGGATCTCCGTATCCGTCGGATTCGGATTCTTCTCGAGCAGGGCCTTGCCGGCCACGATGAAGCCGGGCGTGCAGATTCCGCACTGCAGCGCGGCATGCTCGAGGAATTTCTGTTGCAGCGGATGCAGCGTCTGCCCTTTGGCGACGCCCTCGATCGTCTCCACGCGACGGCCGCCCACCTCGCAACCCAACACGAGGCACGAGCAAACCAGACGCCCATCCAGCATGACGCTGCAGGCGCCACAGTCGCCGGAGGCGCAGCCCTCTTTGCTGCCGGTCAGCTGCAGGGTGTCGCGCAGCACGTCGAGCAGCGTTTCCTCCGTCTCGCAGAGGAACTCGACGGCATCGCCATTCACGGTCATCTCGATGTGGTGCTTGGCCATCAGGCGCTCCTCGCTCGGTCCAGCGCGATCAAGGCCGCCCGGCGCGCCAGCACGCCGGCGACCTCGACGCGGAATTCGACGGTGCCACGCTTGTCGTCGATCGGCGCGCACACCGCGCGCGCGGCCGCCTCGAGACGATCTTGCGCCGACCGGTCCAGACGGCTGCCGACGATCGCCGCCGCTGCCTCGGGGACCAGCAGCACACGCGGCGCCACGGCGCCGAGCGAGACGCGCGCGGTGGTAATCGTGCCCGCCGCATCGACCGTGAGGCTCACGCCGGCGCCGACCACCGCGATGTCCATCTCCGTGCGCGGGATGAAGCGCAGGTACGCATCGCTCGAGCGCGGCGGGCGAGGCGGCAGCAGGAAGGACACGACGAACTCGCCCTTGGTCAGCGCGAGCTTTCGGGGGCCGAGCATGACGTCTTCGACGGGCAGGTCGCGCCGCCCGCGCGGGCCGGCGAGGGTCGCGACGGCGCCGGCGGCAATGAGTGCCGGCACGCTGTCGGCGGCCGGGGAGCCGTTGCACAGGTTGCCGCCCAGCGTTGCGCGACCCTGAATCTGTGTCGAACCGATGAGGTTGGCAGCCTCGACAACACCCGGCCACACCTGCTTGAGCCGTGGGTGCTCCTTGAGCTCGGCCCCGGTGACCGCAGCTCCGACCCGCCAGCCGCCGTTTTCCTCGGTGACTCTGCGGGTCTCGGCGATGCGCTTGATGTCCACGATCAGGGTCGGATCGGCAATGTCGGATCGCATCTGCACCAGCAAATCCGTGCCCCCGGCGAGGATGCGGCCCTCGCCGCTCGCCGCCGCCAGTAGTGCGGCCGCGCTCTCTACGGTTTCAGGTGCCTCGTATCGCATCAGCTGTTGGCCTCCACCGGCGCATCATACGAACCGGTCAGCGCCTGTCAAATGACTCGGCAATTCATAAAAGCTCACGAACCAGGTGACGCTGTTTTCGCGCCGATACTATGCTTGTGCCAGCATATAATACGGCTCCTCAACGCAGACGCACGCAGGTCAACGACGAGACGTCATGGTGCTAATCCCCGCATCGACGTGAGCGCGTGATCATGAAGCCGAAAGTCAAGGTATGGGTCGCGTTCAGTGACGATTTGAAGTTCGGTGAGGGGCGTGCACGACTGCTCGAGCTCATCGATACCCACGGATCGTTGCAGCAGGCCGCGAAGGAGTTCGAGATGTCTTATCGGTATGCCTGGGGATACCTCGGCCAGCTGGAGCGCGCGGCGGGCTTCAAGTTCGTTCAGCGTGTTCCCGGCGGAGGCCGCCATGGCGGGATGCGACTGACTCCGGAGGGCAAACGGTTCCTCGCACGCTATAGAAAGTTTCGCGACGGCCTCGATCGAGCAGTGAAGAGTAACTTCGATCGGGCATTTCGTCGATGAATGTCGGCAGGACGGGAGGACGTACGACCATGAAGCTGAGTGCGCGCAACGTACTGAAGGGCAAAGTCGTCGACGTGAAGAAGGGCGCCACCACCGCGCACGTCCGGATCGAGCTACGCGGTGGTGCCATCGTCACGGCGTCGATTACGAATGAAGCGGTCGAGGAACTGAAGCTCACTACGGGAGACGAGGCCTATGCGGTCATCAAGGCGTCGGACGTCATGGTGGCTCGCGACTGACCAGAGACCTCAAGGAGCTTCCGCCGGCTCAGCAGGTGGTCACGATCGCGTTGGGACGGCAGCAAGTGCTGAGTTTACCGGCGAAATAGCGCCTGAGACCCCCGCCGGCAATACGTTTGCACCGCCCTCCGCCAAGGAGGGCTCATATGAGATCTACAACGTGGCGACTTACGCTACTTTCAGTCGCACTCTTAGGGCTCGTCACCGTCGCCTCTGCTCAGAGCTCCGAGATCAGAGGCACGGTGCAGCGCGTCGATGTCCCGAGTGGAACGGTGTACTTGACGGATGGGCGCACTGTGAGGGTCGATCCCGGCACACGAATTTATGCCGGCAACCGCGAGATCCGCCTCGCCGATGTGCAGCCCGGCTGGTTATTCGTCAGCTCCGGCACGGCAGCCACGCCTGGGACCGTCATTGCCCAGCCGACTGTCCCCCCGGTCGCAGCTGCGACACCGGCTCCGTCACGGATCGACGCCACCGGGACCGTCGCGAGTGTCGACCCGAGAACGGGAACGATTACGCTGCAAGATGGACGCAGCCTACGCGTGACGCCGGGGACGACCCTCTGGCAACCGGTGACGATCGCCTCCGTCGCGCCCGGCGCGTCGGTGTTCGTCCGCAACGCCGAGGCGGTCGACTTCCGCTCGACGTCCGTCCCAGCGAATAGCCCATTCCTGATGGGAACCGTCTCCAGTGTCGATGCCTCGAACGCACGCGTCGTGCTGAGCGATGGCACCGTCGTCAACCTGCGTCCTGGCTCACGCGTCATGTTCAATGATCAACCGCTGGCGGTGACCGGGCTGCGTCCAGGCGACGAAGTAGTCATCGGCGTGCCGACGGGGAGTACCGTCGCACTCGCTCCGACTGGATCTGGGGTAAGTGCGCTGCCACGGCAAACGGTCGGCATCATCGAAGCGCAATACCTGTACGTCGTTGGTCGGCCGCAGGCGCCGTAGGAGTTCGAGTTTGAACGTGCCGTGAGGGGTCCGGCGGGCGCGTTTTCTACCGGCAGTAGAAGACGCGCCTCCCGGCCCTCGCTTTCACGGTCGACGCCGCGGCGGCGCACGCTTACGCGAGTCGGTTCAGCACGCGCTCGCCGAGCGTCCGAATGAGCGCCTGGCGCTCATGAACGAAGCCGGTGACGAGAAGACCGCCAATTCCCGCGTCCACGACACCGCGAAGCTTCTCGGCGACAGCGGACGGTGGGCCGACCGCGGCGAAGCGCTCCGCGAGATACGCGCGTAACGCAGGCTCGGCGTCGAGCAGCGCGGCGTTGGGGCTTGGGCCGAGCGCCTCGTGTGCAGCGGGCTGATACCCCTTTTGCACGCGCACGACCGCATCGGCCAGCTTGGGAGGCACGTGCTTGCCTTCCAGGGTGAAGCGAAAGACATGATGCGCGTTCGAGGCGAGCTCCATCCGGATCTCGTCGATGCCGGCCGCGATGTCGTCCGTCACGTTGACACGCACCATGGTCCAGAGGTCGATCGACGAGGGATCGCGGCCTGCACTGCGCGCGCCCGCGTGCACGTGGGCCACCGCCTCCTTCACGAGCGTCGGCTCGAGGCCGACGTTGACGATCACGCCGTCCGCGATCTGTCCCGCGAGCTGGAGCGTGCGCGGGCCCTCGGCCGCGAGATAAATCGGAATCGCGCGCTTCACCCATGTGAGGCGTACCAGGCGGCCACGCCAGGTGAACTGGCCCCGTGTGTGGAGCCCGCGGACCGCCTCAACGTAGGCCCGCATGTCGGCAAGCGTCGATGGCCGCTCGGCCAGGTTCAGGATCGCGCTGTCGCCGGAGCCGATGCCGAAGAACGCTCGGCCCGGGGCGATCTCCTCGACGGTAGCGATGCCCGACGCGGCGACAGCCGGGTGGCGGGTCACCGCGTTCGTGACGCTCGGCCCGATGCGCACCCGTCGCGTCGCTTGCGCGCACAGCGCCATCGTCGAGTACATCTCGCGAAACACCGATTGGCTATCGGCCACGCCAACCAACGAGAAGCCGACCTCTTCGGCGAGTTTCGCGTCCGCGACCGCCGCAGCGACCGAGCGCGGCAAGCACAAGAGACCGAGACGGGCCGCCGTCATTCCGCCGCCAGTATAGGAACGCCACGCGCTGATGTCGCCACGCTGTTCGTCACACAAGAAGAGCAACTATGGATTGCGGCGGTCTCCTGAAGGACTGTTCATGCTGCTGGTCACCGGCGGCGTGGTTGTTGGTGATGCCGTACCTATCCCACCCTTTGGTACGGCGCTTGAGGGGCACAAACCGATCACGGTGGGCAGCCGTGGTCCCGTTTGCCGTGGGCCCAAGTTCAACGCGACAGGATCAAGCATGTCACAAACCGGGCCGCGGACGCCATAAAGCGAGCGACATCAGTACTTCTACGAAGTCTCGAGGGCTGGATAGCCCGAGCGGCACTCTCCCCGCGCCGCGGTGCCTCGCACTAGCCCGCGATCAGTCCTGGAAGCCGACCAGCCGCCACGCGTCCCCCTGGCGCCGCGCGACTTCCGGCTCACGCTGCCACGACAGCACCGTGACCCAGCCCACGAGCGGCAACCGGCCCGTGATCTCGCCCGTCGTGTAGAACCACACGTCCCCATCGACGATCTCGACGTGATCGAGCTGCACCCGCGCGCGGAGCGCCTCATAAAGTGAGTACAGCGCGAGGATGTGTTGCCGGACATCGGGCTTGGTGACTCCGGCGCTGCGATAGTTGTCGGCGATGTGGGCCAGCACGCCGGGGGCGTCCTTCGCGACGAAGCGCTGCCGCGCCTGCTCGACGACCACACGGAGCTCGTCGGCCGTTCCGGGCGGCGCCGGAGTGGCCACGCGCGGAGCGGTCGATGTGCCCGATGCGGAGCCCCACAGCAGCAAGATGAGCAGCGCGCCCGGCAGGATGCTCGCGCGTCGCCCATCGAAGCTCACACTCAGAGTGTACGCATGCTCTGGTAGCATCGGTTGGTGAGTCGTCTCCTTCATCCGTTCGTGCTCGTGGTGAGCGCGATCCTCCTGGCCGGCTATGCGTACATCGCGGCGCGACTGACCTCGACCGCCCCGCTGCGCGTGGCGCTCGCGGCGCCATTCGTCATGGTGTGGATTCTTCCCGTCGTCTACTGGTTCGGGGATCGGGACCGCCGCGGCCGCGTGCACGAGTGGGTGCAGGCGCTGAGCTTTCTCTGTATGGGATGGCTCAGTTTCGTCTTCGTGCTGACGGTGGGACGCGACGCGCTGCTCCTGGCGACGGTCGCGCTGCCCGCGCTCGCGACGATGCACACGGCAGTCGATGAGGCAGGTGCGAACTGGGTGCCGGTGGCCGCGCTGGCCGCGGTCGGCGTCGGCGCTCTGGCGGCACTGCGGGGGCCCTACGTCCGTCGCGTCGATATTCCCGTCGAGGGGCTCCCGCCGGACCTCGACGGACTCCGGATCGTGCAGATCAGCGATCTGCACGTCGGTCCGACGATGCGATTGGCCTACGTCCAGCGGGTTGTCGACATGACGAAGGAGCTCGCGCCGGATCTGATCGCGCTGACCGGTGACATCGTCGATGGGTCGGTGCCGCGGCTGGCGCGCCACGTTGCACCGCTCGAGGCGCTGGCGTCCGGGGACCGGGCGTTCTTCGTGCTCGGCAACCACGACTACTACTCGGGGGCGGGGCCGTGGACGGCGCACTTCGAGGCGATGGGATTTCGCGTGCTCCGCAACGCGCACGTCACCATCGCCCATGGCGGGGCGCGCCTGCTGATCGGCGGCGTCATCGATTTCGCAGCGCGAATGTCCGATCCCGACGCGCGGCCGCGTCCAGATCTCGCGATCGACGGCGACACGCGGCCCGCCTTCCGTCTGCTGCTCGCGCACAATCCGAAGATCGCGCCGCTGGCCGAGCAAGCCGGCTTCGACCTGCAACTGTCGGGACACACGCACGGCGGTCAGTTCTTCCCGTGGACGTTCGTGATTCATCTGGTCCACGGGCCGCACGCGGCCGGCCTCTCGCGCCGCGGCCGCTTGTGGGTTTACGTCAGCGCCGGCACGGGGACGTGGGGCCCGCCGGTGCGGCTCGGCACGAAGCCGGAGCTAACGCTGCTTCGCCTCGTGGCCGCGACCTAGCAAGCCCGCGCCCGCTCATCTTCCTCTCTGATCGGGCGAATTGCGACGAGGAACCGTACCCGCAACGCCAGATTTCAATCCACGCGTGATCTCTAGCGATCTTGGTCTACGCTCTCGCTCCCGAATCGGCAGGCCCATTTGATCGGAGGGAGGTGAGCGTAGCGAGCGCAAGACATTGAGCGAGGAGAATTCGAACATGGCATCCACCACGAGGGAACAACTATGTTCAGAACAGCAAGCCGCGTTGCGTTGGCGGTGGCGGCAGCTCTCATCGCAGTCGCCGGCAACGCGATGGCGGCGAGCACATCAGTGACCGGTGCGTGGACGTGCACGGTGGTCAGAGCGGGGACCATAGAGCGACCCATCATCTTCACGTTCGGCGCCGACGGAACTTTCAACTACTCCTCCGCGACGACGATCAACAGTGCCGTCGCTGGGCCCGTACAAAATTCGGGATTCCACAGCCGAGGCGGTGGGCGCGGTGAGTGGACCAAGCTCAGCACCAATGTCTTCCGCTACGACAGCATAGAACTTTTGTATGACGCCAACGGTAACGCGGCGGGCAGCTTTACGGTCGAGTCGACTCTGCTTCTGACTCCGGCCGGTCAGCTCTGCAGCGGCAGGCCGGAATGCCAAAATCAAACCACCGTCATCAGTCTCGGGAAATATCAGTTCGAGCAGAATGATCCCGATAGCGACATCAACGGCGTAACGTACCTCTTGCCCCCGGGCACTCCGGCGAATGCTCTATGCAACCGTCTGAGCAGCGGCGCGGGATTCCCCGGTCTCCCGATCCCGGTCAACGTGCCCTGATGTGACGAGGTCCGGACCGTGCCTCACGGTCCGGACCTCAATATCTTCCAATATCTTCGTCTAGACGGCCCGCTGGCAGAGCACGTTCAGGATCGCTGGCCGGCCTTCGCGCACGGCCGCGAGCCCGCGCTTCAGCGCGGCCGGCAGCTCGCCGGGATTCTCCACGCGCTCGCCGTAGCCGTCCACGGTCCTCGCCATCTCCTCGAAGCGCGGCGAGGGGCGCAGCTCGCTGAGCGGGAAACTGCCGCGCGCCTTCGCGGCGCCGGTGGGATGGACCGCGAGCGCTCCGAACTTGACCGCCTCCCACTGCTGGTTATTGAAGACGACGGTGAGGATCGGCACGGCGTGCGCGCGCTGCACGAAGAGGCAGGAGAGCGGCTCGCCGAAGAAGTACGCGCCATCACCGACGGTGGCGATGACCGTGGCATCCGGGTGCCCCAGCTTCACGCCCAGCGCGGCGCCGAGACCGAAGCCGAGGCCGCTCGAGTGTGGCGACGCGACGTAGCTCCCCGGTCGCGTGAAGGCGACGAAGCGCCGGTCCAGCGGATACTCGTTCACCACCACCGTGCTGTCGTCGACGATCTCGCCGATGCACCGCGACGCCCACGCAAATCCGATGGTGGAGGCGCTCGCCTGCCGGGCCACCGTCTGGTCCCACTCGGCGTGGCGGCGGCGGTGCTCCGCGGCGACGCGCTCGCGCCGGCGAGCAACGGCGTCACGGTCGGCATGACGGCGCACGGCTTCCGCGAGCAGCGGCAACGCCGCGCCCGGCGTCGCGACGATCGGAACGTCGCACGGATAGCTACGCATCGGATAGCGCGAGAAGAACGGGTCGACGCCGAGGTGGATGATCCGCGCGTTCGGCGCGGGCTTCTGCAAGTGCGGGTACCACGGCACGTCCGACTCGACGACGAGAATGGCGTCGGCGTCCGCCAGCGAGGGATTCGTCGTGCCGGACTGGTTGTAGCCGAGGTGGAGCTCGTGACTATGCGGCGCATTCAGGTAGATCGGATCGGCTTCGACGATCGCGACCGCCCCGGCCTCCGCCAGCTCGACGAGACCGGCCACGGCGCGCGGATCGATGCCGGCGGCCGAGACGAGGATCAGCGGCGACTCGGCGCGGGCGAGGAGCCGTCCCGCCTCGTCGATGCGCGCGGGATCCGGAAAGCGCTCGCTGCGCGACTGGCGCCGCGCCGGTGAGGTGATCGTCATCTGCGTCGGGCGCGCGGCGAGGACCTCGCGCGGCAATGTGAGGTAGACGGGTCCGCGCGGCTCGGCGTGCATCAGCTCGACGGCGCGATCGACGACGGCCTCGAGCTGCACCGGCGTTCTCAGCTCGTAGTCCCACTTCACATATTCGCGCAGCATGGCCGCCTGGTCGAAGCTCTCCTGCGCCCAATGGATGTGGAGATCGCGAGCACCCGGCAGACCTTCCTCGGTGATCGGCGTCCGCCCGGCCGACATCAAGATCGGCACGTTCGCACGCGAGGCCGTGATGATCGCGGTGGCGGCATTGCCGGTGCCGACGTTGACGTGGACCATCACCGCCGCCGGCCGCCCGCTCGCGACGTAGTACCCGTGCGCCATCGACACGGCGACGAACTCGTGCGGGATCACCAGCGGACGCGGGGCCCGGCCCGACTCGGTCGAAAAGCGCGCGAACGCGTCCACCAGCGACGCGAAATCGGTGCCGGCGTTACCGAGGAAGACGTCGATGCCGCGGTCCTTCAGCAGCTCGAGATACGCTTCGGCGGTGGTCTCGGGCTTCAGCGTGCGTGTGCTCATGCCGCGGAGTATCGCACGCAGGCCGCACCCCGCGCGTCGCCCGGGCAGCCGCTGCTGCCGCGGCACGTGGCAGTCAGGCGGTCCTCGCGAGCGCGCTGTTGGGCTCCAAATGTTGTACGTTCCTCGTGTTCAATCGATCGCCACCGTGTCCTGACCAAGGAAGGAGACTCCATGCCCGCGAAGCGTCAGAACATCCAGCCCGACGCGCTCGCCAAGCGCGTCGTCAATGGTCACGTCCTGTACTCACACGTGGTGAGCGTCGAAGGCACGCGCACGATCTACGTCTCGGGCCAGCTCGCTCGGGATCGGGCCGGCAACCTCGTGGGCAAGGGGGACATGCGCGCCCAGCTCCGCCAGGTCGGCGAAAACGTGAAGACTGCGCTCGAAGCGGCAGGCGCCTCGCTGGCCGATTTGGTGAAGACGACGACGTTCGTTACCGATATCGAGGAATACTTCAAGCACGTCGACGTCCGGATGGCCTACTTCGGCGCCGCGCTTCCAACGAGCACGACGGTGGAGGTCCGACGCCTCGCGCATCCAGACTTTTTGGTGGAGGTCGAGGCCGTCGCCGTGGTGTGAGCCGACGTCGTCAGGGCGCCTTGCCTGTGAGCTCGATCACCTTCCCCGCTCTCAACACCGAGGCCTTGAATGGCTGCCCCGTGGACATCGCCCCGATCTTCTCGCGGATCTTCGGAATGTCCGCCTCGCTCTTGATCGCGATGTCTGCCATCGACAGAACCACATCCCCACGAACGACCAGCTCCCGGCCGCGGATGGTCGCGGTCCGATCGCCGCCCTGGATTCCCATGTTCCAGGCCGGCGATCCCATAGGGACGACACTCACGAGGAGCCCGCTGCCGCCGGGCACGTTGAAGATCTCGGCCAGCTCGTCGGTCAGGACGCTGCCTTCGAGCCCTATCCACGCCCACTCTCGATCGATGAGGAAGTAGCGCGCGCTCTTCATCGTCACGACGAAGCCGAGGCCCTCGCTGCCTCCGCTCTTCGAGATGTTGTGGCTGACGACGCCGATGACTTCACCGGCCGAGTTGAACATCGGGCCGCCCGAATTCCCGGTGTTGATCGTGGCCGTCGTCTGGAAGAATTCCGCGAGCGGCATCGCTCGGTAGGCCGTGTTCGGCAGCCACTTGGCGCTGATCCAGCCTGCGCTGAACGAGTGTGCGAGTCCGTATGGAGCACCGATCACCAGCACCTGCTGCCCCACCCGGACTTTATCCGAGTCGCCGAGCCGCGCCGGCTGCGCGCCTTTCGGAACGCGCGTGAGCTGAAGGAGGCCGAGATCTGCCGCCGGTTCCGACGCGATGACGCGTGCGGGGACCGTTTCGCCGCCGAGTAACTCCACGAGGACCTCGTCCATCGCATGGACGACGTGCGCGGCTGTCATGACCTTGCCGTCGGCCGAGATGAGAACGCCCGAGCCTATCTCACTGAAGCTCACGAGGCCTCGCGCGCTGTCGACGGCCCGGCCCTTGGCCCTCACGACGACCACCGCCGGGCTGACTTTTCGGAACAGCTCCTCCGCATCCTGGGCCTCGGCGGCGGACGACCAGCCGAGGAAGACTCCGACGAGAGTGACGATCACTGATGGTCGTATACGCTGTCGCTTCACGTTCGTCTCCTTCGTCGAGAGGAAAAAGAATGTCGAGTGCCCTGCAGCATAGTCATATTTCACGGCTGGTGTTTAGAGCCATCAACTTCTACACGTCGACGACGCAAACCTACAATCGTTGCTGCCAAAAGCCGATCGAGAACTCGAAACGCGCGGGTTCTCGGTTCAATGCCTGAAAAGCCACCGGCACACCGGTTGCTCGTCTCCGCGTCGCGGTGAAGCGTCCCAAGCGGTTCATCTCTCTGCTGCTCGCGATGATGCTCGCGCTCGGTGCGGCGCTGAGCCTCGTCAGCCTCACTCAAGCTCAATCGATCTTCGCAGACGGACCGGTGCTCATCGCAAAGGGCGGAGGCGGCGGCGGCGGGGGTGGTGGGGGTGGTGGAGGTGGTGCAGGCGGCGGTGGTGGCGGCTCGGGCGGTGGCGGAGCCGGGGGAAGCGGTGGCTCGGGCGGTGCTGGCGGAGCCGGTGCAGCGGGGGGCAGCGGCTCGGGCTCGGGCGGCAGTGGCGGCTCAGGCAGCGGTGGCTCGGGCGGCGCCGGCGGAGCCGGTGCGGCAGGCGCCAGCGGCGCGAGCGGAAGCAGCGGCTCAGGCGCCGGTGGCGGCGCGGGCGCGAGCGGTGCCGCTGGCGTCGGCAGCGGTTCGGCCGGCCCTAGTGGCGCTGGCGCGAGCGGCGGCGCGACTGGTGGAAGTGGCGGCGCGGCCGGTGCGACTGGCGGCGCGACCGGCGTCAGTGGCGGCGCGACCAGTGGCAGTGGCGGCGCGGCCGGTGCGACTGGCGGCGCGACCGGCGTCAGTGGCGGCGCGACCAGTGGCAGCGGCGGCGCGACCAGTGGCAGCGGCGGCGCGACCAGTGGAAGCGGCGCGGCGGCAGGACCCAGCGGGGCAACGGGAGGCGTCGGCGGTGCCGCGTCGGGTAATGCCACCAGCGGAACACCGAGCACGGGTACCGGCGCCACGCCAGCCGCCGGTGTCTCCATTGACGGCGGTGAAGGCGCGCCAGCCGGAGGGAACGCGGCGGGGACGGGCGCGACAGCGTCACGCACGCCGGCGCCCGAAGTCATCCTCGCCAACGCGCAGCAGGACTTCGCGCGCGGCGACTTCAAGCGCGCGCTCGCAGGCGCGGAGGCGGTCGTGCGATCGAACGGGCCGCCCTCGCAGCACGGGTCGGCGTTATTACTCGCGGGAGATGCGGCGTTCGCGTTGCACGACTACGCGCGGGCGTCGTCTCATTACACAGCCTTCCTCTCGACCTACCGCACGCATTCCGAGGCGCCGCGGGCTGCGATGGCGCGCGGATGGGCGAAATTCCGCCAGGGCGATGCCACCCACGCGCAGTGGACGTGGTCGTATGTCGCCAACGAATTTCCGCGTGACGCGCGCGCCCCGCTCGCGCTGATTCTCGCCGCCGGTGCCGCTAACAAGGCCGGTGACAGGCGGTCCGCGCAAGCGGCGCTCGATCGTCTGGTCGCCAACTACCCGCAGAGCCCGTACGTGGCGGTGGCGCGACTGCAACGCTCGCTGCTTGCGCTGGACCGCGGAGACGAGAGCGCTGCCGTGCGCGAACTCGGCGACGTGATTCGTACGAGCGGGAGCGCGGTGGTGGCGGACCACACCGCGATCGTGTCGGGGCTCGCGACACCAGGTGCTGAGCCGACACTCGAATCGAGATCGGTGCGGCCCGGCGTGCCCGGAGAATCGCTCGATCGATTTGCCGCCGCGGTCGTCGACGTGCGCGATCCGCAGATGGCCGCACCGCTGCTGCACGGCGTCGCCCTCGTCGCCGCCGCGGAGCGCGGCTGGACGGACGCCCTCGTTGACTCACTCGCCAACCGCCTCTTCGACGATTTCCGTTTCTATGGTGCGGCGCCGGCGCTGTTGATCCGCGTTGCCGACTCGGCGGCATCGGCCGGACGCTGGCCGGCGGCGACCCGCAACTACGAGAAGCTTGTCGCACGTTACGGCGACGGGCGCATGCGCCTGCAACTGGCGGAGGCGTATGTGCACGCGGGCGCGCTGCCGCAGGCGCGCGAGCAATTCCGGCGTGCGGCGCTGCTTAACGGTGAGGAGTCCCCGCGCGCGTGGCTACGTCTGGCCGAGGTCAGCCAGATGATGGGCGACCGCCGCGAAGCGCTCGCCGCCTACGAGCGGGTTCCGCGCACGACGCCGCGCACCGCCGAAAGCGTGCTCGCCCACGCGCGACTGCTGCAAGAGGCAGGGCAGGCCGACCGCGCGCGGCCGTTGCTGCAGACCGCGGCGCAGACCTCGAAGGGCGAGACGGCGAGCGAAGCTGCATACGATCTCGGGCGCCTCGCGGGCGAGCGCGGAGAGCACAGAACGGCGCTCGAGTGGTTTACAAAGGCGGTCACCGCTGCGCCGGAATCGCGCTGGGCCCGGCTGGCGCGCCTCGGCACCGGCGACGCTCTCACGGAGCTCGGTCGCAAACCGGAAGCGATCGCGGCCTACACGAAGCTCGTCGCTGCGGTGCCGGGGGATGCCTGGCGTCATAGCCAGGCGCACGCCGCCGAACGCGAGGCTGGAGGTGAGGCCGCCTACCGCGCTGGCAAGCTCCTCAGTAGCGCAGGCCGCCATAGCGAAGCGCTGAACATGTTCATGACCTCGGCGCTCTTCGCCAAAGGCTCACCGACTGAGAAGCGTGCGCTCTTAGGCGCCGTGCACTGCTTCATCGCGACCGGTGATCGAGATGGCGCCGAAGGGCTCTACCGACAGCTGCAGGCCGGCGGCGCCGAAGAGTCCATGCTCGCCGAGGCGCGCCGCGCGCTGGACAACGGCGGCGCCAGCTCCGCACTGCCCCGCGCCGTGCGCTGATAACCCGCGCGCCGAGTCACCTCGGCGCTCGTGGATTCGTCTTCGCGCGCCGGCGGACGGCGCGAACCTTCCCGCTGGGTCCTCCGCCGCAGAAGAACAGATCGCGACCGTCGGACTCGAGGCCCGAAACGCCGACTCCAGGCGGCATCACGAGCGTTTCGAGGACTTCTCCCGTGCGGGGATCGACTCGCCTCAGCTCGCTCTCGTCACCTTCCCAGGTGCCGTGCCAGAGATCACCGTCGACCCACGTGACGCCGGTGACGAAGCGCTTGGACTCGATCGTGCGAAGAATCGCGCCTGTCTCGGGATCGATTTGATAGATCTTCCGGCTTCGATACTGCCCCACCCAGAGCGTCCCTTCCCCCCACGCGAGCCCTGAGTCACCGCCACCGCCGGGCGCCGGGATGGTGGCCAGCACACGGCCGGTCTTCGGATCGATCTTCACGATGCGATTCTCGGAGATCTGATACAGATGCTGGCCATCGAAGGCAGTTCCAGCGTGCGCGGCGACATCGATCGAGCGCAGCGTCTTCCCGCTCGCAGGATCGAAGGCAATCAGCTTGTCGCCCGCGGCGAACCAGACGTGCTGACCGTCATACGTGAGCCCATGCACGTGGTCGACGCTCGGAAACGGTCCATACTCGCGAACGATCTCGGCCGCTGATCGACTCATGCGGTCCATCTTAGTCACTCGGTAGAGGAGCAGGGAGTAACAACGTCGTCGCGAATCCCGGCACGGGCGGGGTCATCCAACGACGGGCGCGCCCGCGGCCAAACGACTGAACCCTGCCTGCCGCCGCAAGCGAGTCGAGCGAGCGTTGCACGGTGCGCTGGCTGGCTCCGAGGACCTGTGCCAGCGCCGAGCTGGACCACGACTCACCATCGACGAGGAACGCCAGCACCGCCGCATGCTCATCTTCGACGGGCGGCGCCAGCACGACGACCTCTCGTGCGCGGCGCGGCGCCAGCGCAAACCCTCGCTTCGTCGCGCTCACGCCGGCCAGCGTCCGAAGCATTGCGCGAAGGCGCCCGACTTCGACGCGCAACCGCGCGCGAAACGATTCATCGGCGAGCTTCGCGCCGAAAGCGCAAGCCACGAGCGCGTCCCTCGGGACGTCCCCGGGCCACGCTTCACCCAGCGCGCGTGCAAGCGCGAACAACACCGGACGTCGTGCGAGCGAGACCACCGTGCGGGCATCACGCACGACGTGACGACACGCATCCACGACGAGGGCTTCCGACGCGAGCAACGCTTCGACCTCTTCGAGCAGGAGGAGGCGCTCCTCGCCACTCGCAAGCAGGCGCGCCGCGGGCGTGCTGAGCACCAGGGACGCGCTCTCGACCTCCGCCGTCAATGCAGGGATGCGGGCGTCGCGCGCCGCATCCTCGGCCCGAGCGAGCGCGGCGCGCGCTGCCTTCGTGCGGAGGCGTCGGAGGGCGATCCCCACGGCGATGAGCTCGTGGAGAGTCCTAGAGATGGGAGCGAGGGGCGAGGGGTCCAGCTTGGCGAGCGTACGCTCGGCCTCGTCGATGCGCCCGGTAAGCAGGAGCCGCCTGATCTCCAGATACCGCGCAAACGCGGCGTTCACCCGATCGCCGTGCTCTTCCAGCGTCGCTCGGGCCGCGTCGAGCGCTTTGGCCGGCCAGCTCAGGTCGCGCGAGGCCAGCGCGATCTCGGCCTCGGCGACGATGCACCTGGCGCGGGCCACTGTCTCCTTCGGACCGAAGGCCCGCGCCGCACGTCGCAGAAGAGCCTTCGCGCGAACGAGATCGCCGAGCTGCGCCATCGCGATACCGCGCAGCGCGAGGGCAGGCGCATCGTCGCGCAGGGCAACCCGGTTCAGTGCGCCGAGCGGATCACCCGCTGCGAGCGCACGCGCCGCGGCCGTGATGAGCGAGTCCATCAGAATCCCGCCACACTTGTCACTCCCATCGTCCGATATCCGGCGGTAAGTCTATCTCGTGAGCAAGGAGCACCGGGTCGGATCGAGCAACGAACGGACACCGAGGGAAGGAGACACGACGATGACGACGCACAAGATCGGGACGCGTAAGGAGTGGCTCGCCGCGCGGCTTCAGCTGCTGGAGGCCGAGAAGGATCTCACGCGCCGCAGCGATGAGCTGGCACAGCGGCGGCAGGAGCTGCCGTGGGTTCGGATCGACAAGCAGTATCGACTCGAGACCGACGAGGGGAGCGCCTCGCTGGCGGACCTCTTCCGAGGCCGCTCGCAGCTGCTCGTCTACCACTTCATGTTCGGGCCCGACTACGCGGCCGGCTGCCCGTCCTGCTCGGCGATCGCCGACGGCTTCAACGGCATCGCCGTGCACCTGGCCAACCACGACGTCATGCTGTGGGCCGTGTCGCGAGCGCCCCTCGCGAAATTACAGGCCTACAAGCGGCGGATGGGCTGGACGTTCCCCTGGGCGTCCTCGTTCGGCAGCGACTTCAACCCCGACTTCGCCGTCGGGTTCAGTGAGGAACAGCAGCGCGAGGGCATCGAATACAACTACCGGCGCGAGGCCCCGTGGCAGCCATCAGCGGGCAGCGAGGGAGCGGCCACGTTCGCGACCATGACCGGAACCGACGAGGCCACGTACTCGCGCGAGAGACCTGGCGTGAGTGCGTTCGTCCTCGAGGACGGCGCCATCTACCACGCCTATTCCGCCTATTCGCGCGGAGTGGATGGCCTCTGGGGGATGTACCAGTGGCTCGACCGCGCCCCCAAGGGGCGTAACGAGTCGGGCGTGTGGTGGCGGCGCCACGACGAGTACGGCAAGCGCTGAGGCCGTCGCGTCGCTAGCGCGGCTCGTCGAGGAAGAGCTGCACCTCGTTGAAAAGCTGCATCCGGTTGCGCTCCATGATGACGGTGTGGGTGCCTTCACCGATCATCACCATGCGCTTCCTCGGCGCGTTCGTGAGCTTCGCGAAGACGGCCTGCGCCATGTACGGCGGCGTATCGGCGTCCCACTCGGCGAGTATCACGAGCGTCGGCACCGTGATATTCGCAGGATCATAGTGCGGCGCTCCCGACATCCAGTGCTTGCGCAGGTCTTCGATGATGCCATTGGGCGCACGAACAACCGGCGGCGTCTGGCGCGCGCCTTCGGGGTCGGCCGCCATGTTGGCGCTCCACCAGGCGTCGAACCATCCGGCCGGAATGAGGTTGTTCACCTTGTCTGGGGGTACGCCGCGAACCCACCGCTGCTGGGCCGCCTCCCTGGCGACGGTCCGATAGGCGCCGAGCGGACCTTGCCCGCCGATCGGCGGCGCATCTTTGATGAGCCAGAGCGGCGCGTAGAGCACCACTCGCTCGACCTTCGCATTGTTCTGCGCCGTATACGCGCCCATGATCGCCGTGCCCCAGGACCAACCCATGAGATTGATTTTGGAGACGCCACGGCGCGCGAGGATGTGGTCAACCACGGTCGCCACATCTCCCACAGCGACGTCGGTGTTCACGATGGGCTGGTTCTCCGTCGGCGGCAGGCTCATCTGGGGAGGGCGCGTGGACGCGCCGTAGCCACGGACGTCCATCAGATAGACATCCCAGCCGCGCTGCGCGACGTAGTCCATCCAGGACAGTCCGTCAAGCTGCAGGTCGAACGCCGTCTCCGACGGATACGTCGCGCCGTGCACGAAGAGCAAAATCCTCTCCGACTTGAACTGCGTGACCCCGTCGGGGCGCTTGTTGCGGACGTAGAGCTGGATGCCGGAGTCACGCGCGGGGATGTGATAGCTCTCCGTCGTGATTCGCGGCGTCTGCGCGTCCACCCCGGTGGGCGACATGGCGATCAGCACCAGAACGCATAGAGCGAGCAAACGTCCCATCACGGCCTCCTGGCTGGAAGGGAACCTCATGTTCTAGGGACGCGTCAGCGCGGGCTGGAGACGCGTCGCAGGGTCCACCTCTCGGTGATCTCATCCCAGGCGATCTCGCTGCGGGTCCTCCACTCGAGCGGCCCCTGGACTTCTCGACGTGGCTCTCCCGGCAGCTGCGTAATGATCCGAAACCACAAGCTCGCCGGCGTGCCGCGACCGCAGTAATACGTATTGCTCACGCCCGCGGCGAGTGCCATCGGATCCCAGTTCCGGCCGTGATCGCAGCTGATGTCGAAGACGATATTCATCGGGGCGCCGTTCACGATTTCGAGCGTGCTGGGTCCGGCGGCTGCGACCGTCGGGCTGCCGGACGGCGGGATCGTTGCGGTGCTCTGCGCGGCGGCCGCCGTCACCGAAATGTGGACCACCATCAAAGCCACAGCGAGATATCTCATACGCAGCTCCCATCAAACGGGCTGCACAGCGGCGGCCAGTCTACCCGAACCGCAGAGGGCCGACCAGAGGGCTCCTTTAGAGCCTAAAGGCTCTCCGGAAACCGATAGTCGGCCCTGTGCGAACCATCACCCTCCGGCAAGCTGGGCGCGTCGATTCCGAAAGCCTTGCGAGCCAGGGAGGGAATACATGCTGAAGACAGTGATGCTGCTTCTCCTCGGGTCGCTCATTGCCGTGTCGGGCTGCGCCAGCTCGAAGAGCCCCAGTGCCAGCGTTGCGACGCCCGCCGACGTCAACGGCACCTGGACCGGGAGCACTGCGACCGGCGCTCGGACGGTGACGCTGCAGCTGCAGCAGGCGGGAAACAAAGTGACGGGTACTCTTGCAGGCGCGGGTGGCAACCTCGACGGACCGATCACCGGGCTAGTAGACGGCAACACCATCAAGCTCGCAGAGCGGCCTGGGACGGGAATCACACCCTGGCTGAACGTGAGGGGTGATGTGATTACCGGCGACCTGGGCAGCGGGAACACGATAACGCTTCGCCGCGCCCGGTAGTTGAAAGCGCAGGGCGTCAAGGAGGCGCCCTGCGCATCGCACTCACCAGCTGCCCGAGGCGCCCCCGCCGCCGGAGCTCCCGCCGCCGCCTGAGAAACCGCCTCCGCCTCCCGACGAAAAGCCACCGCCACCGCTGCTGACGACGGCGAAGCCGCCGAGGGTGGCGGTGCCCTTCGTTTTCAGGTCGAGCGCCGCCTTCTGGTACCACGCGGTCTGCGAGAGGCGGAGCTTAGCGAGCGGATAGCCGATCAGGTATGCGGCGACGAGAACGAGGGTCGGCATCGGCCCGATGAGCATCATGGGAAACACCGACCAGAACGGGATCAGAAACACGTAGAGGAACCAGCCCACGCCCGGTGTCACGATGCCGATGAACGTGAAGAGGCCGATGACACCGAAGACGAAGAGGCTCAAGAGGATCCGTTGTGGCCACGGCATGTCGGCTCGTTCGAAGCCGGAGCGGATCCGCGCGGGCGCGCGCGCCGCTTCGGGCACCGTGGTCGCGACACTCTTGCCTTCGAGACGCGCGATGATCGCCGCGACGCCGTCCTGGACTCCGGCGTCGTAGTCGCCGCGCTTGAAGGCTGGCGTCATGACGTCTCGGATGATGGCGCCGGCGGCGGCATCGCTCAGGGTCGGCTCCAGCCCGTAGCCGACCTCGATACGCATCCTGCGATCTTGGGGCACGACGACGACGAGGACGCCGTTGTTCTGGCCCTTCTGGCCGAGCTTCCACGTGTTGAATACGTCGGCGGCGTACGGCTCGATGCTTTCCGGCTGAATTGTCGGCACCGTGAGGACGACGATCTGGTTCGACGTCGCCTGCTCGTGTGCGGCGAGGACGGCGGTCAGTCTGGTGCGAGCATCCGGTGACAGGATCGCCGCGTTGTCGACGACACGGCCGGTGAGATACGGAACGTCGGCCGCAAGCGCAACGGCGGGGGAGAGCACACCCACGAGCACGGCGACGACCGCGCGGGTCATGCGCCGCTCTCCTCGATCGGGCGATTCGGAAGCTCGTTCGCAGTGCTGGCAGTGGCGTGGAAGCCCTTGGCCCCGAGCAGCCGCTCGACGGCGACGATGCCCGCGTCGAGTGCGTGAAACGGACCTGTTTCGCGCAGGTGAGGCACCATCGTGTCGATCACGTGCCGCCATTCCGCTTCGCCGATGCGCCCGTGAAGGCCGGTGTCCGAGAGAATCTCGACGCGTCGCTCGAATTCGCTCACGAGGATCAGAACCGCAGTCCGGCCGCGTGTCGCGAAAAGCTCGCGTCTGAGGAACAGCGACTCGGCGTACTGCTTCACCTCCGCGTGGCTGCGCGCCTCGCGCAGGAACAATCGCGCGAATGGTGGGGCGAAGATCGTGAGCAGGGCGCCGATCGCGCCCGAGCCCAGGATAGCGACGGCGTGAAGCACCGCCGCCGCCGACGGGTCGGCGGCCACCGCACCCAACGCCCCCAGTGACGCGCCGAGCGCAAAGGCTTTCCACGGGAGCTCGACGTAGCTGTCCGATCGCGGCACGACCGCGGCGAGCACCTGCACGCCAGTCCGCGCTTCGACACTCGCGACGCGGCGGGCGATCGCGTCGGATTCCGCCGGCTGCAGACGCATGACGGGTTCCCGGGGATGGTGGCAGCGTCAGCCCGCCCACTATTAGGCGACGCTGCACGCTCTCTCTACCGTAAACGGAGGGTGGTCGCCGCCGGAAGGTTTAGGTTGGTTTGGCCGACCTCGGTTCCGCATTATGGTTCTCATGAGCCCTGATGTCGTCGCCGGCGTCGCTCGGCTCAGCAGCGAAGGAGTTCTGTCGAGCGACCAGGCGGCGCTGTTCAGCAGGGTGGCGCGCCGTGATCTCGTGTCGGTCCGCCTCGAGATCAGGGCCCTGCTCTACGTGGGCGTTCTCCTGCTGACGTCGGGAGTCGGAATCTTCATCGTCGAGCACCACCGAGACATCGGCCGATGGGCAATCGCTGCCTCGATCGCCATGGCGGCGGCCGCGTGTTTCCTCTGGGTGATTCGCTCGGCCCCGCCGTTCACCTGGAGCGAGGTGGAGTCTCCGAGGGTAGCGTTCGACTACATCCTCCTTTTGGGTCTGCTCTTGTTCGCGTCCGATCTCGCGTACGTCGAGGCGCAGTTCACCGTTCTCGGCCCCCGGTGGGTCCACCATCTGCTCGTCGTCGGAATCGTGTACCTCCTGGCCGCCTACCGATGGGATTCGCGAATCGTCCTGGGCCTGGCCCTCAGCACGCTCACGGCGTGGCGCGGCGTTTCGGTTAGTTTGCTTGCGGGGTCGCTGGAGAGGAGTGACGCCGGCGATCTGCGTGCGAACGCCGTCCTGCTCGGAGTCCTGTACGTGCTCGCTGCTTTTCTGGCGGTCAGACTCGACCGCAAGGCCCACTTCGAGGAGATCTTCGGCAATGCCGGATTGCTGCTCCTTCTCGGTGGCCTCGCCTCCGGCGTGGTCGCGTCTGAGTTGGGATGGGGGCTCTGGCTCATGGCCCTTCTCGTCGTGGCAGGTGCGGTCATGTGGTTCTCGTTTTGGCTTGGACGGCCGGTGTACTTCGCCCAGGGCGTGCTGGCGGCGTATGTCGGGCTGGTGCGCCTCGTCTTTGCTCCCTTCGCCGAGCGGATAGCAAGCGTGCCATTTCTGCTCGCCGCGCTACTGGGCCTCGGCGCGCTCGCGCTTGTCTTCACGGCGCACAGGCGGATGAGCGGTCGATGAGGTCCGAGTCAATCGCCTGGGAGCGCGCCGCCGAAGTTCGGGCCGCCGCTGACGGTTGGAGGCGGGCCGGGGCGATCGACGCCCGCACGCATCAGGCGATCAGGAACGCGTACCCCGATCC
>Ga0114129_10000644_pt1 | contig 43618 bp, 40 predicted proteins | sample RhiMetdeltSRZDD1_FD_80071 | JGI IMG/M metagenome (GOLD analysis project Ga0114129, IMG submission 80071) | Populus rhizosphere microbial communities from Tennessee, USA - Rhizosphere MetaG P. deltoides SRZDD1 (version 2) (version 2) | ecosystem: Host-associated > Plants > Roots > Rhizosphere >...
CGTTCATAGCCGAGAAACGCTTCGTCGCCTCCGAGCCCCGATAGCGCCACGGTCACGTGTTCTCGCGCGGTCTTGCAGACGAAGTACGACGGGATCATCGAGTCGTCTGCAAACGGCTCGTCGAAGCTGTGCACGAGTGATTCGATCACGCCGCTGACGTCGGGGCGTACCTCGAACTCTCGGTGATCGGTCGCGTAGCGCTCGGCGGTCATCCTCGCGTATCGGCGCTCGTCCTCGACGCCGCCGGCGTCTCCAGAGAAGCCGATGGTGAACGTCTTGACCGGAGTATGTCCGCCGGCTTTGGCCATGAACGCGACGACCGCGCTCGAGTCGATGCCGCCGCTCAGGAAGGCGCCAAGGGGAACGTCGCTAATCAGGCGACGCCGCACGGCTTCGTCGATGCGCGCCGTGAGCTCGTCGATGACCTCCGCCTCCGATCGCGTACGATTGGGCCTGAACACAAGGTCCCAGTACGGCCGCTCGCGCAGACGCCGTCCGTCCACCGTCAGCGTATGACCCGGCCGCAGTTTGCGAATCCCGTCGAAAATCGTCAGCGGCGCGGGGATGTACGAGAACATGAAATACGAGGCCAGTGCCTCTTCATCGATGCGCCGATCGAAGCGCGGGTCGGTCAGGATCGCTTTCATCTCCGACGCGAACACGAACTTCCCGTCGTAGACGGCATAAAAGAGCGGCTTCTTGCCGAATCTGTCGCGCGCCAGAAAGAGCGTGTCATTGCGCTCGTCTCGCACGGCGAACGCGAACATGCCGCGGAACACGTCGACGCAGTTCTCGCCCCACGCCTCATACGCGTGCACGATCGTCTCGGTGTCGCTGTTTGTCCGAAACACGTGGCCATCGGCCAGCAAGCGACGACGAATCTCCTGAAAATTGTAGATCTCGCCGTTGAAGACCACGGATACGGTGTGGTCTTCGTTGTAGACCGGCTGTTGTCCGGTTTTGAGATCGATGATGCTGAGTCGCCGATGGCCAAGCGATGCCTTCGCGTCCTCGTGGTACCCGCACTCGTCTGGCCCACGGTGCGTCAACGCGGACGTCATCCGCTCGATCAGCAGCGCTGAACCGGAGGGCTTCTCGTTCTGGAAGTAGATGCCAGCGATCCCACACATATATGCTCTCGGTTGGTGCGCGGTTATCCGGACACTTGATCTTTCGTGCAGATCACGCTGTGCACGAACTCTGACAGGCCCGTATAGCCCTTGACCTTCGCCCTCAACTTCGGGTCCTGCCGGTCGGCGTGCGCGCTCGCTTTGTAGTCGTCGATGGCCTCCGACACGACACGGAAACCGGTAGCCGCCAGTAAGCGACGCAAGCTGCCGCTGGTGAACGTGTACGGATGCCGTGTATCGATCCGAAGAACCGCCAGAACTGCGTGCAAACCGGCACCCCATCGCGTATGCACGTTGACGGTCAGAAAGAGGCAGCCATTGCCTGTGAGCACTCGTCGAATCTCTTTGAGAATCGCGACCGGCTCGTGCGTGTGATCGATGACGTTTTCAATGAGGACGAGCGAGACCGAGGCGTCCTCAAAGGGCAACCTCTCCCCCGACCCATCCATATACGTCACGCCTGGCCTGCGCAAGTCGACCAGGCTCGGCTGCGTGCGATAGAAGTGCTCGAGCGGGTCGATGGCGTAGCGCTCGCCCCATTCGAGGAAGTTCACGATGCCGATGGGTCCGCTGCCGATCTCGAGGACTTTGCCGGCGCGCACGCGGGTATCGGCCACTGCTTGGAGCGCCGCGTCGAGCCGTCGAGCTCTCCAGCCGTACCACTCGAGGCGTGGAGTGGTTCCCGCACCGATTTCCTCTCCGACTCGGCGCCAGAACATCTGCTCGTGCTCTTGAGCCTGCAGCCATCGATCTCGTCCGATGGGTCTATCAATTGTTGGTGTGAGCATAGGTAATTGCTTTGTGCCCTCGCGTGATTACGTGTGACGCCTGAATCCTCGAGACAGTCACCCCTTGATGCGATCATGTTGCCAGACGATGTCGCGGCGTCCGAGCAGGAAGTTCCACCAGCCCTCGAGCACGGCCGCATTGATGGTCACGAACATCCCCAGGAATCGCAGCAGTCGACCCGGGAGTGACGGGGCCTTCTCGGCAGCCGGGATGCGCGAGGCAATGATGCCGAGAATGGCGGCGACGCTCAGGGCAATGGCCGCGACCAGGTACGTCGTGTCCATGCGCGCCAACGCGACCAGCGACGCCGCTGCCACGAGCAGGAATCCGGGGACCAGGAACCGCACGACCTTGTGCGAGAACAGGAAGAACGAGAAGACGCCGAACCGAAGCGGGTTCAGCAGGTGCGCATGCCGCCACAAGGCTCGCAGCGTCCGGTTGGTGATGCGCGCCTGTCGTCGAAATTCGCTGTCCACCGACGTGCCGGGATGCTCGGTGCAAAACGCATCTTCGGCGAAGACACACTCGCAGCCCTGCTCGATCACGCCGAGCGGAAGCACGAGGTCGTTGATGTCGTCGTTTCGCAACGGCCGGAACAACGTACGCCGCATGGCGAAGACGGCGCCATCGGCCCCCACGCAACAGCCCCACCGGCTTTCGGCCGTCTTGATCGTCCGCTCGAGCGAGGTGTAGGCGTTGGTCGCCTCTGCGACGTCGATGCTGCCGGCGGCGACGTATCGGGTGTACCCCGTCACCAGTCCGACCTCGTGTCGCGAGAAGTACCCGACGAGCGTGGGAATCACCCCAGGTGAGTACGCGGCATTGGCATCGGTAAACACCACGATGTCTCCGCGGGCCCGCGCGATCGCGCGATTCAGACCTGCCGACTTGCCGCTGCGCCTCGGCTGAACAATGAGGTGTACGCCCTCGTCCGCAAACGATCGCGCGATGTCATTGGTCGCGTCCGTTGACGCATCAGACACGACGAGGACTTCGAGCCGATGACAGGGGTAATAGGCGTCGAGGACATTGCGGATCCGTGCCTCGAGATTGCGCTCCTCGTTGTACGCGGGGATGACCACCGTGACACGCGGGAGTGGCTCGTCACGGTCGGCACGCATGACCCGGCGCCGCGTCGTCGACGCGATGACTGTCGCGACGAGCGGGAAGCCGATGTACGCGTAGAAGGTGCCACCAATGCCGATCAACAGCGCGGCGAGAAGTACGGCTTCAGGGTTCATGTCGCAATATCCAATCTGATGCGCCTCACCGCGCGAGGCCGTGGACAGACTGTCGGATGGCCGGATTACGCACGGCGGCGGCGACGTCAAGAGGCAGATGTCGGTGATCCCGATCGAGCACGATCCGAGAGACCGCGTCGACGTCGTGGGCCACGTACAATTTGTCGAGAAAGCTCCGCTCCGGGAATGGCCGCCCGTCCTTGATTCCATACCAGCGATCGATCTTGACGTTCGCGGTCTCGTCATTGAACCTGTCGATGGCCAGCAGCTCGCCCGCGAACTTGTGATTCACCATGAAGTCGATGTCGTCGAAATACAGCGGGACGTGCCACAGCATCGACGCACCGGGACACGTGAGAATCCGCAGCGCGTCCCGCGTGGAGGAGTACAAATCGAGATCGAACGAGATGAACCCGATGGGCGCGGGGCGGAAGCGCGAAAAGAACGTGGGGACGGTCTCGCTGACACTGCCGAGCACCAGAGTCGTTCGACTGGTGAGTCTGGCTCGCAGGGCGGCCTCGTCCATGGGAAAGTCGCCCGGGCGCCACCAGTCAGGATGATCGCGATGATCGCCAATGAAACGCGGAAGGCCCGCGCCGCCCATGTCAAATCCGTACACCGCGATCTCGACACCGGTCTCCCGCTCCACCGCAGCCGCGTCCTCCTGCAACGACACCAGTCCGTTACCAGAGGCGACGCCGAACTCGATGACGGAGATTCGAGGGCTCGCCTGTCGTCGCGCCTGGTCCGCGGCCGCAAGCAGGCAAACCAGGTAGGCCGGGCGCGCGGACAATTCCCACAGCGCGCGGGTCCTGACCGAGACATTCATTCGACCCAGCAGCGCTCTCGTGACGATCCTGAAGGGCGGCTCTTTCGCCAGTCGCGTCAGGGCGTCCCACGTGCCGGTCATTGATGTGTCACCGTCCGCAGAATCGGCGTCAAGGCCTCGGCCATCTTCTCGCCCATGCGTATCGACCCTTCGGGGGCAAAGTGCACCGACTCGTGATAGAAGCGATCCTCGCTCGGTACCCAGCCGTCGGTGGCAATGTAATGAACGCCGTCTTCGGCGCCCACCTGTTCGAGTGCCGCGTTGTATCGAGCAGTCGTTCGCCGAATCTCCTCGAGCGGCAGGCCCCAGTACGCCTCACTCAAGGCCTCGCATGCGATGCATCGTCCCGACGCGTGATTCCCGTCGGGAAGCGGGACGATGATGGCGGGCAGCGCCAGCGCGATTCCGTGCGCGCGGGCGATGGCGGCGATCGATTTCACGTTGGCTCTGAAGGCCGCCAGGCCTCGCTCGACGGCGTGTGTCCGCTCCTCCGTCGAAGCGGCGCGCACGGTCGAGCCAAACGTCAGCCGGTCCTTCATACGATCGATGAGCGTCATGACACGCGCCTCTCGCTTCGCGTACAGGAGGCTGGTCATCGTGAGCCATCTGACCAGCTCCCCTCTTGGCGCGTCCTCATCGGGAAAGAGGTCCGGATCATTGGGACGCGCCGAGAGCACCGAGTAGATCAAATCGTTGTGGCCCTGGTACACGATCACGAGATCCGGCTGAAACTCCATCGCCCGAGTTTGGAGATCGATGAGCGAATCCAGCGACGTCGTTCCCGGGATCCCGAGGTTGAGCACCTCGACCTCGCTCGATCCCAGTTGCTGTCGCAGCCTCTTCTCGAGTACTTCTGGCCAGGGCAGATCTTTGCCGACACTCCCGGTGTCGAATGTCGTCGATCCCCCCAGGCACACAATCCGAATCATGCCCGGCCTTTTCTCCGGTGACACCTCGCGTCCCCGGAAGCCACGTGAGTTGATCGTGAACCACCCGTAGTAATCGAGATTCGGGATCAGCCCGTAGCGGACGTGCCGGCGCGGATAGAAGATCGAGGGAAAGAAGTCCGGCGGTGTCGAGCGATGACGTTCGCAGTACCGAAACGCGAGCTCTCCGCCGCCCACCGTCACCGCGGCGAAGACGCCGATGCCGCCAATGAGAATCCACCGAAACAACCGCTGGCGGCCCGGTGGCAACGGTTGCGGAACTCGTGAAGAGTGAATATCCATGATCACCCTCATCGCTGGCGCGACGCACCGCAGGACCGCGGATCCGCGTGCGTCGTCGCCGTTAGTGCGAGACCGTCGCGGACGCCGGCGCAGCGACGCGAATGCCGCGTACGCCGGTGTTGCGTCTGTAGTCATCCTGATCAGCGCTCGGGATCTGTTGCCAATCGACGACCTCGATGCCGCTGAATCCCGCGTCGCGAAACCAGGTCGCGACCTCGCCGGCACCCTCTCGGTGGGCGCCGCGTCAAGAAAAAAGATCCCGCGCCGAGTGCAGTGCCCGCTCGAAGGTGAAGATCTGGACCTGTTTGTTCCGTGCGCGCCGCAATCGGTTGTAGCCGACATATCCGGCCGCAATCGGCGCAAGCATCGCGGTTCCGACCGGCGCGGGTGCGCGACTGAGTAACGGGCGCAAGGTGAGCTCCGCGCCATACAGCAGTCGTCTCAGAGCGGTGTCATTGATGGAGCCGGGCCCATAGACCCACACGTACAGACGCCCACCCGGCTTGCAGTATGTCGCAATGGACTTGAATGCCTCTCGCGTCGAATACGTGTGATGCAGAACGCCGCGCGAGTACACGACGTCGAACGCCGCCGACGCAAGCGGCAAACGGAACGCCGACGCCTGCACGAAGTGGAGGAAGGGATTCGAGCGATAGTGCTCAACGGCGCCGAGCACGGCGAGACTGAGATCGACACCAACGGCATCCCCCCCGAGGTGCTGCTGCGCTTGCGCGGTCGTCAATCCAATCCCACATCCGACCTCGAGGACGTGTGCTGGCGCTGGAGGGCGCTCGGTGACGCCCACTTCCGCGACGAATCTGCGGTGATTGTCCTCATAGCTCACGTCCCAGATCACGCCGTCGTAGCGGTACCCCGCCCACTCCTTGCTGAACGACCGCAGCACCGCACGCTCGCCCGGCATCGGGTCGAGAGACGGGAATACGCAGTGGCCTCTGTGCGTGGCGAGCTCGGCGGAATACTGCTGTTCGAACTGACGATGCACGGCCGTCGCATAGGGCAGCATGACCGGCAGGCCTCTCGCGATCGGATACATCAGGCCTGCTCGCGGAGCGCGCAGCAGTCCGGCATCGATGCGCCGCCGAAAGGTCTGATCAACCGTCACACCGAGCGCTTCGGCCGCGCGAACATCCGCGTCGCTGATCGCTTCATCGTGCTCGCTGAATGTCACCAGCTCGAACGAATCGCCCGACACCGGGCATCTGAGCGCATCCGCGAATCGTTTCCACATGGTGAATTCCTTGCGACAGCGCGTTCCTGATCAACAGACAACTTGACCGACGGCTCGAGGCTTCGCTCGACCGAGTGTCCGGCGGAGCGCGTCCTTCTGACTGGTCCACGTGTCGGCCAACTCCGCTTTCAATGTCCGCATCTCCGCAGACAGCGTGTCCTTGCGATCCAAGGCGCCGGTGATGGCGGCGGCCAGTGATTGGCTGTCGTGCTTCGTGTACACGGTGCCCAGGCGGAAGTACTCGCGCAGCGCACGCGTATCGGAGGTGACGAGCGGCTTCCCGAGCGCCACCGCTTCGTAGGCGCCGCAGACCAGGCAGTCGTCGATCCGCGTGAGATCGACAATGACATCGGCCGCGTTCAAGAGCGCGACGTAGCGTTCGTCGGGAAGAAAGCCTGTCAGCGTGACCGTCGCGGGTGTGACCAGAGATGTCACTTTCCTGTGATCGCCAGTCACGAAGACGGTGACCGATGGATCCAGCGCGCGCGCCGCGTCGATCACTTCCATGTAGGGCTCGTCGGCGGCGTAGCTGCAGATGAACACAACGCAAGAGGTCGGGCGCGTCCTTTCTGACGTGCCTGACAGAAACCCAGCAACCCCGCCATCGGTCGTCTCCGGAGGCTGCGGCGTCAGATCCGGCAGCTTGTCCGGAAGCACGAACGCCGACCCTCCGGAGCGTTCCACGATCGGGCTCAGCCCTGAATTACTGACGAGACACAGATCCGCGGCGCGGTGAACGATGCGAATCAGCCACTCGTACACGCCCGATTTCACCGTGTAAGGACGAACCGCGTCATTGTGGAGGTCGGCGACCAGGGTGAATCGACACACCGGTTTCAGCAACGCGGCCCACAACCCGAGCATCACCGATGGGCACTGGACCACGACCACCGACGGCGCGCGCCTGACGATGCAGAGCGTCGTGCGGACGAGGAGCGTGAGATACCGCGCGAGCCGCGGAAGTGTAGTGGTGAGCTCGATCAGCTCGGTACCAAGTGCACGACTGAGCTCGCGCGTCCGGCGATGGCGCTCCCACGTCACCCAGATGGCCTTGGGATCCGATGCCTCGGGTCGATCCACCACAATACTCAGGGCGTCTTCCATGTCGCGCTATGTCGTTGGAGGCGGCGCCGGTGTGCCGTGTTCGATGTGCGGGAGCGTGATGCCGTTCCTGGAGACGACATCAGCTGGTCGCACGCCACGCGCGGCCTGATACGCGTCGATGTACCTGTCCACCATTCGTGACAGGTCGTACTCGGCCCGCGCATGACTCGCGGCAATCGAGCCGAGCGCGGACGCCTGCACGTGATCCTTCAACAATCGATCGAGTCCCGCGGCGATTGCCGTCGAGTCGCCCGGACGCACGACAATGCCGGCCGTGCCGTTGGCGAGCGCAGCTCGCACGTCGCCGACGTCACTCGCGACGATGGGGCGCCCGGCAAACATCGCCTCGAGCAGCGCCAGTGGCAATCCCTCGGAGAGCGACGGCAGTACAAAGATATCGGCAGCCTCGAGCACCGCCGGTACATCGGAACGGAGCCCGAGCAGGTGCACACGGTCCGCTACACCGAGCGTTCTCGCCTGTGCTGACAGTGCTTCGGCCAGCTCGCCACGGCCGCTGATCGCGACGTGAACACGTGGATGCCGACGCGCGATGAGCGCGAGCGCGGCAATGAGGTGCCGGTGCCCTTTGACAGGATAGAGATTGCCAACCGCCACCACGAGGCGATCCGAGCGGCCCAGGCGCAACTCTTCACGCAACGTGATCCGTCGAGGCGGCACATACCGTACGCCGTTGGGGATCGTCGCGATGCTCGCGGCGTGCATCCAGAGGTCGTGGCTCAACGTCCGCGCATAGCACCTCGAGACCGCGACGGTTTGCGCGCTAACCGCCACCGCAGCGCGCAGGGCGAGCCGCCGCCGAAATCGCTCGGCATGATAGCGGCCGCCGTGCATCGTGATCACGTGCGGGATGCCCGCACGCCAGCACGCCCATGCGCCGTACACGGCCATCGAGAACTCATGACCGTGCGCCACATCGATGCGATGGCGCCGCAGCGTGTCCGCCAGCGCTCGGGCGGACCGCGGTGAGAGTGGACGCTCGATTCGAAAGCGCTCGATCGCGACGCCAGAGTCTGCGAGCTCGTGCTCGAGCCAGCCTTCCCCGTCAGTCGGCACAACGACGAGGGCATACGCTCCGCGTGCCCGAAGTGCCATCGCCAGGTGCGCGACGACACGCTCGGCGCCGCCGGGACCATCGGATGCAATCAACAGCGCCGTGCGAAGGCCGGCAATATTTCGCGCTGCCTCAGGCATCGTCGCCCCGTCGAAATTGGAACCCGGCCGCCCAGCCCTCGAAGGCAGACTGCGAGATCGCGGCAGGCACGTTGACCCGGCGCAAACAGGACACGTCGCGCGTCGCCGTGTTCAATCCTGCCTCGAGACTCAGCGCGGCGCGGTAACCGGCGGCGCGAACCGCCGCGCGGGTACGTGGATCCCACAAGCCATACGGATACGCAAAGAACTCGGGCCAGATGCCGGTCTCCTCATACACGATGAGGCGGCCGCTATCGACTTCGTGCTCGAGCTCGCTGTCTGTGAGCGCCGGAAGCGCGCGGTGTGTCGCCGAGTGGGCGCCAAGATCGATCGTGTCTCCCACGACGCGGCGGATGGTGGCCCAGTCCGCCGGCCTGTGGCTCTCGGGCACGTCCACCGCGACCGGCGCATCGAGCTCGGACAGGATCGCGGTCTCATCTCCCCGCAGATGTGTGAGCCAGCGCTCGCGACGCGCCGGTGTCAGACTCCTGACGACTTCCGGTTGATCCCACCAGAAGCCGGTCGATCGTCCGGGCGCGTCGGCGACGATGAAGACGGTTGCGGGAAGGTGCAACGCATCGAGCAGCGGCACCGCGTGCTCGAAGACGCCGGCATAGCCATCATCGAACGTGAGTGCAGCCGTACGACGCAGGCTCCGACCACGTGCGACGCGATCGACGAGCTCGCGCAGCGATATCACGTCGTAGTGGTCCGCGAGCCAGCGGATCTGGGCTTCGAATCGGGTGACGGGGAGATGAACCGCGGGATCGCCGGCGGTGTTCTCCTCGTCGGCCACGACGTTGTGATAGCAGAGGATCAGTCCCGCATCGCGCGCCCGCCGGCTGAGCGCGGTTGCGCCGCATGCGCGAAGGCCGCCGTACCACAAGGCCGCGCCCAAACTCGCACGGTCATGTATGGCCCTTCCCAACGAACCAGCCCTGCGAGGCAGCACGCGCGCCGCCGTCGGAGTGTCGAGGCTCATGTCGTCACCATCACCGGACGGCGGATCTGCGCGACCTTCCGCGCGCCGACGATCAGAGCGAGGAGCATGTACAACAGCTCGGAGTACGCGAGCGTCAGGAAGAACGCACCGACCACGAAGCCGATGAGCGCTGCCATCAGCGCCTGCGTCAGCTCTGGACGGACGGGCGCGATGCTCGGGCGCGCGCGGCTGGCGCGGTCCATTCGGCGAAGCGCGTGAAACGCGCTCCCGATCATGGCAACGAAGATGATCAGACCAGGCACACCCAACTCCGCTCCAACTTGAATGAAGCTGTTATGGGGAGCGTTCCAGCGCACGCCGACACCCCACTGCTGTCGATTGGCAAATGGCGACAGTTTGCCTTCGGCGGCCTGGAAGTTCCCGGCACCCACGCCGAGGATCGGACGGGCCAGCATGTAGCCGAAACCACGGGTCCAAATCTGGAGTCGTCCGCTCTCTGCCGTCTGGTTGTAGTCGGTGTCCGAGAGGATCGAGCCCATTTGCTGCCAGTACCGATCGCTGGCGACACCCAGCAAGACGACGCCGACAATCGCCATCGCCGTGACGCGACGCGAGAGTGCGATCGCGCTGTAGCGCAGCGCCACGAAGACGCCTGTCGCGATGAGCGCGAGGAAGCCACCTCGAGAGCCTGAGTACACGAACACGGTACACAGGAGCGCGAGCGCGGCAACTGAGAGCAGTTTGACGAGTGGGCGACGGCCTCGATGCGCGAAGTACAACGCCAACGGCATCGCGGTCACGGCAAAGGTCGCAAAGTCGTTGGCGTCGTAGTAATAGAGATCTCCAAGCCGCCAGTCGGTCGTGCCGACGTCGAAGCGCGTGAGCACGACGGCCGCATACAACGCACAGCCCGCGAGGTACGTACCAGCGAGCCGCTCGATATCCCGGCCGCCGCGCACGGCGCCGGCGACGACGAAGAACATCACCACTGTCTTCAGGAAATTCTTGAAGACCAGGTCGAAGCTCAACCCGTTCAAGAGCGCTCCCGGAATCGTCAGCACCATCCAGCAGCACAGCGCGATCACCCAGGTACTGGTGCCCCCAGATACGAGCTTCAGCCGGCGATCGGCGCGCTGATCGGTCAGATACAGCAGTATCGCGAGCACCCCCGTCACGATCGCGGGATGAAGCGCATCGAAGACCGGAAACAGTTGGTGAACGCGACCGACTGCGGCAAGGCTGTACCCCGCAAGGCACACGAGCAGGAGGTCCCATCGAGCGTCGGGCCTCGAGACGGCGTGCGCACGAGCTGGTGCAACAGCAGCACCGAGATCGTGCGGGAATGGTGCGACTAGCGAGTCTGCCTGGCTCATGTGCATCACTTTCAAAGTCGTTCGAACATCTTCAGGACGCTTGCAGCGACGCATGTCGATGGTGGCCGTCTGTTCGTCCGTCGCCACGAACCGTCTGTGTTCGCGGAATCGGTTGTCGCAGCACGGCGGCCGTGACCGTATCGGTCACGACCTTCGAACCCGCCGGCGTCAGGTGCAGCCCGTCATAGAACGTGGCGAGCGTGGGCTCGAGCATCGGCATCAGATCGATCTGTTCAACATCGAGGGCGCGTGCCACCGTTGCCGCTCGCGCGTCCAGGAGCCACATCAGCTTTGTGAAGACGTCGTACGAGTAGTACGTCGTGATCTCTTCGCGCCATGCCTGTCCACGGCCGCCGTGCCAGAGCCGAGCATCCTCTTCCGGCCGTAGCTGTTTGTGAAGCCAGGGTTGACGGATGACAATCACGCGATCGCTATGGGCTCTCGCGCGACGCAAGACTCGCCGGAAATGACGCTCGAAGTGATCGAGCATCGGCGACGGATCCGGCGTGTCGTGGATCACGTTGGTCGCCTGTGCGCGCATGGCCTGCGCCTTGCGCAGCCACTTGCCCGCGTGTTCGTGGACATCCACCGGGCGCAGCCATCGTCGGCGTTTTCTTCGCAGGAGCTCCCAGACGGCCGTCTCCCTGGGCATCCAGCCGAATGGGCCTTCAGGATGGCATCTGAACAAGTCCGTCGTCCGCACAGGCTCGAGGGTTGACGGTGTTCCCTGCTCGAGCCATCTCATGAGATCGGTGACGCCCACGAGCGTGATGATCAATTGAAGGCGCGGGTACCGTGGCAGCATTCGCTCGAACATCAGATCCAGCGCTTCCGCTCCGACGCCGGATCGCGCCACGCATCCGACGTGAACCTTCGACGCGCCGAGCCGCACGAGATTGTCAGGAGTCTCCAGCGTGCGCTGCAGCGCGCCGGGCCACGTGGTCTGCTGATCGAGGAAGACTCCTTCGGCCTGGCTGCCCCCGCCGACGAGAATGCGATATAAGCCCGGATCCCTGCGTGGCGTCTCCTGGCCGCGCTCCCCGTCGCTGTTCACTTCGAACATCGCCGTCCGCTCGAGGTCTGGATAGATGTCGGGGTCCGGGCATACCTTCATCCGAAGCCCAGGAGGCATCACGAAGTAGTCGCCCTTGCGGCGAATCCACCATCGAGACACCAGCTCGGCGGCGACGATCGCCGCTGCCAGCAGCGCAATCCCCCCCAACATCCACATCACGATGATCACGTGGTAGACCTTTCAGGGCTCGACGCCGGCAACGCCACCGCTCCTTCCCGCCACGCGATAGATGCTGCCGGCGTGCGGCCGGCCCAGGCGACAGAGCTCGAGGATGGCTGTCGCCAGATCGTCAGGCGCATGTCGCATCTTGCCGTCTTCGGCATCCCATGCCAGGTGCCGCGCGACGACGCGAGCCTGGCCCAGCCATTGGGCAGTGCTGATTCGTCGTACAGCGCGTGCGCCGATTGCCGCATACCGTCGTGCGACCTCGGACGAAATGGGATGCCGACTGACCAGAACGTAGTCGAAGAGGTCGAAGCCGACGTGCTGCTTGACGACCTCGAGGTGATCTTCGAGACACAGGCCGTCGGTCTCACCAGGCTGGGTCATCAAGTTCGCGACGAAGATCCGCACGCCGCCCACACCGGAGATGGTCGGGGCAACGCCGTCGACCAGCAGATTGGGAAGCACACTCGTATACAAACTCCCTGGTCCAATCACGATCGCGTCGGCGTTGACGAGCGCCCGCAGGGTCTCGGGCAACGGGCGCACGGGTTTTTCGAGCGCAATGCGTGCGATGCGCTTGCCGCGCGCGACGATCGCGGTCTCACCCTCGGCGCGCTCGCCATCATCGAACTCGGCGTGAAGCGACACGCGCTCGACGCTCGCGGGAAGCACGCGTCCGCGACACTCGAGCAGCTCGGAGAGCTTCTCGATCGCGGCGACGAAATCTCCGTCCATCTCGGTCAACGCCGCGAGAATCAGATTGCCGACCGTATGGCCATTGAGACCGTCGCCGTTGATGAAGCGATGCTGCAAGAGGGATCTGAACGGCGAGTCTTCCGGAGCAAGGGCCGCCAGACAGTTTCGGATGTCGCCGGGCGGCAGCATGCCGAGCTCACGCCGCAATCGTCCCGAACTGCCACCGTCGTCGGTGATCGTGACAATCCCGGTCAGGGCGTCGCGAGACGACGCACTCGCACCGTCGATCGACGGAACGAGATGCGCGGAGAGGCCTTGCAACACCGCCGGCAGACCTGTGCCGCCGCCGATGGCGACCACCTTGAGGGCCTGACCGACAGGCTGGGGCGCGACGAGCCGGGGAATCGAGAGAGGCAGTGGGCCAGCCATTAGTCGAGACAATCCGATCCAAACGCGCCACCGTCCTCACACTCGAGGATGTATGACTGGTGATCGGCGAGCGGAGTGACGATCGCAACCGCGGTGGTCATGCTCGACCCCAGGCACGGAGACGTCCGAGGGGCGTTCTCATGTCGACGTACGGATCGTCGCGATAGACGAACAGAATCCAGATCGCGGCGAACAGGAGCGCCATGGCGACACCAGCCGCGATGAGACCGCCGAGGCCATTGACCTGCCATTGCACTTTGAACCAGAACAGCAAGCCGAGGACCGGAAGTGCCCCGAGCGCCGCGCGCGGAACGACGTAACTGATGTACTGAGGCATCGTGATATTCAGCTCCCGACAGGCAACCCATACGACGCCCAGCGCGAAGAGCACATTAGGAATCGCGGTGCCAATCGCCACACCTACGAGACCGAATGGGCGCGCGAGCGCGAGACTCAGCGCGAGGTTGAGCAAGCCCGCTGCCAGATATGCAAGCGTTGGCGTCCTCGGCTTCCCCAAGCCCATCAGGATCGGGAGCGCGACGCCACGCGCGGGCAGGAAGACGAAGCTCGATGCCATCAGGATCTGGAGCACTGGTCCGGACGAGTACTCGTACTCGGGTCCAATCCACCAGGCGATGAACCGCGGGCCAAGCACGATCAGGAACGCGCCTGCGGCGATCGTGAGCGACAGCGCGATTTTCGACCATTTGAGGAACAGCTCTCGAAGCTCCACTGACCGTCCAGTGCTCATGAGAGTCGTCGCCATCGGCGATACCACGGCCGCAATGCCGATGACGAACTCGACGAGGTACACGACGAGGCTGTTGGCGATCGCATATGCGGGAATCGCGCTCACACCAAGGACGCCGCCGATGACGAGCGCGTCGGTCTCGAAGCTCAAACGCGCACCAGTGCCCAGCACGAGCACGTAGACGCTGAATGAGAAGATCCGCCGGAGCGTCGTCCCGTTGAAATCGCCCAGACGGATTCTCACGTGTGGATATAGGCGCCGAATGAGCATCCAGGACAGCGAGAAATCGAACAGCAACCCTGCAAGCTGAATGGTGGCGAGCAGAAGCAGCGACGGGTGAAGCGTCAACAGGCCGACCGTGAGGCCGACGCGCAGCAGCACGCCGCCCATCTTGATCGTGTTCCGCCGTACGAAGTCGTGATGCGCGTAAAAGATTCCCTCTGGCAGGAAACCGATGAAGCTCATCGCCACGTAAACGACCATCATTCCGAACGTCAGATACGCCTGCGTCCGAATGTCGAGTGGGATGTCGTACGCGAGGAACGTCAATCCGAGCGCCGCGCCCACGATGACGGCACCCACGCCCAGCATCAAATACAGGCCGGCGCAGGTCCCAATCGTCTCGTTCATCTTCCGCTCGTCGCCTTCGGCGATGTGCTGAGCCAGGTACCGCACGCAGGCCATAGGGACCCCAAGCGCGAGGAGGCCCATGTAGCCCGTCATCGCATTGATCAGCGTCCACGTGCCGTAACCTTGATCGCCGAGCACATGGATGATGAGCGGTGTCGTCACATAGCTGGCGACGACGGTGAACGCAATCAGCGTCCAGTTACTTCCGATGTTTTTGAGCACGGGAATCAGGAGTAAGAAGGGGCCGCCTTTAGGGCGGCCCAGGATCACGAGCGGGCTACGCCGACGCGACGCTCCGCCCGAGCGCGACATCAAAACCGAAATGCTGCGGTGAAGGATGCCACGTCGACACGGGGACTCGAGGTACGTGAAACGGATCGGTCTTCGACGTAATGGTTCCCCCGAATCCCGAACAGCAGCACCTGAAGCCGGCGGCCTTCACGACCGCTCTGTTCGCATCCGTGATGTTGTCCTGACCGCCGAAGGGATATGCGAAGGACTCCACGCGCGCCCCGAGTGCTGCCTCGAGATCGGCGCGCGCGCCGGCAACTTCCTCACGTGCGACCCGCTCTGAAATCGTTCCGAGATTGACATGCGTGCGCGTGTGCGAACCGATGTCGAAGCCCTTGTGCTTGAGCGTCTTCACATGATCCCAGGTCATCCACGGATGCTGAACGCCGAGGTGTCGATCCCAGAAGGGAACGACGTCGGTGCCGATCCACTGCGAGACGATGAAGAACGTGGCCGGCAGCGAGAGCTTTTCGAGGATCGGCATTACGTTCTCGTAGTTGTCCCGGTAGCCATCATCGAACGTAATGGCGAGCTCCCGCCGTGGTGTGCGTCCGGCTTCGAGCCCCGCCACGAGCTCGGGGAGCGGCACGACGCGGAAATATCTCTGGAAGAAGCGACAGTACCCTTCGAATGTCCGAGGGTCGACCGTCAGCGTGTCCGACTGGTGGCAGCCCTCCTGCACCCGGTGAAACGCCACCACCACCGCGGCGTTCCTGAGCAGCAGGGCATCCAGGCGAGACGCGAACAGGCTTTGTCCGAGCAGTCGCTTGAATGCTCTCATCATTGCCTCGCGTGGGGCTGTGACAGCACTCGGGCAATCGGGCGGACCGCATGAAGAATGTGCGTAAAGCACACTTCGAACACCGGCTCGTCGCCGTTCACGGGGTCGTCGATTTCCATCGGCGTCCAGGGTGCGAGCGACGCGAGAAGGAACGTCTTCTGTCGCGCATCGGGGAAGCGCTGTCGAGTCGCCACGAGCTGTGGGACGTCGACCGCGAAAATCACGTCGCTGGCGCGCACGTGTTCCTCCGAGAGGCGAGTGGCCCTGTGCGCTCGCAGATCGACGCGCAACGTGGCCCCGAGCAGCAGGGCCAGCGGGTGGGGACTTCGGCCCGGAGTGGCCTCGAGCCCCGCCGACGCAAACGAGACGCGCGCGGACGGCCCGAGCGTCTCACGCAGCAGCTGTGCCGCGAATGCGCTGCGGATGATGTTGCCGTGACAGACGATCAACACGGATCTCGCATGCCGAAGCGCGCGAATGACCGCCTCCGGATGACGCCGAACGCGCATCATCTCGAGACGCGCCAGCGCATACGTGACCTTGCGTGAACCGGCATCGGCGATGTGCCGCAGCAGCGCCCATGACAACGAGAGTGCGGGAGTGCTCGTTCCGCCGAATGGCGTTGCCGCTCTGAATGCGCTGCTCACCGCTGGACCTCCACGCGACCACCCGAGAACAGCGCGATGCTTCGATACGCCAAGAGCAGCGTCTCGCCGCTCCGATCGCGGGAAAAGATGTCCGCAATCGTGCGTCGCGCGCGCGCACCGAGCGCGTGCGCCCACTGCGGGTTCCTGGCAAGCTCCAGACAGGCATCGGCGAGCGCGCGATCATCACCAGCCGGCACGAGGACGCCATTGACGCCGTGCCGGACCACCTCGGGGATCCCGCCAACGTCCGCCGCGACCACGGGCTTGCCGAGCGCCATCGCCTCGAGCAGCGCCATCGGAATGCCCTCATTCAACGATGGCAGCACGAAGATGTCCATGGCGGACACGAGGTCGTACACGTCTGTTCGCGTCCCGAGAAAGCGACACGCGCCGTCCATGTGGAGCTCCGCCGCCTGCGCGGTGAGCTGCTCCCTCAGCGGACCGTCACCCACGATCAGGAACTTTGCGAGGCTGTCTGCGCGAAGCATCAATTTCGCGGCGCGCAACAGGCCGGCGTGCCCCTTGATCGGCGACAATCGCCCCGCCGTTCCGATCAGGACCGCCTCCGGCGCAATCCCGAGTTCGTCCCGCACCTCCTCGCGGCTCCGCGTCGCGCGGACTTCTCTGAGGTCGACACCGTTGTGGATGCAGGTGACCATGGTTGGCCGAAAGCCTGACTCCCGTAGCATCTCCGCCATCCGCGTGGACACGGCGATGACGAGATCGGCGCAGTGCTGCAGGATGATCCGATCCACCGTCTCGTAGAGCCACGATTTCAGCCGTTGCCAGCCGGCGAACGGCTCGCTGAGACCGTGTATCGTGCGCACGACGTGCGGCACCCCCGCATACGTGGCCGCAATGGCGCCGAGCACGCCGTCCTTGTATTTGTGCGTGTGGACCACATCGAACTCGTACGCCTCGAGGAATCGCGTCAGCTGTCGCAGGATTCCGATGATACTCGTGCGCGTCTCATCGATGATGGTGACCGGCACACCGAGCCGTCGAAGCTCACCAGCGAGCTGGCCGTCGTTGAAGAGCACAGCGTGCAACTGAACGCTCGGCTGATCGGCGAGAAATGCGGCGGTGCCCGCCACCTGGATTTCGGCGCCCGCCCACAAGTCGCCCGAAATGATGTGGCAGATCCGCAGCACTTGTGACGTGGTCGCGCGCGGCTCGGTCTCCGTGATCGGCTCGACCTGCGCCGTCACCTCTTGGCTCGGAACAGCGGACCGAAGCCGGATCGAGTGAGCGGATGTCGCAGACGTTGCGCCGCCGACAGGGACAAGTCTTTTGTGTAACGCCATAACTCATGACCCGCGGGACCAGGGTCGTCGCGACGCAACATCTCGCCGCGCACCGCTGGGGCCGCCGCACGTACGAAGTTCATGAATGCGCCCCACGTCGAGGGCGCGGTTGCCGGAAGGTCCCGGCGGCCCCGCAAGACCCGGATCAACAGATGATCCAAATCGCCCAGCAGCCACCGGCTCTTGACGCCAACGTCGTAGGCAACCGGAAGATCTGGTGCCTGGCCCCGAGCCAGCTGGTAACACAGATACGGAAAATCGACGCCCGCGTCGATCGCCAACTGCAGCGATCCCCAAAAGCGGCCGTTCACTTCCATCAACACCGCTTGCCGCGTCTGCTGATCGAGCTTGTACTCGAGCATCGCCACGCCGTGCCACCCGATCGGCTCGAGCAGACGCTTCGCGTGGTCCTGCAGCGCCGGATCGAACGCCACGCTTTCGCAGAGCACGCTGACGCCGCCTGACGGCGGCTTTTCGCGGAGACGTCTGTGGGAGAACGTCGCCACCACGCGGCCGCGGTCGCACAGGACGAACACACCAACACCAGGGCCGACGATGCGCTCTTGGATGAGTGAGGGCCAACACCCGAGGACCTCGCTATCGCGATAGAGACGCACGAGCTCTGCTTCGTTCGCCACGTACTGCGTGCTGCCGTTTAACCACCCGGCGTCAGTGAGGATTCGCGATCGCGTGGGCTTGACGACGGCCGGGTACATCACGTGCGGCAGATGCGCGCTGAGACCGCCCTTGCCGTCGACGAAGTGTGTGGTCGGGATCGGGATGCCGCAGGCGGATGCGCGTTGAAGCAGACGCCACTTATCGGTGACCGCTTCGAACGCCTCGAACGGGGGCACCGCGGTTGCCGTGTGTCGCGCGAGCGCCTCCGCATTCCTCGCCACGATCTGCGTCGTCACATCGGTCACGGGCATGACGACATCCACGCGCTCACGCGCCACGAATTTCAGCAGGAAGCGCTCGAAGCCGCTGGGGTCCGTGCATGGCGACGGATAGTCGATGTGGCGGACCGCGTACTTCGATGATGACGCCAGCGACCCGGTGCGCACCCACACCGACACGCCGCGACGGCCGAGCGAGCGGGTGATCGCCAGCGCAGGTCTTTGATCGCCGTCGGTCACGAGGACATTCATGTGCGTCACTGAATCAAGTACTTGCGAACATGTGGACCGAGGCGTCGAGCGACTGTCGGCGGCAAATGCCGCCAGACCTTGATACCAAGACCCTCAACAGCCGTCGTCTCGGTGGCGACGCGCCGATCCGCGGGAATCGGTATCGAGTACCAGTAGAGGGGTGACGGCTCTGCACCCCACTGGCGCTTGAAGTGGAACGTTCCTGAGTCGAGCGTCGAGCGGCCGAAGTCGAATCGCGTGAATCCTTCGAGGGACGCGGCTCGAATGGCTTCCCAGTACAACAGCATGTTCGGGCACAGCGCGCTGAACTGCCGCAGGCACGACGCCCACGGGACCGTCATCGTCTGGTTGAACGCGAGGGCGATCAGCCCACCGATTGCTGTGGATCCCTTCCGGACGACAATCACCCGCGCGCGAGGCCCGAAGTACTCGGCGATCGCGTCGAAGAAGGCCTGTGCGTGTACGGGCGATCCCAGCTCGTGCATCCGCGTCGCAAATATCGCGTAGAAATCATCGACGTTCTCAGCCCCGCCTACATCGATGCTCAGCCCAGACCGCTCCGCTTTCCGGATCTGGCTTCTGCCGGCGCGGTCCACGCGCTTCCACACCTCGTCTGGTTCGGACGTGAGCGGCAGCACGAGATTCACCTTGTGCTCCATCGGCGCAGTCGCAACAGGCAACCGTCGCGCCGAACGGATTTCGACGAGGCGTGCGCCGAGGCGCCGCGATTCTTCGACGAGCCGTGTCACGAGTCCGTCCGCTACGGCAGCCGATGTCGCACACGGGCCGCCGCCGTCGAGAAACGGCATCGAGGTGACCACAGTCCCGAGCAACGGTCTGCGCACAACAAAGGCCGGAAGGAATCCGACGTGCCCAGCGTCGCCTTCCGCCGCGAAGTACATCGGCGCGTGTCCATAGGCCTGGGCTATCACGGCAGCCCATTCCGGCGCGTGAGCCAGGTGCAGATCGCTCACGTCGCGCGTGGGCCAGGGACACTGCGCCGCGCCCGCTGCGACGGGCACGACCTGAATAGGCTGATCAGCTGTGCTCGTAGCCACTCGCCACCCTCGGCTCGACGCGAAACGCGCGATCCGCCATCGAGTCCCCGTCCGTCTCCGACGGCGTCCAGCGCTCGAGGACATCGCGTGCGGTTGCAAAATGGAATCGCGCGAAGAGTCGTCCGAGCTTTGCAGCCTGTCTCTTCACCCCCACGTAGTGACGAAACGCAAGCCGCCGCGCCATCGCCGGGCGCGGCTGATTCGGATCGAGCTCCCAGGGATGCAGGTAAAACATCACTGGGCGGTTCTCGACCGCGTTCACGCGCTGGAAGCCGAGCCGCGTGAGCGGATACGGCGCGAGCCGAAAGTAGCCGCCGCCGCCAATCGGCATGTTCCAGCCCAGCACTCGTGCGGTGCCGATCGGGAACTCCATCAGACGCTCTGATCCGTCGCGCCAGATTTCGTACGGAAAACGAGGCGCCCGATGATTCCCGTACCGATCGTGAATAATCGGATACGTGCTGGAGTCGTAACGGAATCCTTCCTCGAGGAGGATCTGATACGCCCAACACTGGGCCCGGCCGATCGAAAAATTCGGCGCACGGTAGCCAACGACGGGCCGGCCGATGACATCTTCCACGCGCTGCTTGGCCTGCCGCAGGTCGATGCGGAACTCGAGAGGGCTCTGGCGATACACATCTTCGTGTCGATCGCCGTGGGAGGCGATCTCATGGCCCTCATCGGCAATCTGTCGGACGCTTCTCGGATGCAGGACCGCGATCTCTCCAAGCACGAAGAATGTGCCCTTCACGTGATGGTCCGAGAGGAGCTGGAGCAGATCGGTGAGGCTTCGCTCGACTCGACTCTCGAACTGTCGCACCGGGTGCGTGCTCGTACCCTGTCGGAAAATCCCCGCGTGGTAGTACTCCTCGACATCCACGCTGAGCGCGTTCGCGATCATGATGGTCCTCTTCGGGATTCGCCCTTCGCCTATCGCTCAGGGCGTCCCGAGCAACGTCGAGGGACGGGATTCGGAGTTCGATCAGGACGCCTGCGGAAAGACTTCGGGCGGACACGTTCTCCGCGCGGCCATCTCGAGGCACGCGGAAATCGCTTCGGTGTCCTGCGCCGAGAGCCAGTGGTGCAGAGGAATGGTCAACAGGTGAGCGGCCACTCGTCTTGCCTGGCAACAGGGCCGACTGCCTCCGCTGTCGCGAACTTCGGGAATCTCGGTAATCGCCGTGGGGTATCCGGCACTGAGCCCGAGACCAAGCTCCTGTGAACGGGCGTAGATGCGGTCCTTCTCATCCGCACTGGTGGCGAAGACTGGCAGCCGCAGATACGGATGACGGGGCCCCGGGACCCACGCAATCTGCAGCCGCTTGCTGAATTCGGCCGCGGCCTCCGATCGGACGCGGATGGATTGTCGCAAGCGGCGGCGCCAGTGATGCAGCAATCCAGCCTGCGTCCCCGAGAGGCGTTTGAGCGAGAGTGTTCTCGGGAAAATCGTCTCGCCCAATCGCAGGAACGGCAGCGAGGCAGGAATCCAATACAGCTGCGGGCGGATGAAGATCGTCATCAGCACCGCCTTGACGAAGTCTGTCACCTCGTCGAGCAACGTCGGTGCCTCGAGCGCCGCGCATTGACACGCGATTGCGTCGGCAATGCAATCCGAGTTCGTGATGATGGCGCCACCGGCGCCACCGGTGATCGCCTTGCCGCGTCCGAAGCTGAAGATGCCGACGTCACCGAGCGTGCCAAGAGGGCGTCCCTTCCAGGTTGCGCCCATAGCCTGCGCGGCATCCTCGATCACGACAATCCCGCGTGACCGACACGTCGCCCGAATGCGTTCGATGTCGGCTGGGATGCCGAACAAGTGATGCGCGATGACACACAACGTGTCACCGCTCAGCGACTGCTCCAGCTGTCCGTGATCGAAGTCGAAGGTCGACGGGTCGATGTCGCAGGGGGTTGGGTGCAGTCCTGCGTGCAGGACCGCACCAGGCACGGAGAAGCACGTGTACGCGGGCACGACCACCGACGTCCGACGAGATGAGGCCGCCGCCAGCGCCTTCATGGTGACGGCCAATGCTGCCGTACCCGACGACACCAGAAATACGTGTCTGGCGCCGAAGTGCTGCTGCAACTCCTGCGCGACTCGCTTCAGCGCCCGGTCAGGCGAGAGCATGCCGATGAGACCACGCCAGAGATCAGCCAGACCGAGCGGTGCGGCGGCTGGAGGCATCGTCCGACCGAATCTCATTGGCATTGGAATGAGGCGTGGAGGCGTGAACCGGCGAGGGAGTACCGGCCGTCTCGGTCGAGGCGCATCTGTCGATCGAGAACTAACCCGCGATCGGCGGGTCGGATGGTGCTGGAGCGCCGTAGTACTTGTAGTAAGAACGCAGCGGTCCATCGTCGCCATTGAAGACGATACCGAGGAGTTTGTTGCCATCGAGCAGACGTACTGCCTCGGCGACCATCTTCCGCGGCGTGCGGTGTGCGGCGACGACGACGATGAAGCCGTCGACCCATCGCCCAAGGAAGCGACAATCGGACACAGGCACGACCGGTGGCGTGTCGATCAGGATGTAGTCGAAGTGCTGACGCATCTCACCGATGAGGCCCTCGAGCCGAGTCGACGAGAGCAGCTCGTGCGGTCTCGGATGCGCCGCCCCGGCCTGCATCACCGACAGGTTGATCGTGTCGAGCCGTCGCACGGCATCGACGAAGTCGGCGCTCTTGTCGGCGATCGCCTCGGCAAGTCCCGGACCGCGATGCCGCGACAGTCCGAGGTACGACGAGACGGAGGCCTTGTGCAGGTCGGCATCGACGAGCAAGACCCGCGCGTCGGATGATTGCGCGAGCGACCCGGCGAGATTGAGGGAGGTGATCGTCTTGCCATCGCCAGGACCAGGGCTCGTCACGGCGATGACCTGCACGCCGGAGTCGCGGTGCAGCCGCTCGACGGAGTGACGCAGGCCTCGATACTGCTCCGCGCCCGGCGATCCTGGAGCGGCAAAGCTGACCAGCTCCTCTTTCAGTCGTGGCAGGCTGATGCCGACAGCCGCCGACGAACGTGGAAACAGAATCCCAGGGGCGCTCATAAGCCTCCTCGTGCGGTCAGCCGCGCGATTGTTTCGTTTCCGGCCGCGATGTACCACGACCCGGCCACAATGAGCGCGAGCGCGGCGAGGGCAAGGCCCGTTGCGAAGGCCCGTTTGTGTCGCATCAGTCGCGCTCCGGTCAGCGTGGCAACTCGCGGTATCGTCGCCAGCACCGGCGCGGGAATGGCGTTGCGAAGGTCGTCAGTCGAATGGAACGTCGTGTCGAGCTTCTCGGCGGCGACGATGCCGCCCACGCTGAGCACGAGCGCTGCAACGACACCGAGCAACGACAGCCACAGACGATTGGGCGCTGTCGGGTTCCGAGGCGGAAGCGCGGGGTCCAGAATACGGAACTCTTCTCCGCTCTGACCTTGCTCGAGGCTCGCGGCAATCCGCGCATCCTCGTACTGCTTCAACAGCGTGTCGTAGCGTCCACGTGCGGTGTCTTGTCCACGCGAGAGCTGCTCAATCACCCGTTGTCTGGACGGAGTACTCTCGACGCGCGCTTCGTAGCCGGCGATGGCGCGCCTGAGACCTGCTTCTTCGTCCTTGAGCGCCTTCATTTGGGCGTCGATGGCCGCGTATGCATCCGGCCCGCCGGCCGCAGGCTTCGCACTCGTGCCCGACGACCCAGCCGCACGCTTGGTCGCGGCCACCTGCGCTTCGAGCGCCGTAATCTCACGCTTGGTCCGTGCGACATCGGGATACGTTTCGCTGAATTTGCCCTGCAGCGCAGCCAGGTCCTGTCGAAGCCTCCACAACTGCGCTTCGGCCGCTCCGGCCTCGGTCGCACCGGCCGCCGCTCCGATGCCTGACCGCTCCGCGTCGAGGCGCTCGCGACGTTCGATTAACCGCATCTGGCGCTCGCCGTTCATTTGCAGGCTCGACGTCAGGCGCCCGAGCGCTCCGACATTGACTTCGAGCTGCTGCGGCAACTCGCTCGAGTGGCGGTTCATGAAGTCAGTCGCGCGACGATCCTGCTCATCGAGGTCGCGTCGCACGCTGGCGACCTGGTCCCTCAGAAAATCGGCCGTCCGTGAGGCCTGTCGCTCGCGACTCCGCGTGTTCTCGTCGATGTAGAACGCGACGAGTCTGTTGGCGACGTCTGCCACGGTGGCGGGATCGCGCCCGTTGTAACTCAACGTGAACGCAATCGTCGCGTTGCGGCCGCTCGTCTCGACACCTTGCAGCTTCAACTCGATATCCCGGCGCATCCGGTCCACGATGACCTCGGGCGGCGCCCAGCCTTTCATTTCCGGATAGAGGCCCAGCCGCTCGATCAGACCGCCAAGGCGTGCCCGGCTCGTGACCTGCTGGTGGATGGTCTGGATTCGCGTCTCGAGCTCCGCAGTCACCGAGGGTCGGACGAACGTTTCCGAGACCTCCTGGTGATCGACGAGCACCGTTGCCGACGCCCGATAAAGATCCGGCAGCGAGAACGCGGCGCTCAGCGCCGCCGCGAGCACGGCGGTGAAGATCAGAAGCGCGAGCCACTTCCGTCGATACCAGATTTCAAAGACGACCTCGGGCTCGAGCTTGGACTTCGTCGGTTCGTCCACCGGAATAACGTATTCGGTTGCCATTAACGCACCAATACCACATCGCCCGGCTGGACGAAGAAATTGTCGCGACCAAGGTTTTCACCGTTCTCCGACAGGAGCTTCGCGTAGGCGAACGGAATCTGGCGAGTCACGCCCTTCTCTGTTCTGAGGATGACGATGCGCCCCTTGTCGGCGAATTCGTTGAAGCCCTTGGCCATCGCGAGGACATCGAGCACCGTGGCTCGACCCGTCAACTCGAATCGTCCTGGCTCCTTCACTTCGCCCATCACCGACACCTTGTAGCTGTGAACAGCCTTGACGATCACGGAGACCGACGGATCCTGAATGTAGCCGCTCAACGCTTTGGTGAGCGCGCCCTGCAACTGCATCGGCGTCTGCCCCGCTGCCTGCATGTCGTTGACCAGCGGAAGCGAGATCCGTCCGTCAGGTCTGACCAGGACCGATCGCGTCAGCGCCTCGTTGTTCCAGACGGCGACGTCCAGCTCGTCATCGGGACCGATGATGTACTCGTACCCGTTCTCGACGCCGGTGGCCTTCGGCAGCGCCTGTGCCGGCTGCGTCACGGCCGCTGGTCGTGGCTGCGGGGTGCCGGAAGATGGCTTCTGTTGCGCCGCGACAGTGGCGGACATGCCTAACACCAGCAGCAGCCACAGGAATGGCATGGACGAGCGGCGAACCGGTTTGAGCTTGAGGTTTCGCACGCGCCTGGACTTCGACATCGTCACCTCCAACGCCGTCTGGCCCCGCAGCACCCTGAAGGTTTCAAGGAGAATGCGGAGATCCAGCCATGGCGAGACGTACTTGACGTAATACAAGTCGTACTTGAGCTTCTCGAGCTCCTCTTCCAAGTTGTTGGCATAGCGGTAGCGCACCTGCGCCCACCCGGTCAGGCCCGGGCGCACGAGCGCGCGGAGCTCGTAGCAACTGAGCGCCGCGCCGGTGAGCTCGGTCAGGTTGCGCGCGACGAGCGTGAAGAGCTCGTGATTGGTGACCGGGTGAGGCCGCGGACCCACCACATTCATCTCACCGCGAAGGATGTTGATGAATTGCGGGATCTCATCGATCCGGAACGACCGGAGCCACCGGCCTACCCTGGTGACGGCGTCTATGTTGTCGCCTTCCCATTCGGATCGTTTTTCGCGGTCGTGCATGGTGCGGAATTTCACGAGCGTGAACGGCTTGCCGTGCTTGCCCACGCGTCGCTGCCGGAAGAAGACGGGGCCCGGTGAGTCGAGCTTGATCGCCGCGGCGACGATCACGAAGATCGGCGACAGGACGATCAGCGCCATCAACGCGAACGCGAGGCTCGCCAATCGCGCGAGGACTTGCTGAAACCGCGGAGGTCGAAATCGCCCGGACAGCGCCACGCCCATCGGCGTCAGCGATTCGAGCGCGAGCTTCCCCGTCAGCCGTTCGTAGCATTTGGCGACGTCCTCGACAACGACGCCGCGCCGAAGGCGTGAATCGAGCAGCACGCGAACGGGCGTTCGTCCTCGCCGCTCGCTGAGCGCCATGATGATGCGATGAGGCGCCAGATGATCGATTGTGGCCTCGAGCTGCTTCACGTCTGCGGCGTCGGTCAGCTCTCGATCGTCCACGATGCCAACGACCTCACACCGACGGACCTCGAGCTCCTGCACGAGGTGTTGCACCAGAGGTGTCACGCCCACGATGAGAATGCGCTCGACCCGCAGCGCCGAGAAGCCGGACCACTTACCGAGCGTCGACCCGATCGTCATGACGTTCACCAAGGGTCACAATGGATTTCAGCGTGAATCCGCGAGTCGAGATCAGATCGTCTCCCGGCAGCACGAGGACTCCGTTGTTGAGAATGCCTGTTTGTCTGCCCACCCGGCCCGTGGCCACGATGGAAATCCGCGGCGTCGCGCGAACAGTGACGCCGCCGTCAATGGCCTGCACGACCGTGTGCAGAGCGTCGATCGTGCTACGGGCGATCGTGGGCGTTGCGCTGAGCGTCAAATCACGAACCGGCGTAAAAGACAGCGTGGCCATCAATCGCTGGAGCTCGATCGTGGACACCTCGCCGAGTGTCGTGTCCTCCGTGCTCGTGTAAAGGAGGGACATCTCGCCACGCCGCAAGCGATGCCGCAGAAGCGCGGAGAGCTCGGGGCGCATCGCTCCCTGCCTGATTCGAGGACCGGCGTCGACTTCGAAACCCGTGGACGGCGTGAACTCGTGTAGCCATCCAGCTGTGAGCGTGGCGAAGAAGACGCCGTCGCCATCGTTGAATCCGATATCCCGGAAGACGCCGTTGCCATCGGTGAATCCGACATGCCGGAAGCGGTAGTCGAACCGATACCCGTTTCGAGGACTCGGCTTCCACTCGACGCCAAGACGCGCGAGCTGCGACCGGCTCCTGAGTGCGCCTACGAACATGTCGTCCGTGTACGTGTAGTCGGCGTTGACCTTCATCACCGCGTTGGCGGTGTATACCGCGCCCGACTGCGCCTGAATGCGCTGCGCGCGCGCGCGCCCCAGCGTGATGAGACTCGTCAGCTGATTGAGCTCACGCGGGTTTTTCGTATCGAGATACAACGCATCCGTTCGAAGCGACAGCCTCGGCGTCGGCCGGTAGCGAAAGTTCAGGTGCCCATCTTGACGGGCGAAGTTGTCGTTGAGCGCGGTGTGCGTGAGATACCGCTCGGCCTCGAACCCGTACTGCCCGATGAACGTCAGGGTAGGCGCCACATACCCGCCCTCGAACGTGGGACCCACCCGCGAGATCCAATCCGGTTGAGGGCCACGCGCTTTCGTCGTGGTGAACAGATTGTCGTCGTACGACTGCGAGATCCCGAGCTGCACGGTTCCAAACGGCTTCCCCTGCGCGTGCAGGACCGGTGATCCCAGGGCGACGACCAGGAGAACGACCCAGAGAATCGTGCGCATCATCACACCCTGACTCTCAGGCTGACTCTCAAGCGGGCACGACCGCCGTCGCATCGACAGCCATTGCGACGCTCCGCTGCAGCAGATGAACGGACAGGACGAGCAGCCCCTTGTTGGGCCGCGCTTCCACCAGGATGCCTTCGACGCCCGCGAGCGGTCCTTGCGTGATCCGCGCGCGCTGACCTTCTTTGAGATAGGGAAATGGCAGCACACGGCAGTTGGCCATCGCCGCTTTCTGCACCGCATTCATTTCGTGATCGGGAATCTCGGCGAGTCGATCCCAACGTTCTCCCAACACGCGCACCACGCCTCGGACGCGCTGCACCGCGATGTAACTCTCTTTGTCCATGGTGTGCCGAAGAAAGAGATACCCAGGGAACATCGGTGCCTTGACGAGATGACGAACGCCGCGCCGCCGTGACCACACGTCGAGCTTGGGAAGGAATGGGGAAAAACCCTTGTGCGCGAGCTGATCGTGGACGAGCTGCTCACAGTGGCTGTGCGTCCACAGCGCGTACCACGCCCCGCTGAGTGGTTGTGGTATCGGCGCTACATCGCTCACGACCTCGAGATCGCTCACGACCTCGAGCGGTGGACATGCGACGTAGTCGCGCGGCGGATCGGCAATCTGCCGTATGACTGTCAAGGCTTCGCCCCCTTCCGTGTCCTCGACTCTGCTGTCGAGCGGCACCGACAACTTGCAACACGGTGGCCAGGGAGCGCGATCTCTTCCATCGCATCACGCACGGAAGAGTCACTCAGCCCGAACAGCAAGGCCTCATCGGCCCAACCGTGATGTCATCGTAGGGGTGAACACGTGAGCTGTGAATCAGGTAAACCACCCGGTTGTGATGCAAAAAGTTCCGGGGTGTCGTGGATGGGACTTACCGAGTCTCACGCTGCGGGTGTGCGTCGCGACGTGTTCGCGCCGCGACGACGCTTGTCAGGTTCCGCTCTGCCCTCGAGCAGTGCGACGTATCCGCGATTCGTCATCTCGAATGGTGACAAGACCTCGGTGAGAAACTCCCACGATGCTTGAAGCCTCTTGAAGATCTCACCCGCGGTGTGCGTCGGCTCGACGATGGCGCTTAACGCGCGCTGATGCGCGCGAAGGATCTCCAGCAAGCCCAGACCGTCGGCAATGGCTTTTCGCCCGAGGTCGTACGCGCGCACGAGTCCGTCTTCGTCACTTCCGAGAAGATAATCGAGCAGCGCCGCTCGGTACCGCCGTGCATACAACGTTGTTTGAGCTCCCACTTCTGTGCCCGCAGGTGCCTCTGGCGCTGAGTATGCGCATGCCGCCCGCACGACTACCATCGGGTAAACACCATAGGCGGGCGGGCGGAAGTACCCATTTTGTAATCAATAATCAAGGATTCACGGCTGGACGAGTCCTCGCCTGATCGCGTACCGGACGAGTCCGGCCGTCGAATGAATGTCGAGCTTCTCCATGAGCTTTGCCCGATGTGTTTCCGCGGTCTTCACGCTCACGCTCAGAATCACGGCAATTTCTTTGGTGGTTTTGCTTTCGGCGATGAGCTGAAGCACTTGCCGCTCGCGACTCGTCAGCGGATCCGCGGGGGGATCGCTCTTCGCGAGATACGCCTGCACGACGGCGCCCGACACGCTAGGGCTGAGATAGACACCGCCCGCACACACCTCGCGAATCGCGGCTAGGAGATGATCGGCCGCCTGCGTCTTCGACACGCAGCCCTTCACGCCGGCTCTCAAGGCCTCGAGCACGTGATGCTCTTCCGTGTACATCGTCAAGAGCACGATGCGCGAGCGCGGTGACACCTTCACGATGTCGCGTGCGGCTCCGATCCCGTTGAGCCCGGGCATGGCGAGATCGAGCACGACGACATCCGGATGCAGCTTCGCGACGAGCGCAATCGCTTCCAGTCCGTCCGAGGCTTCGCCGAGGATCTCGAATCGCTCTCGCTCCAGGAGCATGCGCAGCCCCTGTCGTACGACGGGATGATCATCGGCAAGTACGACTGTGACGCTCATGTCAATCGCTCCAATGGAATCTCGACGGTGAGAACGGTACCGCCGCCGGCATTGCGCTCGACGCGACACATTCCTCCGAGAGCGGCTGCGCGCTCGTGGATCTCGACCAGGCCAAGTCCCTGACGTCCTTTGTCGGTTGCCGATGCGGCCTCGTCGATGCCGATCCCATCGTCCCGAACGCTGCACGTGATTCGGTGAGACTCCTGTCGCAGGCAGACGTGGGCCTGACTGGCCTTGGCGTGCTTGACGACGTTGAACAGGGCCTCGTGCGCGATGCGATAGAGCACCGACTCGATCGTGGCCGGGAGGCCGCCCTCGAGCGAGGCTTGAACGTTGACCTTCAAGCCCCATCGCTTCGAGACGCTGTCGGCGAGAAACTCCAGCGCGGGCACGAGACCGAGGTCCTCGAGGATCAGCGGCCGGAGCTCGTGTGAGAGATTGCGCAGACGCTCCTCGATCTGTTCCAGCAGGCCTCTCACCTCGTGGAGGGACCTCGCCGTGTCGGGATATCTGCTCGTGATGTCGCCGAGCGCCAGATGCACCGACGCCAGGAGCTGAGCGGCCTCGTCGTGCAGCGCGTGCGCGATGCGCCTGGCCTGACCCTCGAGCACGTCGTTCAATCGATGCAGGACGACATTCGCCTCGCGAAACGTCAGAAAGGCCATTTCGAACGGCGACGACGCCTCGACGAAAAACCGCTCGAGCGCCTCGAGCCGTTTGGCCTTCTCGCCCTCGTCGAGCGATGGCGGCAAGGCGGCCGGCAACGCGCGTGAGTGAATCGTGGCCATCTCGAGTACGCCGAGGCCTTCAGCCAGCGCCTTCCGTCCCAGCTCGTAGGCGCGTTCGAGTGCCGGCTCTTCCGGATCGGCGAGGTACTGCTCGAGCGTCAGGGCGTAGGCGTGCGAGAGCTGATCGAGATTCGCGCTCACCCGGGGGTGCCTCTGAGATATCTCCCGACCACGACCAGGGCATCGTCTCTGCCACTGAGGTGCTGTGCCAGAATTCGTTCCGCCATCTGCTGCGGATCGCCGTCGGGGACCGGGCCCTCGGCGAACTCAGGTTGCACGCCATCAGTGGCGACGACCAAGGTGTCGCCGTGCCTGAGAGGGACGACTTCTGCGCGGAGTCTCGGAGGAAGGCGATATCCCACGACGCCTGAACGCAGCAACACGCGCTCAGCGTTCTGATAGTCCAGCGTGCCCGCGTGAAACAACACGGCCTCGACGTTGCCGACGCCCAGCCACGTCATCGTGCGGTCGCGGAGGTTCAGGAAGGCCACGGTCATCGCGGCGCCCCGGGCTCCTCTCAGCGCTTCGTGGCACCGAAGCACGAGTGTCACGGGAGACTCATCCGCGTGCGCGCGAAGCAGGTTCGCGGCGATCTCCGACGCTGCCGCAGCCTCTGCCCCATGTCCCGACCCATCGATGACCGCGATCAGCACCCCGTCCTCAGTACCGCACACGAGGCACATGTCTCCGGACTGCGCTTCAGGCGGGAGCGGTGCATCGGCAACGCCCCACGCCAGGAAGTCGCCGTGACGCTCGACCTGGTGCTCGCGTTCGACCGCCGTCATGCCGTCCACTTCCTCATCGTCACCGTGGTGCCCTTGCCGACCTCGGACGTGATCTCGAATTCGTCCATGAGTCGCCGCGAGCCCGGTAAGCCGATGCCGAGGCCCTTGCCAGTCGAGAAGCCGTCGCGCATGACGGTCGTCACGTCGGGAATGCCCGGGCCGAGATCCGTCGCAATGATCTGAACGCCCCTCTTGTTCGTGTCGTTGACGAGCGTCAACACCACTTCGCCTTCTTTGGCGTACTCGACGATGTTGCGCGCGACCTCGGAAATCGCCGTGGCGATGATGGTCAGATTGCTGCTGGAGAATCCCGCTTGAGACGCCAGCGCGCGACCCTGCTGTCGTGCCGTGACGATGTCGGCCGACGACTGAATCCTCACGCGCACTTCACGCTCCATGGGGATCCTCGAGCCGCAGGTTCAGGAACGTGAGGCCTTCTTCGAGATCGAGCGCGGTGGGCACGTCTTCGAGGGTCAAGCCCAGTTGGACCATCGAGAGCGCGACTTCGGGCTGGATGCCGACGATGACGGTCTCAGCGCCGCGAAGTTTCGTCATGTACGCGATGGCGCGAAGCGTGCGCGTCGCGAATGAGTCCAGCACGTCGAGTGCCGTCACGTCGACGATGACCCCGCGGGCGCGGTATCGGCCAACGAGATCGGCCAGAGAGTCGCGCAGTTGGATCAGGTCCTGATCGCTCAGTGCCGCTTGAATGCTGGCGATCAGGTAACGACCCTGCTTGAGAATCGGAACGGCCATGGGTCCTCAACTCCCGTCCGGCGCATGGGGACCAGCGTGAAACGCTGTGACCGGCGGGTGCCTCAGTATTCGAGTGACGCGCGCGTCAGTGACTGCGCGGCGCAGACTCCTCGAGCGGAACGACTTTGTAACCGAGGACGCGCTCTGCCAGCTCGATGCCTCCTTGAAGATCGCCGACGGTGTTCATCTTGCTGAGATCGACGCCGATGGTGACGAGCGTCTGCGCAATTTCGGGCGACAGCCCGGTGACGATGACGGTTGCGCCCAGCAGACGTGCGGCTTCGACGGTTTGCACCAGCCGATTCGCGATGGCGGAGTCGATCACCGGCACACCGGTGATGTCCATGACGGCCACCTTGCCGCGATTCTCGCGAATGCCTCTGAGCAGCTGCTCGGTGAGCTGTCGTGCGCGCTGAGGATCGATGAGGCCGATGATTGGCAGAATCAGCAACCGCTCGCGCACGCGAAGCACCGGGGTGGAGAGCTCGCGGATCGCCTCTTGCTGCTGGCGAATAATGCGCTCGCGCTCCTGCACGAAGCCCACCGCCACCGTGTTTGCAATGCGGTTGGCCGCAGGTTCATACGCGTCCAGCACGCGATTGAGCAGATCGAAGTCGAGCTGGTATTTCTTGAAGAGCGAGCGCGCCAGCACGTCTCTGAGGAGCAGCACGATGCCCAACACCTCTTGCGTCTCGACGCCGCGGGGAATGATGCGTTCGGAGAGGTCACGCGCGTACGCCTGAAGGGCTTCCACGCTTCCGGTTTCCAGAACGGCCACGTAGTTGTCGTACACCGTGGTGGCTTCCGCGAATACTTCCTCGCGGGTCATCGCCGTCAGCAATCTCGATTCTGTAATTCGGCGCGCCCACTCCTCTCTGAGCTCGGTTCGGTTCTCCCGGAGGTGCGAGACGAGCTCGCGCAGAAGCGCGGTTGTCGTTTCGCGAGGGTGCTCGGTCAGCTGCTGGATAGCATGGTCCCTGTCACGCGCCATGGACGGTCTCCTTCGTTCAGAAGTTGGCATGCCAATACCCTTCGAGGGCATTCAAATTACCGGGAGTATGTGAAGCACCGCCATGCGTGACCATCCGGTATTCCCCTGAGGGGGTAATCAGCAAAATACCTGCCGCCAGGGCTGGGCAGTAGCCAATGTGGGACTTGGGAGGTGACGATCTAGCTAGTCCAGGTACTTGATGAACATGACCTCGTTACGGGCTTCGTTGTAGATGAGCTCGTCGACGAGGGAGCGCGTCATCATCAGGCCGAGTCCACCGGGACGAAGACCCTGCCTCTGACGCTCGAACGCGTGCTGAAGCGGATCGTCCTCGGGGTTGGAAATCGCCGCGTGCTGAAGGCGGGCGATGTCGAATCCTTCGCCGGGGTCCGTGATTCGATAGAGCAGCATCCGTCGTGCGCGGATGCACGTGATGCGCACCTTCCGTGTCGGGTCGAGCCTGCCGCCCCATTCGATCGCATTGGTCAGCAGCTCGCGGAACGCCTGCGCGACCGACTCGCGTACCGGTTCGGGCAGGTCCGCCTCGAGATGCATCATGAACGACTGGATGCGAGCGGCCATCTCGAGTGCGCACGGCGCGATGATCTCGACCCACTCGGGGCGCGCAGACACGACCTCGATCGGCAAGGCCGCTACTGGGGCCGCCAGCATGGCGTCGCGGATCACCTCGACAACCGTACGAAGCGGAAACGGCTTGCGAAGGTAGCGGTATGCCTGAAGCCGCACGGCCTCGAGCAACGGCTCCGGCGTCTCATCGCCGGTCATCACGATCACGAGCGGGGGCTTGACGAGGTTCCGGATCTGCGCCAGCACGTCGAGGCCATTCATGCTCGGCAGGTTGATGTCGAGCAGGACGACGTCGAACTCTCCGCCGTTCAGGATCGCGAGGGCCTCTGGTCCATCACTTGCCTGCTGGACGAGGTGTCCGGCGTTCACGAGCAACGCGCTCAGCACGTCCCTCACATCAGGGTCATCGTCGACGACAAGAATGCACCAGGGTGTACCGGTCTTCGCGGCCACGCGCACGTAGTCTACGTCGAGCCGGTGGTCTCGCGGGAGACCGGCGCATCACTTTCCGGGCAATCAGGTGCTAGGCGATCGAGCGAGTTATTTCGCGAAGATTCGACGGTATCCGCCGGCGATGAGCGCCGAGACATCCGCCACAATTCGTGGCAATTTCAACGATCCCGGGTAGACCAGATAGTGCGGCTCCCACACGGGATTGAACTTGTCCTTGTACGCGCGCAGTCCCTGAAAGTTGTACAGCGATCCGCCGTGCTCGTAGAGGAAGTTGCCGGCTCTCGCTCTGAGCGGTGCGACCGGCGATCGCTCGAATCCGGACAACGGCGCCATGCCCAGCGCGAACCACTGATAGCCCTGGTCTTTGCCCCACATCAACAGGTGGACGATGAGCGCTTCCATCACGCTCGTCGGCGCGTCGCGGTGATATCGCATCAGATCGACGGAGAGCTCGTCATGCTCCGGGCCGAGCCACAGGTTCGCGAACGCGAGGATGCGGCCGTCGCGCTCGACGACGGCGATGGGCGCGCGCGCGAGGTACTCAGCGTCGAAGAAGCCGACGGAAAACCCTTTCTCGGCCGCCAGCTTGTGCGAGAGCCAATCATCGGAGACGCAACGCAGCTCGTTCAGGATGTGTGGCACTTCCACTGTGGGTACGACGCGGAACGTACAGCCATCCTTCGCGAAGCGCCGCACGACCTGTCGATACCGTGCACCCCGACTGCCTTCGAAAGACCACACCCCGAGATCGACTCTCGCCTCTTCGCCGAGCTTCACGAATGCGAGGCCGAAGTCGGCATAGTGGTGGAGATAGTGTCTGCCGACCTCATAGAAGACCGGTGTGCCACCAAAGTCATCACAGCGCTCGATGAAGAGGCGGACGAGCGCGGGAATCCGACACGGTGGTCCGACCGGATCGCCCATCGCGACCCAGGTGCGACCCTTGACGCCGTACATCACGAACCCGTCGCGTTGATCGTCGAAGAGGATGGCTTTGTCACGCAGGTAGAGCAGGTGTGGATAGGTCGCGCGCTGCGTCGCGATGACGTCGCCCGCGGCAGCGAGATCGCCTTCGGATGGCGCCTCGACTTCATGCGGTGCGTGCCCAACGAGGCGAGCGACCGCAAAAAGGAGCACCGCAATCGCGGCCGCGACCGAACCGCGCAGAAATCGAGAGGCCTCGCCATCCAACGCAAACTGCCACCAGAGATCGCTCGAGTACTCGACGTGCTTGAATGCGAACAGGCCGAGCCACACGGAGGCGACCAGCGCGGCGACGACCGCGGCCATCCAGCCGGGAGAAAAACGCGTCGCGAGAAGGGCGGCTTTCCGATCGAACGCGGGCCGAGCCCGACGCATCACGAGCAGCAGCAGACACAAGACCGTGGCTTCTTCGTAGTCCCCTCCTTTGAGCAGCGATGCCAGCATGCCGGCGCCAACGGCACACACGGTGAGGTAGTAGGCGGCATCGAGCCGTCGAGCCAACCCTTGCGACAGCAACAGGAGAACCGCGCCCGTCACGCTGCCAATGATGTGAGACGTCTCGACGACGCCGAGCGGCACGAAGCGGTCGAGCCACGCCAGTCGACTGGCCGCGGCTGGCGTGGCGCCCGAAAACAGCAGCAGCGCGCCCGCGATGAAGGTGAAGACGGCGAGCAGCCGCGGCGTGAGCTGCTCCGTCATGCGCCCGATGTAGGCCGTGATCCGCGCGGCGTATCCGCGCCGCCGCTGGACCTCGTCGGCGACGAGCGCCACGAGCGCCAGCGACAGCGGCAGCAAGTAGTAGATGACCCGGTACACGACCAGCGACGGCACCAGCTGCGCCGACGTGAAGTACGGCTTGAGCAACAGCACGACGACGCTGTCGAACACGCCGACGCCGCCGGGCACATGCGCCGCGAGGCCAAGGAGCTGAGCGGCGAGAAACGCGCCGAGCACGTCGACAAACGAGGCGTGGCTCGGCGGAAGCAATACGTAGAACACCGCGCCGGCCAACGCCCAATCGAACGCCGACACCGACAGCTGGAGGAGCGCCAACCCCAACGACGGCAGCGGAAGCTCGAACCCTTTCACGCGCAGCGGCGCCCGCCGCAGCGCCGCCGCCGCGATATACGCCGCGCTGACGACAATCAGCATCCAGCCAGTCAGCGTCGCGATCCGGGCGAGAGCGGGATCGAGCACGCGTGGCAGCGAGCTGACCACCAGGCTCCCGCCGCCAAGCGCAAGAAGCCCGAGCCAGAAACTGACCGAGTAGGAGATCACGATCCGCGACAGGTTCTCCGGAGTGATGCCGGCCCGTGAATAGAACCGGTATCGAACCGCCGCGCCCGACAGCATCGCGAAGCCCACGCTGTTGGCGATCCCGTATGCGAGGAGCGACGCGCCGGCGACACGCAACGGAGGAAGCCGCTTGCCAATCGATGCCAGCGCGATGAAGTCGTACCCGGTCAGCACGCCGTAGTTGAGGGCGGTCAAGAGAACCGCTGCGAGGAGAATCCACGGTGAGGTCTGCAGCGCATCGGCCGAGAGCATGCGCCAACTGACCGTGTGCAGCTCACGCCGAAGGACTTCGAGCGCGATGATGAAGACGACGAGGCCCGCGAGCGCGGGCAGGCCACGACGAAGCCAGTCGCCGACGGCTAGCCTGGCTGGCTCCTCATCCACTCGAGCGATTCCAGCAACACGCGGTGGAACTCCTCGATCCGATCGCTGAAGCGATGATCGGATGCCGATACGATCCAGAGATGTTTCGGGGCTTTGGCTCGCGCCATCAGTTGAGTGATCACTGAGAGCGGCACGAACTCGTCCCGGGTCGAGTGAATCGCGGCCAGGGGGACTGGTGTCACCTTGTCGATCACGTCGGCCGCCCTGAAGCTCGGCTCGTTCGGCACGCCGTGGGTCACGTAGATCAGCGAATCCTTCCATCGCCAGCCCAGCTCGTTCCGGTCCGGGAGACCGAGCGCCATCACTCCGCCGACGAGAGGCTTCGTCGCCGGATCCGAGGCGGCCAAGACGGAGAGGCCCGCACCCTCCGACACGCCAATCAAGATCGGTTTCCGGGTCGAGCCTCGGCCCGCGTACTCCGCCAGCACTTTGTAATCGCCCGGGACATCGTCAGGACGAAGCGTGGCGGAGTCGGCCGTAAAGCTTTTCAAGTACGCCTTCACGTCGAAGCCGACGACGAAGTAGCCCTTCGCGACCAGCAGATCGGCCACCTGCGGACCGAGATGAATCCAGCCGCCATCTCCGCTCGAGACGATCACCGGATCGCCCGCGCCTCGCATCCCGTACAGGTGAACGACCTGCGGACGCCCACGCATCATGACGGTGTCCGTCGTGTGCGAAGGCGTCCGCTCACCGATCAGGAGAAGAGCGAGAGCCAAACCGGCTACCCTCACGATGAGACCTGCCGAATCGCCATGGCGCGCGACCCGCGCCAGGAGAGACTGCTGGCTACTTCGCGCTCTTCTTGGTCGACGGCTTGGTGGACGACGCGACCTGCTTGGCAGGCTGCGCCGTCACCGCCGTCGCGACCATCGTCTTGCCCTCGGTACGATAGCGGACCGACACATCCGATCCCGCCGCCGGCGAGCCGTCCTTGGCTGTCGACGAATCGAGAACGAACGTCATGTCGCCGCCCTTCTTGCGTGAGATGACGAGCGACGAGTTGTCGATCGACTTCACGACGCCCTTGACCGAGTGACTCGCGGCGGCTGGCGCCGCCTTCTTCGTCGACGCCGTCTTGGTGGCTTGCGGTGCCGCGGCGAATGCATTGGCCGACATGGCCAATGCCCCCAGAAGCACCGCCGTTCTTGCGATGTAACGCATGTGTGATCTCCCTCTCTTCACGGTGTGTCCCCGGGATTCCATCCTCCGACGAGCCCCGGACGGACGGCCGCTGCCGCCCACATATCGATTCAACGGGGGCCAGGTGACGCCATCATGAAGAGGGCATTAAGTCTGGTTAATGCAGGATGCCGTACCACGTGTGACGCTATTACTGATTACTTGGAAATCTGGCCGGGTTGTCGTCCAATCGTCAGGTAGAGGTGAAGGAGGAACAGGGATGCGCGTCCTCGTTGTTGAGGACGACCGGAAGGTCGCCAGTTTCATTCAAACCGGTCTCGAGCAGGAGGGATACGCCGTCGATGTGCTCAATGAGGGCGGCGGCGCCGGCGAGCAGGCACGTACGGTCGACTACGATGCGGTCGTCTTGGATCTGATGTTGCCCGGTCGATCGGGATTTCAGGTGCTGAGAGATATCCGCTCCAGGAAGGCCGAACTGCCCGTGCTGATCCTCACGGCCAAGGATTCGCTGGACGAGCGCGTCGCGGGGCTCGATGCCGGCGCCGACGATTACATGGCGAAGCCGTTCGCGTTGGCCGAGCTCTCGGCCAGACTGCGAGCGCTCCTGCGACGAGGGGCGCCGCGTGAAAGCGTGCTGAGGGTCGCCGATCTCGAGATGGATACGGTTCGGCGACTCGTGCGGCGAGCCGGATCGCTCGTCGAGCTCAAGCCAAAGGAATACGCGCTGCTCGAGTTCCTGATGCGCAACACCGATCGCCCGCTGACGCGCTCGCTCATCATCGAGCACGTGTGGGACATTCACTTCGACAGCATCAGCAACGTCGTGGAAGTCCATATCAATTCCCTGCGGAACAAGATCGATCGCGGCTACGGCGTGCAGTTGATTCACACCGTGCGGGGGGTTGGCTACATGCTGACCGACGCGCCTTCGTGAAACTGCCGCTGCGCGTGCGGCTCGCCGTCATCGCCACGCTCGTCTGCGGCTTGTTGTCGAGCGTGCTGAGCGTGGTGTCCTACGAGGTGCTGGCGCGGCGGCTCGATGCGGACGTGAGCACCCGTCTGACCGAGCTGACGGAGGGCTTACACGGGTACCTGCGATTCGACGACGACGTACCGACGGTGCAATACAACGCGAACGACAGCGAGCAGGCGGCCTTCATCCAGGAAGCGACGCGCTACTATCAGATCTACAGCACCGCAACGGGACGCCTGCTCTTCCAATCGAACGGATTCGCTCCGCTCGGTCTGTATCTGACGCCAGACGAGATCCAGTCCTACCGCGAGCAGCCGAGGCCGTTCGACATCGAGACCGACGTCGGTCGGGTTCGGATCTCCAACAGCGTCATCCGCGACTCGCGTGGTCGTGAGTATCTCCTCCAGGTCGGCGTCTCGCTCAGGACGATGGACTCTGCGCTCGGTCGCTATCGTGACCTGCTGCTCTGGCTGCTCCCGACCGCGCTGGCATTGGCGGCGCTGGCCGCGTGGTGGCTGTCCGTCTTCGCACTTCGGCCGCTCTCAGTCCTGGCGACCGCCGCACGCGAGATCGACGTTCGCACGTTGGAGCGGCGCCTGCCGACGCGGAACGTCCACGACGAGCTCGAGGATGTGACGGTGGCGTTCAACGAGACGCTCGCGCGACTGGATCATTCCGTAGGAGAGATGCGGCAATTCAGCGCGGCGCTCGCGCACGAGCTGCGCACGCCGCTGGCCGCGCTGCGGGGTGAGATCGAATTGGCGTTGCGACGATCCGGCGGCAACGACGCCCAGCGCAGCACGCTCGCCAGTCAAATCGAGGAGCTTGACCGACTCACCCGGCTCATCGATCAGATCCTCACGCTTGCTCGTGCCGAGTCAGGTCAGATTCGACTCACCTTCGTGCCCGTCGATGTCGGCGCACTGGCCGCGTCGCTCGTCGAGCAGTTGGAGCCCGTGGCCCAGGCGCGCACCATCGACCTTCGATGCGAGCAGACAGGCACGGTCGTCGTGAACGCTGATGCCGGGTGGCTCCAGCGGCTGCTGCTGAACCTCCTGGACAACGCGATCAAGTTCACCAGGGAAGGCGGTCATGTCGTGCTCCGCGTGACGCGCGACGCGGGGCGCGCACGCATCGATGTGCGCGACACGGGCATTGGCATGTCGCCCGACGAAACGTCACATGTCTTCGAGCGCTTCTTTCAAGCCGATCCCGCGCGAACGTCGGGAAACGACGGCGCGGGCGTCGGCCTCAGTCTGGTCAAGTGGATCGTCGACCGACACGAGGGCAGCATCGCCGTGAACAGCCGTGTTGGCGAAGGCTCCACGTTCACGGTGCTCTTGCCATAAGCGTCCCTGACGGGTTCGTCACACGTTCTTCATCCAGCCTTCACAGCCTGGTCAGATTCCAACCGTCCTAATCAGTAGGTGACGCGTTCATCACCGCTTGCTACCGGCGCCTGCCGGCGCCGAGGAGGTCGTATGTGGAGAATGCTGGTGCAGTCAGCGGTTTTTGTCGTCGCGACCCTCGTGGTGACCGTGGGAAACGCGAGCGCGACGGATGTGCTCGATGTGAAAGTTCCCTTCCCGTTCGTCGTGCGCGGCGAAAGCTTCCCTGCGGGGCAGTATCGCATCGAGCTCAATGACACGGGTTCGGCGGTGATGCTGATTCATGGCGAGAAAGGGAACCGCGCGGCGGCGTTCGTCGCGACACAGCCGGCCAAGGGCCACGCTCCGGCGGGCGACATGCCGGTCGTGCAATTCAGGAGACACGAGAACGAGTACCGGCTGGCGAGCGTCTGGGAGTCAGCGAACGAGGGACAGAAGGTCCTGAACTGAATCAGGCCCCAGGAATCAGGCCTCGGGCCTGATTCCTGAGGCCTACTACGGGGTTCACTGCAACGCCGCCACGGGATCGACGCGCGTGGCCCGCATCGCAGGCAGCAGTGCCGCGGACACGGTGACAATGAGAATCAGCGCCACCGCTCCGACGAGCGTCGTGACATCGGTCGGTTCAACGCCGTACAGGAGAGACCGAACGTATCCAACCAATCCGTACACGACGATGAGTCCCACAGCGACGCCGATGACGATCAAAGGTATCGTCTGACCCAACATCAGGCGAAGAATCGATCGAGCGTTGGCCCCCAACGCGATTCGCACACCCAGCTCCCGCGTACGCGCGTTCGTGACATAGGTCATCACACCGTAGAGCCCGAGCGCAGCCAGGAGCGCCGCCACACCACCAAAGAATGTTCCGAGCGTCGCGAGAAGACGTTCGACTCTTACCTGCTGCTCGATCTGCTGCCGCATCGTCTGCTCGCGATACAGCGTGACGCTCTTGTCGATCGTACCGATCGCTCGTCTCACCTCATCGATGATGCCCTCGGGAGGACCGACTGCTCGCACGTGCAGCGTGTACTGGACAGGCCCCGGACCCGCGTCAAGCAACTGTGCATACGGAACGTACCAGAACGGAGACACTTCATCACGCACGCCCACACGCTTGCTGTCTCGAGCCACGCCGACGATCGTGAACCGGGCCGCCCCGTTCGGCCCCCCGGGACCTATTCGTCGCCCGAGCGCCGGGCCGCCGTTGAAGTACGTGCGGACAAACGCTTCGTTGACGACGGCGACGGGCATGCTCGTCGCGGTGTCCGACGCCGTGAAGTCGCGACCTTCGCGCAGCGGGATCCCGACGGTACTGAAGTAGCCGGTGCCGACCGCGTTGCGCTCGGGCCCCGGCATGTCGTCGTGCTCACCCGTGTCCAGGGTGAGGCCGCTTCCCCATCCTCCTCCAGCGAGCAACCCCATCACGGCGAAGCTCGCCGATCGCACCCCCGGCAGCGTGGACACGCGCGACGCCACTTCGTCATAGAACACCCGCGCTCGCTCGCGACTGTATCCGCTCTGCATCGGATTCATCGTCAACATCGCGAGGTTCGTCGTGTTGAAGCCGAAGCCCATCGTCCTCAGATTCGCGAGCGTGCGTACGAACAACCCGGCACCAACGAGCAGGCCGAGCGATAAGGCGACCTGCGCGGTCACCAGGACTCGTCGTCCGCTGAGGCGGCCGGCGGCGACGTGGCGGGGCTCACTCTTGAGCGCGTCGGCAAGGCGGACGGCGCTTGCCGAAAGTCCTGGCGCCAGGCCGCACAGCAGCGCCGTCGCAGCGGACACGCAGGTCGTGAACATCAGCACTACCAGATCTGGACTGACGTCGATCGCGCCAGGTGATGGCAACGCGATCGACAGGATCGAACGCGCGCCCCACCGTGCGAATACGAATCCGATCGTTCCGCCAGCCGCGGCGAGCAACAGGGCCTCCACAATCAGCTGGCGGATGATTCTGATTCGACCCGCGCCAAGGGCCAGACGGATCGAGAGCTCCAGTTGACGGGCCGATGCACGCGCGAGCATCAGATTCCCCAGATTGACACACACCAGTAGCAGCACCACACCCACGAGAATCATCAGGACGACGAGGGGCGCGCGAAAACGCTCGCGCAGCGCGGCACGTCCCTGACTGCCGTCGAACACAAGAAGGCGGCGCCCGACGGAATCTCCTTGCGTGTTCGCGTCCAAGAATCCGCTGAACCGTGCTTGCAGCCACTCCGTTGCCTGCGCGCGCGATGTGCCGGGCCTCAGGCGTCCGACCATCGTGAACCACCACTCGCCGGGATCGTCGAGGCGCGGCAGGCCCGCTTCGACCTCGGCCTGCATGCTGACGGGCACGCGCAGAACGGGCGACGCGCCTGGATCGGTCCCATGAAAGCCAGCCGGTGTCACACCGACGATCGTCATCGGATGGGTGTTGACTCGAATCGTTCGACCAATCACCGTCGCGTCACCACCGAAGCGCCGCTGCCAATACGCGTAGCTGATGACCACCACTGGGTGCCGACCGGCCACGCGATCGTCGTCGTCCGAGAACAGCCGGCCGAGGTGAGCCCTCACGCCGAGAACCGTGAAGTAATTGCCCGACACCATCTCGGCGGAGACTCGCTCGGGCTGACCTCCAGTATCGACACTCGGGGCGGCGCCGGAAATGCCGATCACGTCGACGGTGGCATCTGTCGACGCCCTCAGCTCCTGAAAGAATGGATGGGGAAAGCTGTACGCGGTGCGACCCTTATCGGCCGTCCTGGCGACGATGATCAACGACTCGGGGTCAGCGACGGGCAAGGTCTTCAGCAACACGGCGTTGACGAGGCTGAAGATGGCCGTGTTGGCGCCGATGCCGAGCGCCATGGACACGATCGCGGCGCACGCAAAGCCTGGAGATCGCGCGAGCCATCTGAGCCCGTATCGAAGATCGCTGCGCAGCTCGTCGACCAGACGAAGCCCGCGCGCGTCGCGCCCCTGTTCCTTCCACCGGATCCAATCGCCGAACTCCTTGCGCGCCTGGCGTTCGGCGTCCGGGCGCGCAACACCGCGAGCGATGAGGTCGTTCGTGCGTGCGTCGAGGTGAAACCGGAACTCAGCGTCCATCTCCTGCTCCACCCGTGATCGACGGAAGAGAGCGCGCAGCAGCGATTGGAAGCGGGACATGAGCGTCATACATCCTCCGGAGCGGCCCGCAGCGCGAGACGGATAGCCTGGGACAGACCCTCCCAGTACGCGATCTCCTCTTTGAGACGGCGCCGGCCGGCGGCCGTCAGCTTGTAGAACTTGGCCTTCCGGTTGTTCTCGGACTCACCCCACTCGGCGGCGATCATGCCCTGATGCTCGAGCCGGTAGAGAGCCGGATACAACGAACCTTGCTGAATCTGGAGCTTGTCTTGCGAGATCTGCTGAATCCGTAGCAGAACCCCGTAGCCGTGTAGCGGCCCGAGCGAGACGGCCTTGAGGATCAGCAGGTCGAGTGTGCCCTGGAGC